>Ga0334901_1002770_pt1 | contig 14288 bp, 12 predicted proteins | sample GraSluR3_MG_3_FD_207216 | JGI IMG/M metagenome (GOLD analysis project Ga0334901, IMG submission 207216) | Sludge microbial communities from methane-producing bioreactor in Wageningen University, Netherlands - Granular Sludge_15_08-R3 | ecosystem: Engineered > Bioreactor > Anaerobic >...
CGGAGGCGCCCAAAGGTTCCCTCAGAATGGTTGGAAATCATTCGCAGAGTGTAAAGGCACAAGGGAGCTTGACTGCGAGACCTACAAGTCGAGCAGGGACGAAAGTCGGGCTTAGTGATCCGGTGGCACCGCATGGAAGGGCCATCGCTCAACGGATAAAAGCTACCCTGGGGATAACAGGCTTATCTCCCCCAAGAGTTCACATCGACGGGGAGGTTTGGCACCTCGATGTCGGCTCATCGCATCCTGGGGCTGAAGTAGGTCCCAAGGGTTGGGCTGTTCGCCCATTAAAGCGGTACGCGAGCTGGGTTCAGAACGTCGTGAGACAGTTCGGTCCCTATCCGTCGCGGGCGTAGGAAATTTGAGAAGAGCTGTCCTTAGTACGAGAGGACCGGGATGGACACACCGCTGGTGTACCAGTTGTTCCGCCAGGAGCATACGCTGGGTAGCTATGTGTGGACGGGATAAGTGCTGAAAGCATCTAAGCATGAAGCCCCCTTCAAGATGAGATTTCCCATGATTTTAAATCAGTAAGACCCCTTAGAGATGATGAGGTTGATAGGTCTGAAGTGGAAGCACCGTGAGGTGTGCAGCGGACAGATACTAATCGGTCGAGGGCTTAACCCAGAATACCTTGGATTCACTTGTTTTGTTTCGATTGCTTTCGTTACCGGTTTTGAAGGCTCATGCGAGCCGGAAGTCTGGCGGTCATAGCGAAGAGGTCACACCCGTTCCCATCCCGAACACGGTCGTTAAGCTCTTCTGTGCCGATGGTAATTGGGGGCTGTCCCCCTGTGAGAGTAGGTCACTGCCAGGCAATGGAAAAACACGCATTTCTCAATTTTGAGAGGTGCGTGTTTTTGCTTTTACATGTATGTACAAGGTTTAAGAGCTTGCCCCACTGGTACGACGATAAGGTGATACGTTGCTTATTCCCAATCCGCACTTATCGGTTGGGCGATCAGTTAAGTGCCTAATCTGATAAATAGAGGGAAAAACTCCGCTTAATTAGAAAATGAACGAAAAAATAGCTTAAATAGACGGAGAAATTCCGCTTATTAAATCGAAAAACGTGAAAATGGACGTTTTTTCTTTGCATAACCGGAAAAATTACCCTTATTTACCGGCGAAACAAGCCCCATGGTGCATATAACCGGAAAATCTCCGCTTATTATACCCGTTAACTAATGAAGGACCAGAATGCTTAATGAAACAGAGGTAGGATGAAGGAGCTTTCATATGTAAGGGAACCTTCGCAAGTGTAAAGGAGCTTTCGTTAAATACGCATACGTCCTGTATGCAACGCAAAAGCCATCACATCCTGTGATCCTGTGAGAGTACATCCTGTATGCACCGCATTCTGCGGAAGTATGCACCGAGGGCTTTTTGTCCGGTTTTTCTAAGATTCTGTTGTTAAATTTAAATAGTGATTTTTAAGGAAATCTTCCTTCGTCCAGGTTCCCTATTTTTATTCAACGAACACACCTCGTTTAATGCTCAAAATGTAAAAGACAGCACCGATAACCAGGCAATCTTCACTAAGTGAGAGTCTCGTATTGTGGCGTTAAAGCGATAGTGAACGGATTGCTCGCACGGAGAATAGTGCGCTCTAAGCATACCTATAGTGTCCATTAGTGAGTTTTGCCTTGAGTTTGATCAATAGCTCTACTTTTAAATTGTGCATTAAATTGCTGCTGCCCCGGACGGACTTTTGCAAGGGCGTTCATGACGTCAATCCACGCTTTTTGATAATTAGGTCCGAGAGAGTTAAAGATTGTCTTCATCTGCTCTCTTTGCACATGACTAAGTTTGCTTTCAAGCTGTTTGCCTTGTTCCGTCAGATAGAGCAGTTTGTAGCGTTTATCATAATCCGCCTGAACCATCGTAATCAGATTTTTTTCCGATAACACTCTGAGCGGTGCATTAAGCGCTTGCTTTGAAACCTCGAGGATCGAAAGAAGATCGTTCACGGTAATCCCTGGGACCTGAGCAATAAAATAAAGAATGCGATGGTGCACACGCTGTATACCATATTTTTCAATTATTTGGTCCGGTTTCTCAGTAAAAGTTCGATATCCGAAATAGAATAGCATAAGAACCTTATTCAGCTGCTGTTCTTCCTCATTCACGTTTTTCTAACTCCTTTCGTTCTGACCTAGTAGTATAGCATAAAATAAGGACCAATGTCTCACTCAATTTTTAAATAGGACAACATGGTTGACTTATTGGGCGCCCCAGACTATACTTCCTATAAAGGTCAATAATATTGACCTAATAATCTTTCATCAAAGATTATTTTTATATTTAAAAGTGAGGCGATCGGAAGAAATGAGTACAACGTATACGATTGGACGTTATTTAGTCGACAGACTAGGTGAGCTCGGCATTCGACATATTTTTGGTGTGCCCGGGGATTACAATCTTTCATTTCTTGATACAATCATTGAGCATCCGGCACTTGACTGGGTAGGAAACTGCAACGAATTGAACGCAGCTTATGCTGCAGATGGATATGCGCGCATACACGGAATTTCCGCACTGGTAACTACGTTCGGCGTTGGTGAATTAAGTGCTGTGAACGGAATTGCAGGTTCACGAGCTGAACAGGTGCCAGTGGTTAAGATTACAGGATCTCCTGCATCAAAGATTGCAGAAGAAGGTCGTCTTGTTCACCATACATTAGGTGATGGTGAATTTAATCATTTTTCGAAAATGTATAAGGAAGTCACTGCCGCCCAGACAACATTAACAGCAAAGAATGCAACAGAAGAAATTGACCGGGTACTAAGAGTTTGCTGGTACGAAAAGGCACCGGTTTATATTAATCTTCCGGTAGATATACATGCACTTCCGGCGGAGCAGCCAAAAGAACCTTTGCTTAAAGAAGAACCCGCAGCATCCGCCCATACGATTAGCGAAATGCTCGAAACACTTGTTCCTGTAATTGAGAAGGCAAAGTCACCAGTCATTTTGGCCGACTATCAAGTTTCCCGGTTTCATGCTCAAGAAGCATTGAAAAAATTTGTGGAAGCGACTGGTTTCCCTATAGCAACACTGAGCATGGGAAAAGGTGTCTTTAATGAAGAACATCCTCAATTTATAGGTGTCTATAGTGGAAAAACAAGTCCCGATTATTTACGAAATCGGATTGATCACGCAGACTGTATTCTAAGTATTGGGGTTAAGTTCACCGATTCGATTACCGGTGGTTTCTCACAAGGCTTCAATGAGAATGTTGTCATCCACATATCACCCAAGAATGTAAACTATTTGAATAGAACTTTTTCAAAAATACCTATGGATGAATCGCTCAATCAATTGGCAGGAATTCTAAAAAAACATGATTTTCCGGATCTGAATATTATTCCAGTTACAAAGCAGCAGAGAGTAGAGCCTTTCTATGTAGAAGAGAATCAGGCGCTGACACAGAAACGTTTCTGGGAAATGATTCGATTTTTCATCCAGAAAGATGATGTGGTTGTTGCTGATCAAGGCACTTCATTTTTTGGTGCTCAGACGGTCCCTCTTAAAGAAAATGTTACCTATATTGGACAGCCGCTATGGGGATCAATCGGCTATACATTGCCAGCGACACTCGGCACACAGCTGGCTGATCTATCACGACGTAATCTTTTGCTGATTGGTGACGGTGCATTTCAATTAACTTTTCAGGAAATTTCGACCATGTTACGCGAAAATCTTCATCCGATCATTTTCGTGATCAATAATGACGGCTATACTGTTGAACGCTCAATCCACGGACCTGAAGCTCCATACAATGATATTAAAATGTGGCGCTATGCAGATATCCCTGCTGCTCTCGGTGGAAACAAGAATTTTAAAAGCTACAAAACGAATACAGAATGCGAACTTGCTGATGCCCTTAAGGACATTGCTGAATCACCGGATCTTTTGCGATTTGTCGAGGTCGTTACTCAGAAAATGGATATGCCAGAATTATTGACCACCCTCGGTAAAGTTTTTGCTGCTCAGAATGACTGAATTTAATAGTGTCCAATAAAGATGGTAATAAGAAGAGGGCGTTTCAAAAGTCTATTGACTGCGAAACGCCCTTTAAAATTACGTATGTTTCGGGATTAAACTATTCGATTTGAAAAAATCCACAAATGACCGTGAAATTTGACTAACTATAGTCTGCTCTATTGTTAGGATTATTCCTTACAGACATCGTTGTGAAGAAAGAAATTGTTGTTTAATTATGGTACACTTAAAATATATTTGGTGAAGGATGCCAGTCATTTTAAAATTAATATTATGGCATAAAGCTATTGAAAAGGTGAACGTTATGCATCAATGGATCACACATTCTCCTGAAGAGACCATGAGTTTTTCCGAGCGTCTGGCGACTTTCCTAAGACCTGGTGATGTCTTGACCTTGTCAGGAGATCTCGGCGCGGGTAAGACTGTTTTTACCAAAGGTCTTGCCAAGGGCCTCGGTATCCAAGAGATGGTGAACAGCCCGACATTTACTATTGTTAAAGAATATCAGAGTGGGCGCTTGCCCCTTTTTCATATGGATGTGTACCGGATAAGCGATGAGGAGGATATCGGTCTGGAGGATTATTTTGATCAGGATGGGGTGACCGTGATTGAGTGGGCGGAGAACATCCCTTCGTGGCTTCCCGATGATCTTTTATCTGTTACAATTGAGCGTGTGAACGAACAGGAGCGAAGGATCACATGCAAAGCAAGCGGCAGCAGATCTGAGCATATAAATGAGGAGATATCAAACGATGAACGTGCTAGCGATTGATTCATCCAATTTAGTGATGGGTGTCGCCGTGACAACGGAACAGAAAGTGCTTGGCGAGTTGACGACGAACAGCCGTAAAAATCATTCGGAGCGTCTGATGCCTGCCATCGCGCAGATGATTAAGGCAGCCGGACTTGAGCCGGCAGACATCGATCGTATCGTTGTGGCTGAAGGCCCGGGTTCCTACACAGGACTTCGTATAGGCGCAACCATTGCAAAAATGCTGGCTTGGACACTGAAAAAAGAACTGGTCGGCGTTTCAAGCCTTGAAGTGGTTGCTCAAAATGGACGTGGTTTTGAGGGCTATATCGCACCGTTCTTTGATGCGCGGCGCGGTCAAGTGTTTGCCGGGTTGTATGAAGAGAAAAACGGCGAAATTGTTTCAGTTGTTCCCGATCAGCTTGTAATGATTAATGATTGGATATCTGAATTACGAAAATTGGGCAAACCGATACTTTTTCTCAGCAATGATTTAGACAAATGGGGTGAATTAGTATCCGCTGAAGCCTACGCGGAACTTGGAGATATCACTCAGAATGTGCCTAAGGCGGCAGAACTTGCCCGAATTGGCGCAAAAAAAGAGCCGGTATCCGATATACATCATTTTCTGCCGGCATATCTTCGCTTAGCTGAGGCTGAAGCGAAGTGGCTGGCGAAACAGGAGCGATAAGCATGCCGGATCTAGAATCAGTAAACATCCGACCGATGACCGCGGAGGATATTGATCAGGTTATGGTCGTGGAGTACAGTGCTTTCGATGTGCCGTGGTCAAGACAGGCATTCGAAAATGAGATCAGCAGCAATCATTTTGCTGCTTATTTCGTTGCCGAGCTTGCCGGGAAGATCATTGGTTATTGTGGAGTCTGGGTCATCGTTGACGAAGCGCATATAACTAATTTAGCGGTACTTGAAGGTTATCGTGGATTCAAGGTGGGCGAATCGCTGCTGCGCCAGGTTATTCTCTATGCGGTATCCCAGCAGGCACGTTCCATGAGTCTTGAGGTACGTGTCAGCAATGAGATTGCACAGAATTTGTATCGTAAGGTCGGATTTAAAAACGGCGGTATCCGTAAAAACTATTATTCAAACAATGGGGAAGATGCGCTAGTCATGTGGGTGAGACTATGAAAATAGATATGAATCAAAAGACATTAATTTTGGGAATTGAAACGAGCTGCGATGAAACGGCGGCTGCCGTTGTCGAGAACGGTACGATCATCCGCTCAAGCGCGGTTGCCTCACAAATTGATATCCACCGACGTTTCGGCGGTGTTGTTCCTGAGGTGGCATCCCGTCATCACGTGGATCAGATCACGGTTATTTGTGAGGAAGCGATAGATAAGTCCGGAGTATCCTGGAGCGACCTGGATGCGATTGCGGTGACCCAGGGGCCGGGATTAATCGGTGCACTGCTCGTAGGTGTGAACGGTGCAAAGGCACTGGCATATGCGCATGGTCTGCCTCTTGTCCCGGTTCATCATATAACCGGGCATATTTACGCCAATCGTTTTGTTCGTGAACTCGAATTTCCGCTGATTGCACTGGTTGTTTCAGGCGGACACACCGAGCTCGTTCACATGAAGGAACACGGCTCGTATGAAGTCATTGGTACAACACGAGACGATGCCGCAGGCGAAGCGTTTGACAAGGTTGCGCGAACGCTCGGGCTGCCCTATCCCGGCGGACCGGAAATTGACCGTTTGGCTAAGGCAGGCAAGCCGGTCATTGATTTTCCGAGGGCATGGCTGGAGGAAGGTTCGCTGGATTTCAGCTTCAGCGGATTGAAATCTGCGGTCATCAATTATGTCCACAACGAGCAGCAGCGTGGTCATGACTTGAATTCCGCCAACATTGCGGCCAGCTTTCAAGCCAGTGTCAGTGATGTACTCGTTAAGAAAACACTGATCGCAGCGGAACGGGTTCATGCGAAACAAATTCTTGTTGCAGGCGGTGTTTCTGCGAACAGTGCAGTTAGAACTGAAATGGAACAGGCCGCACGTACTCGGGGAATTCCTCTGATTATTCCACCGCTGAAGCTGTGTACAGACAATGCAGCAATGATTGCAGCATCCGGAACAATCGGGTTTCTGAAAGGGACGCGCGCCGACCTGTCACTGAATGGGAAAGCAAACCTGGCGATTGAAGACTTTTAACTAAACAGTAACCCAAAAGCGGAGATGAACTAAACTCCTGAAATTGGGCAATGAAGATCCAACATTGAGGGTTCACATCAAGAGCAGAGAGAGATTCCTGCTCTTTTTTTATTTTATTATTTCGTGCAGGTTGAGCAGATCACAAAAATTTGAAATACGAATGCCTGTTGATTGTTCGTGGATAAATCCAAAAAAATAGCTTATGCACAGGTGGATAAGTTGTTTTGAAAATAGCAATCAGGGAGTTATACACAATGGTTGTGCATAACTCCCTGATTTAACTGAATAAATTGGGGATAACCACATATGTTTGTGGATATGTCCTCTTCTTAGTGTGGATAACATCATTATCAATCTAATTCGTCTAATTCGAGCTGAGCGGATTCCCAGTCTTCCATCATCTTAGCGACTTTCGCTTCATCCTGTTCGATTTGCGTCTGAGTTTCTCTTGACTTTTTTGAGTCGCTGAAGACTTCCGGATCGAGCAGTGCTTGTTGATTGTGCTCAATTTGTTCTTCCAGCTTGCTAATATCAGTCTCTGCTTGTTCGATAAAACGTGCAAGCTGACGTTTTTTCTTTTTCAATTCCTTTTCTTTTAAAAATTGTTCCTTTCCGTCCCCGATCACAGGCTCATTTTTTTGTGCGGCTGTCGTCTGTGCCTCCAGCTCTGCAATCTGTTCCTGTTCCAATTTCTTGTCGACATAATAATCATAATCGCCGAGATACTCGGTAATTCCTTCGCGCGACAGTTCGAAAATGCGATCGGCAATGTTATTGATAAAATAACGGTCGTGAGAAACGAACAGAATCGTTCCCGGATAGTCAATTAGGGCTCCTTCGAGGACCTCTTTGCTGTCCAAGTCAAGATGGTTGGTTGGTTCATCGAGGATCAGCAGATTGTCATGGCGCATCATCAGCTTGGCCAGCATGAGACGTGCCTTCTCACCACCGCTTAATTGGGAAACCATCTTTGACACATCATCACCGGAAAACAGGAAGCCGCCGAGCACGGTCCGAATATCGCCTTCAGGCTTTAACGGATAATCGTCCCATAATTCATTAAGTACGGTTTTCGTTGGATTGAGGCTCTTTTGTTCCTGATCATAATAACCGATGCTGACATGGCTGCCGAGACGCACCTCACCTGAACGGAGCGTTGTGCCGCCGTCAATCGCTTTAAGCAGCGTTGATTTGCCGATCCCATTCGGGCCGACTAATGCAACGCGATCTCCTCGGCTGATCTGAAAGCTGAGATCGGAGATCATGGGTTTCTGATCGTCGTAGCCGACATCAAGATGAGAAACCGCGAGCACATCACGACCGCTTTGCTGTTCAATATCGAAGGTAAAGGTAGCCGATTTGGCGTCGCCCATTGGACGATCCATAAGATCCATTTTTTCTAATTGTTTGCGTCGGCTTTGCGCTCGTTTTGTCGTCGAAGCACGTACAATATTTTTCTGAACAAAATCCTTCAGTTTTGCTACCTCTTTTTGCTGCTTATCATAGGCTTTCAGTTCACTTTCAAATTCTGCCGCGCGCACTTCCAGATAACGCGAATAGTTCCCTGTGTATTTGCGCACTTTATGTCTGGTAATTTCATAGACCTTTGTCGCAATTTTATCGAGAAAATATCGGTCGTGAGAGACGACAAGCACACTGCCGTTGTAGCGCTGCAAGTAACCTTCCAGCCATGATAGCGTTTCAATGTCCAAGTGGTTGGTTGGTTCGTCAAGAATCAGCAGATCCGGCTTGATGAGCAGGAGCTTGCCGAGCGCAAGCTGAGTCTTTTGCCCACCGGATAAATTGCTTACTGGCGTCTCATCGGGAAAGCCACCGAAATTCAAGCCGTTCAGCACGCTGCGTGTTTCTGCCTGGTAAGTGAAACCGCCTTTTTCGCGGAAGTCTGCTTGCATTGCATCGTAAGTCTTCAGCAGCTGATCGTAATCTTTAGGATTAGCAAAGCTGCCGGGATCCGCCATCTGTTCTTCCATCTTACGCATTCTCTTCTCAAGTGCGATAAGGGGCCCGAACACAGACAGCAATTCATCATAGATTCCGCGCGTCGAGTCGAGTGTGGCATTCTGCGGCAGGTAGCCCATTGTACGGTCTTTTGGCATGATGATCTCACCGCTGTCCGCACTCATTTCTCCGGCAATAATTTTAAGCAGCGTTGATTTGCCAGCGCCGTTACGGCCAACCAGCGCAACGCGTTCTCCAAGCTGTACTTCTATGGAGATATTAGATAAAACAAGATCAGTTACAAAGGATTTACTGATCTCATTGGTTTGTAAGAGCAACACAGATTTTCACCTCAGAAAGATTAGGAATAGCGGTCGATTTTCCGGAAGCAGGATGTTTGCTTCGGAATCTGTACACATAATAAGATAGATATGTTCATTGTAGCCTACTCGTAAATTATTCGGCAACTGCGGAGGCATGCAATGTTGGATTAAGACAAATTCGATCATGATTGTGAAATAAATAACAAAAATAATGATGATTATAGTATAGTTGAACTAGAGACACAGATAAATGATGGCAACACGATCTGTTTTGTAAAATTGGGGGGGAAGACCCGGTCATGGCGAACCAAAATGTACCTCAGGCGACTGCCGAGCGGCTGCCGCTGTACTATCGAACACTGCAGGGCTTGGTTGCAGTAGGAAAAACGCGTATTTCATCTTCGGAATTCGGAGATCTTGTGCAAATCGATTCAACAACGATTCGCAAGGATTTTTCTTATTTCGGTGCGCTCGGAAGAAAAGGATACGGCTACGATACGCAGCATCTGATGGATTTTCTAAGGAAAACACTTTATCAAGATGAATTGTCAAAAGTGGTCCTGATTGGTGTCGGACATTTGGGCACTGCACTGCTCAATCACAACTTTCAAAAGAATAACAATACCAAGATCGTGAAGGCCTATGACATTGATCCTTCGCTTGTCGGTACGGAAGTCAGCGGTACGGAAATTTATGCAATGGATACGTTGGCAACCGACGACAATAGTGACATAACAGCCGCTATTTTAACTGTTCCAGCTGCACACGCGCAGGAAGCAGCAGAAATGGCGCTTGCATCAGGAATTCACGGTTTTCTGAATTTTTCTCCGACGACCTTGTCTTTGCCGGCAAACGCTTATGTCCGTCATGTGGATATGACAGTTGAGCTTCAGGCATTGATTTATTTTCTTAATCATTCGATGGAAGAAAGGAATTCTAAATGATTAAGTGGTAAAATACAGGTGCATAGCATTAACTGGTTAAGAATCAACGCATGCGCGGACAGTGAGCAGTTCGTTCGCGCTTATGCGGTTTAAAAATAAGGTGGAATGCAGGAATGATTCAATTAAAATCACAAAATGAAATTGCTGAAATGAAAAGATCCGGTCAGCTGCTTGCTCGAGCGCATCAGCATATTAAAAAAATGATTCGTCCCGGTGTGACGACCTGGGAAATCGAAGAGTTTGTTAATGAATTTCTTGAAAAGCACGGCGCGATTCCTGAAGAAAAGGGATTTCAGGGCTATAAGTATGCGACCTGCGCTTCAGTTAACGATGAAATCTGCCATGGCTTTCCGAATAAAAAGCCTCTGAAAAATGGAGATATCGTCACGATCGACATGGTCGTTAATCTGAACGGCGCAATGTCGGATTCAGCGTGGAGCTATGCAGTCGGTGAAATTTCCGATGAGGCGAAGCATTTGCTGAAGACGACGGAAGAATCGCTTTATGAAGGTATTAAACAAGCGGTTGTCGGAAACCGGCTCGGCGATGTCGGCTACGCTATTCAAAAATATGCCGAGGATCGCGGACTCAGCGTTGTTCGTGAATTTGTCGGCCACGGTATCGGACCGACAATGCACGAAGATCCGCCGGTTGCACACTATGGCCGCCCTGGTCGCGGTCTTCGCCTTAGAGAAGGCATGACGATTACGATTGAACCGATGTTGAACATTGGTGACTGGCGTTCAAAGGTTGATGATAACGGTTGGACGGCACGCACGATCGACGGTTCATTGTCTGCACAGTACGAACACACATTGGCGATCACGAAAAACGGTCCGGAAATTCTGACCGCACTTGATGAAGAATAAAGAGTACGAGATAGAAGAAGCGGAGCCCCAATTAACGGGCCCCGCTGTTTTTATACAAAAAAACGTTTAATAGATCAAAGAAAGGACTTGGTCTCCCAAATTTTTTCAACCGCTCTTTTACATAAACCAGTGAATCCAGCTGGTTGTATTCGGAATGTGCACACTCAAGCTGAGTAGAACAACAGTGGCATTCATGGCTGCATGCATGAACATGGTCACCCAAATGCGACCGGTCTTGTGATAGGCATAGCAAAGAAAGAAGCCAATCACAACATAAATAAGCAGATGCGAAAAATCAAAATGGCCGGCAGCAAAGATTAGGGAACTGATCAACGCGGCAAAAAAGAAGCCAATGCCCTTTTTCAAACTTCCGAAAAGAATCTTGCGGAAAACAATTTCTTCAAGCATCGGTCCGATGATGCTGACTGCGAATATAAACAAAGGCGCCTTGCGGGTCATCTGGACGACATCCTGAGTATGCTGCGAGCTGATCGGCTGACCTAATATGAGGCTGTTGATCAGTGCTGTCGCAATCTGAAGAACGAACAGGATGAACACACCGCAAATTGCCCAAGCGATCGACTCGCCGATAGAAGCAACCGGACCGCGTGCCAACCTACGCTCGGGTATTAGCAGCAGTGAGACAATAATTAAGGTTAAGAAAAAGACGGCTGCGTATGCATCACCGGAGGACGATCCACCTTTCGGAAATCCGGGAATCAGCGGAGATATAAAGCAGATAAGATAAACAAGAACGATCAGGATATACCGTAAAACCAAAGTCAGACACCTCATATCTATTTGTATAATTTAGGATTATTTGTGAAAAGCTGAAAGCATTCTAGAAGGTTATTGCTTGTTTTGTCTATTTTAACATAGCGGATTTTCTTTATCCTTTAATAACTATTTGAACCATTTTTATGGTTACATATATTTTCGAGTAAAAACTTGCAAATCTATTGGGAATTGATTATTATATTAAATGGATTAGCACTCAGGCGAACTGAGTGCTAACAAAGGTACTTAACTTAACATTTTTAAGGAGGGTATTTCAACATGTTAAAGCCATTGGGTGATCGTATTGTGATCGAACCACAAGAAAAAGAAGAACAAACAGCAAGCGGTATCGTACTTCCTGATTCGGCGAAGGAGAAGCCGCAAGAAGGCCGCGTTATTGCCGTTGGTGCCGGCAAGGTGTCCGACAAAGGCGAACGTATCGCTTTGGACGTAAAAGAAGGAGAAAAAGTGATCTTTTCAAAATATGCAGGCACTGAAGTAAAATATGACGGCAAAAGCTATCTCGTTGTTCGTCAGGACGATATTCTCGCTGTTATTGACTGACTTGCAATGCTCGTTTAACAGAAGATCCTCAGATCTAATTTAATTTAGGAGGGACTATTCACAATGGCAAAAGATATTAAATTTGGTGAAGAAGCGCGCCGCTCGATGCTTCGCGGTGTCGACGTTTTAGCTGATGCAGTAAAAGTAACGCTCGGACCGAAAGGCCGCAACGTTGTACTTGATAAGAAATACGGTTCACCGCTGATTACGAATGACGGTGTAACAATTGCAAAAGAAATCGAACTTGAAGATAAATTCGAGAACATGGGTGCACGTCTTGTATCCGAAGTCGCTAGCAAGACGAACGATGTAGCCGGCGACGGTACGACAACTGCAACGGTTCTTGCGCAGTCTATGATTCGCGAAGGCTTGAAGAACGTTGCTTCCGGTGCAAACCCAATGGGCATTCGCCGCGGTATTGAAAAAGCAACTCAGGCTGCCGTTGAGGGATTGAAAGAAATTTCAAAGCCGATTGAAGGCAAAGCATCAATCGCACAAGTTGCAGCTATTTCTGCAGCTGACGAAAAAGTCGGCGAACTGATTGCCGAAGCTATGGAAAAGGTTGGCAACGATGGTGTTGTTACGCTTGAAGAATCCAAGGGCTTTGTTACTGAACTTGACGTTGTTGAAGGTATGCAATTTGATCGCGGTTATGCTTCCGCATACATGGTTACAGACCAGGATAAAATGGAAGCCGTTCTCGACAATCCATACATCTTGATCACCGACAAGAAGATCTCAAACATTCAAGAAATTCTTCCTGTTCTTGAAAAAGTTGTTCAACAAGGCAAACCAATGCTGATCATCGCTGAAGATGTTGAAGGCGAAGCGTTGGCAACGCTCGTACTGAACAAACTGCGTGGTACATTCAACGTTGTTGCTGTTAAGGCTCCTGGCTTCGGCGACCGCAGGAAAGCAATGCTCGAAGACATCGCTGTACTGACCGGCGGACAGGTCGTTACAAGTGACCTTGGTCTCGAACTTAAGGAAACAACGGTTGATCAACTCGGAACAGCCGGCAAGGTTATCGTTACGAAAGACAACACGACGATCGTTGAAGGTGCAGGCGCATCCGACAAGATCGGCGCGCGTGTCGGTCAGATCAAAGCACAGTTGGAAGAAACAACGTCTGACTTTGACAAAGAAAAGCTGCAAGAACGCCTTGCAAAACTGTCCGGCGGCGTAGCCGTAATCAAAGTCGGTGCAGCAACTGAAACTGAATTGAAAGAACGCAAGTTGCGTATTGAAGACGCTCTGAACTCGACTCGCGCTGCAGTTCAGGAAGGTATCGTAGCCGGCGGCGGTACAGCTCTTGCTAACGTGATCAAGAACGTTGAAGCTGTTGAAGCTGAAGGCGATGAAAAGACCGGCGTGAACATCGTTGTCCGCGCACTCGAAGAACCTGTTCGTCAAATTGGCGAAAACGCAGGCCTCGAAGGCTCTGTCATCGTTGAAAAACTGAAATCCCAGAAACCAGGCATCGGCTATGACGCTGCCAAGGATCAATGGGTAAACATGATTGAATCCGGAATTGTTGACCCAACAAAGGTTACACGTTCCGCACTGCAAAACGCGGCTTCTGTATCTGCAATGCTGCTGACAACTGAAGCAGTTGTTGCCGACAAGCCAGAAGAACATCCGGAACCGCAAATGCCAGCCGGAGCACCAGGAATGGGCGGTATGATGTAATAAACTAAAAAACATTGATTTAACAATGTTTTTCAGTATGAATAGATTGTTTTTTAGGGCACTTCTCATGTATCCATTTGGATACATGAGAAGTGTTTTTTCACAAGTAAAGAAAGTATAGAGCGACCGAGCAAGGTCGTGCCTTATAGCGGGTGAGAATCCCGTCGGAAAAGAGTTAGCCACTCATCCGTAGCGAGTCTTGGAGAACTAAGGGCAACGTTAGTTTTTAAGCGTAG
>Ga0334901_1002771_pt1 | contig 14284 bp, 10 predicted proteins | sample GraSluR3_MG_3_FD_207216 | JGI IMG/M metagenome (GOLD analysis project Ga0334901, IMG submission 207216) | Sludge microbial communities from methane-producing bioreactor in Wageningen University, Netherlands - Granular Sludge_15_08-R3 | ecosystem: Engineered > Bioreactor > Anaerobic >...
ATGTTTAATTATTGATCAATCATAGTGAACCGATTTAAGTAATCCTCAATAAAAAATCATAAATATCAAATAAAGAGGTTAATGATTATGGGTTATCTATTGGGATACGACATTGGGAGTTCCTCAATAAAATCGACCTTGCTTGATTCAGACAATGGACAGGTTATAGCTTCTGCTACTTCTCCCCAGAAAGAATTACAAATTAACGCCCCTCAGCCCGGATGGGCTGAACAAGATCCTGAAATATGGTGGAAACATGTCAAATTATCCACAAATAAACTTTTATCAAAGGCTCATATCGATATTAATGACATTAAGGTTATCGGAATTTCCTATCAAATGCATGGTTTAGTCCTGGTAGACAAAAAACAGCAAGTATTACGGCCTTCTATCATCTGGTCTGACAGCCGTGCTGTTGAGATTGGGAATAAGGCTTTTTCAGATATTGGCCAGGAACTCTGTCTTTCTAAATTATTAAACTCGCCTGGTAATTTCACGGCTTCCAAATTAAAATGGGTAATGGAAAATGAGCCAGAAATATATAAAGAATCTTATAAGGCGATGCTTCCTGGTGATTATATTTCCATGAAAATGACCGGAACAATTAATACTACTCCGTCTGGTTTGTCAGAAGGTACTTTCTGGAATTTTAAGGACAATAAGCTAGCCGATTTAATTCTTAATTATTACAAAATTTGTCATGATTTGATCCCTGATATTGTTCCTACCTTTTCTGTCCAGGGAGAATTATCTTCAAAACCTGCAGAAGAATTAGGCCTAAAAACAGGTATAAAAATTTCTTATCGAGCCGGCGATCAGCCTAATAATGCCTTTTCTCTTAATGTCCTTAATCCCGGAGACGTAGCCACCACTGCGGGTACCTCCGGAGTAATATATGGAATTACTGATAAACCAGCCTATGATTCCAGGTCTCGCGTTAATACCTTTGTTCATGTCAATCACACAAAAGACAATCCCAGCTATGGTGTACTTCTATGTATAAATGGTTGCAGCATTTTATATAGCTGGCTAAAAAATAAAATTTTATCTACGAGTTCGGATAGCATTAAATATAGCCAGATGGACCTACTGGCTTCTCAATCTCCTCCGGGTTCAGAAGGATTATTTGTTTTTCCTTTTGGTAATGGAGCAGAAAGAACATTGGAAAATCAAAATATTGGGGCTACCATTCAAAAATTGGACTTTAATATTCATGATAGAAGACATCTATTGAGAGCCTCTCAGGAAGGTATTATTTTTGCTTTTAAATATGGTCTGGACATTATGAAAAGCATGGGCTTGGATATATCAACTATTAAAGCAGGAAAAACAAATCAGTTTTCAAGTTCACTATTTCGGGAAATTTTTTCCACAGTCACAGGGACACAATTAGAAATATACAACACTGACGGCTCCCAGGGAGCTGCTAGAGGAGCAGGATTAGGAGCTCAAATATATGGAAAGCCAGATGATGCCTTTGTAGGGCTCAAAGCAGACAGTATTATCTATCCCAATAAATCTCTTTCAAGCATTTACCATGATGTTTATAATAATTGGCTCTCATCTTTAAAAAAAACTTACCCGATTAATTATCACAGGTAGGTGTAATGGTTAGTGCAAAATTTACTGAGGTACTTAAAAACTTGCCCAACCCATAAAAAGGTCTAAAAGTATCTAAAAATATTTGCCACAGACCTAGTAAATATTTTATTAACCCCTTAGGGGCAGAAAACCATGGGCTTGCCCATGGATGAATGAGCAGGCGGCGATATGATAAAATAATAACATGCAAACAAGACTCTCAGGTCACAGTGCCTATCGCACGGAGTATCATATCGTCTGGATACCCAAATATCGCCGCCGTATCCTAAATCCTGGATTAAGCGGATACCTAAGAAAACTTTTTCCAAAGATACTAAGAAGACTGCCTGCCTGTGAGATCATAGAATATAACATACAGATCGATCATATCCATATGATTATGATCATACCGCCAAAGTACAGCGTTTCTGATGTCATAGGGCAAATCAAAGCACAAACATCCAGCAGACTCAGGAAAAAGTTTTCCTGGCTTTCAAAAGTATACTGGAAAGAGAATATCGTCTGGTCACCAGGTTACTTTGTCTCAACTGTTGGCATTGATGAGAAAAGTATCATCAAATATGTCCAATTCCAAGAAAGCCAGGATTTAGGTCAAGCGAAGCTTGAATGGTTTTAAAAGTACCACGGGCTTGCCCGTGGGTATCTATTTGACAAAATAATATTATAAGTAATATAATTAGTTTAAAACTTATTTCAATAGTTAAACTATTTATTAAAAAAAGATATAATAAATTTATATATTGGTAATAAATATTGGCTTAAAATAAATACTAAGGAATACAAGGTCGACAATATTTGTAGAATCTTGCTATAAAAACGGAGCATTATCGGAAACATATTTTATAATCTTTCTATGTTGTGATTAACAAGTCTTAAGACATCGTAAACTTATTTAATCGATCTTTGGCAATAACATAGAGCTTTTCGGTAAAGGATAATCATATTGGGTAATCAGCTTATGATCATAGTAAACACCCAATCTTTCTTTCGCTGTATTAATCGTTGCCCAGACGTATTCGTACTCTAAATCAGTCGGTACAGCAAATCTTTCCCCAAAGATATCCAAGAGGTAATTACTACGAATCAAACGGATGAGATGGACATATCCAGGAGAAATAACTAATTTTTCCGGCAATTGAAAGGAATCTGGTAAATACTTAATATTCCAGGTACACTTTTGGTAAGGTGTCAATCCTCCCAGGGTACTGTAGTGATGATGCTGTTATGAAATTGCTCAAATTCCTTGGCCTTCTGAAAGAGTTGCCCAAAATGAGTAAAGATTTGACTACGGAAGAATTTCCGATCAAAGTTAAATTGAAAATATTTCACAATCCCAGTACGTCAGGGCTCACCTATTGGGATAAAAATAGGTTGTACTCCCAAGTAAAGACAGAGCCGAATAATGATACCGAAAGAATGTGGATAATGATTACTGCCCCTGCAGGAAAGAAAGTTATCCATTTGTAAATAAGAGGGTATTCCCAACATATGCCAACAGTATATTAGTCCGCTTACAATAGCTATCCGGTTCTTCCTGCGATGCGGATAATTAGTTTCCCTGTGGTCATAGGCATCAATGACATTGACGGAATAAAAACGGCCATCCCCCTTGAGATATCTGGGACCAATTACATCCAATATATATAGATATAGCCAAAAATAGCCAAAAACAAATTATAAGAAGCACTACAGATTGAAAATAAAAAATAATAATATAAAAAATTAGAGGAGGAAAATATGGAAAAGATTATTTCTGAAATTGGAAAGGGAGAAAAAATCGTTATAATTCGAATTCAACCCAAAGCTGACTTATTTGAGGGCATTAAAATAGCTTGTAATAAGCACAATGTAAGGAGTGGAGTAATAAGTGCGTGCTTTGGAAGCCTTGAAAAGTTATTTTTAACTTATTATTATCCTCCTAGGGATTATTCAAAGAATCAGTATGGAGAGGAAAGGCACTTAAAGTTGGAAATGCATTGTAGTATTTTAACTGCTCAAGGAATGGTTTGTAGGGACAAAAATGGAGAAATTGCTATTCACATGCATGGAGTGGTGAGGGGATTGGCTGATGGAATTATATACGGAGGACATTTTAATGATAAAGGGAATATTGCAAAAAATACAATTGAAGTAGCGATAATAGCTCTTTCTGAGATACATCTCTTAAGAGTATGGGACGAACAGACAGGGCATGTACAGTTGTGGCCACAGATAGATAAATAAATTTTTTTAAGTTTAAAGGGGAAACTATTTTATGAAAATTAACAATCATAAACTAAAAATAGCAGTAATTGGTTGTGGAAGAGTTGCTAATAGTCATTTAGATGCATTAAAAATTCTTAATAAATATTATGATTTGTTAGCTGTGGTTGATATAGAAGAGGAACGGGCAAAAAAATATGCAGAATTATATGAAACTGATTATTATACTTCATTGAAAGAAGTTAATGAAAATTCCAAAATAGAAGCTGTTATAATTTGTCTACCTCATTTTTTACATAAAAGCATTACAGTGGAATGTTTAAACTCTAATAAACATGTTTTAGTTGAGAAACCAATGGCACTTAATTCCAAAGAAGCAAAAGAAATGGTCAAAATAGCTAAGAAAACTCAAAAAATATTAATGGTTGGCCAAAGTCGTAGGTTTTTTGATGCTATTAGGATATTAAAAGAAAAAATTGATGAAATTGCCAAACCATTTTCGACGTACATATTTTGGGGGCACTGGGTCGATTTTAGCAATAGATCAGAATGGTCAAAATCAATTAAGAAAACAGGTGGTTTAGTTTTACCGTTAAATGGATCCCATGCCGTTGATCATGCTGTTTGGTTATATGGTCGTAAGCCTATATCTGTTTATGCAAAACTTTTTAAACATAGAGAGGTTAATGGATTTTCAGAAGCAACTATAATTTTAGAATTTAGTAAGAATGAAGTAGCTACAATTCAATTATCATTTTCTACTATACCCCCCAAGCATCTAATAGTAATTAATGGCCCCTTTGGTTCTTTTCAAATAAATCATGCAGATGAACCTCAAAAAGTAGGAGTTGGTTCTTTAGAGTTACAATATAATGGTGAAACGATTATAAAAGGCAAGCAAGAGCCATCAAACTTTGTTAATCAGCTGAAAGAATTTTATTCTGCAATAAAAGAAGAGAGAGAGCCAATAGCCTCTGGTGCAGAAATTCTACATGTAATGCAAGTATTAGATTCAATTAAAGAGTCAAATTCTAGTAAGAAAAAGATTGAACTCTAAAAATATAGAAAAAATGGAGGGAGGTATTAAAATTTAGAATAATTCTTAATAATAAATTCTTGTAATTAACTTCAATTTTTGAAAATTATGTAAAGATAAAGAAAGGAAGGTAAAAAATGAATAAAAATTTTATGATTATGTTGATCCTAATTGTCTGTGTAGTTCTATTAACAAGTAGTGCAGCCACAGTATCGGCACAAGATGTTAAGTTTTACTCTCAATCTTCCTACCATACAGGTACATTTCAATATATATATGTATCAATGTATGCTGGATTAATGAGGCCACTTTTACCAGAGATTGTCATTACTAACGAAGCTTCTGGAGGGACCGTTGAAAATTTAGATTTACTTAGGCGCGGAGAAGTTGAATTTTCAATGGGTTCACCTCAAAAAATATATCAAGCTTATAATGGTTTAGATCAATATGAAGGAAACCAGGTACCTGTAAATATAATGTGGTCGTTTAGCGCCCAAGCAATGATGCTTTTTGCTTTAGAAAGTTCAGATATAGAAAGTTTTGAGGATCTTGAAGGAAAAACAGTTGCGATGGGTCCTGCAGCATCAGCTAATTTAATTAAAGGTGCGCATGCTTTAGAAGCTTATGGTTATACTAGGATTAACCCTGAATCAGATGATCCAATGGAAAAGTATGAATTCAGTGAATTAAAAATAGCACTTTTATCTTTCCCAGAAGCAGCAAATGCTTTAGCAGAAGGTATGGTAGATGCTATATTAGCTATCCAGCCTCTTCCTGAACCATCAATTTACCAGCTTGGTTTGCAAATACCACTCCGTGTTATACCGGTGGATGAAGATAAATTTGATTCTATAATAGAATCATATACATGGATGTGGCCGTTAAGAGTGCCAGCGAATACTTATCAGGGACAAGATGAATCATTTATGACCCTTGGAGATATGAATTATATAACTGCCCATCCTGATTTAGTAAGTGAGGAAGATGCTTATAAAATAACAAAAACTTATTTTGAAGAAGTTCTTCCCATGATGGCTGAGCAACTATCTCCACTTAGACCTTTTGCGGAGGAGATTGAAAATAATGTATCTGGGTGGCCAGTTCCAGGGCATCCTGGGGCTGTAAAATATTTTGAAGAAATTGGGTTAGAAATAGAATTGATTAACCCATAGAAAAATATTCACTTTAAGTAAACATAGAAGGGCAACCCTTATGTTTATGATTTTATGAGTTGTCCTTCTATTCCCATTGGATATTTTTGTTATGGCGATTTATTTTATTTATTATTGAAATAAAATATAGAGAAAATGAGGATATATTTTGAAATCTGAATATCAAAAAAGGATAATTTTATTATTTGGGCTATTATTTATTTTGTTTGTTTTTTATACTTGTGCAACAAGTCCTTTTCATCCAACAATACAAAGAGGACTTTCACTATTATTAGTTATTCCTATAGCAATATTGCTTTTCCCTAGTTCAAAAAAGATGAGATTTCTAGATTACCTTTTATTGCTTACAGCGATTCCTGTTATTTACTTAATAATTAATTGGAAACAACTTGCTTATCGTGCTCTATTTGAACCCACATTTATTGAGTACTTATTTGGATTTATTGTTATTTTTGGTGTTATAGAACTTACACGTCGTGTTATTGGTTGGCCATTAAGTCTTATTACGTTAATTGCAATATTATATGCAAGATTCGGGGGTCTGCTACCTAGTCCATTTACACATCGTGGATATAGTGTTGCAAGGTTAATGGCTAATCAATATCTAACCCATGAAGGCATATTTAGTTCCATTTTAGGAATAACTAGTACTATAGTTGCTCCTTTTGTTTTGCTAGGAGCTATAGCTACTTATACAGGTGTAACAGAATTATTTCTTGATATGGCTGTAAAATTTTCTGGTAGAACTAGAGGAGGGCCAGCTAAGATGGCTGTAGCAGCTAGTGCATTTTTTGGTACTATTTCTGGAAGTGCCATAACTAATGTTGTAACAACTGGTTCAATAACAATTCCTCTTATGAAAAGGACAGGTTATGATTCTACTTTTGCAGGTGCTGTAGAGTCAGCAGCTTCTACAGGAGGACAATTGATACCTCCAGTTATGGGTGTTGCGGCTTTTTTAATGGCTCATATCACTGGGATACCTTACCTTACAATTATGATAGCAGCTATAATTCCAGCATTTTTGTATATGTTGGCATTATTCTTATGTGTAGATCTGGAAGCAAGAAGATTAAGTTTAAAACCATTTATATTAGAAGATGGAATAGCAAATAAAACAAATATAAAAATCGTTAGCTATAAAAATTTATTTATGAGAATTTATCTACTAATACCCTTTGTAGTGCTTATATACTATCTAATGAAAATGTATTCCCCGGGTAAATCAGCCTTATATGCTACAATTACAATGTTAATATTATCATTTATTAAAAAAGAAACAAGACTTAATTATTCAAAAATAAAAAATATTATAATATTTTTTGCAAAAGGAATGACAACTGTTGTTTTTGCATGTGCTGCAGCTGGAATGGTTGTAGGGGCATTAAATCTTACTGGCTCAACGTTACGACTAACTTATTCTTTTGTAGAAATAGCAGCAGGTAATCAATTTTTGTTATTGTTCTTAATAGCTATTCTTTGTATAATTCTCGGGATGGGTCTACCAACACCGGCAGCATATGCTGTAGCAGCCTCTTTTGCTGCTCCAGCTTTAACAACTGTAGGCATAGAGACTTTGCCTGCGCACCTATTTGTTTTTTATTTTGCATGTATTTCAGCTATAACTCCACCAGTTGCTTCAGCAGCCTTTGGGGCATCAAGTATTTCAGGAGCATCTCCAATAAGAACGGCGGTAACGGCATGTAAATTAGCGCTTGCAGGCTTCCTTGTACCATTTATGTTTGTTTATGGCCATGGTTTACTCATTGGGCAAGCACCTATATGGTTATCAATTCGTTCTGGATTAACTAGTATTCTGGGCATCTTTTTATTAGCAATTTCAGTTATTGGATACCACTTAAATAGACCAATTAATATTGTTGAGAGAATTCTTTATTTTCTAGCTTCTATTTTACTTATCTCTCAAAATAGGACAACAGATATATCAGGGATCTTTATAGTCATTTTATTATTTATATATAATTATTATGTATTGCGTTCCAAAAGTAAACGCCCTGATTACACATAAATATCATTAGTAAAATTATATAAAAATATTCTTTTTAATCCGGCGGGACCTCCCCACCTGTAAGGGCGGGGGCGAAAGCTAGTTCCCGTATCTTTAATTCGTACTTTGATATAATTATAAATAAGAGACTAAGAAAATCGGCCCATATTCCATGGTGTAAATGTAGTTTAGTTGTGACATGAGACGAAAGTTATTGTTCTTAAGTGGAGAGGTCTGATAGATAAGTTGTAAATATGGGTTGACAAAGAACAACACACACAGTGATGTATGTTTGAAATGTCAGAAGTCACCAGAAGCCATATTAGGATGGCTTTCGCTCTCAATGATATTGAGCATCTTCTGAAGGGCTGAACGATAGAAATTTTCCGTAAGTTTGAAAGACACGATAGAAATAGCATAATAGCAGACAACTTCTCAGGGAAACTATTTCTAAAAGCTAAGGCTGGGAGCCTCAGATATTGGAAAAGTGCTTAGTATTTCTATGTCGTCAGATAACCTAAGAAGCGGTGAAAATGCATATTCCAGTATTCTTACATATTAATATACATAAATAATTTATAATAAAAAGGAGTCTAATATGAAAAAAATTAGAGTTGCAGTAATCGGTCTTGGATTTGGTGCAGAATTTGTACCAATATACCAAAAATGTAATAACGCAGAATGCGTTGCCATTTGTAGGCGCAGTGTCGAGGAGCTAAATGAGTGTGGAGATCGGTTTGGTATTGATAAGAGATATACGGATTATTATGAATTATTAAAAGATGATAAAATTGATGCAGTTCATATTAATACAAGTCTAAAAGACCATGCGTGGATGGCAATTGAAGCTCTTAAAGCTGGAAAACATGTTGCCTCAACTGTACCAATGGGTTTAACTATAGATGAATGTCTGAAGATAGTGGAACTTGAGAAGAACACGGGTAAGGTCTATATGATGATGGAAACAGCAGTTTATACCCGTGAATATATTTATGTCAAAAATCTCTTTAAAAAAGGCGAGATAGGGAGAATTCAGTTTATGCGTGGATCCCATCAGCAAAATATGGGATTACCTGGCTGGAAAGATTATTGGTATGGATTGCCGCCAATGTATTATGCCACACATGCACTATCGCCTCTATCTGCAATGATTAACAAAAAATTTAAAACCGTTCGTTGTTTGGGCTCTGGTAGAATTCAAGAAGAGTATGTGTCAAATTATGGATCGCCTTTTGCGGTTGAAACAGCACAATTAACTTTTGAGAATTCAGATATTGTATGTGAAGCAACAAGATCTTTGTTTAACACTATTCGACAGTATAGGGAGAGTTTCGATATATATGGAAGCAAAAAGTCTTTTGAATGGGAACAGGTAGCAGGTGAGAATCCAGTGATTTTTTCAGGATATGAAGATGCTCATAGAATTGAGATTCCTGATACGGATCAAATATTGCCAAAAGAAATATCTAATTTTACTTTAAAAAATAAAATAGTTGATAAAAATCATGTATCTTATATTCAAGGAGCGGGCCATGGTGGATCACATCCACACATGGTGCATGAGTTTATAAGTGCAATTTGTCAAGGGAGAAAAGCTTTTATAGATTCTAGTTTGGCTGCAAATTGGACTATATCAGGCATATTGGCTCATGATTCAGCATTACAAGGCGGTACAATTATTGAAATACCCAAAACATAACCCTGCTTTACTTTATCCATTATTTATAGGCAAAACATAGGTTTGGAATAAATACAAAGCCCACAATATATAAAATGTGGCTACAAAAAATCTGTTGTTTTTAGGCTTATCTTTGTTATTTTATTATTTGCTTATAATTATTTCGAATTACGCACAAAAGGGACAAACTCTAATTAAAATAATTAATAGGTGTATATTATTTTAAAGATGTATTTGTAAATATTGAAAGTAATTCTTCTAAAAATAAAAGAATAGAGGATGGATTAAATTATGAACAGGAGTAAAGCCAACTTGGGAAATTCAATCACAATGAGAAAATGGAATCTTAGTAGAATTTTTAAAACAATCTACCAATATGGACCCATTTCTAGATTAAAAATAACTGAGATAACTGGATGTAGTCCAGGAACAGTTTCTAATCATGTTAGAACTTTGATGAAAAAAGGATTTGTACTTGAGACTAATAAGGGAATTTCTTCTGGTGGTAGAAAACCCGTACAATTAATTATCAATTCTAACAAAGCCTATATTTTTAGTATTGAAATAGAGGTTAATCAAATAAAGATTGTAATCTTTGATCTGGAAGTAAAGATAGTAGCTAAAAATATTATTCCCATAAAGTTTAAAGATGACTATATGAGGACTATTAAAGATGTATTTTTTGAAATGGATGAGATGATTGAGAAAAAAAATTTAAAATTAGAAGATTTTTTGGGAATAGGAGTAGCGGTACCTGGTTTGATTGACAAAGTAAAAGGAGTTTTGGAATTTGCCCCTAATCTAGGATGGAAAAATGTCAATATTTCAAAAATATTTAAAGATAGATATGGATTACCAATAATTTTAAATAATGAAGCAAAAGCTGCAGCTATAGGTGAGAGAGGGGCTTCCTATCCTCAAATAAATAATATGGTATTTGTCTCAATTAATGAAGGGATAGGTTGTGGACTTTATATAAATGGACAATTATACAGGGGAGCGAGTGGGAATGCAGGGGAATTTGGCCACATAACAATAAATACAAATGGTCCTAAGTGTCATTGCGGGAATCGTGGATGTTGGGAAATTTACGCTTCAGAAAATTATATTGTAAATAGATATTTAGAATTGTCTGGCAATAAGAAAAAATTATCAAAAAAAGAAATATATAGATTAGGGAAAAATGGTGATAAAACTGTACTTAAGATATTTCATGAAATAGGAAGAAATATTGGAGTTGGATTAGTTAATATTATTAATGGACTTAGCCCTGAGTTGTTGGTTATAGGTGGTGGTATTGTAGAAATAAAAGATTATATTTATGAAGAGATTATCAAAAAACTTGAAGAAAGCTGTTTATCTGTTTCTTGCAGAAAGACAGAGATTAAATTCAGTAAATTAGGTAGTATGGCTGCAGTTTATGGCATGGCAGATTTAATTATTACTGCGAGAATAAGATTTATTTAACATATGAAATTAGCTGTTACAGATGATAATTAATAATTGTGTGGATAAATTAATTACTATTTATTTAGGTATAAGGAGAGAACAATGATAAAAAACAAATCATTACATAGCATTTGCCGTTGGACTTTTAATGCAGGGCAGGGTGGCTTTGTTCCTGATGATATAAGACCAAAATGGAGTGCTGATAAATTTGATACAGTTGATATGATAGAGCTGGTAAGAGATAAAATTTACCCGAAGATGCCAGATAATGTAGAGCTAGGTATTGAAATGCATTATGATAATGAGTTTAATGAGAATAATGCTCAAGAAATAGCTGACGCACTTGTAGATTCAAAAATATATCTAGCCATGGTAACCCCAGGGGCTCACAAACATTATGCTTATGGAGGAATAGCCTCATTGGACCCGCTAGAGAGAAAATCAGCTGAGGAGTTTGGTGAAAGAACGGTTTCTCTTGCTTATGGTCCTCTCAGAAAAGCATGGCATACTGATTCATCAAAATGGCCAACTGTAGTTATCTGGAATGGCTCCTTTGGCTATGATATTGCATCGATAGGTATTTTTCAGATGTATCAGAATCTCAAGGAAAGTATGGCAAAGCTATGCAAGTTTGAAGAAAAATTAGGAGGAAATTTGTATTTCGCTTTTGAACCAAAACCCAATGAGGGACATCCGGCTCTTCTAATTCCTACAGTATCAAGTGCATTGGTATTTTGGAATAAAATAGAGGAAGAATTTAATGTTTCACGTAATAAAAAGGGTGTGAACAAAGAATTTGGGCATACAGAAATGATTGGACTAGATCATATACTTGATACTGTTGAAGAGATAGACAATAATGCCTTAGTTCATATGCACTTGAATAGCCAGGGTTACAATGATGGTATTATTCTTGGGGGTCCCGGAAAGTATGATATTGATCATGGAACTAGAGTTAATGGAATGAATATAGCAATTGCACGTTTAATACAGGATGCTGGATATAATCGATGGAAGGGCCATGATATGCAAGCAAGGCCATATGATAACGAAGAACAGGGAATAGATAGGGTTATTAGAAGCATTCTAAGCTGGGAGGCTTGTGCAAAAGCAGCGGCAGAAATTGACAAGAAAAAATTCTTAGATTATCTTATTGCTCGAGAAACCGCAAAGGCTGAGGATAATATTAGGGAAGCTCTAATAAATGCACAAAACTACTTTAATGAAATGTATAGAACATAACTGGTAAATTTATTTGATTTAAAATATATTACCAACCAATTAATTGGATTCATTATAGTCATTAGTGTCATATTATATTACTATATAGTTTATATAATAAATTAGTGGAAGAGAATAAGGAGTCTATAATTGAAAAATAACAATTTGGATAAAACTTAATATATAATAGTGGCATATGCCACTAAGCCTCCTGTATTTATAAATAAATTTTAGTTACCTTAAAAAATCACCTTCTTTGAAGGTGGTAATAGATAAGGTTATACCAGTAGTACGCTCAATATGTTATGATTAAAATATGGTCAAAATGTAAATATCATATCGTGTGTTGTCCCAAGAACAGATACCGAATCATAAAAAAAAGGAGTAAAAATGATGTTAATAGCTTGGCTCATAATGGCAGTAATAGCAATAATTTCTAGATGGCTTTCTAGTCTTATTAGTATAGGAGGCACAAACCCTCTAGAACCAATGATGATTGGTATTATTATTGGTGCCCTTGCCAGAAATCTTGGCATAACCCCAAAAGCATGGGAACCTTTTCTGAAGAAATTTGAGACCCCCTTGTTATGGGGAATTATTTTGCTTGGTTCGGGCTTTTCTATAGCAACCGCCAAAGAACTCCCCTTAAGCTTAGTAGTAATATTAGTTACAATGATAGTAGGATATTTTGCTATTTATATACTAGCGAAGAGAGTTGGCATACCTGATAAGCTTAGCGCTCTTCTTGCTGTGGGGACAACTGTTTGTGGAGGAAGTGCTATTGCGATTACTTCTCCTATGATAAAGGCTAAAGAAGAGGAGACCTGTTATGCAGTTAGTGTGATTGTTGTATCTGCCTTTATTTTAATGATTACTATGCCTTTTCTTGGAACCTTGTTAGGAATGAATGAAACTGTCTTTGGCATCTGGGCAGGTACGTCAGTGCATAATACCCCCCAGACTATCGGTACTGGCTACATCTTTGGCGAACAATCTGGTCAGATAGCAACTATGGTAAAGTTTACCAGGAATATGTTTATGATTGTGGTAGCAATATTGGTCTCTATCAGTTTTAGAGCAAAAGAAGCTACCCAACAACATTTAGAGAAAAAAGCTATCTTAAAGGCTTTTCCCTGGTTTCTGTTTGGTTATTTGGGTATGGCTTTCTTTGCTGCAAGTGGATTCTTTACTCCTGAAGGAACAGCATTTTTTGGAAAAGTTGGTAAATTCCTTATTCTAATGGGAATGGTAGGAATAGGTTTTGGGACAGATTTTATTCATATTAAGAAATTAGGGTTTAAACCTCTTGTAATTGGAATAATGGGTACTGTTATTGTGTGTTTAACTAGTTTTATAACAATAAGTGTATTAGGGTTTAGGTAATTTTAGTACAAATAATATTTAAAAAAACAAATTGGAAAATGGGCTAATCTATACTCTAAGGATTAAATCAAAAAAGAAATGATTATTCTTTCTAGAATGAAGAATATAACGTGGCACTCTTTTAAAATTTAATACCAAAACCTGTCCGGTTAAAATTTCTAACAGCAATAAATATTAAATCAAGATATAAAAACGTTTAATTGTATCCTAACTATCTTTATGATGATGAAGGCCCTGATTACTTTTTAGAATATTTAGAAAATAGTGATGTTTTTTACAGAAAAGAAGCTTAAAATAGCGATATTTTCTTTTAAGGTATCTCTTATAGTGCTATAATATACACGTTTGCGGGAGTGTAACGATCAAATCACACTCCCTTTTTATATGGCTGCTACTCAGGGTTCCGGCATAAGCTATTTGTTTAAGTCATTTGTATCTTTATATCAGCGATAACGTAATATTGTCCTGAAGTCGTATTTTATCGTCATGCCAGGATTGTAATATTAAATGCAGTTGAAAGGCAGTAAGTGAGG
>Ga0334901_1002772_pt1 | contig 14282 bp, 12 predicted proteins | sample GraSluR3_MG_3_FD_207216 | JGI IMG/M metagenome (GOLD analysis project Ga0334901, IMG submission 207216) | Sludge microbial communities from methane-producing bioreactor in Wageningen University, Netherlands - Granular Sludge_15_08-R3 | ecosystem: Engineered > Bioreactor > Anaerobic >...
CAAAGCATATGACACAGAACCAATAAGAAAATGCATAAATGAAGAACTCAAAGCATTTGACCAAATACCCCTCAAAAACAGAGCAAAAAAAGGACAATACAGACTAAAAAGCCCAACAATATTCCGACACAAAATATACACAAAAAGAAACAATATAGAAAGCATATTTTCAACAATAAAAAGAAAATTCAACGGCACAAACCACAGTAGAAGCACGAAACTGTCAAACAAAGAAACCAAACTCAAAAACACAATATACAACATCTACAGAACAACACAAATCAACTAAAAAAAGGGTTTCTACAAAACCATTAAATTATTAAATATTAGGGGGCATGGCCATTATAAGTGTGTCCCTCAGTGAAAAGCTTCTGGAAGAAATCGACAATCTGAAAGAAGAAGTAGGGTTTTCTGGTCGTTCAGAAGTTGTACGTGCCAGTACACGTCTTTTAATTTCAGATAATGAGGAAAAAAACAAGTTAAAAGGGTATATCCATTCCATACTCATCTTAATCCATCCTCAAAAATCAGAGGATAAGGTTACCCAGATCAAACACCAGTTTGAGGACATTATCAACACCCAGATCCACAGTCACTTGCAAGAAAACCAGTGCCTGGAACTTTTCATCCTGGAAGGTGATGCTGCAAGGATGAGAGAACTTTCTCGTCTTTTAAATAGAAATATCAAGTTTCTTTACTCCAAACTGGTACCTTTACCCCAGGATTAAGGTAAAAAAACTTTATTTCTATTATGGATTATTCTTTTGAAGGAAATTATGGGTTATTTAAGCGATTAATTTAAAGACCTATTTTAAAAACTTATTTTAAAGGCTTATTTTAAAGGCTTATTTTAAAAGATTGAGTTTAAAAGATTGATCAAGGCATCTGGAGTGTTCACAGGAGGGTAACATGTTCCATTACCACAGATATATACTGTGGCCTGATTATCAATCATTTTTTTACCTTCGACATTGGCAACTACCTTATTTAAATTATTATCATGATATTTAACCAGTAAAGTACTGTTAGGCAGATATTTCTTTTTTATGATGTTTAACATGGTTTCTGTGTCTTCTTTATTTTTTTCTCCGACTATAACTATCTCAAAGGAGGGTCCTGTATTCAGTAGAGTTCCAGAAAGGAACATGGTGAATGCTGAGGGAGATTGAGTTATTAATGGTGAGAAATATTTTTCCAGTGCCAATGCAGTATCCTCGGTTTTTGTGTTACCAGTTAAGAGGTAGAGTTTCTGTAGGTTTAAATTTTCCACAGAATTTCCAGAGGGTAGTGCAGTGTCATAGGCATCTTTTTGCCTTACCAGGACTTTCTGAGCATGATCTGAGGTGAAGAAGAATCCACCTTCCTCCTGGTCCCAGAAATGATCCAGGAGTATCTGATTAAGTTTTATTGCCAGTTTAAGGTAGGTTGATTGGAAGGTGGCATCATATAATTCCAGTAAACCCCAGATGAGATAAGCATAATCATCAAGATTAGCATCCACAGCAGCTTCCCCATCACGCCAGCGATGCATCAACAGTCCATCTTTCCGTATTTGGGTCATAATAAAATTTAAAGCATCTTCGGCTATCAAAATATAATCTTTCCTGTGAAATACTTTGCCTGCCATGGCCAATGCAGTGATAACCAGCCCATTCCAGTCTGTGAGGATCTTATCATCTTTATGGGGGTGAATTCTTTTTTCACGTGTCTGGAAAAGTTTTTCCCTTGCATCCTCCATTTTCCACCATAGTTCATCCTGGTTTATTTTTAATTGTGAAGAGAGTTCTTTCATGGTTTCTTTGAGGTAGATGATGTTTTTACCTGTTTTTTTGCCTGTGGCTTCTTCGGTGTAGTTTCCATCCTGCATCACCATGTATACTTTTGAGAATAGTTCCCCCTGATCAGGGCCTAATATTCTTATGATTTCATCTTTACTCCAGAGATAGTATTTTCCTTCTTCTCCTTCACTATCCGCATCTTCTGCAGAGTAAAAACCACCTTCAGGAGATTTCATATCTCTTAACAGATATTCAATAACTTCTTCGGCTGTTTCACGGTATTTTAGTTTTCCTGTGGCTTGATATGCTTCTGTGTAAGCGATTATCAGGAGTGCCTGGTCATATAACATTTTCTCGAAATGCGGTACCATCCACTCTCTGTCCACACTGTAACGATGAAAACCAAAGCCAACATGGTCATATATTCCCCCTCTGCGTAGGGTATCTAATGTTTTTTCCACCATTTTTAAGGCTTCATCTTTCCCTGTGTGTTTCCAGTATCTGAGAAGGAAAAGTAGATGGTGAGGTGTGGGAAATTTTTGGTAGCTGCCGAATCCAGCATATTTCTTGTCAAAGTTTTCCTGCAGGGACTCATAGGCCTGGTTTATTATTTCCTCCGGCAGTTCCTGACCTGATGTGCCATGGGATATTTCCTGGAGTGAAGAGGTTATGTCCTCTGCAGATCCTAATAGATCACCTCTTTCATCATTCCAGAGGTCTCTGATATTTAATATAATATCTTTAAGGCCTGCACCTCTTGGTCCACTTTCTTTGGGAAAGTAGGTGCCTGCGAAGAACGGTTTCAACTCTGGAGTCATTATGACAGTGAGGGGCCAGCCTCCAGTACCGGTGATCATCTGTGCCACTGTCATGTACACACTGTCAATGTCTGGTCTTTCCTCTCGGTCAACCTTTACAGAAATGAAGTTTTCATTCATTAGTTGACCGATTTCTGGGTCCTGAAAAGATTCCCTGGCCATCACATGACACCAGTGACAGGTGGAGTAACCAATTGATAGAAAAATAGGTTTATTCTCATCTTTAGCTTTTTTGAAAGCCTCATCACCCCAGGGGTACCAGTCCACAGGGTTACTGGCATGCTGGAGTAAGTAAGGGCTTTTTTCATGTTTAAGATGGTTTTGGAAGTTTTCCACTTCTTTTTGAGATTTTTTAGACATTTTATCGCCATTAATTAAATCTTAAAATTAATGTCAGGAGCCTATATTTGCCAGGAGTCTATTATTAATTCCATTCAATTATTTTAATCCAGTTTTAGGAAACATTAAATTAATGTGCACTATGTTGATTTGTTTTACAATTTTATCTGGTAGGTTTTTTACAATTCCAGTTTGAGTTTTAACAATTCCAGCTGAATTTTAACAATTCCAGTTTGAGTTTTTAGAATCTTATTCAGTTGGTTTGCGATCACAGAGAAGTATATCCCCTACACCTACATTTTCTGATTCAACTTCTCGGATAATGATCACCATGGCTGAGACAGGCAAGTTCATCACCTGACTGGCAGTGGTAGCAAATGATCTGACCAATTCCCTTTTCTGTTTTTTACTCATTGCTGGTGCATCTATAGTTATTACAGGCATACAAAATTCACCTCTACTTTTAGATTGTTAAATGATTAACTGAATTAATTGGAGTTAGTTATGATTTTGTTAGGCCATAAATTTTTTCAAAAAAAGTGGAACTTTTCCGGTATAGATGTCCTCCAAAATGAAAAATTGAAGAAACATACCTATCTGGTTCTTTGAGTATACATCTAACAGTAAATATTCATTGGTTTCTAAGATTTTTTTAGAAGGTCATTTACCAGCCAACTTCATAATAAGTAAGGTAACACTTACTGTAACATGATCTTGGTAAAATATCAGAATTTTGTTTTACCAATATAACAAGAAATGTCTGACAATGACCAAAAAATAAACATCTATATTCACCATCAGACTTGATGAAATAATTAATGATAAGTAAAAAAATATTCAAAGATAAGTTATAATATTGAATACAATCCTCCCTAAATGATTCAAAAAATAATTTCATAAAAAAATAATTTCATTAACCTATAAAAAAGGATCCGGAGAGTCATATGAAAGACAATTCTAGCATAGAAAATGTATCGGCCCCCAAGAGGCAACCTAAAGATCCATTACTATCCAGCACACTAAATAAAAATAAAAATTCAGAGGATAATCTTTCCTCTTCTGATGAAACCCGTCGTGTTAAAGATTTGGAGAAAGAACTTCGTGCAAAAGAGGCTGAAATTGACTTCCTTAAGGAGAAGTTAACCAACAATCAGGAGATAATGCTGGATGTGATTGAGGAGAAGAAAGAACTCAAAAAGCAAATACATGACTTTGAAGTAAAGGAAGTGGATTTGAGGCTGAATAACTTCCGGGATCTGCAGAGGAAACATCATAAACTTGAGCATCGTCTTTTTGTAACTAAAAATCAACTGGATGAGGCACGTCAGGAACTTGAATTCAGAGCAAAACTCATCAAAGACTTGGAAAAACGGGGCGTGTCTGATTATATCCTGGGAAGATTCCCTGAAAGCTTAATAGAATACAATAAAAGGGGATAATGATTAATTTTTTTCTAATTTAGTTTATTTTCTATAGTAATTCCAGCAGATATAACTGCAATTTTCTAATTTACTTAATTTAAATGTTAAAACTTACTTAATTTAGATGTTTAATATAAGTTTATTTTCAAAAAAATAGAGGGAAAAAAATTTTTTCCTCATCAGTCTTACTGTTGTTTTTTAGAGTAGACGAATCCAGCAGATATCAGGCCCAATGCTAATCCTAGGAATATGAGTGGACTTCCGGTTTCCTGCATACCAACTGTCGTAGCACTACTAGTTCTTGCACCACTAGCCCTTGCAAGTACAGTTATATCATCTTGATCCTGCTCTATTACTGTTTCACCATCGTAGAGTAAATCTGTGAAGTAGAAATGTCCTGCATTAGCTAGTATACCATCAATCATGAACCCATATGCAGCATTTGGAGGTATTGTTCCTACGTGCCATGAAATAGAGTCTCCATCTCTAGTTACTGATGTGGCTGGAATCCAGTTTTCATCTTCACCCAAAAAATCAGTTGTATAATAGTATCTTTCGTTATTCCACTGTAAACCATCAGTGTCTATTTCTAAGGTGCCGTCTGCCACCCCATTTTCGTCGCTATTTATTTCAACCACGTATTTAACATTGTCACCCACGTATGCTTCTTTAACATCTTCGTGTTCGACACCGGGTTCGATTTCAGCCACAAAGGTTCCAGTTATATTTGCATCTGCTGCAACTGTTCCACTGAAAGCTACAACTACCAAAACAAATAATATAGTACTCAAATACCTTTTCAAAAAAAGTCCCCCCTTTTTCTAATTAACTTATTCTTAAACCCCCTATAGGTTTTTAGAATAAGTCTATCTGTTAATTATATTCACCATCTTAAAAATATTTAACCGATAATTGTGGGGAGGCAGTTTCTGTTAAAAAACTGTTAGAGTGGAGATAGAAATTGCTGAATGTGACAAGAGTATGGTAACAATACTAATAAAAGTAAATACCAACCAAAGCTTTAATGGTTCTTTCCTGACCAAAAAAACCAAATTTTCCTACATTTTTAATAGTGAATCTTAACCTTGAGGGGAGGATATGTTAACATCATGGACTTGGAAAGAATGTTTATTTTTTAGATCGTTAAACGTTAATTGTTTGCCACAAGTTCGTTTAAATTTTGATTCATAAAATTTAACAACCAATATTGAAAAGTCACTATTAAACAAAAAGTGTATGAAAGCCTATTCGATAAGATATGCCCTTCTTATTCGATCTGAACTCATATAAACAATATATTTTAAAAAATTCCCATTTTTTTGTTTAGATCTCGACCTATATCAAACCTAAATCCAGGGTTATTAGTAAAAGTAACTAACAGATAAATATTAAAAAAATTAACAAAGAGATGTTTCTGAATGGATTAAATTTATGAGGTATGATCAAACAAACATCCTTTTTTTAGACATATACTGCTGAGTGTTATTATTCAATAGAAAAGAAGAAATTTGTTAATAAAATTATGCTGTTGCTAAACCTAAACTAGCAGTTGTATCTGGTAAGTTGAGATCATTAGGAGCTTCTATAAAAATTGGCTTCTCAAGGTTTTTTTGATGTACAGGTACAGTGAAAGTAAATTCTACAACAATAAAATCTTTATTTACCCCTATATTTCCTCTAAGCTTTTTAAGATTTTTAATTGAAAATTTATCTACACCGAGAATTTTGGATACATCCAATATTTCAAAAGATACAATTTCTCCTTTTTTATCAAAATCTAATATGAGATGATCATTAATCTCTATAGATTCCTTATACTCTATGTCACCACCTATAAACATGAATAAGGAATCATTAAGAGCATCATAATCTTTTAAAACCTTTAAATCGCTTACGTTTTTCATTTGCGTACCCTTCTGTCCTTCTTCTGTATATATGTAGTTATGACCTTTATATTTTTGTTTTGATCAATATCAATCACTATAATAATATCATATTCTTTTCTCTTAGGATGTCCATAAAACACTTTGTATTTGTTATCTTTCTTATTGTTATAACTTTGTTCTAATATCCCTTTAATTTCTAGATTTGTTAAACAATCAATGATCAGTTCTTTATCTAGAGATCTTTCTAATAATCTTTTTTTAGTATGATCAGTTATTATAATTTGATTTGCAGTAGTTTCCGATAAAGTTTGCATTGCTTTTGCTAAATTTATTGTACCACCACATTATTAGTTGAAATTTTAAGAAAATGTGAAAAAATACTCTATAATTTATTCAATATTATTATCTACTATTTTAAAGATTTTGCTAATTAATTGATTATAATCTTACTTCGTAATAGGCGCGTTTAACGAAGTAAATACAGGGCACTTTTAATGACTTTGCAATATTAAAAAATTTTGTATACTACTAAAACAAAAGCCCCCTAAATGACCTATTTATATCAGTAAGGGTAGTTAACAACTATCTTATAGATTTTTATAGCTTTTTTAAAAATTCATCCTAAAAAAAACAAACATAATCTTAAAAAAATATGAAACTGAAAATATTTGAGTTTAACCTATCAAAAAATTCAAACATCTAATAATAAATGAATTAATAATATTTTAATAAAGAAATATATCTTCAATAGCAATATGGAGATTATTTTTGTCAGTTATGATATTTTTAATAACTTGTGAAACAATTTTACAAAGTTTTAACTTCATATAGGGGAATTCTCCATGACTTTCTTTAATTTCGTACATTTTTTCATAATTTTTGGCTCTTTTAATAATTGCCTCTTCATTGAGTTTGCAGAAATTTTCAATATAAGTTTCAATCTCGTTACAACCACGTTGATTTAAGTTATATGAAACTGTGTACATGTCATAAACAACTTTACCATATTCACTCGAGTTTGAACGTTTTTCAATGCATAAAAAAGGTCTTTTCATTAAAGCTGCTAATTTATAGTTTTCTGTCACTTCTTCTTTCAATAATACTGGAACTTTAAAAATTCTTGATATATAACACAAATTCTCCCCCATATCCAATAAAACTCCCCCTATTCATTTATGATAAGTAACACATTATTATTTTACATCACCTCCTTTAATAAATACTTTACCTTTTAAACATCTTAACAGTGATTATTATCATTTTTTAATTGGTAAAATATATCAGATATAAAATATAAACTACAGTTGTTAGGCTTTTCCTAATTAATCATTGCAATGAGATATATTTATTAAAAAATAGTAAAAATTCAATATTGCGAATTAATGTCTAGTAAAATCGAAAAACCACTAACACGAATATAATTATCCATTATTATTCTGTTCACCCCAATTTGTTATTACAAGTTTATCTTTTTTGTAATACAAACGGTTCCATATATAACTTTCCATTTTTTTTCTAATAGCAATTATTAACCTATAGTATGACCAATTGAAATTGGTAATTTACATGTCTGGTTCGAATGTATTTCTCGCACTAAAAGATGATTCTGAAGCAGCAAAAATCAACCAGATACTTTTAGCAAATGACTACACTAATATTACTTCTTTTAACTGTGAAACTGGCCAACTGATAACTTCTGGAGACGTAAACAGTGATCTTATTGATATAAATTCTTTTGATCTAACTTCTTTTGATTTAATTTTAACTGATGAAAACATAAATGATAATGAAGAGTTAAATAATCTATTAAAAGAAACAATTGAAGAAAAAGATATTCCACTAATCCATATAACCTCTAATTCCAGAGCAAGTTCTGTTTATAATCCTGATTTTAATCCTTATTCTAATCCTCAGTTTAACCCTGATTTTAACCCTAATTCAGATATTATTCCTGATTCTGATGTTTGTAGGGCAATTGATTTAAGAAAAAACAAGTTGTATCTTTCCATACCATATAAACCCCAGGAACTTCTATTAACTATGGAACTGGCTTTCTACAAGAACAAGATGAAAAATGCTCTCTATGAAAGTGAGGATAGATACCGTCTATTAATTGAAAATGCCAATGATCCTATTGCCATGATCAACTATGATGGTGAATTTATCCTGGTTAACCGTAGCGCTGCCAGGTTTTTCGGATGCGAAACAGAGAAATTCCAGGGTAAAACCATGTGGGATGTTTTCCCCAAAAACCATGCAGATTCCCAAATAAAAGATATAAGGAACGTTCTTGATAGTGGTAAAGGTGAGGTTTTTGAAGGAAAAACAGTCATCAAAGGTAAAGAACGCTATTTCCGCACTAACATCCAGCCTATGCCCATAAGAAATGGTGGGAAGAAGATGGTGCAGCTCATTGCTCATGACATTACTCCTTTAAAGCAGGCTGGAAAGGCCCTTCAAAAGAGTGAAGAAAAATTTCGAGAAGTTTTCAACAATGCCCATGATGGTGTTTCCCTGCACACCATTGGTGAGGATGGTTTACCAGGTATTTTTTCTGAAGTGAATGATGTAGTCTGTCAAAGGTTAGGTTATACCAGAGAAGAACTCCTGAAAATGAGTCCTAAAGATACTATAAATCAAAAAACCTTGCAAAAACTACCAAGAATCATGGAAAACTTGAATTTCAATAGAAGGGCAACATTCGAGGCTGTACAGATCACCAAGAGTGGTGATGAAATAATAACTGAGATCACCAATCATCTTTTCCATCTGCAGGGAAATAAAATGGTCATGGCCATATCCAGAGATATATCAGAGCGTAAACAGATTGAAGAACAATTATTACGTGTTTTAGCTGGTATCGAAGGCACTTGGGATGCAATTGGAATATCAATGCCGGATGGTTCTCATTTTTATCATAATCAATCTTTCAATGAACTCTTTGGTTATCGAGTAGATGAACTCAATGAACCTCTGGGTTCAATAAAACTTTTTGCAGATCAGGAAATGGGACACGAAATTGTCAATACCATAATGAGGGGTAAAAATTGGGAAGGGGAATTGAACATGCTTGACAAAACTGAACGTGTCTTCCCAGCATTTATCCAGGCTAATGCTATTAAAAATGATAATAATAAAGTTATTGGGTTAATATATGTAGTCAACGACATAACTGATAGGAAAAAGGCAGAATATGCCCTAAAGACCAGTGAAGAAAAGTTCCAAAACCTGGCTCAAACCGCACTAGATGCTATTATTATAATTGATCGCGAAGAAAAAATTGTTTTCTGTAACAGCAGTCTTGAAAAAATCTTTGATTATGGTGAAGAAGAAATACTGGGAGCATATCTTGACACATTGATACCGCAACAATATACAGAGGATTTCCAAATAAAACTAGACTATTTTCACCAGCAAGATCTTGAAGTGGGGAATGTTTTCGAGTCATTTGGTTTACGCAAGGATGGTAGTGAGTTTCCACTGGAAATGTCCCTTAACACCTGGAAGTCAGAAGGTGAAATATACACCACACTTATTCTTCGTGACATAACCCAGAGAAAGTTAAATGAATTTAAAATGAAAATGCGGGAAGACATATTCCAGTTAATGTCACAGAATATAGAAGAAGTTTTCTGGATCATCGACCCCCTCACTGGACAGATCCTTTATATGAGTCCATCATACCATAAAATTTGGGGTCAGACCATTGAAAACCTCTATCAGAATCCTCGTTCATGGATAGAATCCATTCACCCCGGTGATAAACAGAAATTCATCTCCTATATATTCGGAAAAAATGGTGTAGGTACCATGCACAGAGAAGGAATCGAATGTAGAGTTTTACGTCCTGATGGTAAGCTCCGGTGGATAAAAGTGAGGGCATTCCCAGTTATAAATCAAAACAAGGAGATTTATCGTAGAGTTGGCATAGCAACTGACATTTCCAGACTTAAAAATAATGGAAAACCATAAAAATATTAAAAATATTAAAAATCATAAAAAATATTAAAAATCATAAAAAAATCCCACAAAAAAGAGCACTCCTTAAATAAATAAAATATATACTAATGTGTTAAAAGTTTTTTTTAAAAAGTTAAGTCTCTAATTAAAATAGATACTAACAAATATTAAACAATTTATGCTATTTTTGCATTATAAATGATATCATTGTAGTTTCATTATCAATGAACCGTATTTAACTGTTATTATGTATATTCACCATACCTTAAGATGTAATAATTTATTATGAGTATTAACGCTGAAAAATACTACTCACCACACCCACCCTATGACCTCTTTTGTGAATATGTTCACTAATATGAGTTTAAATTATAATTGTTTGTGAAGAGAGCTAATAATTTAGAGATATAAATCCAGACATGAACAAAATTATGTTCGAAAGTGAATTTTGAGTGAGAATATTTACCGATACTGATGGTAATACTGGATTTATTCCCTATCCGCCGCCTTAACGGACCCCAGTCCTGATCTGGAACAAAGCCGCCGCCAGTTCCTCATCAGGACAACTATTTTTATCTGTTTTCATCAAATTTTTATAGTTTAGGTTCTATTTTAAGTAACACCATCATCTCATTGGCATAAGAAGAGATTTATTGTTTACTGTAGGATAATCCTTTGATAAGTTAATTATTTCCTCTAATAAGTTAATTTATTATAATACCTCAGGATATACACTTTATAACCTTGAATAATCGAGTGATAAACATGACTCATCCAGATGATGACCCGGAAATGATTTCTTTTGAACTTATCTGCCCTGAATGTGGTGTTAGTAACCCTGAAAACGCGGAATATTGTTTGGTCTGTGAAAGAGATCTTAGAAATACTCTTTTATTTTTAGAAGATGATTCTTTTGATCTGGAAATAACCACCGACTCCCTAATTGAATACCGAAAAAACTTCTGGGGTACCAGTAGAACAGGTAAGGTAATAAAATATCCTTTAAGTGAAATAAGTAACCTGGAATTTGGCTCGCCAATTACCAGGTTTAAGTTTGATTTTAATGGAAAAAGACATGTTATACCTCTTAAAAATGAGAATATGAAAAGTTTAAAACAAGTATTAAATAAAATTCTGGATTAATTATGAGTTAGTTATTTTATAAGTTAGGGATTAACTTTGGTTATTTTATAATGGATTACCTATGGATTATATTTTAATTAATGGATTATCTAGGATTATCTTTTAATGGATTACCTATGGATTATCTGCTAATAAATTAACTGTGGATTATTTTCTATATTCCATAATGAGCATGGTAATATCATCAAACTGTTCACCACCACTCATAAATATGTCGACTTCTTTTTTAACCTGGGATAATTGCTCGGTGAGACTTGAATCTTTTTTATTATTCATAATTTCCAGCAAACGAGACTCTCCAAACAGTTCATCATTATTATTGGTGGCTTCAGTAACCCCATCAGTATAGAGGCAGATCTTATCCCCAGTTTTTAAAGTGATCTCATTTTGATGGTACTCCATATTTTCCATACCAGCTAAAACAAACCCGGGTTTTGCTTTCAACCAATTATAATCCTGGTTAGCATATTTTAACAGAGGAGGATTATGTCCAGCATTTACATAGGTGAAAATACCGGTGTCAATCTCTAAAATCCCCATAAATGCTGTTACAAACATGTTTTCATCATTTCCTTCATACAATTGATTGTTAACCGTGGTGAAGACTTCTGCAGCACTTTTCCCAAGCTGTGCCTGGTTTTTAATCAGAGTCTTGGTAACCACCATAAACAGAGCTGCTGGTACGCCTTTTCCAGAAACATCAGCAATTACCATTGCCAAATGATTATCATCTATCAGGAAGAAATCATAAAAATCACCACCTACTTCCTTGGCAGGCATAGCCAGGGCATAAATATCAAATTCATTTCTCTCAGGGAAAGGTGGGAATTTCCGGGGTAACATATCTTCCTGTATCTTCCTGGCAACATTTAACTCGGTATTTATCCTTTCTTTTTCTGTGGTAACTTGTTTGAGGTTTTTTACATAAATTTCCAAATCTCTGACCATTTTCTGGAAAGAATTAGCCAAAATTCCCACTTCACTCTCCTTGGTTACATACTGTTCACATTTGGCTATAATATCACTACTATTGGATATGTCCTCAGAATCACCAACATAATTCTTTACAATATCTGATATGGATTCTATGGGAGTTGTGATATTTTTTTCAATATACCATAAAAATCCTATGGAAGATACATAAAAAATAGTGAGTATGATGGTAATATTTAGGTATACGGATTCCCAGAATTGGATTTCAGCCCCTTCTCCTCCAGTGATGGTTAAAATAGATCTGATCCCAGTTACTATGGCAATAATTGCACCGGTAATGATGAAAATTACAATTAATTTTTCTGTTAAAGAAATCTTTATCTTGCTTGTTTTTTCTTTAACTTCCTTAGTTATCGGTTTTAAAAAATATAAAAAAATCAAGGAATAAGATATGGCTCCTGCAGTAAACGCCCAAATATCCGGCTCACTAAAAGTAGAATACACTGCATTTGCCACGGCAATTATAATAGCTATTATAGCTATCAAGTCAAAGATCTTCGGTGAAACTGAAGGTTTTTTGACTATTTTTGGTTTATACATCCTAATTCCATAAAGGTTAGCTCCAATAACTATCAGAGATCCCAGCATTATAGAAAAATCGAAGTTATTAACTGCATATATGAGAGTGGTTAAAGAAACCAGATCATATAACCCTGTTGCATCCATTAAAAACCCTAATAAGCCTGCCATGACAATGGCATTGATGAACATGATTACTACAAATTTAATTAAGTTTTTCACCGTATCCAAGCGGGGTGAACTGATCTTTTCCCCTATATCCAGTGTGTACCATAATTTGTAGGGAATATAACCATAGAAAAATTGTATAAAAAAGGTTATTATGTAAATTTCAGGAGGGTAACCAGCTAATATATTGGATGTTAGATTTCCCAGTGCAGCTCCGACTGCTCCCCAGGGACCAAACATCAAACCTAAGGTAGGAGGTAAGGCACTGCCTGGACCTAACTCCAATACAGGTATTACTGGAATGAAGATATTAGAAACAAATTCAATTATGAAGATAACAGCACTGCAAATAAATAACCGCACCACATTTGATTTGATGCTACTGGTTGAATCATTCATTTCCATCTTCACCAATTCTTTAATCATTTAAACTATTTTTTAAGAGTTAAACTATTTTTTAAGAGTTAAAACATTTATTTAAGGTTAAATCTTCTTAACGATTACCTGAAAGGGTTAAACTCTTTTTAAGAGTTAAAACATTTTCTCCATTATGGAATTCGTATCCTATATAATCCACATTTTTCTTTATCAAATGAATTCCTAACCCTCCAATTTCTTTTTCTTCTGTTTTAATGGAAAAATCAGGATCTTCATTTTTTAAGGGATCAAAAGGAATTCCAGAGTCTCTAAACTCTATTATAATTTGTAAAGGATTTCCCCCAATACATGAGGTAATGGTAACTTCACCCTCTTCTTCACCATAAGCATATCTGGCGATATTCACATATACTTCTTCAATGGCAAGTTCTAACTCAAATAGTATGTTTTCAAGGATATCCAAACCATTTAACTGATTATGAATAAAATTCAGCACAGTTGGCAGGTTTTCTATTTTGGCGGGTAATGTTATTGTATCCATAAACATCGACTACCCTTAATTTTAATTGTTACTGAAATATAATCCCATTATCCTATTTTTACTGGTAATATAATCTATTATCCTGTTGTTACTGATAATATAATCCATTTATCTTATTTTACTGGTAATATATTCCCATTATAATCTGTTACTGGTAATATAATCTTTTTATCCTATTTTACTGATAATATAGTCATATTATCCTATTAATTAATAAATCAAACTTCTGCATGAACTTTGAACTATTTAAATTGATTATTCAATGGTTAAAATGTCAATAAACCCGGTGGTTTCAAAAACTTCCATAACAAAATCATTAGCATTCCTAATAGTCATGC
>Ga0334901_1002776_pt1 | contig 14266 bp, 14 predicted proteins | sample GraSluR3_MG_3_FD_207216 | JGI IMG/M metagenome (GOLD analysis project Ga0334901, IMG submission 207216) | Sludge microbial communities from methane-producing bioreactor in Wageningen University, Netherlands - Granular Sludge_15_08-R3 | ecosystem: Engineered > Bioreactor > Anaerobic >...
GCCCCCCCCCCACCACTGCCCCAAGTGCCAATTCTAGGGAACCGCAGAGATAGGAGTTGATGATATGGCCCAACGCCAGCTAATACCCGTTGCACAAGCCCACAGCAGCTTAGTGCAGGCTGCCCAGGAGGAAGACACATCCCACGGCAGCGCCGATCCGTTAGGGGATGTAAGGGGCGTTATCCCTTTCGCTAGGGAGGAGAAGCCGCAGGGCTTCACTTGGAACGTGAACGACGGCGCTCGCCGGAACTACGCCCGCCTCGGGCAGCGACTTGCGGCTGTCGGCGATCTGTACCGGGACAAAGCAACCGGCCATGGGCTGGTGCTGGTCCGACCGGACGGTACGGCCTGTCACGTCGGCAAAGGTGCGCAGCTTGCGCCGCTCATCGTGGATCGAGTGTTGATGCGGGTCGTGAAGGAGGGGAAGGTCGTCAGCGAACTTCCCACGGCAGCACACCTCAACGCCATGCTCCATGCCAAGGCGTTCCTTGACCAATTCCGGCCCGTGAATGAGGTCACCCGGACGTTCTTCTACGCTGAGGGCTTCGTCCCACTGCGACCGGGATACAACGACTTCGGCCCCGGCAACCGTATCCTGTTCCTGGGCGAGGCTCCGTCCTTGGCCCAGTCTACGGACACCATCCGCCGTTTCCTCCGAGCCATGCCGTTTGCATCAGAAGCCGACGCCACGAACACGGTCGCCGCCGCCCTGACTGTCCTATTGAGGAGACAATGGCTCGGAGAGAAGCCTCTGGTCCTGATCACCTCTACCCGGAGCCATTCAGGCAAGGGGACGGTCACGGAGTTCATTCGTGGGACCATTCCGAAGGCAGACATTCTCTACGAAGGCCAAGACTGGCCAGTGCAAAGCCAGTTCCAAAGGCAGATCCGTCTCGATGCCGACATCGGCTTGGTCGTGTTCGACAACGTTCGTCTGGACAGCGCCGGTGGCCGAGCGACGATGATCCGCTCGGCGTTCCTAGAAAGCTTCGTCACCAGCGCCGAGGTTACGCTGGCCTCGCCCGGAGCCGGGGAGCCGCTTCGGGTGGATAACAAGTACGTGGTGACCATCAACACGAACGACGGAGCCATGAGTCCAGACTGTATGAACAGGTCTCTGTCGATCCACCTCGCCCCTGTGGGCGACGTTCAGGACAGGCAGTCGGACATCGGGAACCCCAAGTTAGAGTTCCTGCCTCAAAACCGGGAACGGATCGAGGCAGAGTTGAACGGCATGATCCAGCGGTGGGTCGAAGCCGGGTCGCCGTTGGACATGGACGTGAGGTATCCCATGATCGGCTGGGCCAGGACGATTGGCGGAATCCTGAAGGTGAACGGCTTCGAGGGGTTCCTCGCCAATTACGGCAGCCGGAAGTCCGCCGACGACCCCATTCGAGAGGCAATCTCGATCCTTGGTGGTGCGAAGCCCGGCAAGGCTCTGCGACCAATGGCATGGGCGAACTTGGCTGTGGAACAGGGCTTAGCCAAGATCCTCTTTCCTGCCAACGAACGAGACACGCCGAAAGGTCGAGAGCGTGCCATTGGCCGCATTCTGAAGAACAACCTAGAGGTGGTGTTCGAGGCACGGACGGATACGAAGCGGTACCGCCTGAAGTTGGAGGGTGGGTTTCGCCGCTGGGAATCTGGCAAGAACCCGCACACCAGATACAGGTTCTTGGTGCTCGACGAAGCAGATCGTCCCGTGGAAGGGGAGCAAGCCCAGTAATCGCCGAAACGCATTGAGACGGTTGAGGAAGCTGGACCAAGAGAAAGGGAGATAGCCATGAACGAAGAGATTGTGCCTGCTGGGTCAGAGTGTCCCAAGTGTGGAGAGAACCGGACTGATCGCCTTTGGTGGGATGAAGAAGGCGTCCACGTCACCTGCGAGTGCGGCTGCGTGTACGAGCCTGACCGGCCGAGGAGTTCCCAAGACAACGGCGAGGAACAAGGCCCGTGATCGCCGAACCAGACAAGGCAAAGGATAACCTGCGGTGCCCGAAGTGCGGCAAGCAGGTCGAGTCGCTTCAATGCGGCCACTGCGGCAGCCAACTTCCGGACTGGCAAGCCGACCTATACGGCGCTACCATCCGGCAATTAGCCAAGCTGGGGGGCAACCGTGCGGACGCCAGCAGCCAGGGGGGTACTCCAGCGGAAGTTGAGCCGACCGGCAACGGCGTACACGGGAAGCGGTTCAATCGTCCAGGCGACGACTTCTACCCGACGCCCCCGGAGGCCGTTGAAGCCTTGCTGCGATGCGAGCAGTTCGATGGGCAAATCTGGGAACCGGCCTGTGGCGACGGTGCCATTTCCAGGATCTTGGTCGCCCACGGACATGAAGTCCATTCGTCGGACAAGGTGGACCGTGGCTACGGCGAGGTTGCCGACTTCCTGAAGACCGAGCGAGAGGTTCAGCACATCATCACGAATCCCCCCTACAACCAAGCCGAGGAGTTCATCGAACACGCCCTCACGTGCGCTACGGGTAAGGTGGCGATGCTCCTACGGCTGGCGTTCCTCGAAGGACAGCAACGCCACGAGAAATGGAATCGTTGGCCGTTGAAGACCGTTTGGGTATTCAGCAAGCGGATCAGCATGTACCCAGACAAGCATCAGACAGGGCACGGCCTGTACCCGTATGCGTGGTTCATCTGGGACAATGCACACCAGGGGACGCCCGAGATCAGGTGGATTTCCTCGGAGGTGATGGGCGGGCAACCGGATGCTGAGGAACTTGTTCAGCCACAGCCAGCAGCGAAGGTCGAGGAGAAGATCACTCGCCCTCTAGCTGTGCCTCGGTTGACCGACGAAGAACGTCATCTCCGACAAGACCGCACAAGCCTCATCGAAGGCGATGCCGTCACCACCCTGAAGACGATCCCTGATGGCATTGGCGACTTGTGCCTGTTCGATCCACCGTATCCAGAAATCACCCGCCCTTATGGAAGACTGACGGAAGACGAATGGCACGACCTGATGAAGGTCGTGCTGCGAGAGTGCAAACGCATCCTCAAGCCGCACGGGTCTGTCGTAGTGGTACTCCAGCCCAACTACGAGAAGATTGGAAGGATGCGATTGTGGCCATGGAAGTTCGTCCGTTGGGCGGCTGAGATGTGGCCTGAGTGGGGCTTGGTCGAGGACGTGTACTCGTTTGCTCCGAACGCCCTGCCGTCTGCGGGCACCGCACGGCAGGATGGTCTCCTGCGGAAGGCAATCAAGTGGTGCGTATGGCTCGGCCCTGCGGACTGCTACCGGAACCAGGATGCCGTCCTAGCAGAGGCGGCGGAATACACGGTGGCCAGTCGAAACCGCACCGATGACCGCCCGGCGAAATACCTTGGCGGCTTCTCCATCAACATGGCCCGCTTCAGACGCACGCTGGAGAAACGGGGGGGAGTAACACCTCGCAACCTGCTCGTCGTCCCCACCGGCACCCCCGTAGACCATCAGGGACATCCCGCCGTCACTTCGTACCGCTTGGCGGAGTGGTGGTGCAGGTATCTGCTGCCGCCCGATGGCGTCCTGATCGACCCGTTCTGTGGATCTGGGACGACTTTGCTTGCGGCGTTGAACTGCGGTGCTACACGAGTGTTCGGAATCGACAAGGAGGCCGACTATTTGGAGCGGGCAAGAGAGCGACTCTACGGCGAGACGGCTCAAGTCATCGAGCTTCCTCCTGAACCCGCTTCCGTCACGGCGTCCGACTTCAACGATGAACGGCAGGAGCAGGTCTGGTCAGCCGCTTCCGAAGCTTTTGCGTTGGAGGAGGTGGAGGCTTGGCGGCGAAGAAAGCTCACCGAGGTGGAGGAGGTGATGCGTCGGTTCTTCAAGGACAAATCCTGGTTGGTGGGCGGGCCTATCCCGCTCTGCCTATTGTACGAGCCAACACACACAGCCATGCTCAGCGACGAGATGACCATCGCCAGTGATGACGAAGACAACGCCGCTGACCTAGAGCAACTGACAGGCGAGATGAAGAGCCGAGGTATCGACCAGCGGTACCACGCCGGGCTGATCATGCTCTACAAACGGCTCTGCCGATTGCCGTCCTCCCCGGCCAAGCACGCTGGACTTGCGTCGTAATCCGGTCCATACTGATCGGCAAAGAATCGCTCCTGGAGACAGTCCATGGAAGAGATCCGACTGAAGATCAATACGATCAAGATAGGCAAGCAGTACCGCACCGACCTCGGCGACCTAGAGGAACTTGCTCAGTCACTCGATGCTGGCCTACTGCAACCTATTGGTGTCACGCCTGAGTTCAAGTTTCGCACTTTTTGAGGGCGTAGTTTCAGCCTTCCGCAGCGACGTTCGCTGCGATTCTTGGGGTCGTTGGGGGGCCGGATTCCCGTGAGGGATCGCGACCGAGAGTGGGTCAGCCTGCAAGGCTGAGAAACTCGATGATCTGGGCAAGAGCCTTTTTCGCCAGTCGGCTTCGGATGGGCAGTGTGCGGAATTTGTCCCGCCAGGTTTGCCGCCGCAGGGTGGTGAGCATGTCGGCGAACGACGGTTCCTCCTTGCGTCGATACCAGGGGCGGTCCGGAAACTGAAGATGACGATGGCCCACCTGATGGAACCAGGTCACGATCAGGCTGTACAGCACCAACGCCATCGGCGCAGTGCGCCGCACGGCGTTCTCTTTGCGGTTGGCCGGGTCTTCCAGTCCCAGCAACTGTTTGCAGTTCTCGAAGGTGACTTCGATCGACCACCGCGCCGCATACGTCGAGAGAATCCGCCGAGCGTCCCAGTCCAGGCAGGTGCAGTAGAACATCTGGTCGGGACGTTTGCCCAGGGCGTCGCGCACCAGCACAATCGTCAGCAGACGGTCCTTGCCCGCCTTGTAGTACAAGGCGTGGATCGTTTTCACCATCAGCGTGGCGTGCAGGCCGAACTGGTCGAAGACCAGTTTCTTCCACGGTTGCCGGGGATCGTTGGCCCAGGCCGCCATGCCGGGCAGCCGTCGGCCTTTCTTCGGATGCCGCCCCTTCCGGCCGGGCAACGGGGCCGCAGCGGGCTCGTACAAGGCCCCTTTGGGATGGACGTGGCTGATCAGTTCCACGTTGGCCGGGAGCTTTTGCAGGACGCTCGCCCCGCCGTAAGCGCTGTCGCCTGTGACCAGCAGCTTCCGCTCGGGAAACCAGCTTGCCACCAGGGAAATCAACTCCACCGCCAGTTCCGGCCGGGTGCGGTGGTTGGGGTCCCGCTTCTGCTTCTTTTGCTTGTTCGGTTTTCCGTTCTTTCCCTTCTTGGCCTTGCCCTTGGTCACCCCTTGGCGATTGCGATACAGCCGGCAGGCGATCGGCAGGCTCCAGACCTTGGTGGGAGCCCAGAAGGGGCAGCGGACAATCAGCGTCACCACCACCCAGTCGTGTCCCCAACTGGTCAAGGGTTTCGCCCGGCTGGAGATCAACGGGTCGTGGTGCATCCCGGTGCCGTAGACGGTCAGGCCCCGTTTGCGACAGAGGGTATCGTCCACGGCCAGCTCGATGAGCCCCGTAGGCACAAACACCCGCACCACCAGTTGGGCCAGCACGCGGCAGAGCGTATCGAGGAGCCACGCCGACTTGCTGAAGAAGCGATGGTAGCGGCTGTGATGCCCGCGCCGCGTGCAACCGCTGGACCAGATTAGCTCCGTGACGAACCGACGCCGATGGGACAGCACCCACCCCGTCATGAGGTACACGAAGATCGGAAAGCTCGGCGCGGTGAAGACGCATCGGAACTCGGATAGCAACGCCGTGAAGGATTGGGTACACTCCATGTTCGGCCTCCTTGCCGTCGGGACACCTGGGATTGTTTACACCCCTAGATGTACCAGTTTCCGGCTCGGAGGCCGAGTTCATTCTCAACCGAAATCACCCCTCAAAAAGTGCGAAACTTGAACTAAGCGAGAGCTTATCTTCGGGTACCGGCGACTGTGTGCCTGCCGGGATGTTTTGGGCTGGAAGACGATCCCGGCGAGGGTCGTCGATGTGCCGAGTATCCTCGACGGGATGTTGACAGAAAACCTGATGCGGAAGGACTTCACCGTCAGCGAGCGGGTCGCCATCTATCAAGCGATCAAAACCGAGATCGGCAGCCGGAAGGGCCAGCGGACGGACCTGGGACTTCGGGACAAATGTCCCGAGGTTGAGCCCGGCGAACGCACCGACGACTTTGCCGCCAAAAGGGCGGGACTGGGCAACCGGAAGACCGCCGACCGGGCCGAACAGGTGGTCAGCGGAGGCGTATCGAAGCTCGTCGAGGCCATGGATAGCGGCGAGATTTCGGTTTCAGCGGCGGCTGAGATCGCAGGTCTTCCGAAGAAGCAACAGAAGGAAGTGCTGGATGGCGGCTGTGACCACGGCAAGCTGGTGGCCCGGCAGGTTCGGGCGTACAAGCAGCAGAACCGTTATCAGGAGCAGGTCAACGGCCACCAGGAAATCGCCGGATCGGTAGCCCCTAGACTTAAGTGGACCGTCACTGGCAGCCAGCGTGTTGTCCGGTGCGACCTCCTGATCGTTGATCCACCGTATGGCATTCTTGACGAGGTGGACTGGGAGCCAGCGGACATTGAGCAGTTCACCCGAGAGTGGGCGTCAAAGTGGGCGAAGTGTGAGGCCGACTTCGTTGTTGTGTTCTTCAGCCAGAGGCACATGTGGGACGGGCGACGATGGCTGGACGAATCACTGGCCGGATACGAGTTCCAGCAAATGCTTGTGTGGCACGCCCCCAACAACAAGGCCCCCAAGAGCCGCAAATGGCTCAAGCAGACATGGGAGCCGATCTTCCTCTACCGCCGCACCGGGTCGGACAGAATGATCCACGACCACGGTTCCTGGTGGACGGGCGAACTGCATGATTTCGACTGCCACGTTGCACCTGTGCCGCAGACGACCTATTCTGGCCACAAACTCAAGCAGCATCCCTGCCAGAAGCCGGTCTCTGCCATGAAATGGCTCATTAACGCCATGTCGAAGCCGGGCGAGAAGGTAGTGTCGCTATTCAGCGGAGTCTCTCCCTGTGGAATCGCTGCACTCCAGCTAGGCAGAGAGTATCATGGCATCGAAAAGGATCAGAAGCTTCGGGAGATCGCCCAAACAAGGATGGAGGCGTTCGGCACACCTGAGCGGCGTGTGTCGCCGCTCCGGAAACTGAAGCTCAATAGCGTCGTCGAAGGCGACTGTTTGGAACTGATTCCGTTGTTGGCCAACCAGTCGATTCACTGCGTGGTAACCAGCCCGCCATACGGCGAGCAGAAGAAGGAATATTATCCGGGCGTACCGGAGCGGCTGTATCCTGAGTTCACCGCCCGGTGGATGGAACTTCTCCGTTCCAAGCTCACCGAGGATGCTTCTGTGCTGATCGTGATCGACACCACCGTGGATCGGGGAGTTGTCAGCGACTACGTGCTGCAAACTCAACTGCTGCTTCGGGACCATGGCTGGAAGCAGCACCGAACGCTTTTCTGGCACAAACCGGACACCTATCCTCTAGGCCACAAGGGCTGGCCCCGGCACTGCTATGAGGAAATTCTGTGGTTCTCGAAGACGGACAAGCCGTTCTGCGATCCCATGGCAAACGGCACGCCACGGGAACGGCTCACCGTCAGTGGCTATGCCTACTCCCAATGGTCTGCCGGAACCGAGAAGGAGAACGCCGTTGCTCGCATGGGCGACGTGCTCACAGTCCCCATCAACGAGAGCGAGAAGGGAATCCCACACCCGGCGAAGTTCCCTGCTGCCGTTCCGGAGGCGCTTATCAAGACGTTCTGTCCACCGAAGGGCTGTGTCCTCGATCCATTCTGCGGCTCAGGAACGACACTATTAGCCGCACGACAGCTAGGCCGGACCTTCTATGGTTTCGACCTCCTGGCTGAGTACGTCGCCCTTGCCAGAGATCGCTTGGCAAATAAGAGGAACGGCAAGGCGGCAAGGAACGTCGTGTGACGGCGGGTTTGGTGCAGAAAACCACGTGCCTCCTCATTCAGCCTACTCGTGGAAGCGGCTGGCGAGGGCTATTAGTACCCACAGCCAAGCCGATGCGGGTTAGTAGCGGCAGCGATGAGGCTGGGCGGTTCCATGGGACTGCCCAGCCTCTTGCTCTACCTGCCGCTGTTTCCTTTTGGGACTTGGCTAATAGGCAGGACGCACAGCCGGTCTTCGACGTGGTTGCAGAACTGAGATGGGGCCGCCGTGATGTTGCACCTCAGCAGGTCAGGGGCGGACTTCTTGGCAGTTGCGGGGGGCGGCGCAGGCAGTGTGCTGTTGATCCTTGATAAGGCCGACCTGGGCACTCTGCTCTTCAGCCACACCTTCCCTCCAAACGCCCGCCTCGCCGGTTATTAGCGGGGAGATATGGCGTTATCAACATTTTGGACAGAACCGTCGTCGGAAAATCTATTGGTGATTCTCCGAAAATCGGTATCGTGAGGACTACTATACGCCAGGAGGTAACGATGCCACAGGTGCTCACGAAAGACGAGATGCGACGGAGAGCCGGTCTCTTCAACGTCGCTGAGGCAGCAACCCTTGTCGGCATAGAGCCCCGGCTATTCCGCTATCAACTGGAGCGTGGGGCGTTAGCTGGGCCATCGACACGGATTGGCAACAAGCCTCGTCGTTATTACACAGCCGATGATCTGGACATGATCAAGGCGATGTTCAGGGACGAGGAGAAATCGTAAGAAAAACGCCCGGCGAGGCGGGATGGCCGACCAGGCGTTGAAAGGTGGAGCGTGTGTCTGAAAGTATAATAGTACCACAAGCCGCAGAATTGCGCAAGCCTTTGCCGGACGGTGATCGCACGAGCGAGCCGACGTTGGCGGACCTGTATCCGGAAGAGGTCGTGTTTTTCAAGCAGAAGTTCATCTGGAGCAGCAACCGCCAGGGATTCTACACACGACACCGATATCACCCGGTCACGAGCGATAGTGGGAATTTGCTTCCGAAATGGCAGCCTTTCAAGAGGCAAGGCGGCTGGCAACCGCTGTATGCTGAACTGGTTGATTCGCTGGCCGAGAAGCATCTCGACTTTGAGAGATTCTGCCGCACTTGCCCGTTGAACGACAGGCTGAAGCCATCGGACAGCGAATCTGCATTCTGGCTCGGCACGATGGCGGGAAAGAGAACGTCCTGTGATTGCCTCGATCTAGACTCGCACGACGTGATCGGCTGGGCAAGTCTCCCGACCCGTTGGCATCCCGACAGGACCGGATGGCCTCCCGGCCCCTACGACTACCGGATCGTCCCGATTGTCCGGCCGTCGCTGGCGTTCTTTATGCAAGCGAAGCTAGTTTACGACCATTTCCCTGGACGCATCTGGGCGTTTTCAAGTGCAAACCTCGGCTTTGCCGTATGGAAGATCCGTTCATACGACGAACCAACTGATGTCGCCTACAATCGAGTAGAAAACCTTCTAGAAGGACTGGAGCATTACCCGCTCCCGGCGAGGAGCGAGAACAGCCTGGGCAGGCCCCATCGCAGACCGTGCGGAATGGACTCAGGAGTTCTAACGTGTTCTGGCCTCGTCACGGACCCAATTGAGCAGATTCGGCTCTTCATGCGTCCTCCAAGGACACCATCCTTTTCGCAAATCCTGGATACCTACTGGTCTACACTCCGAGGAATGTACTCCCTGTTCCTGGAGCACGGGGTGAGCGTGAACTTCAAGAGAATGCAAGCCGACGAAAAGAAGGCCCTATTCGAAAAGACCGAGCAGACGATCCAGGAAATTCAAGAGTGGGCAAGCCAGGGATGCGTGATCGACCAGGAGTTGGTGCGGCAAGATGGAAATACCGCCAAGCCTGAAACCCGAGTTGTGTGTGCTTTTCCAGAGAGCGATGTGCCGGAAACGGTTGCCCCTAACCCCGCCGATCTGACGGAGCATCCTCAGTATTTCTACGATGTAGACCTGAAGGCAGTGGCAGCCTCCGGTCAGTGGGTGCAGTTTGTGAAGTTTCTGGTCGAAAACGGTTTTCCCAGGGAGGATAAGTTCAGCGAGGCAGTTTCCGCTCTAGGCTTGTGGTTTGGCTTTGTGGAATGCTTTGGGCAAGATCGGGATAGGATCAAGGAACTCCTCGTCGTGTACGTGTCAAGACTGCATAACGATAAGGTCTCCCGATTGCTCGCAGGAGAGGAACAAGAGGTGGTCGCCCATGTTGGCAGGATTGTTGATCACGCTCTGGCCAATGAGGACGACGAGGGAAAGAGATTATTTGCCGAAATCCGTCAGAAGCGAGCCAGCGGTCGTTACCAGACCATTTACACCTTCGCCCCACAGATCCTCGGCAGGAGCGAGGTTGCATCTCCTTCTCCTATATCCCACCCAACCCCTACCGTCCTATTTATTATGTGGGGTACTAACTCAGGAAGATTCGGCTCGTGGGGGTAGCTCTGGGTGGCAGTACCAACCAGACCTGACGCCACTGCCGGAAAAGATTTTGGATCGTCTTCGGCAAGGTTTCCAGCAAGCCAATCGGCAGGTGCGAAAGAATAAGGATGGGCGGTACCCTACTCTAGATGCCATCACCTGCCTTTTCAACTACCTCTACGCCGGAAAGGCTTCTGGGACAAGACGAGCAAGCCAAAAACTACTGGTTCAGATGGGGTTCCCGGAGAAATCAGCCAAGCGACAGCCGATCATCACAATCCTAGAAGAGGCAGGCTTGCTCCATCGTGGAGGATATCGGGCAAAGAGTCAGTCTAGACTGTGGATGCTGGACAAATCTGTCGTCGAGGCGATGTTTCGCAGTCGAACCCAACGGGCGGACACGGCTTAGAACTTTCAGGCATAAATCTGGCGGCCGTGGCCTCTTCCATTCTAGACCCTCTTCCTGAAGAACTTTCGACTGCAAATGTGAGACCAGGGTGACGGTGCCGAAACGATTTTAGGTTGCAAAAGTCCTCCGACGATGGCCGCTCTTCTAGATTCTCGCCCTGTGGTAACTCTGAGACACATCTAACGCCAAGCTAATCTACGAATCCTTGCCAGAGGCCGGTGTTAGATGGTCCGGCAACAACCGGGATGGCAGGTGGGTACGGCCTGGAAAGTTTCGGACGCAAATGTGGCAACAAGTGCGAGCGGCTATTTCACATCACGGTCGTCGGTCGTTACGCAAGTTACGAGCGGCACGCAGAACGTGGGCAATGGCTGCGAGATGAGCGTGCTTACCCTAACCGCAAACGCTCCCACACTATTTTCGAAAGCGCTCTGCAAAACTCGGCTTGAAGTTTTCAAGCGTCTGTGGCAGATTGGATGGCCATACGACAAGCCTACCGTGAATACTTCACAATACCTCCTCAACGACCGTGACGCCGACCAGATCATAGGTCCAAAGGGCGTCAGCCAGACGCTCTGACGTTCGGCACCCATACAAACCAATAGTGTGCAGTGCATCTGCTGGAGATCCAGCTTTACGGTGACATGGGCGGACATGCGCCCACAACATGGAGGTGTCTCGTCATGCTTGAGAAATGGCAACTTGAGGTTCTGGAATCTATCAAGGGATGGAAAGAGTTTTGCGGGCAGAGCATAGACCGTCCAAAAAACTTACCTGCGAGCAACGACGATCCTGCCGACGAAAGCAGCAGCGACGAAAAGCGGCGATGGTGGTGGATCGCAATCAACGGCGCGTCGTGTGCGGCAAGTTCATTTCCGCTGCCCGCTACGGTACGTGTAATTCCGACGCCAGAGCAACTTCTGGGGTTCCGGACCAGGGAAGAGCAGATGGCTGCCCAAAGGCTTCTCCTTACGGGTCCAGTAAAGAAGGTGCGGCGATACATGTCGAAAACTATTCCTGCCAGGGTGCGTGGCGGTGAGGTTGCATACATACGCCCGAGCCAACCAGAACCGCCAACGCACGGGCCAACTCAGTGGGTCGTGGCAGGAACGCCTGGTTCTGCGGATACAGCAGGAGGCACAACGTGAACGAACTTATCCGCTACCTGACGAGGACCGCTCCGGGCCTGCTCGCCGATACTGCTGCGTTGGAGGAACTGTTAGCTGAGAGTTGGAGCCAGCTAGACGGGTCTTCTGCCAGTGGCATGGTAGGCTGCAAACTGCTGAACCGGATGGAGGATGTGCATTGGAGGCCGCCATGTCTGTCGTTCGCAATCGAGCGGCACATCGTGCGTGGTACCAATCGCACCGTGCTCGAGCACTGGCTTGTAGATCTGCACTGCAATACAGCTACCGTCACCACGACTGAAGAACGAATACTGCATCCGCTTAGCCTTCGGTTGTCGGTGGAGGAGGCTGCGGAGGAAATTGCTCAGGCGATCCTAGACGGAAGCAAAGACGACAGGATTCGTTGGGAAAACGACGGCACAGCGTGCGTGGTTGCGTCGTGGATGTTTCCGAAGGACTGTCTTTTCGTCCACACGCTTGGTACTCGACGGAGGAAACTGTTCAAGTGCGTCAGTGCGGTGCTGGCCGAGCACGGGTGGAGGGAGTGCGGGAGAAACCGTTTTAGGCGGCACGCTGTGCCTGGAAGGAAGCGGCACTTTCCGAGAAGTATTGTGCATCGGGGAACGTCAGCCTGTGGCGGCGATTCGCCGATGATCGCTTTGGACGAGGGCTAACACTATGATGTTCTTCCACGGGATGTGCTACCTCGATGAGGATCTTGACGAACAATCGGTTTGCTGGGTCTGGTATCCGACCTACCCCCGGTGGAACGGCTCTGCGTTTGCCATCAGTGATGATTTCTGGCAGTTCTCGGTGCCTGGGGCGGCGCTTCGGTCGTTCAATGTAACGGCAGCGTATGAGGCCCGGCCGATACTCTGGCGAATGGCTTTCGAGCGTCTGACGGGGCATGACGTTGAAGCCCCTATGCCTGAAGCGATCCGGAGGGAATTCATACTCTTCTTGCGTCACGAGATTGGCCTGTGTGACGATAAGATCACGGACGAGCTAACCGAAGTGGCTGCAAGATGCGTCGTCAACCAATTCTCCCAGGAGGGCGGGACGCACGATTGGCTACACGAGGGCTTCTAGGAACTGCGGCGGCTTCACGAGAAATCTCCCTGTTGCGGAGGTCCGTGGCAGAAGTGGAATGCCGTCGAGGACATCAAGCAAAACCGGTTACACGGAGACGGCGAATCGCAGCCGTCTTACTCTCTTACCGAAAACACCCGATGTGAAAGGAGTAGCAATGGCAACGGATACACGTGAAGATCTTATTTCTCAAGCTCAAGACACCGCCGAAGTGATCCAGGCGGACCTCAACCTCGACTTCTCGCTCGAATCCCTGGAGCGGGTGGATGAGTTGCTTGGCAACCTCGGTGATTGCGGAGATGAGCTTTCCGGAAGAGCCGCCTATATGTTCGGCTGTTACGTCGGAGAAGTGCTTGTGCGGCAGGCCGGTGCCGCATGGGCGGTGCAGGACGACATGAACGAACTGTTCGGATGGCCTCTTATGCTGCACGCAGGGCCGGTTGCGGCAAGTCCGTTCGTCCGCTGCTACAGGCGATTGGAGGACGATGGCGATAGCGTTGCAATCTGGGGGCAGTTGGTGGTGGCAGCGGCTTCCCACCGCTTCGACAAGGAGGCTGCCGAGGGCGGGAGTGACGAGCAGGCTGACTCGCCCGCTGGAACAACCTGAGCGCCGTAGCCAGCCAGCGTTCCAACTTTTGTACTGGCCCGATCTGGTACCACCAGATCGGGCCAGTTTGCCTAGCGGGGTGCTGGGGGTTCTGCTAGAATTGCTCGACGACCAGGGAGACGCACGATGCCGAAACACCGCTACCATCCAGCCTGCCTCTTGTTCCCAAAGCTCGGCGATGAGGAGCTTCAGGAACTCGCCGCCGACATCAAGGCCAGGGGGCTGTTGCACGATATTGTCACCTTCCAGGGCCAGATTCTCGACGGGCGGAATCGTTTGGCGGCGTGCGAGATCGCCAAGGTCAAGCCCCGGTTCAGGGAGTGGGATGGCGAAGGCTCCCCGGTCGAGTGGGTCATTTCCGAAAACCTGATTCGCCGTCACCTGACTTCCAGCCAGCGTGCCGTGATCGCACTCGACTTGCTCCCACTTCTGGAGGCCGAGGCCAAGGAGCGTCAGCGGCTTTCGCTGGGGCGGGGGAAAAAGGGTGTCAAGAAATTGGGCACCTCTTCGACCAATGGACGGGCCAGCCAAGTCGCCGCTCGAATCACGAAAACGAACTCAGCCTATATCGAGGCCGTGAAGAGCATCCAGCGGGAGGCACCTGAACTCGTTGAAAGCATCCGCTCTGGCCGGATCAGGGTGCCACAGGCGACGGAACTGGCCAAACTGCCCGATGCCAAACGGAAG
>Ga0334901_1002777_pt1 | contig 14255 bp, 13 predicted proteins | sample GraSluR3_MG_3_FD_207216 | JGI IMG/M metagenome (GOLD analysis project Ga0334901, IMG submission 207216) | Sludge microbial communities from methane-producing bioreactor in Wageningen University, Netherlands - Granular Sludge_15_08-R3 | ecosystem: Engineered > Bioreactor > Anaerobic >...
ACCCTCACCTGGATTATCTTGCCGCTGAATATTTTTTCTGATTCAAGGGTCTTTTCATTCAATTCCAACATTATTCCTCCCTGCATATCTTATCCACCAATTGCATAAACTGCAATTGAGGTGATTATATATGACTATTATGGTTTGTAGTCAGTCTATCGTTTTCTGCGGTAAGGTTAAGGACCTGAAAAACATCTTCCAGGATTTCCCCGGCAATACTACCCTCCGGGAATATATCCACCTGCATCTAAACTAGGCGTATCTGCCTTAGTTTTTCGCCCCTGATCAGACGCCGGGCAGTTATCGCTGCTGATCCTACGGTTAGGAAAAACTCCGGGTCGTCATCTACTCCCCGGCCCATTGTGGAAACCGCAATTTTGCTGCTTTTTATTAAATCAATTATAGAAGATGAGTCTTCTATACATATTTTATGCATCTCGATTAAGCGCTCATCCTGGAGTTGTTTTAGAATATAGCTTAATTTTTCTTCCTCTAGTAAAGGTAAGGCAACTATAGATTTAACCCGGCATACTCTTGATAGTACCGTTATCGTATGATGACTTATTCCGTAATGGCGTTTTCGGCTATCTGCAAAACTGACCCGGGGAACTGCCACCGGTATTCCCTGTAAAACGTCTACCGCATTGAGAATATCACCCTGCTCTATTCCTGTAAATCCCCACCTGGTACCGGTTCCTACAATCCCAGGGCCCATGCTTACAATTATTATGTCAGCATTAAATACCTTTTTGGCTGCTAACAGCCCGGAATAGATATTTACTGCTTCCAGGTCACCCCCAAAGGCGTGTCCGATAGTAATCGTACCTGTGAGCATATTAAGCTCTTTTAATTGGTTAACGGTCCTGCTAAAAGCAATAGGCAGAGCCGCTCCATCAGTCATTACATAGGCAATCCTATAACCTGTTTTAGATAGTTTAATACATAAAGGGGCCAGCATAGAGTGAAGTGCACCAACTAGTACCGGAGTACCTTCCAGGCTGTCGGCGATCATCATTTCCTGGTGATAAGGACTGTCTTCTTCCTCTACACTGAGTACTTTAAGCTGCATAGGGGTATATCTCAGCTTCATTATATGCCCACCATTTTTAAGGGCTTTCCCGGGTGAGTTTAATACTGCTATAACATAGTGATACCCTCCACTGCCTAGACCTAAAGACACAGCGGTTGTGTTTACTAAAACCTCATCACCAGGAACCGTATCCCCCAGTAAATCAGGATACACTATGGCCTTTTCTTCTCTTCCTTCAATATCGAGCATATAACCCTTTATTCCCCTGCGGGAAAAAAGCTCTTTGGTTATAGTCCCCCTTTTTATCTCCAGCATTTTTTCCTCCTGATCCATATTTAAGTAAAAACCTCAGTCTTTAGTTTATTCATTACATGCTTTTTTTATTATTGCCAGGACTAATCTCACATCATTTACCAGATCGGCAATACTAATATGCTCATTGGTTGTATGAACATCTCTCATGCCTATTCCCAGGTTGGCACAGCGAATACCGTTACCATTAATAATACTGGCATCGCTGCCTCCACCAGTTGATACCAGATTAGGAGTGATGCCTATTTCTTCAGCCGCCTTAACTGCCAGCCTTATTACTTCTTCATCTGGATCCAACTTAATTGCCGGATATAAAAATTGGGTAATTACTTCTCCTCTTCCACCTTGTTGGGCAACTTTATTTTTAAACATGAAGACTAATTTATCAGTTAATTCATCAAGTTTTCTTTGCTTCAGGCTCCGGACCTCGCCTTTTATCTTACAGATATCAGCAACTATATTACGTGCTTTTCCTCCTTTTATAATCCCAAAATTACAAGTTGTATCATTATCAATACGGCCACACGGCATAATCGACATAGCATGAGCTGCCAGTTTAATAGCATTTACCCCATCTTCCGGATTCATTCCAGCATGGGCAGCCTTGCCATACGCTATGTATTCAATTTCATTTTGGCAGGGAGACTGTACAATTATGGTGCCTGGATTCCCTCCGGCATCCAGGGTATAACCAATCTTTGATCTTAACTTCTTGAAGTCAAAAACCTTTGCTCCCTGTAAGCCCTGTTCTTCACTTATGGTGAACAGAAATTCCAATGGTGGATGTAGTAATTCATTTTCCCGGATAATATCATATGCTTCCAGGATTGCAGCTATTGCTGCCTTATCATCCGACCCCAGTATAGTATCTCCCTTGCTCCTGATAAAATCGTCATCTGTTACTACAGCTTTAATGTTTTTCCCAGGTTCTACTGTATCCATATGGGCTGAAAACAAAAGCGGATCGCTATCTATTGTACCCGGTATTCTCACCAGCAGATTACCCGCTTCTCCATTTAATATCTCCCCGGCGTTATCTTCTTCAGCCTCAAGCCCCCTAATGGCAAATTCAGATTTGATTAAATCCCTTATCTTACCTTCTTTAAAAGAAACCGAATCTGTCTCTACCATTTTAATAAAACTATTAACCAGCCTCTCTTTATTAACCATTTTCCTGCCTCCTTTCGTTTCTACTCACTACTTCTCCCTAATTGATCTAAAGCTTTTAACAAAGATACTTTTTCTATGGTTTCGGTTAGTGAATATTTTTCAGTATAAAAATGCATAAGCACTAAAAATACCATAATACCAACTCTAAAAGCTAAAGAAAGGCTTATAATGCTTAAATACCCCAGTGATAAACCCAGTACATTTGAGCCTGCATCTCCCATCATTGCATTTGCTTTTAAGTCAATAATAAAATAGTAACCAACTGCTCCTATTAGCGGTGTTATTAACAACCAATCAATTTTTCCCCCTGCCATAACCAGAATAGCCACCAGAAAAAATAAGTATCCTTTTATTGCCCGCCCGGGTCTTAAATCCAACAGGTTTAAATTGTTGGTAAAAAGCGCAATAATTAATGTATCTATCACTATATTTACTATACCAGTAGAAGAAAAAATAACCAGGTAAAAAGCTATTAAGCCTCCACCTAACGCCTTAAGTCCGCCAGTTGTTAATTTTCCCTTAAATAAAGCTCCGAAATGCCCCTTAAAGCCCAGTGTATCTCTTTTTCCCAGCATATCATCAATAAAACCGAGAAAAGATATAGCCACAAGTCCCAATATAAATAAATGGTACGACTGATCGTACCATGAAAACCATGCATATAACAAAAAAACCCCGATAACTGCAATGGGAAAACTAATACCGGCACTAACAGGAATATCCCGTCCCTGGTAATTTTCCCCCACTGAACCTGCTTCCTTAAGCATATCAAGAAGAAAATATAGAATAACAGCTTCTATAACTGCTCCTGCTACTGCAGCCAAACTGACTACAACCGGAATACTCAAACACCTTTCCCCCTTAACTCCACTTTTATAACCCTGAGAATGTCAATGAACTGCCGTCCCCGGTGGAGAAAACCCTTTAAGTCACGACCAGTTTCCTTGTGATGCATAGTAGTCGGTACTTCCATAACTCTAAATCCCTGAAGTAAAGCATTAATAGTCATTCCCAGTTCTACCCCGTATGCTTCATGAAACGGGCTAAGGGAATTAAGCACTTCTCTAGTCATAGCACGCTGACCGCTTAATGGTGATTGCATTTCAACCTTGCCCACTTTACGAATCAGCCATGCAGCAGTACCTTTTACGATACCAAATCCACCTCTTTTTAACGGTGGGGGGAATGAAGCTATGCACAGATCGGTCTCTCCATCAACAACCGGTTTAAGAATCTTCCATGCCTGGCCAGCAGTTTCACCAAGATCAGCATCTAAAAAAACTACCATATCTGTATCAACCAACGGCACCGCCGCATTCATAGCCCCACCTTTACCCCTGTTAGGGGAAAGATCAAGAACCATAACACCTTCTTCTGTGGCCAATTGAGCTGTTTTATCACTGGATCCATCATTAACCACTATGATTTTATCTATTCCCTCAAGTCTCTTTAAAGCATTTAGAGTATCTTTAATATTTAACTCTTCATTATAGGCAGGAATTATAACACTTATCGTCGGCATCCTTCATCACCGTCCTGTTATAGTATTAACCGGTAATGACGGCATGAATTTTTGAGCTGTGGATTTTATTCCATAATGACCTGACTCCCCTTCCATAGAAAAAACCAGCGATATCTGCCCTAAACTTTGGTCAATATTATCTATAGTATTAACCAGAGTCTTCTGATAGTCTTTCATGTAAGAATAGGTAACCTGAGAATTTTCTACCCCAAAGACCTTTATATCGTTATCAACTAAATACTTTATTAATGCCTCATCAAAGCTGTTAGTAAATTGGCCTTCCAAGTTGTTGCAGCCTCCCAATAAAATCACTCCATTAACTGGACCCGAGCCATCATTACTGAATTTTATAATATCATTTTTCTGCAGAATATCTACTACTGCAGGATCCTTCTGGTTAGTTATGACCGCACCTACCGATTCGGCAACGTATTTTCTAAGGGTGGCTATTGATGAATTATAATCAATTGCATAATAATCCATCAGGTCATTACAAACCTGCTGCTTATCAAACTTCATATTAGACAAAACCACTGTTTTGGAAACAACTTCTGCACTGGCTATAGACAAGGTATTGCAACCTTATAGCCGGTTAAGCGATCATTTACCAGAGGAGGCAGCAGTGCCTGGCTATAGTTCTCATAATTAGCAATAACCTGATCCTTATATTGACTTTCTTCTACCAGCTTGGTTTCCCGTTCCCTTAGTACATAAAACTGGTCTTCAAGCCTGTCGATCATTTTTTTTTGCTCATCGACCAGGAGGTTATCACCCACTATGGTATTTCCTATCAGTATTCCTAGTGCCAGGGCAAGAAATATTCCAATTAATGATGCTATATGATACCTTATATCAATCATTAAATACACCACACAATTTATAATTTACGCTATTTAATATCATGTCCCAAATAATAGCTTAACCTGTAAAATAATCAGGCGAAAAAAAGGTTTAGTAGCCGGTGATACCCATAAAACAATTAATATTGGTATCATTGCGGCAACTAACAGCTGAAAAAGGTATTTAGTCTGTAAATGCTGTTTATATAATTGGGAAACTCCCCTGGCATCTACCAGTATTGAACCAACCTTTAACCGTACTAAGAAGGTACTTCCCATTCCTTTCCTTCCTTTTTCCAAAAAATCAATCATATTGGAATGAGAACCTACCGCAACTATAAGACTGGCCCCGTTTTCCCAGGCCATTATCATAGCCATATCTTCACTTGTCCCCGGCATAGGAAAAGTCCTGGCTTTGAGCCCCATAGATGCAACCCTTTCCAATCCTGGAGCTGACCCATTGGCATACGCATGAACAACAATTTCTGCTCCACACTTTAGTGCTTCATCAGATACACTGTCCATATCACCTACAATTATATCCGGTTTTAAGCCATATTCTAAAAGTACATCAGCCCCTCCGTCTACTCCTATTACTACTGGTCTTTCTTCTTGAATATATGAACTAATTGTTCTTAAATCCTCTTTATAGCTGCTGCCTCTGACAACTACAAGCACATGCTTGTTTAACATATTAGTATCTAACTGGGGTACCTCCAAATTACCCAATAGGATATTTTTTTCTTTCTTTGCATATTTCAGGGTATTCTCAACAAAATGATCCAGTTCAACCTGGATATTCTCATTAGCTTTTTTTAACTTGGCCTGTACATCTTTTAGTTTAACTTCGTTACCTTCAGCAATTACTTTATTATCCCATAAAACCTTGGTTCCTCTTATCTCAATTAATGTGTTATCACGCAGTATATCAAATATTGACTCTCCAACCTCATCAATAACTGGAATACCCGCCTTCAAAATTTTATAGATACCTTTTGCAGGATATCTGCCGGTAATAGAAGGTTGAGCATTTATTATTGCCCGGGGTCTAATATCGATTAAGGCATTGGCAGCTACTTCATCAATATCATCATGGTTAATAATCGCAATGTCCTTCTTTTTTAAACGCTTTACCAGGTTTTTAGTTCGCCGGTCAATACGCGTTCTTCCACTAACAAACATATATTCACCATCTTTTACTCCCAGAAAACAGCACTGATTATTAACGATATATTATCATATACCACTAATAAATAAAAATAAAACCCTATATATAACAGTAAATCACAAAAAAACCTCTCGTTATTACAACAAGAGGTTTTTTCTTATTAAAATTTAACTAACCTTATTTTCTAATCTTAATTTATCAGCAATAATAGCGATAAATTCTGAATTTGTGGGTTTCCCCTTCTCTCCACTTATTGTGTAGCCAAAAACCCTATTTATCTTATCTATGTCGCCCCGGTCCCAGGCAAGTTCAATGGCATGACGAATAGCTCTTTCTACCCGGCTGGGAGTTGTATCATATTTTTGAGCAATTGTTGGATATAATTCTTTAGTTACTGCCCCCAGATAGTTTACTTCTTCAACTACCAGCATTATAGCATCCCGAAGGTATTGATACCCTTTGACATGTGCGGGAACTCCAATTTCATGGATTACCTTGGTAACCTCCACTTCCAGGTTTTTAGAAGTTGGTGGCTGGGCTGTATTCACAGCTGTGCCCCGGCTGCTGGTTTCCGATTTACTGGTTTTCGCATCCCTGGCTACCTGTCTGACTCTGTCACCTAGAACCTGTAAATTAAATGGTTTAAGAATATAATAGTCTGCTCCTAATTGTACTGCTTTTTGAGTAATATTTTCCTGTCCAAAAGCTGACAATATAATAACTTTTGGTCGGGTTTCAAGATTTAATTCATTAATTTTTTCTAGAACTCCAATACCATCCATATAAGGCATTATTAGATCCAGTATTAAAACCTCAACCTCTTTTTTCTCTACTATGTTTAATACTTCCATTCCATTGGCACAAATATCCACTAATTCAAAGTCAGCTTCGTTGGAAAAATAATCCTTGAGTATTTCACAAAATTCCCGATTATCATCCGCGATAAGAATTTTTATTAGTGATTCATTATACATTAAAATATGTCCCCCCTCATTATACCCTTCAAAATATCTATTTAACGGTTTTCGACGGTACCCCAATAATTTCCTGCTTTTATTTTCTATCAAATTAACCAACAATATTCCAGATATTAACAGAATCTCACCATGTTAAGACAAGTACTTTTTATTAAATATTATTGTAAAATGTATCTTAATTGCCATTTATAGACTACTACAAAGAATATTGCCAATTTTAAAAAATAGGTTTTATTTTACTAGTTTGTCGAAACTTTTAATAAATCATTTTTATCGGCCGGCATTTCAGCAAACATATTATCCATAAAAATGCCATAACCCCTTTGAGGATCATTTAAAAAGACGTGAGTTACTGCACCAACTATCTTGGAATCCTGAATAATTGGGCTTCCACTCATACCTTGAATAATACCGCCAGTCAAACTTAATAAACGGTTATCAGTTACTCTAATTATCATTCCTTTACCGTTTTTTCTTTCAGGATATACTTTTTCGATAAAAATATCAAATTTTTCTATGTCTAATCCATTTACAACTGTATAAATCTGAGCTTTGCCTTCTTTGACTTGATGGGCATATCCCACCTCCAAGGTATAGTCAAAATGGGTATTTTTAACCCGGGTGTTTGTTCTTCCATATATTCCAAAATATGTATTCTTAATAATATCCCCTTCTATTTCTCCTTCCGGCTTAAAAACACCAATTTTTTCTCCCGGTTTTCCCGGCTCTCCGGGTTTAATTGTTTGAATAGAAGCACTAACGATTCTACCTTTCAGTACATCGATCCCTTGTTTGGTATCAGCATCAATAATCATATGGCCAAGGGCTGCATATTCCCCGGTATCCGGTTTCCAGAAAGTTAAGGTGCCAACTCCAACTACTCCATCACGTACATATAATCCGATTCTATATCTGCCGGTTTCAGGACAATAAACCGCTTGTACTGGTATGGAAATATCCCGACCTTTTCTCTTTATATTTACAACAAATTTTCCGCCCTTTTTTTCATCTATCACTGCTGCCAGGTTGTTCTCGTCATTTACAGGTTTTTCATCAATTTTTGTTATTAAATCTCCTATTTGCATGCCCTGGTCCCGGGCAGGATATTCTTTTTCTCCATTGCTTCCTATTACCGGCGCAAAACCTACTACCATTATTCCATTGGACTGTAACAAAACACCTATAGAATGCCCACCGACAATTACCCGCTCAGTTGGAACTGATTCGATGGCAATAGATTTCAATGGAAGTAAACCAAGAAGTCTAAATTCTACATCTACTTTTCCTGGTTTAAGTGCCTTTATTTCATAACCGGAATTATTTTTGTTTACACTGATTGGCGGATCCTCAGGTGAAGCAAAGACATTTTCTGACGGCCTTATTACCTGCATCTCTATTTTGTTTTCCAGTTGAGCAGGTAAATTTATATCTATTTTACTCGATTCACCTACAACCAGTTTTTGTTGTGGTGGTAAACAAAGAATTAATTTAGTCTGGGGCATAAAACAAAAAGCTATAAATAAGATAGCTAAAACTATCCCACAAATGCGACGCGTTTTTTGCAAAAAAAATCACTCCCTAGGCTTGCTAAGAAGTATTTTCTCCTATCAGACATTAAACTATACTTAACCATGGGACTGATGTTTTAAAGGTTTATTATATTCTTCAACAGTTAAATACACGTCCGGGATTAAGTTACTCGTCTTTTTTAACACTATTTACCATTTCTGTGGCATGTTGTACGGTAATATCAGAATAATGTTCACCATCCAGCATTCGTGCGATTTCCATAATTCTTTTATTGTTATTAAGTTTTTCAACGGATATACAGGTTTTTTTATCCTGAAAGTGCTTTTTAATGAGATAATGGGTTTTAGCATAAATTGCTATCTGCGGTGAATGAGTAACTAGTATTACCTGATGACTATTTGATAGTTGGCTGAGTTTTAAAGCCATGGTATTTAATGCGGTTCCCCCAACACCGACATCTATTTCATCGAAAATTAAAGTCGGTAATTTATAAGCCTCTGCCAGGGCTTTTTTTAATGCTAGAACAAAGCGGGATATTTCTCCTCCCGAAGCTATACGGGATAAGGGACGCATTACTTCACCCGGGTTAGGTGAAAACATAAATTCAATCTTATCCACTCCTTTAGGACCCGGGGTTTTCAGATCCTGGACCTCAATTGAAAATCTAATGTGGGGCATAGTCAACTGCAGTAATTCGGAATTTACTTTATCCTGCAGTATCTCCGCAGCTTTTTTTCTTGACTGGGTAAGATCAGATGCCAGGGTAAAATATTCTTTGGTAAAAACCTGTATTTCAGCTTCCAGTTCTTCCTTTTTAGCCTGGCTGTTCTCCAGTATATCCAGTTCCTTTTTAGCATTATCCAGAAACTCATATATTTCATCAATGTTGTTTCCATACTTAGTCTTTACTTTTTTTATAACATAAAGCCGTTCTTCAACCTCTTCTAATAATCCTGGTTCAAAATCTAATGAGTCTTTATAGGAAGCTAATTCCCTGGTTATATCTTGAAGAGAATAACACATTCCTTCCAGTGGCTTGGTCAGGGATGAAAAATAAGCATCCCCGGCTAAACCTGATGCTGTATCTCTAGCTTCGGATAAGAGATCATAGGCACTGGCAAATTGTTCTCCTCTATATAATAATTGAAGCAGTTTATCTGCACCTTCAAGCAAATTCTGTGAATTTACTATCCGTGTTTGCAATTCCTCCAGATCTTTTTCTTCATTTGGCATTAACCTGGCATTTTCAATTTCCTGGATTTGAAACTTTAAGAAATCAATCTTCTGTTGTTTATCCTGTTCCTCTGCAGTCAATTTCTCAAGCAGCTGGTTCATTTCCTTTAACTTTAAGAAAACGTCTTTGGTATCCGTCAATAATTGCTTATTATCCGGGATAAAACTATCTACATAATCCATATACTTATCAGGTCGTAAAATACTCATATGCTCATGCTGCAGGTGCATATCTAATAAATAGGCTGCAAGTATCTTTAAAGTATTTAATGTAACCGTATGCTCATTAATACGAACAGAACTTCTTCCATTGGTAGATATTTGCCGGCTTATTATTATTCTACTATCTTCTTTTTCTATTAACCCTTTATCGAGTAAAAAAGCCCGGGCTTCACCATAGTCCTGCACGTTAAATACTGCTTCTGCTGCTGCCTTTTTGCTGCTGTCTTTGATAAAATCATTTTTAACTCGTTCACCCATAACTAGTCCCAGGGCATCTATAATAATAGATTTACCGGCACCAGTTTCACCAGTTAATACATTTAAACCCTTTTGAAATTCCAGCCTCAGCTTATCAATAAGAACAAAATTATTTATGTATATTTCCTCTAGCATTTAATCACCACTTAATAATAGTCACCAACCATCAGAAACTGTAAAATCGGACCAACCTTTTACTAGAACATTATAAACTGTGAAATCAATAAAGCGTGATCACAGATTTTTTACTATTTTATCAATTGTTCGAATTCGCTGACTACTCTGGGAACCGCTTCTTTTACCCTTACAGCAACAAATATGGTATCATCACCAGCAACTGTGCCTAAAATATCAGGTTTTTCTAAGGAATCTATTAATAAAGCAACTGATTGGGCAGCACCCGGAAGGGTTTTTATTACTATCAGATTTTCGCCAAACTTAATTGTTGCCACTGAATCCTGAAATATTCGCTTCATCCGCTCCTTTAAACCCCTTATACCCTGCCTTACAGGTAGCGCATAACGGTATCCCTTTTCATCCAGTATCTTTATCAGGTGCAATTCTTTAATATCTCTAGAGACGGTAGCCTGCGTAATTTTAAAACCTCTATTTTTTAGTGCTTTACATAATTCTTCTTGAGTAACGATCCGGTTATTATTTATTATCTCCATAATAGCAAAATGCCTTCTTGATTTCATTTAGCACCTCCCAAAATTTTTTGTACAATAATAATTTGTGGAGGACTATTGATCTGGTTGATAAACCTGATTTCACTAACCTCAAAAAATCGCTGGGATAATCCGGCAAGATAAGTTTCCACTGCAGTTAATTCTTCCAGTCCACCTGCATGTCCCGGATAAATAACTATGGTTATTATCCCCTCATCATCAAGAAGATTAATAGCTGCTTTGAGTGCCTCTACAGTAGTATCACCATTGGTTTTAATTCTATGATCTCCATCGGGAAGATAGCCTAAGTTAAACATGATGACTCCTGGTCTTTCATCTATATATGAAGCCATTTTCCGGTTATCATCATTTATCAATATAACCTGGTCAGCAAGATTATTGCTCTTAAGCAGCACACGGGTCGATTCAATAGCTTCTTTTTGAATATCAAAACCATAAATTTTCCCCTTCTCCCCTACTAAACCGGCTATAAATAGAGTATCGTTTCCTCGTCCACAGGTAGCATCAACCGCTATATCCCCCTGTTTTAATACTTGACTTATAATATTATGGGAAATACAAACTGCATTTTTAAATAGTTTTTTACCCATTAAAATTCTCCTTTGTTACCCATTAACCGGCTCCCAAGAAGACTGAAGAACGGTAAGTGTTTAAAATCAATCAGTTTTAATTTGCACCCGGCCTTTTTAATTTGAATCTCGCAGTTTTGATCAAACGGTAGGTTTACCTGTCCATCCATACAAATAACTGCTCCACTATTCTCTAATAAGGTTAGTTTTATCCATTTATTTGCAGATACAATCAATGGTCTTTTATTAATATCGTAGGAAGCAATAGGGGTAATGATAAATGCTTCCAGGCAAGGATCAACAACCGGTCCCCCCGAAGATAATGAATAAGCAGTAGATCCAGTTGGAGTAGCTATTATCACTCCATCACCCCGGTAGATACCGATTCTTTCACCTGCTGATGTATTAAGATTAAAACTAACCATCCGGAAATATTGCGATTTTATTACAATTTCATTTAAACAGTATACCTGCTTAACCAGTTCATTATCCCGGTATACAGCAGCCTCAAGCATCATCCTGGGATCAACTGCAAAATCGCCTTGAATAAGCCTATTGACATATTCATTTAATTCATTTGCTTCTATATTGCATAAAAAACCTACCGTACCCATATTTACACCGAGAACCGGCACCTGTAGTTGTCCATACTGCCTGGCTGCTCTTAAAATAGTTCCGTCTCCGCCTAAAACAATAATTATATCAATATTCCCATTAAACTTTTCCTGGCCATCATCAATGAAAACATCCAGTTTTACCTCCCGGAGTTTTGCTGCTATCTGTTGAGCTTTAAAATATGTAGCTTCTTTAAACCTGTTAGTTACAAGTAATATTTTCACCGGTCTTTACCCTCCGAGTTCATTATGAGCCTTATCAACAATTTTAAATATCAGATCCTCAACATCATCCCACGATTCAGGAGTATTTCCCTTTTGCAAACAAATAAAATATTCTATATTACCCCTGGGTCCCTTAATAGGTGAATAGGTTACAGCACAGCACTCCAGCCCCACCTTCTGGGCTTCATGGATACAATTAGTTAATACTTCCTGGTGAACCACTTTATCACGGACTACCCCTTTTTTTCCTACTTTGTTTTTGCCGGCTTCAAACTGGGGTTTAATAAGAGAAATAATCCATCCATCTGGCTTAATGAAATTCTTTATTACTGGGAATATCTTGGTTACCGATATAAATGACACATCCATAGTAATAATATCAATATCGTCTTTTAATGATTCCCGGGTTAAATACCTGATATTAGTTCTTTCAAGATTAACTACCCGTGAATCATTTCGCAGTGACCAATCCAACTGTCCATATCCTACATCAACTGCATATACCCTGCGAGCACCATTTTGCAGTGCACAGTCGGTATAGCCTCCGGTTGAAGCACCAATATCCAGGATTATACGATTACTAAAGTCTATGCCAAAATCAAAAATAGCCTTTTCGAGTTTAAATCCTCCCCGGCTCACATACCTTGATCGAGAACTTACTATCTGAACATCCACCTCTTCTTCTAAAGCAGTTCCCGGCTTATCCACCATCAATCCATTGACTCTGACCTCACCAGCCAGTATTAAAGCCCTGGCCTTTTCCCTGCTGCTAGTCAAGCCTTTTTTATACATAAGGGTATCCAGTCTAACTTTTGCCAAATTTTAACAGCTCCCATTTGTTCCTGTTTATGATCTGTGGCCATCTACTTACTATTGTTTCCACAATTGATTCAGCATCCATATTCAAATAATCAAAAAGAATGTTGGTTTTACCGTGTTCTATAAATTGATCCGGAATACCTATTCGCACCACTTCAGCTTTAATATTCTCTTCCGCCAGTATTTCTAACACTGCACTACCAAAACCACCTGCAAGGCAATTATCTTCAATAGTTACTAAACGACAACATTTACTAGCTAAATTTGATATCATAGTCTTGTCCAGAGGTTTAACAAACCTTGCATCTAAAAGGAACGCGTTTATTTTTTTAGTAGTCAGAATATTCACAACTTCTCTGCCAATACTTACTCCTCTGCCAACAGCTATTATTGCCAGGGCTTCTCCTTTATTTAATAGTCTGGACTTACCAATTTCAATTAATTGGCGATTCGGAAAAATTTTCACTCCTTCGCCTGCTCCCCGGGGATACCTGATAGCTACCGGGCCGTTAATATCAAATGCCGTATGCAGCATGTCTAATAGTTCATTTTCATCTGATGGTGCCATTATAGTTAAGTTAGGAATGTTTCTAAAAAAGGACAGGTCAAAAACCCCGTGATGGGTTGGACCATCTTCTCCAACTAGACCTGCACGGTCAACTGCAAAAATTACCGGTAGGTTTTGTAAAGCAACATCATGAATAATCTGATCATAGGCTCTCTGAAAAAATGTGGAATATATTGCAACTACCGGCCTTAAGCCTGACCTGGCCATTCCTGCTGCCAATGTTACCGCATGTTGTTCACAAATTCCGGCATCAAAAAACCTATCCGGAAAAGCCTGAGCGAATCTGTCTAGACCGGTGCCACCAGTCATTGCCGCAGTAATTGCCACCAATTTATTATCATTTCTTCCTCTTTCCAGGATAAAATCCCCAAAGACTTCAGTGTACGTTTTAATAGGCTTTTTTATCTGAAAACCGGTATTAACATCAAAAGGTCCTATTCCATGAAATATATCCGGGCTCTTTCTCGCAGGTTCATAACCCCGGCCTTTTTCAGTTATCGTGTGGATTAA
>Ga0334901_1002783_pt1 | contig 14232 bp, 11 predicted proteins | sample GraSluR3_MG_3_FD_207216 | JGI IMG/M metagenome (GOLD analysis project Ga0334901, IMG submission 207216) | Sludge microbial communities from methane-producing bioreactor in Wageningen University, Netherlands - Granular Sludge_15_08-R3 | ecosystem: Engineered > Bioreactor > Anaerobic >...
TGCACAAAGATAATTGTAAGCTTTCTCAAAATTTGGCTAATAATAAAACCATAAGCACCGTGCCAATCCACAGACTAACAACTTGTTACGAGCCAGCCAAGAATAATGCGATGAATAATGCGGGTTATATCACCGAGACGTTGGGGCAAGTCGTCGCTGGTTAACAAGGCGGCGTTGACTGCATCGAAGAAAGACATTAAGCTTAGGTTTGTTTTTATTGACCTATATAATGTAAGAAGCGAGGAGGAGTTTTACATATTGCTTGCGAAACATATTTTGTTAGCATCAAGCTCAAGAATGGAGGAACTGATTGACAAAGCCGGTAAGTTTATGGGAAAACTGATTCCGAAACTATCGTTCAGCACGGAACCAAACAGTGATTTTAATATTAGTTTTGACTGGGAATCCGTAAAAAAAGACCCCGATGATATTTTAAATCTGCCGGAGAACCTTGCCAAAGAAAAAAACATCAAGTTTGTGATCTGCATTGATGAATTTCAGAATATCTCATCGTTTGGGGATACGATGGTGATACAGAAAAAACTTCGTTCGAACTGGCAAAAACACCAAAACACTACTTACTGTTTGTATGGCAGTAAACGGCATATGCTGATAGATGTTTTTACTTCGGTGTCAATGCCATTCTACAAATTTGGGGATATAATTTTTCTGCAAAAAATCGAAAAAAAAGCCTTGCAAAAATTTATAATTAAACGCTTTAATGATACAGGTAAAACAATTGATAAAACCAGTGCCGGAAATGTAGTTGACAAGGCGGAATGCCATCCATACTACGTGCAGCAATTAGCGCAACTGGTCTGGCTACGAACCGCAGATGTGTGCAACACTAATATAGTTGAAGAAGCCCATCAGGGTTTAATTATGCAGCTTGACTTTTTGTTTCAAGCAAACACCGACAATTTAAGCAATACCCAGGTAAATTTTTTAAAAGCTCTGCTAGAAGGAGTTGAACAACTCAGCTCAAAAGAAACGCTCAGAAATTATCGCCTGGGAACATCAGCAAATGTACAGAGGATTAAAACCAGCCTCGAAAATAAAGATATTCTTGATCTGTATGGCAATCGAATTAGTTTTATTGACCCGATGTATAAATACTGGTTGAAAACTGTATATTTCAGGATTAAATAGCTCATTATTCCCCTGCAAGTCAGGGTCTGACTTTGAGTCAGCCCCTGACTGCAGGAACATGATAATTTATCTCAAAAATATACGTCATTAATATTCAATGAATTAGCAAATAACAAAATAATCACATTTTACCAAATAATCTTTTTGTTAATTCACAAACTATATTTATATTTGCAACCCAATTTTTAGCAAAAATTTGAAAAATATTTTAAGATGAAAAAAGATACACATCCAAAAAATTACCGCTTAATGGCATTCAGAGATATGTCTAACGGACACACTTTTATTACACGCTCTGCAGCTAATGCTAAAGAAACTGTTGAAATTGACGGAGTTGAATACCCATTGTATAAACTCGAAATTTCTAATACTTCGCATCCTTTCTATACAGGTAAAATGAAATTGGTTGACACAGCAGGTCGTGTAGATAAATTCCGTAACAGATACAAAGATCATTTAGACAAACGTCAAACAAAAAAATAAATCCGAACTCACGGTTTACAGAAAAATGTCCTGCAATTGCGGGACATTTTTTTTAATTTAGTAGCCTATAAACCATAATATGCAATTATGAACATTATTCTTTCAGATGCAGGACTACATAAAAGGCTCTTACCACTTACGTACACAAGACCTGTAGCAGAATTGAAAACCGGGATTTTAAGTAATCGCGAAAGATGGGAAAAGTATTTGCCCGGCACATATTCTTATCAAACCGAAGAATATTTACAAAAAATATTCAAGAAAAATACCCAAGAAAACAATTTAGTAATTAACGCGGCTGTAATTCCTGACCAAAATCTTGCATTAGCAATTAAAAATCTGAAATCGGGAGCATTAAAATATCATAATCATATAATCGCTGCTTGGTGTAAACCTGAAGATATTAATATTGCATTTGAAATGGAGCATCTGCAATCCACCGAATATAATGGAAATGTTACAATACTTGAAAATGTGTGGGATATATTCGGATTTGCCGGTGAGCTTATAAAATCAGATTTTAAGATAATTACAAATGGCAAAAAAAGTCAATTTTTAAGTTCTACTAATAGAGTTATTGGAGATCATCCGATATTTTTGGAAGAAGGCGTAGAAATTGAATTTGCGATTCTTAATACCAAAAACGGACCTATATATTTAGGTAAAAACAGTTTGGTAATGGAGGGAGCAAAAATCAGAGGACCTTTTAGCCTTGGTGAATACGGTGTAATTAAAATGGATGCAAAAATATACGGCCCCACTTGTCTGGGCAATCATTGTAAAGTAGGCGGTGAACTTAATAATGTTGTAATGTTTAACTACTCCAACAAAGCTCACGATGGTTTTTTGGGTAATGCCGTAATTGGTGAGTGGTGCAACCTAGGGGCCGATACAAATAATTCAAATCTAAAAAACAATTACGCCGAAGTTAAACTTTGGAATTACGAAAAAGAAAGATTTGTAAATACCGGGCTGCAATTTTGTGGATTAATTATGGGCGACCATACAAAATGCGGCATTAATACAATGTTTAATACAGGTACTGTAGTTGGAGTGAGTGCCAATATTTTTGGCCCCGGATTTCCTCGAAACTTTATCCCTTCGTTTAGTTGGGGAGGAGCACATGGATTTACTAAATTTAAACTTGACAAGGCTATAGAAGTAGCCGAAAAAATGATGGAAAGACGTAATATTGAATTTAGTGAACATGACAGGGAGGTTTTTGGTTATATCTATGATAAAGTGATTCACAATGCTTAAACAAGTTCAGTTTTCAACTTGTTTGTGGCACAACTATTGACTAAGTATCATTTTAAATTTTATTGTTTAATTTAATGTCATATTGACACAAAATATTTTTTATGGCTAAATCAAGAATAGACGAATACTTACCTAAGATACAGTTTGGTCTCGAAGACGACTCAGAGATAATTCCAATTATTACCGACCACGACGATAGTATGTTTGATGATGATGAAATTCCCGAAAACTTACCAATATTGCCTTTGCGTAATACAGTTTTATTCCCTGGTGTAGTTATACCTTTAACAGTTGGTAGAGACAAATCATTTAAACTTGTAAAAGAAGTATATGCCGATACTAAAATACTTGGTACTGTTTCGCAAATAGAACCATCGGTTGACGATCCTGAGCCTAAAGACCTTTATAAAACAGGTACACTTGCTCAAATTCTTAAAATTATTGAAATGCCGGATGATACAATTTCGGTAATTATACAGGGACGCAAACGAATTGAAATTGTTGAAATGACGGAAACAGCACCATATTTTAAGGCAAAAACTCGTCCTCTACCCGATTTAAAACCCTACGAAAACGACAAAGAATTTTCGGCAATAGTAAGCACTTTAAAAGATTTATCACTAAAAATAATCAAGCTAAGCAACACTATTCCTAAAGAAGCCGCTTTTGCAATTAAAAATATTGAAAACCATACTTTTTTAATCAATTTTATTTGTTCAAACAGCGATATAGACCCCAAAAATAAACAATCTTTACTTGAGATAGACGATCTTAAAGAAAGAGCAATTAGTTTAATGGAACAGTTAACCAAGCAAATTCAAATGCTTGAGCTTAAAAACGATATTCAATCGAAAGTAAGAAAAGAGTTAGACCAGCAACAAAAAGAATTTCTCTTGCATCAGCAAATGAAGACCATTCAGGAAGAATTAGGCGGAAATCCTATTGATCAGGAAATTCAAGAGATGCAAGAAAAAGCTAAAGAGAAAAAATGGACAGAAGATGTAGCTAAACATTTCGACAAGGAAGTTAAAAAACTTTATCACTTAAACCCTGCTGCAGGCGAGTATTCTGTACAAATGAATTACTTGAATACTATGCTAGATATGCCTTGGGGCGAATTTACCGAAGACAATTTTGACCTTAAATTTGCCGAAAAGGTTTTAGACGAAGATCATTACGGACTCGAAGAGGTAAAAGAAAGGATTTTGGAACATCTCGCTGTGCTTAAACTAAAAGGAGATTTAAAAGCACCAATACTATGTTTATACGGACCTCCCGGTGTTGGTAAAACATCTCTCGGCAAATCTGTAGCAAGAGCATTGGGTCGCAAATATGCCAGAATGTCATTGGGCGGACTGCACGATGAATCGGAAATACGCGGACACCGAAAAACTTATATCGGAGCTATGCCCGGACGAATTTTGCAAAATATAAAAAAGGTAAAATCATCGAATCCGGTATTTGTACTTGACGAAATTGACAAAGTAGGTAAAGATTTTAGAGGAGACCCCTCGTCTGCATTGCTTGAAGTATTAGACCCTGAACAAAATTCAGAATTTCACGACAACTTTTTAGAGATAGAGTACGACCTGTCGAAAGTAATGTTTATTGCTACTGCAAATACTACGGCAAGCATTAATCCTGCTTTACGCGACCGTATGGAAATGATTGAAGTAAGTGGATATGTTAGCGATGAAAAAATCGAAATTGCTAAACGCCACCTCATCCCAAAACAATTAGAAGCTCACGGGCTAAAAAATGAACAATTCAATATTACAGAAAAAGCATTGATACAGGCAATCGATTTTTACACACGCGAATCGGGTGTTCGTCAATTAGACAAAACTATTGCAAAAATTGCCAGACAAATTGCCCGCAAGATTGCTGTAGAACCTAATTTCAAAGCACAAATTAAAGAATCAGATTTAGAAAAATATTTGGGTAACCCAAAATATAACAAAGAAAGATATCAAGGTAACGAATATGCAGGAGTAGTTACCGGTTTGGCATGGACAGCCACCGGAGGCGATATTTTGTATATTGAAACAAGCCTCTCGAAAGGTAAAGGTTTGCTCACACTTACCGGAAACCTTGGCGATGTTATGAAAGAATCGGCAACAATAGCTTTAGAGTATATTAAAGCTCATACTGATTTACTCGAAATCAATTCCGATATTTTTAAAAACTATAATATCCACCTACATGTACCAGAAGGAGCCATACCTAAAGACGGACCCTCGGCAGGTATTACAATGGCGGTAGCATTAGCATCGGCAATTACCCAGCGTAAAGTAAAAAAGAATATTGCAATGACTGGCGAAATTACTCTAAGAGGGAAAGTATTGCCTGTGGGTGGTATTAAAGAAAAAATTCTTGCAGCCAAGCGAGCAGGAATCAAAGAAATTATTCTCTCTGCCGAAAACAAAAAAGATATTGAAGAAATTAAAAAAGACTATGTAAAAGGTCTTACATTTTCGTATGTTAAGAACATAGAAGATGTACTTGAAATTTCGTTGTTAAAACAAAAAATTAGTCATCCAAAGCAATTCGATTAATTAATTGGCTTACAGAATCTTGGGGGTTGACTCTTGTATTGTAATAAAAATTTACTTGAATACAGCTCCATCTCCGCTTTGCATTTTTAATCTTTCGAGCGATGGCGACTTAATAAAATCTCCAATACCTAAATTTAACCAAATCTGATCTATTTTCTCTATCGTATTTTTGTCCATTACAACAATATTAGGCCAATCTCTCTCAAAGCCATCTTGTTTTCTGTTTTTTACACAGGCATCTACAAAAATTGAGTTCTCTATAACTAATACATCTTTTTTAGGATCGATATTACTAAGCACTAGCCATATAAGAAAATTATAATCGTCTATATTAAAAACGCTGTCAATAATATTAATAAGTATGGGTAGGTTTTCTTTATCCAGATTATCAGCAATTACATCAATTATTTTATTGTCAAATTTATAATTTGCTTTATTTACAAAAATCCATCCGGTATTATCTGATATCTTAATATTCTCAACAAAGTCTAAATCTTTTTTGAATACAAGTTTTGTCCTACTTATTGATTTAGCTTTTGTATCTGTTGCATCAATCAACACTTTACCACTAAGAGCAAATTTATTTGAAGCATGATCGAGAACATCAGCCGGTCCCACAGAAAAGCTAATATTATCACTAATATTTACCGACATTAATACATGATTTGCTACTTGCTTCATGTTAAATATATCAACATTTTCAGGAAGAGCTATCAATACTTTAGAAAACATCATTTGCCCGCTTCCCAATAATGAATGTAAAACCTTCATTCCGTGTCCCGGAAAACTATTCTTAATCTTTATCAAAACAAGATTGTGAGCGACACCCAATTCGGGGATGTGCATATCAATTATTTCCGGTTGCATCATTTTAAGCGGGTACAAAAATATTCTCTCGGTAGCTTTTGCTATTTCCGCATCTTCCATAGGAGGCACTCCAACAACAGTAGCGGGATACACAGCATTATTTCGATGCGTAATACAAGTAACATGAAATTTTGGATAATAATCAGCTAATGAATAAAAACCGGTATGATCACCAAAAGGACCTTCGCACACAAAATCCTCCTCAGGGTTGATATATCCCTCTAATACGATATCTGCATCAGCTGGCACATGAATATTTTGAGTAATACACTTTACCATTTTTACCCTTTTCTTACGTAAGTATCCCGCCATTAAAAACTCATCAATTCCTTCGGGCAGTGGTGCTGTAGCACAGTAAGTATAAACCGGATCACCTCCTAAAACTACAGCTATCGGCATTTTTTCCTTTCTACTTTTGTACAAATCAAAATGGGCTGCTCCACCCTTATGCATATGCCAATGCATCCCTGTACTTTCTTCATCTAGCACTTGCATGCGATACATGCCTGCATTTCTAATACCTGTATCAGGGTGCTGAGAAATTACAATTGGCAAAGTAATAAATCTACCACCATCATGTGGCCAGGTTTTAAGAATTGGCAAAGTATTTAGATTAACATCTTTGATTATTCTCTGCTGACATGGAGCTTTTTTTGAAGTTTTAACGGGCAAATAAGAAGCCATCTTAATTAGATTTGGCAGTAATTTCATTTTTTTGAAAAAGCCCGATTTTATCTCATTTAAAAATAGATTGGATAAATCCTCTATCTCGTTTGTAATTTCTTTATAATTATTTGCTCTTAAAACCTTGAGCATACGGGTTTCGTTACCCATCATATTTATTAAAACAGGATATTCAGTTCCGGTATTTTCGAAAAGCAAAGCCTTGCCTCCATCTTTAGATTTCATTACACGTTCTGCAATTTCTGTAATTTCTAATTCAGGATTAATTTGCTCATTAATTCGTATGAGTTCCCCATCTTTTTCAAGGGCAACAATAAAATCACCAATAGAATTGTAAGTCATGCAGTAAAGATAAGAAATCTTAACGCTTTATTTATTTTAATCAACTAAGAATCTATAAATATATCCGTTTTGGTGCTTCCCTCTTGATTCAACGCCTGTATTGCTAATACTAGCTTTACCTGTTACTTGTCCTCCAATTACCAACTCATTACCAAAACTTAAATCGAATAGTTTAATAGTATTTTTAACATCTGCACTATGATGTTCTAATATTTCACCTTTTTTATTAAACTTACTTACAAATATATTTGAACTCAGCTCTTTTCCCGAAGCATTAATTCTTGTACCATCGGGTAAGTCAATTTGATCGTAAAAGAAACCACCGGCGTAAATATTATTTTCGTTGTCAATACTTAAGCTAAGCATTCTACTGTTATTAATTCCGCTTGGAGCGAATGCCCACAATGCACTATCTTTGTAGAATGCAGCTACATACATTGTTTCTAATAAGTTACCGGCCGCACCTACTCCTGATTTTAGTTGTAAGTTTTTCCCAAAAAATGAAATACCGGGTTCAAAGTCCCTAAAGATCGTTCCTCTAAAATATCCGCACAAGTATAAAATACTATCTACTACAAGTACATCATTAAGATTCGCTTCTGTAATTAATGTGTTAATATCAACAAAATCGCCATTAGGATTAAACTTGGCAGCAAAAACTTCGTTTTGATAATAAGTGTATCCATAGTCGGATTCAAATCTCTTAGAACTAATTACCGTATTTCCAAACCAAGCTTTACCCGAGAAACTACCTGCAACAAGTATTTTGTCTATAGCTGGAATATATGCTAGAGCAGATGATGTAACACCTGTAATAATATCCTCACCACCACTAATTCTTTTTATCCATTTTATTGCACCTGTATTATCAATTTTGCCTATATAATTACTCTTTGAATGTGTTGATTCTAATTGATAATCGCCAACCTTTAATAAGCCTGTATATGCACCTAAGAAGTAAATATTACCGCTATTATCGAGAGTAATATCAGTAGAAAATACATCTTGATCGCTTTTTAAATAATTTTTCCAGATAGGATAACCTGTTTCTGTGTTAATTGCAGCTACAACGGAATTAAATGTATTGCTCCCATTTTCTAATTCTTCATCGCACAATACACCATGTTTACTAAATTGAGCGATAAGATACAGAGTATTATTTTCACACTTAAGCCCCTTTACCTGGAAGTCGGCACGATTTAACCATAAAAGCTTATTTTCAGAATTAAGTTTTGCGATAAACCCGCCCCAAGTATCTTTAAAGCGGTTCGACCCCATCAGTAAGCTTTTGCTGAATTCTCCCGAAACATAAACATTTCCGTTTTTATCAGAACATACCTGAGTAACCTGACTTGAATATGGACTGCCAAATATCACATGTTTTTCACTTTGATTTTGAGCTGAAATTATATTACTCAGTAAAATAATCCCGATTAAAAAAGTATATCTCATCTATTTTTATCTTATTTTGAATTTGCAAAAATATAATATACAGAGATTAAAACAATAGTATATTATATAATAATTATTTAATCTTCTTAAGATTACTCTTGAGCATCAATATAAACTTGCAAAGCCTCTCTATCGGTAGAGTAACCTAATTCTTGCGAAACAAATGAATAATTATTTTTATCAATAGTATAATGCCAAGCAAATTTTGCAAAATCCAGCTTATCGGCTTCAAATCCAATTAATTTAATCAATTCTACAATTTGCATTGATGTAAAACATTCATTTTTTTCAACAAGGTTTTTAGCAAGCCTAAGTTTGTCTGTCTCAAATGATTCATTTTCGATTTGAGTAATTATCAAACCTAATTCATAATCTGTAACCTCGCAAATAGGCTCAATTGGCTGAGGTTTAGGCTTTAAGGGTGGACTATAAATCTCGTTTATACCATTTATATAATTCATATTAGTAAGTAATTGCTTAACGTACAAATAATTATCCTTGTCAAAGACAATTGGGTAAATAGTTGAAAGTACAGAGAATCTATTTTCTTCAAACTGAATTAGATTTACCAATTTCATAATTTGCGTAACCGAGAAACAATGCTCATCAACCAAATTTAGTATTAAATCCATTTTTCCATCATCGCCTTTAATTTGTGATACCTTATAAAAATATCCATCAAAACTTCTATCTGACACTAATGGCTCACAACCACATTCGCCAGAATAAAAATTGGGGTTAGGATATTCAAAATCCGCTTCAACGGGTTCAGGTTCGGGTATTGCCGTTACTTGAGTTTGATTATCATCTGAATAATTAGAAATATAATTATAAAACCTCAATGCACCCGACAGATTATTAAACCCGTCAAAAACACTATAAACATTTTCGGGATCAGTTAATTTTTGATAAGCATTTGCACAAAACAAGTATCTCTGATAATCGGAAATGAAAAAAATTGCAATTCCTTCCATTTGCTTGCTTGTAATAGTTTTTGCAGATAAATCATTTTCAATTATTTTCAATTTTGTATCTTCGTTTGATACCGATGATATTTTATTAATCAGAATATTGTACTGATTATTAGTAAGTGGGCTTAAACTATTTTGCGAAAACACATTAATAAAAAACGGGATAATCAATAATAAAGTAAGTAGTTTTTTGATCATAATTTAAAATTTAAAATTCACGATAATTTGACAAAAAAAGTGCCAATTTAACTTTTATATTTTCAACTAAAGTATAGAATATCAAATTTGTTCGTAGATAAAGCCAATAAATTTCATAATTTTGCGTATAAATAAAAAGAATGGCAATAAGATTATTTAAAATACCGGGCTACAATGTTTTTAACTATCAACCTCGTTACTACGATCCTGAAAAGGAGAAGAGAGATAAACGCAGGCGTGAGCTAAGAATTGAAAAGGGTAAATCGCCGGATATTGATATTCCGGAAATAGAATCACCAATTAGAGGGAGTTTTACATACCGTATTTCTCGCAAACAAAAACGGGCAAATTACGCTAGAATAAGATTCTTTATTATTTTTGCCTTTCTTTTGTTTTTTGCCTACTTATTATTGATTGCAGATTTAACCCCATTAGTTGAATTATTTTCGAAATAGTTAAATGAGTGATATAATTCAATTATTACCCAATGCAGTTGCTAATCAGATTGCTGCCGGAGAGGTTATTCAACGACCAGCTTCGGTGGTTAAAGAATTAGTTGAAAATGCCATTGATGCCGGAGCATCTCTAATTGATATAATTATAAAAGATGCCGGTAAAACCTTAATTCAAGTAAACGATAATGGTTGTGGGATGAGTGAAACAGATGCGAGAATGTGCTTTGAACGACATGCCACATCCAAGATTAGCAATGCCACCGACTTATTTGCGATTAGGACCTTAGGATTTAGAGGCGAAGCTATGGCTTCGATAGCTTCCGTTTCGCAATTAAGCCTAAAAACACGAATGCACGACAACGAAACAGGAACTCTTATTGAAATAAACGGTTCTGAAGTTTTAAAACAAGAACCGGTAGCTCTTCAGCCTGGGACTCAAATTAGAGTAAAAAATTTGTTTTATAATATTCCGGCTCGTAGAAAATTTCTAAAAACTAATAATACCGAATTCAGACACATTACTGAAGAGGTGATTAGAGCTTTATTACCAAACTCATCAGTTAAGTGTAAACTATATCATAACGGTGAAGAGATTTTTAATATTGAAACGGGAAACACAAGACAACGAATATCAGGATTATTCGGTAAAAATATAAATCAGTATTTGTTAAAAATCGACACAGGAACAAGCCTTGCAAATATTAAAGGATATATTGGCAAACCCGAAAAAGCAAAAAAAACATCCGGTGAACAATACTTCTTTGTAAATGGCAGATATATGTATCATCCATATTTTAGACGAGCTGTAATGATGGCTTACGAACAATTAATACCACAAGGAAGTTTCCCATCGTTTTTTGTTTTTTTTGAAGTTGATCCAAGCACTATCGACATAAATATACATCCCACAAAAACAGAAATAAAATTTGAAAACGAACAAGCTTTGTTTCAAATTTTAAATGCAGCAGTTAAAGAAGCACTTGGAAAATTTAGCATAATGCCACCAATGGACTTTTCCGAAAACGAAACCAAAGATATTCATTTTACATCAAAAACCAGTTTTAATCCACCACAGGTAAAAATAGACCCTAACTACAATCCTTTCGATAATAATAAAGAGTTTAAACTTCCATCATACAAACATAAAGATAGAGTTCCGCAAAATTGGAAAGATGTATTTGGAACACCCTCAGACAATAATAGCATTTCAAATATTAGTTCGATTCAAAATCAAGGAAACAAAAATAATAACGACAAGACAGCCGAACAAACTGATTTATTTTTTCAGATAAAAGATAAATATATTTTAACATCTGTAAAATCAGGCTTAATGGTAATTGACCAAAGTAGAGCTCGTGAACGAGTTGTTTACGAAGATGTATTAAGTAAAATGCAGACACAGCAAGGAATAACGCAAAAGCAATTATTTCCGAAACAACTCGAAATAAGCCCCAAAGAAAGGAGTTTGCTACTTGAAATGATGGAAGAACTTGTAAACATAGGCTTCAATATTAGTATTTTAGGCAACGACAGCATCTCGATAAATGGAGTACCAGCAGAATTTGCTAAGGACAATCCCGAAACTATTCTCGAAAGCATGTTGAAGATTTATACCGAAGAAACTGGTAATATCCAAATAGCTTTTAGAGAAAAACTTGCCCTTACAATAGCAAAAGCAGCATCTCAAAAGTTCATTCGTAAGCTTGAATCAATAGAAATGAAAACATTGTTTTTCAGATTAATGAGTTGCCCTATTCATAATTATACACCCGAAGGCAAGAAAATCCTTGAAATAATTTCAGTTGAGAATATAGAAAAACTTTTAATGTAAGCAGTTATGAGCGAATACAGACCGGGAGGATTTTTAAGTTTACCACCAGTTGTTAAAAATCTACTTATCATAAACATAATATTATTTGTCCTTACAATAATATTTGAACGAATGGGAATAAGTCTTTTTCAATACTTGGCAGTATATTCTACACAAAGTCAGAACTTTAATCCATACCAATTAATTACACATATGTTTATGCACGGAGGAATAGGACATTTATTCTTCAATATGTTTGCATTATGGATGTTTGGAAGAGTACTTGAAGAAATCTGGGGACCAAAAAGATTCTTCATTTACTACTTTGTTTGTGGCTTAGGGGCAGCATTTTTACATATGTTGGTTAATTATTTTCAAATACAACATCTAATAGCACAAATGGATCCCGGACTAGTTGAAACAGTATTGTCGCAAGGTACAGAAGTAATTAATCGAGGCATGAACTATACTCACGGTCAGATGCGTACACTTAATATGCTTATAAATACACCAACTGTAGGAGCTTCGGGAGCTATTTATGGCTTATTACTTGCTTTCGGAATGTTATTTCCAAATGCTGTCATTTATATTTACTTTGCATTCCCTCTAAAAGCAAAATATTTCGTTATTATTTATGCTGCTTTAGAACTTTATCTCGGAATAGCTAACCATAGTGATAATATTGCTCATTTTGCGCATCTCGGTGGTATGCTTTTTGGTCTTATATTTATTCTTATCTGGAGAAAAAATAGATTTAACCGTTGGCATTAAATGAGTTTTAGCGAAGAAATAAAAAAAATATTTATCAAAGGCAGTAATTTATCTCGCCTTATATATGTCAACCTGGCAGTATTTGTTGTTGTTAACCTTGTTTATGCTATTCTCTATCTTTTCAATGGTCCTGCAGAAGTACTAATCGAATGGCTTTCGCTTCCTGCTGATTTTAATGTTTTAATCAAAAGACCTTGGACAATAATTACATACATGTTTTTACACAAAAGTTTCTTGCATATACTTTTTAATCTTATTGTACTTTACTGGTTTGGTAAAATTTTTCTAAAATACTTATCACAAAGACAATTATTGTCGATATATCTCCTTGGAGGATTAAGCGGAGGATTGTTTTATATTGCAGCTTATAATATATTTCCCGTTTTCGAGATAGACAAGTATTTTGCAATAGCATTAGGAGCATCTGCTTCGGTTATGGCTATATTGGTGGCTATTGCAGCATTAGTGCCAAAACAAGAAATATATTTAATGTTTTTTGGAAGAGTAAAAATTATTTACATAGCACTTTTTACAGTTATTATTGATATTATAAGCATTCCTATTAGTAACGCAGGTGGACATATTGCTCATTTAGGTGGGGCTGTTTTAGGGTATTTATTTGCAATTAATTACAAAAAAGGAAATGATTTTACTCTTGGATTTAGTAAATTTCTTGATAAGATTTTCGGGTTGCTTAAAAAAGATAAAAATATAAGGATAACATATCGTAGCGGTAAACATAAAGCTAAAACAAAAAGAGGCTTTGAATCGGATATGGACTATAATAAACGGAAAAAACAAGAGCAAGAGGAGATTAATCGAATACTTGATAAAGTTGCAAATTCGGGTTATGCAAGCTTAACACCAAAAGAAAAAGAAACCCTCTTTAAAATGAGTAACAAAAAATAATTCTATTTTTTTAACTTTAAAGCCAAATCATATCATTTGTGAAAGTGATTAGCAAGATATTAATTACACTAAATGTTTTAGCCATTATACCGCTAATAATTTGCTATTTGGCTCATTTAATTTCTCCGGATCAATTCCCTTATTTTTTGGTATTTACTTTTGCTTTTCCATATATTTTAGGTATAAACTTTTTATTTTTTTGTATTAGGCATTTAATGAATAAAATTTTTGAGGAAATGGCTCCGCCTTTACCATCCGTAAAAGTAGATTATCGAAAATGGTTTCTTTCATGTGACATCTATTAAAACGGTAGCAATATTCGTCAA
>Ga0334901_1002785_pt1 | contig 14226 bp, 10 predicted proteins | sample GraSluR3_MG_3_FD_207216 | JGI IMG/M metagenome (GOLD analysis project Ga0334901, IMG submission 207216) | Sludge microbial communities from methane-producing bioreactor in Wageningen University, Netherlands - Granular Sludge_15_08-R3 | ecosystem: Engineered > Bioreactor > Anaerobic >...
CCGCGACAACACCAGCCATTTAGATGGAAACCACACCTGCTTTGGTAAGGTATACGAGGGCGTTGAGGTTATTGACGATATAAGGCAAGGTGATAAAATTGAAAAGATTGTGGTGATTGAGGAGTAATAAAATCGGAAGGAAGGGTTATGGCATTTCGAGAGAGTGTCACAACCCTTCCTGCTTTTACACCTTAAACTCGATAAGTTTGTGATTACTCACAAATCCTACATTGCTTAGCATTTTCTGCGAGGCAAAATTACTTGCATCGCAACCACAAATTGGTATCCAATCGTTACTTAGGCAAAGTTGCCTCATATAGCTCATAATCTGAGTTGCGTGTCCCTGCTTCCTGCAAGCAGGATCAACCCAAACCCCTAAGTCAAAATAGTTAAAATCTTCTGTCACCCTAGTCAAAAATCCGCATCCAACAACGCTTCTCTGCTTCTGAACAATTAGAATTGCTTTACTAACAATGAATTCCTTAAGCATTTCCTTAGGTTCAAAGACGTCATCATCCTGCTTTGCCAGAAATGGCAAATCGGAAAGATTTGCATATCTAAAGAATAAGTCAGTTGTTGACTGAATGCCCATATCGATAAAATCTCTATATAAATAACCTACTATACTGTACCTCAAAGCATTGGTTAAGCAACAGTTTAGCAGCGTAAAGTCAAATGATTTACAGCTAACAATACTAATACTTAACTTATTAATTAATGTGCTAAAATAATGGGTACACTGGTGCAATTGGTCGTTTACAATATAATACTCTACCAAATTATTATCATTATAAACTATGGCATAGCCAACAATTTGCTCATTATCTATTATTTGATAGGCAACGGAATCACTAACCAAAAACTCTAGGTAAATGTCCTGAAATCTTACTAGGCAACTTAAGTATTCTCTCCTTAAATTGTAAATATCAGCTAATGCTGTCTGATTAATCTCCATAAATTCAGGCAGTCTCTTCTTGGCAGAAAGGTTTAGCTGTACAAAAATCTTTTTATGCTACGCTTAGGCGTTTTGGCAAACTCCTCAGACTGAATAACAACCTGCGATACATTCATGTACCCAGGGAGCTGCTCGTTGATCTCCTTCTTATACTCATCGAAAAGCAATTTTAGGTTCTCTTCGGTTATCTTCTCCTTCTGTACATACTCCTGATCGGGGTAAATAAGTGCAACTAGCTTGTCGTTACGCTGAACAACTACTGTTTCGCCAACGCCAAACTTATTATTAAACAACGATTCAATTTCTTCTGGATATATGTTCTTACCACTAGCTCCAAGAAGCATGCTTTTTATTCGCCCCTTGATAAAGATGTTACCCTTCTTGTCAACTAGCCCAAGATCGCCAGTATGTAACCATCCATCGTCATCAAGAACCTCATCGGTAGCCTGCTTATTCTTGTAGTAACCATACATCACATTCTCACCTTTCACCATTATCTCACCAGCTACCTTTATGGGATCGGGCGAATCGATTTTCAGCTCCAGGGTATCCACAATCTGACCTGAGGCTCCCTTGGGATTCTCGCGCCAGTTAATATAGCTTATTAGAGGGCCACATTCGGTCATCCCATATCCAACCGTAAATGGGAACTTCATCTTTTTAAAGAAATTCTCAGTTTCCTGATTAAAGGGTGCTCCGCCCAAAACCAACTCCCTGAAATTCCCACCAAAGGCAGCCTCGAGTTTTACCCTAATCTTCTTAAGAATCAGCTTGTTGATTCCGGGGATTCGAAGAATAACCTTCATGGCTGGTTTAGATATAGCAGGCAACACCTGCTTTTTGTAAATCTTCTCAATAACCAGCGGTACAGAGAGTATGAGCGATGGTTTAACCTCGCCAAATGCCTGAAGGATAATTTGGGGCGATGGTGTTTTAGTTAGAATGGTGATATGGCAGCCTAGGGTAAATGGGAATAAAAACTCGAAAGCACAGCCAAACGTATGAGCCAGCGGCAGGAAAGAAACGATTCTATCGCCTGGGTTTAAGGGCATATTGCGCTGGGCATATCGAATATTGGCAGCCAGGCTGTTGTGGGGAATCATTACACCTTTTGCAAACCCTGTTGTTCCTGAAGTGTAACTAATAACAGCGAGCTTATCGTTCTCTATTTTGGGTAGGCTAAAGCTGTCGGATTTTAAGCAATCTTGTCCAATGGCCCTATCAATCTCGGAGTTTTCCCACGCTTTTAATAACTTTTCCGACCGTTGTGCCTGAATGGTAAAGCCCGTTATACGGAGCGAACCCAACAGGTTAGGCATCTTATCAAAATCCAATGTATCAAACAGACTCTGCTCTGTAAACAGGAGAATGGAGTCGGAATGGTTTACAATTTCATGTATATCGCCAGGCTTGAAATCGGGAAGAATGGGAACTATAACCGCTCCATACGATACAACCGACAGGTAAATGACACCCCAACGAGCCGAGTTTTTCCCAACTAGGGCTATCTTATCGCCAGGTTGTATCCCTAGCGCATCGAAAAACTTATGAAGCCTCTGCATTGTGCATGCAACATCTTTAAATGCAAAGCTATCACCTTTATAATCGGAAAGTGCTTGGTTGTCCCAATTGCTCTTGATACTATCTTCAAGATACTGACTTACTGTTTCTTTTAGCATAATTGTATGATTTAGTCCCATTCAAATTTATGAAACTTTTACATATAACATCATCTGATCGATGTTGTTTCTCGATTATTAGAGAATATTCGCCTGTTTATCTTAATGTTACGAGGTAGTGTATTTCTATAATGATTATGCAAGAATCATCGGTAAAGGTGCAGAAACCCCTTGTACTGCCCGTTACGATACCTAACACCATCCCAACCAACAGCATCAATCACATAGTAGTACACCCCGGTGGGTGCATCTCCTTTGGTTCCATCAATTTTACCATTCCATCCCTCCCACTCCTTTGGGTCGCCAACATAGCGATACACCTGCCTCCCGCTACGGCTTAGGATAACAATTTTAAAGGACTTTAGCGAACGTAAATCGTCTTCGGAAATTTTAAAATGAGAGTACATACCGCCTGGAGTGAACACGTTGGGAATGTTCTGGATGAAGGATGTGTCTACCTCAACGGTTTTAGTCAACGTATCTCTACAAATTAAGCTACTAGTTTTTTTAACCGAGGTGTGCTCAATATTGTAAAACCCTGGAATTAACCTTTTCTTCTCGGGGTACGACTCAACCCTTTGGTCGAACAAGGAGCTATCGCGCCAAATGAGGCTGTCGCCACCCTTTGCTATTCGTAGCTTATCGTTATGAATTCGCCAGTACAACGAATCGGAGTTAAGCGAAAGGCTCTTGAGCTCCATCTCAAGCAATGCCTCACCCGAAGGTACGTCACCACTTTCTACACTACCAAAGCTCTGCGTATCGTTGTCCCAAAACCTAATTTCAAAATCTGCCTTGGTCGATACCGCTTCAATGTCATCGGTTGCCACTTCTATTGCGCCCCTACCAAAAGGGTTTTGCAGTGTAAAGCGATATGCCGAAGAGTAAAGCGGACCATGAAACCTCCCGTTTGTTTGGTTCTCATACTCAATGTATATAAATGGGAGAGAATAAATCTTGTCGTTTACAGCCACATCGGAAGAGGTAGACTCGAATTGATGATTAGCAAAGTATCCTTGGGTGCCCAACGCATTACGCTCCTGGTGGGTTTCCAGAGATAGATCGTTGTAAGCAAACAGGGAGTTAACATCAAAAAAATTGGGCATCGTGTTAAGGACTAACTCTAAACCTGTGCACGTATTACGCACAACGTTTAAGCCCAATACCTCCACATCATCTATCATTACCCAGGCGGTATACACTTCTGTACTATCGTCCTCAATACGAACAACCTCTACCCTATACCCACCTCTACCTAAATTGGTGGTAACAGAATCGGAAAGGCCTTCCATTAACCTAAATCTATCTTGATATGCGTACTGCTGATCGTACTTATACCAAGTGTAAGTTGCTGCAGAAGAATCGGAAAATTGAGCCCTTAAAGCAGGGCTATTCTGGCTAAAGAATACAAAAATGGAATCCTGATCAACAGGCCCAACATAGTTAGTTGCTGAAGCCCAATCTCTATCAGGAGCAAACATTTGTGCATTAACATCAACAACTGTAACAACAAGGAATAGTGTTAAAAATATGGAGGATAAATTCCTAGGCATGGGCTATAAGTTAGGTAAATATATCGACTACAATATTAGTATTTTTTGAGGAAACCATATTTCACTCATCATAAAAAGAAACGAAAACCCCTCCATGCTATTGCCTAGCTAACTAGTTTAGCCATACAAGCATCTAGGAGTTTTGTATTAATCATCAGCTAAGTACATCGGAATAAAAAAATTGTTTTCAAAAAACTATATCAACAGCAACAATACTTATTGAAAATGGCCAAGTTTTTGATTGAACACGGTGGAGATTATCATTTTTTTGTCTATGTTTAACATCCCTAATACGTTGGGAGATAAAAGCCAACAAAAACAAAGCAACTATTTAGTTATGAAAACCATACGACACGCACTTCCTTTTGCAATTCTTTTAGTTGCCAGTGTAACGATGGCTCAAAACTTTACAATTGGTGAGGTTGCTAAGGACATTGTACTAAGCACCCCCGAAGGCAACGAGGTTAAACTATCTGACCTAAGAGGGCAAATGGTTCTTGTCGATTTTTGGGCATCATGGTGTGCTCCCTGCCGTAGGGAAAATCCTCATATTGTAGCCGCTTACCATGAATACAAGGATACAGAGTTTGAAAACGGGAATGGGTTCACTGTGCTGAGCGTTTCACTCGACACCAATCGCGATTCATGGCTTAAAGCCATTGCCGACGATAAACTTGAGTGGCCAACCAACGTGAGCGACTTAAAAGGGTGGCGCAGCACACCCGCCAAAGACTATGGTGTGCGGATGATTCCGGCCAGCTTCCTTGTTGACGGAGACGGCGTAATTATTGAAGTTAACCTCCGAGGCGATAAGCTTGATGCTACGCTTAAAAAATTAAAATCGAGCTGGTTCAGGAGTTTATGGAGATAAACTGGCATCGATAAGTAAGATTAAAATAGAAACGCTAACATCTTTTACCCAATGAAGATCTCAAAAGTTTTGAAGAAAACAGGGAAAGTACTACTTATCTCAATCATCTCAATACTACTACTGGTTATTACACTAGTGGTTATTGCCCTACACTCCGAGAACACCATTACTCGGCTGGCGCTTAAAGAGGTTAGCAAGATGATTGACGCTCCTGTAAAGGTAGACAACGTATCGTTACTACTCTTCCGAAAGTTCCCTTATGCTACCGTTGAGTTTGATGGGTTCAGGCTGGGAACACACCGTGCATCTCCTGCCGACACAACCAACCTAGAGTTTGGCGACACGTTGGTAAGCCTGAACAAGCTATTTGTTTCGCTAAAAACCAAACCCTTGCTAAAGAGCAAGGTGGAAATTGAGAGCATTGAAATTGAAGGATTTTCATTCAAATATTTTGTCGATTCTACAGGGGTTTCCAATATCGATTTTTTGATGGCAACCGAATCGGACACCACAATTGTTGAAGAGCCAATCAGCGATACCACAGCAACAGCGCTCGATGTGTTGCTTAGCAATCTCACCATTCGCAATGTCAACATACAGTACACCGATTTGCAGATGAAAGCAGCGGCAACAATTCAAATTCCAGATCTTGAAATCTCGGGCCGCATACTTAACGATCACTACGCAGGTAAGGTTAAGGGGATGGTTTACGTAACCGACACCAAGTTCGACGGTTATAACCTGCACCTGATGGAGAAAACTTCGCTGGGTTTCAACCTCGATTACGACGACGGCCGCCTAAACCTCGAATCGCTTTCGCTGATAACCGATGGTGCCCGCTTTAATGCTAGCGGACTGGCCACCCTTGGCGATTCAATTTTTGTTGATATGGCCCTTGCGCTCAACGATGTTAACCTTAAGGAACTGAGCAAGTACGCCACAGCAGAGATGCTTCAGGAATTTGGGGTTGTTGAAGTAGATGGACAAATACAACTCGATGCCAAGCTGAATGGGTATGTTTACGACACGTTACTCCTCCCCCAGGTTATAGCCAACATGTCGATGAAGAGAGGATTTGTAAAAACCACTGACTACCCCGAAATTAAACATATCTCGTTCGACGGGTCGGTAACAGCTATCGATCCTAACGATTTTTCAACCATAAGCGCACAGTTTAAAGATATGCGTGTAGCCACTCAAAGCAGCTATATCGACATGGCGTTTAGTGCATCGAACCTCGACAAACCTAGCTACAACGTAAAAACTAGCGGTCACGTTAATTTCGATGAGTTTAGTAGCTTTATCCCCGATAGCACTGTTGAGTACCTAACAGGAACACTGGCTTTCAATTTTGCCACCAGAGGTGTACTACCTGACGATCTTGGGATGGAGAGCGCCGACTACTTCCTGGAGCGCACCAGCCTAGACATTAAGGTGAAAAACCTTTCCACAGCCCTCGATTCCATTGATGAGGTGAAGAATCTTAATGTTAGCTTTGCCTACAGGCCCAACAAGCACATCAGCATTAAAGACCTTTCGCTTGAAGCGCCAGGCTACGGAGTTGCTTTGCAAAACTCATCGCTTTCGGGAACAATACTAGGGTATGTGCGCGATATGGATAATATGGGGATGGATCTTGACGCCTACTATATTCAAATGGGTAACAATATTATCGAAGGGAAGACTTACGTTAAGGGGCTCGAGAACGTAACCTTTAAAACCGATACCCGCGCTAGTATCGATTTAGATGAGCTACGCCCGTTTATCCCCGACTCGTTAGTTGAAGATATATCGGGTAAAATCAAAATGAGCCTTATATCGTATGGCACGGTCCATCTCGACTCAATAGAGGAGCAAATAATGCCCATTGCCTTTGAGCAGAGCAAGCTATCGGCACAGGTGCGCGATTTCAACTTCGAGATGTTCGACGACACCCTGGTTCGTATCAATAATTTTATGCTCGACTTTGCCATGGCCAACGACACCATTCGGGTTGACAATCTTTACGGCGAAGCCCATGGCATAGAGTTCTGGATGGACTCCACCGAGGTTTGGAATGCCTACAAAGCCTTCCTGCTTGAGCAAAAAGACCAAACCCTAATTGTGCAAACACACATAAAGCTGGGCGATTTGGATTACGCTCCGTTTGCCTACCTTGTTGAAACCGACTCCACTCAAACTGAGGTTCCCGAGGCATCGGCGCAGCAAAGCATAGGTAATGCTCAGGTGGCAAGGGCCGATGGAGAAAGAGTAAGACGAGAAGAAAACGCGGAACCTACTACCGAAGAGGAGCCAATGTTTATTCCACCATACATAGTTAGAGGAAGCATTGCGGTTAATAGCGTGAAGTACGAGAATATTGAGATGAAAAACCTGTCTACCCTATTTAGGGTTGATGAGTACCTCTACGTAATCGACAAGTTTAAGTTCGACGCCTTTGGGGGCAGCATGGTAACCTCGGCAGTTTACGATACCCGAATCGATAGCCTAACCAGCATCTTCTTTAAGAACGAAATATTTGGTATGGATATCCACCAGCTGCTGGTTGATGGCGAAAACTTTGGACAGGAAGATTTTACCCACGAGAACATCAGCGGTAAGCTAACCAGCTCGGTGGATGGCCGCATACAGATGCAGGATACCACCATACTTTACGATAAGATTCTGATGAGGGGTAATCTTAAACTAGAAGATGGTGGAATATACAACTTTGAACCATTAATGGAAGTTGGAAAGTTCACAAACCTTAGAGAGTTGGAAAACCTTGTGTTTAGAACACTCGAGACTAGCATATTTATTCACAAAAACAATATTTATTTCCCAAAAACAGATATTATTAGTAGTGCAATTGATATGTCGGCTATGGGAATGCAAAGCTTTGGAAATGACTATCAATACCATATGACCCTTTACTTGCGAGACGTAATAATTGGGAAATCCAACAATTTATTAAAACAGCAAGGAATGGAAAAGGACGGGTTTAAGGGCGATGACCAATCCGACAGAAAAGGACTCTACTTAGTGGCAATGGATAGAGATGGTCAAAAAAGACACCGCTGGGATCAGCCAGCACTAAGACGAAGAATGGAGTCGCAGATTAATGTGCAAGGAATTGGGCTTGGAATTGTCTTCAACCCTCGTTTAATTAATTACAGCACAGATCTCGATAGAAGAGAAGGTCAAACTAGGCTAAGAGAAGAATAATTTTTTTTTACGCTTAGAATAATATGCTAAACAAAACTTACAAAAGAGTTTTAACCTTGGTTCTTTTAAGCGTGCTAATTATTGTGTTAATTGGCGTATCAATTTATATCATTAAACAAAAACAAAAGGATACACTCAACACGAAAGTTCTTCAGTCTATTATAATAGATAAAGATCTAGACATTACATTTGGGAATTATGAATCAGACCTATCTATTATTTTATACTTCGATTACAACTGTCATTACTGCAAAAAATTTTTCTTAGAATCATATAACCAACTCAACGAAGAATTTATTCAGTCGGGTAGAGTAAAATTAATTCTTAGATTAATGTCGTCAACGCGTAACTTGCAAATAGAAAATGCGTTAAAGTCAATAGTTTGTGTAAATAAAGTAGGGAATTCAGAATACCTACATGAATTATTTCTACACAATTATAGTGTTATTTTCACACCCGATTTTCAACAAATATTGGATGAGTTTTTAGAAAAAGACATCTATTATGCTGAGTGTTTTCTAGGTGAAGAGGTCTTAGGATACTTACAGGAAAATTACAAGGATTTTAAAACCCTAAAACTCAAAGGCACACCAACCTTCATAATCGGGAAAGAAATATACAGAGGATACAGAGACTACGAAACCTTCAGACAAATAATAATTGACCATTTTTGAAATACTATTGTTTAACTAAATCATACCACTATGAAAACTAGACTCTATTTGTCGCTAACCTTACTTGCGTCAATCTCTATCCTATTTATTAGCTGCGACCCTATTGTTGAAGAAGATTCTTGTGAAATTTTTGATGTCATTGAAGAAATTGCCCCCCAATGCGAAATCCCCTCAGTTTGCCCCCCCGATGAGAACTCTGACAGTTACTACATCTTAGCGTTAGATGGCACTAAATATCTATGCGACCCTGAAACTGCGTCGAACTCTAATCCGAATGGCTGTAATGAAGCTACAAGCACTTTTATTGATGAAAAGTGCGGTGAGGGTGTAACAGCCGAGCAAAGAATTGAGATAATAATGCAAATGAATGTTCATACTCAAGCGTTAATGGAGAGAGTAAGGATAAATTCAATCTGTCTTTAATCAAGCCTTTTCACTACTGACCGACTCATAGATATAGATTTCTCCCTTCGGTCGAAATGACAGGCTATTCATAATGTTTGGAAAGGGAGGGGACTTGGTGGCGGCTTCGCCGCCACCAAGTCCCCTCCCTTCAACTTATAACGAACCGTCATCCTGAACGTAACGTAGTGGAGTGAAGGATCTAATTTTGTAGCATTAATTTCCCCGGACAACAATGATTACATTATTATCATTTAACTAAATACATAGTCAGACACTATTGAAACCTTTTTTAGAAAAGGCACCATTGGGTTACCCAATGATGCCTTTTCTTTTAACCTATGTCAACCTACAATAGAACAGTCCATTACCTATAGAGTCAAAAAGTTATCCACAATCACCCTATCCCCTTTCCTAATTAACCATATGAGAGTAACTTTGCATCCAAATATCACCAAAAAAGAGATTTACAAGCTGTGCAATACTTAAACGAACTTAGCGAAGTACAACGCGAAGCCGTGACCACATACAACGGCCCTGCGCTCATAATTGCTGGGGCAGGATCGGGAAAAACCCGCGTGCTAACCTACCGAATTGCTCACCTGCTAAAGCAGGGAGTTGCTCCATGGAGCATTTTGGCTCTTACATTTACCAACAAGGCTGCCCGCGAGATGAAGGATAGGATTGCCCATGTTGTTGGCGAGAGCACCGCCAAGCAGCTGTGGATGGGCACTTTCCACTCCATGTTTATGCGTATCCTCAGGGCCGAGGCCGATAAGCTGGGGTATGCAAAATCATTCACCATATACGACACGGCCGACTCCAAAAGCCTAATATCATCAATAATAAAGGAGTTGAAACTCGACACCCAAACATATAAGGTGAATGAGGTACTCGGGCGCATATCATCGGCAAAGAATAACCTAATCACCCCACAAGCCTACGCTGCCAATACGCAGCTGGTTGCTTACGACAGGCAAGCCCGAAAGCCCGAAATAGCAAAGATTTATGCTATTTACGCCCAGCGATGCTTCAAGGCTTCGGCTATGGACTTCGACGATCTTCTGCTGAACACCAATGTGCTTTTCCGCGATTTCCCTGATATACTGGCAAAGTATCAAGGAAAGTTCAAGTACATTCTGGTTGATGAGTACCAAGACACCAACTACAGCCAGTATCTGATTGTGAAAAAGTTAGCCGCAAGCCACAAGAATGTTTGCGTGGTAGGCGACGACGCCCAGAGCATTTACTCGTTCCGGGGAGCAAAAATTGAGAACATCCTCAACTTCCGTAACGATTACCCCGAGTATAAGCTTTTTAAGCTGGAGCAGAACTACCGCTCAACCCAAACCATAGTAAACGCTGCCAACAGCGTTATCGCAAAGAACAAGCGACAGCTCCAAAAGGCCTCGTTCTCGGCCAACGATGAGGGCGATAAGATTAAAATCATAAAAGCTTATACCGATCAGGAGGAGAGCTTCATGGTTGCCTCTTCCATATCGGAGCTAATCCAACGCGATCATATCGATTTCAAAGATATTGCCATTCTATACAGAACCAATGCCCAGTCGAGGCTTTTTGAGGAGTCGCTTCGAAAAAGGAATATTCCATACAGGGTGTATGGCAGCTTATCGTTTTACCAACGTAAGGAGATAAAGGACACCATTGCTTACTTTAGGCTAACAGTAAACCCCAACGATGACGAAGCGCTGAAGCGTGTTATAAACTTTCCCACACGGGGCATTGGAGCAACCACAATGGAGCGCCTTGAGGGTGCTGCCAACGAGAACAACCAGAGCATTTGGGTAACCATCGAGAAGCTAAACGAGCACAATCCTGGGCTTAAGCCTGCCGCGGCAAGTAAGGTTATGCAATTCTACAACCTAATTAAGCAAATGGGAACCATTGCCTACACCGCCGAAGCCTACGAGGCCGCTCAAACCATAGTGATGAATGCTGGGCTTATGAAGGAGTTTAAGGCCGATGGTTCCATCGAAGGCATTACCCGCCTTCAAAACATAGAGGAGCTGCTCAACAGTATCAAAGAGTTTAGCGATGCTCAAAAGGAAGAGGGTGTAGCAGAGGTAACCACCCTGGCCGATTACCTCGAAAACGTTTCGCTTCTAACCGATGCCGACACCGATAAGCCTGAAGACAGGAACAGGGTCTCAATAATGACCATTCACTCAGCCAAAGGATTGGAATTCGATTACGTATTCCTGGCAGGAATTGAGGAAGAGCTATTCCCTTCGAAGATGTCAACCGGTTCGATGGAGGAGCTGGAGGAAGAGCGTAGGCTATTCTACGTAGCACTCACACGGGCAGCTAAGCTGGCAACCATATCGCATGCTCAGGTACGCTACAAGTGGGGCAACCTAACCTCGAGCATTCCAAGTCGGTTTATTGCCGAGATCGATCCTAATTTTGTTGACTCGCCCGACGACACTAATGAGCAGGGGTTCAAGGATTCAACGTTTGGGTACGGGAGTAATTCCAGCCCAACCATCCGGAATAACCCATCAACATTCTCAAGGGCAACCCAAGGGCAGGCTGCACTTTCCCCAAAGCGGAGATTAACAAGCATAAACGAGTCAACCTCAAAACCAGCCTCAGCCACTACTAGTAACGGTAGCACGCCCTACATAAACCCTGATGATATTGAAATTGGCATGGGCGTCCTGCATGACAGGTTTGGGCCAGGCAAGGTGACTAACATTGAGGGCGAGGGACAAAATCGCAAGGCAACCGTTGAATTTAGAGCTGCCGGCGTTAAGAACCTACTGCTAAAATTTGCAAAGCTAAGAATGTCCTAAGGTTTGCTCTGGCTTAAAACCAAAAATTTGACGACAGCCAAACTTTATAATACAATGCAGATTGCTATATTTGCAGTCTAGAAATAAGGAAATTAAGAACAGAATAATATGTCGAAAATTTTGGTTATTGATGATGAGCGTGCCATACGCAACTCGCTGAAAGAAATTCTGGAGTTCGAAAAACACGAAGTAGAAGTTGCCGAAGATGGCGAAACCGGCCTAGAAATATTCCAAAAGGGAGGTTTCGACGTGGTGCTTTGCGATATCAAAATGCCACAGATGGACGGCATAGAAGTACTTGACAAGATGCAGGAACTTGCAACCGAAACACCAGTGATAATGATTTCGGGGCACGGAAATATCGACACTGCTGTTGAGGCCATAAAAAAGGGAGCTTTCGATTTTATAGAGAAACCGCTTGACCTCAACCGCATACTAATAACCATTAGAAACGCCACCGATAAAACCACTCTGATAAAAGAGACCAAGGTACTAAAGAGGAAAGTATCAAAAACATACGATATAGTTGGCAATTCGGCTTCAATTGAAAAGGTAAAAGAGATTATTGACCGCGTTGCACCCACCGATGCTCGCGTTCTAATCACTGGCTCCAACGGGACAGGGAAAGAGCTTGTAGCCCGATGGCTTCATGAAAAGAGCAGCAGAGCCGACATGCCCTTTGTTGAGGTTAACTGCGCAGCTATTCCTAGCGAGCTAATTGAGAGCGAGCTATTTGGCCATGAGAAAGGTGCCTTTACATCGGCAATTAAACAACGGAAAGGAAAATTTGAGCAGGCCGATGGTGGCACGCTGTTCCTAGATGAGATTGGAGACATGAGCCTTAGCGCCCAGGCAAAGGTGCTACGGGCACTCCAGGAGAACAAAATAACACGCGTGGGTAGCGATAAGGATATTAACGTAAACGTTAGAATAATTGCCGCTACCAACAAAAACTTACAGAAAGAGATTGATGCAGGAAACTTTCGCGAAGACCTTTTCCATAGGCTTAGCGTAATCATTATTCAAGTCCCTTCTCTTAGCGAGCGACTGGATGATATCCCGATGCTGGCAGAGCACTTCATCGACCTTATATGCGAGGAGTATGGAATGCCACCTAAGAAGATAACCAAGGATGCGGTTTCGACACTCCAAAACTTCACATGGACCGGGAATGTGCGTGAGTTCAGGAATGTTATTGAGCGGCTAATAATACTGTGCGAAAAGGAGATCACTGCAAACGATGTTGAATCGTTCGCACAACCGATCATCAAATAGAAGCAAGGGGTTAGCTCTTAAAGAAGAAGCATGCCTTTGATTTCACAGGCTTTTCATTCGATTGCTCCTCAACTAGCTTTATGTCTATCTGATCAACAAATATATCGGACAGACTAAGGAACGGCGAAACCCGCTGAGCATATATCCTACCAGAGAAGTACACCACCTGCTTATAAAAGTAGTTTGGATGATCAGTCATATACTTATCACCAATAAAGCTTAGTATGGTTTTGGCATCTCTCATTTTCAGATGAACTTCACTCCTAAATTAACCACAAGATAGTTAAAAAAACACTTTTTTCAACATCCAAGGCAACTTTTTTTCTTATTAATCTATCCGAAACCGACCATCACCCTATACTGCTGCGCCATACAGTCAAGCATCAGCCTATGCACATCAAGCTATTAAAGCGATGGCGATTAAAAGGAATTCATCTATGTGCAGTGGTTAACTATCGACGCCTAGGGATGGTGGCGAAGCAAAAAAGGGAACATCAATTTTACATGATGTTCCCTTTTGGGTGGAAGACCGGGCTCGAACCGGCGACCTTCGGAACCACAATCCGACGCTCTAACCTACTGAGCTACATCCACCGTTTTGCGGATGCAAATTTAGAAATAAAAAGTTTACACAACAATACCCACGACAAAGTTTTTTCAAGTAAATTGTTTCAGGCTAAATATTATTTTGAGGTGCTAAGAGAAATAGTTCCTTAGCCTAAAGTAAAAGAACTCCCGATCCCTAGTGCCCTGATTGATCATGATAAAGCGCTTAATTTTACCATTAATACATTCAGCAA
>Ga0334901_1002792_pt1 | contig 14209 bp, 9 predicted proteins | sample GraSluR3_MG_3_FD_207216 | JGI IMG/M metagenome (GOLD analysis project Ga0334901, IMG submission 207216) | Sludge microbial communities from methane-producing bioreactor in Wageningen University, Netherlands - Granular Sludge_15_08-R3 | ecosystem: Engineered > Bioreactor > Anaerobic > Unclassified...
TGACAACCGATCGTGCCGTATTGCTCAATCTGTTCAAGGATATTCAAACCGGCATGATTCAGGATGGAACGGCCATTGGTAACGGGCTGGCAACGGCCGTGGCACGGTTAAAAGACAGCGACGCCATCAGCCGCGTGGTAATTCTGCTCACCGACGGCGAAAACAACATGGGCGAAATTGCACCACTGACAGCTGCCGAAATCGCACGAACTTTTGGCATCCGCGTTTATACCATTGGTGTGGGCACGGTAGGCACTGCTCCCTATCCCGTTCAAACTCCCTACGGCACACAACTTCGAGATATTGAAGTAAAAATTGATGAAGAGATGCTTCAGGAAATTGCATCCATAACCGACGGAAGGTACTTCAGGGCAACCAGTAATACCAAACTAGAGGAAATTTACAGGGAAATTGACCAGCTTGAAAAATCGAAAATCGAAGTACGCGAATTCAGTCGCAGGTCGGAAGAATTTTTACCGTTTGCAATGGCAGGAATTTTGTTGCTGGTTTTAAGCCTTTTTTTACGGACAACAATTTTCAGAAGTATCCCTTAAAAGTTAAAAAATGGAAATGTTCAGATTTGCACATACGGAATACCTTTGGGGGTTGTTAATTATCCCGCTGCTCACCTTGTTTTTTATTTGGGCAAGGATTGCGCGAAAGCGGGCATTAAAACGTTTTGGCAGCCTGCAAACCATAACAGAACTGATGCCTTTTGTTTCAAAAAGCCGACCGGTTTTCAAATTCTTTTTGCTTATGCTGGCTTTGGCATTTTTTATTGTGGGAGCAGCACGTCCGCAGTTTGGGTCAAAACTGAAAAAGTTAACACGCGAAGGCGTTGAAATCATCATTGCACTCGATGTTTCCAACAGCATGCTGGCCGAAGACATTCAGCCCAACCGTCTGGAGCGGGCAAAGCGGGCCATTTCGAGGATGGTTGACCGGATGAAAGACGATAAAATCGGGTTGATTGTATTTGCTGGCGAAGCTTACACTCAATTGCCCATAACTACCGATTACAATTCGGCCAAGCTGTTTCTTGATGCGGTAGATACCCAGATAGTTCCCAGGCAGGGAACAGCCATTGGTGCCGCCATCAATCTGGCAATACGCTCGTTTACACCTGGCGGAGAAACCAATAAAGCCATTGTAATTATTACCGATGGAGAAAACCATGAGGACGATCCGGTGGCAGCAGCACAGGAAGCTGCAAATAACGGAATTTTTGTGCATACCATCGGTATGGGATTGCCACAGGGCTCGCCCATTCCGGTTGTTCGAAACGGGCAAACGGATTATATGCGCGACAACGAAGGCGATGTAGTAATAACCAAACTCGACGAGCCTACTCTGGAAAAAATTGCTGCTTCAGGTAGCGGAATTTACGTAAGGGCAAACAACGCCCAGGTTGGGTTGAATGCCCTTTTCGACGAAATAAACAAAATGCAGAAAGAAGAGATGGAAACCCTGGTGTATTCGGAATACGATGACCAGTTTCAATACTTTTTTGCCATTGGGTTGTTGTTATTGTTATTAGAATTTGTTATTCTGGAAAGGAAAAACAGGTATTTAATGAAAGTGAATTTGTTTTCAGCAAAATAGGAGGAAGATATGAAGCAGTTTATTTTATTGATATTTGCAGGATTTTTTACGGTAATTGCGTTCGGACAAAACGAAAGGAAGTTTGTCCGAAGCGGAAATAAACTGTTTATGGAAGCAGTGAGAGATACCACCCGGCTCGATACGGTAAAATTTAATAAGGCCGAAGAAGAATACCGGAAAGCGCTGAACCTGAGACCGGACCACGAACAGTGGGATTTTAACCTGGCAGGCGCTCAGTACAAACAAATGCAATTTGAAGAAGCCGAACGAAAATTTGAAGAACTGGCCGAAAAATTTGAAACCCCGGAAGAACAGGCACGTGCGCTGCACAACATCGGTAACAGCCAATTGATGCAAATGCGAATCGATGAAAGCATCGAGTCGTACAAGGAGGCTTTGCGCCGGAATCCAAACGACCTGGACACCAAATATAACCTGGCCTATGCGCAAATGCTTAAAAATCAGCAGGACCAACAGCAACAAAACCAGCAGCAGCAACAACAAGACCAACAGCAAAATCAGGATCAGCAGCAGGATCAGGATCAGCAAAATAATCAGGATCAGCAAAATCAGGATCAGCAACAGAACCAGGACCAACAGCAACAGCAACAAAATCAGGATCAACAACAACAGCAGCAACAACAGCAACAACAGACAAAAATTTCGCCACAGGATGCCGAACAGCTTTTGCAGGCACTGCAAAATGACGAACGCGATATTCAGGAAAGAGTAAAAAAAGAACAGGCAGCAAAAGCCAGAAGAATAAGAACCGAAAAAGAATGGTAATTCAAAAATGATTAAACTACCGCTAACATATATTTTAGTTTTTTTAGCTCTGGTTACCTTGCGTGCAGAGCAAACGAAGTTTACAATGTCGGCACCCGGTGCCGTGGAAATGGGACAGCAGTTCCGGCTCACTTTTACCCTTAATGAAAGGGGATCGAACCTGCAGTTGCCGCCTGGATTAACCAGCAATTTCGATGTACTGATGGGTCCCAGCACCGGCCAGTCAACCAGCATACGCACCATAAACGGACAAACAACCACAGAAGTAACCTACTCTTACACCTACATTTTGCGGGCAAAAAGTGAAGGAGAATTCGAAATCAGGCCTGCAACCATAGAGGTTGACGGTAAAGTAACTGAATCGAATTCCCTGAAAATCCGGATTGTACCTGCGCAATCGCAACCCCAAACACAGCAGCAAACTCCTCGTGGAGGTGACCAGAGTTCACAGCCGGTTGATTTGGGAGGCGACAACCTTTTTCTGCGGGTGGAAATGAGCAAACAAAATGTTTTCAGGGGCGAACAGATTATTGCAACGGTTAAACTTTATGCCGACCCAAACATTCCAATCTCCGGATTCGACGAAGTGAACCTGCCAACCTACGAAGGATTTTACACCCAGGATATTGAAATCCCCAACCAGATAAATTTTTCACGCGAAGTTTATAACGACCGTATTTACCAGGTAGGGGTTTTGAAAAAAACCGTTCTTTTCCCCCAGCAAAACGGAACCCTATCCATTAATCCCTTTAGCATGACCCTCCTGGTTCAGCAAAGGGTGCGTCCGCGCAGCTTTTTCGACGACTTTTTCAGTGGAATTCAAACCGTAAGGGCTACCGTAACCAGCTCACCGGTTCGGATTAATGTAAATGACCTTCCTCCCCAGCCGGCAAATTTCTACGGAGGTGTTGGAAATTTCAACATAAATTCAGAACTGAGTTCCGAAGAGGTTACGACAAACGATGCGGTTACACTGAAAGTAACCATCAACGGAACCGGAAACCTGCGCCTGATTCGAAATCCTGAATTGAAACTCCCGAGCGATTTTGAAGTATATGATCCCCGTTCAACTGAAAATGTCAGGGCAACCGACAACGGCGTATCAGGGACCAAAACAGTGGAATACCTGTTTCAGCCAAGGTTTGAAGGCGATTATACCATTCCGTCCATACCATTTGCTTTTTTCAATCCGGCAACCGGAACGTATGTAACACGCAGCACTCCTGAATATACACTGCATGTTACAAAAGGAACCGGCGATCAGTCGGCCACAGTGATGAGTTCGCGACGAAGGGAAGACATACAATTACTGGGACAGGACATCCGGTTTATCCGTCAGGGAAATCCCATGCTGCGCATGAAAGGCACCACATTTTACGGTACTCCGCTTTTTTATTCCATTTATGGTGGAAGCACGCTCCTGTTTCTGGCTTTGGTATTGATTTACAGGAAAAAAGCGCGCGAAAATGCCAATGCGGCTTTAATGCGGAACAAAAAAGCCAACCGGGTGGCCACCAGGCGGTTAAAGGCAGCTTACGGATTTATGAAAAAGAATGAAAATGAAGCTTTCCACGATTCCATCTTAAAAGCTTTCTGGGGTTATCTGAGCGACAAACTGGGTATTCCGGTGGCACATCTTAACCGCGATAGCGCTATGGAAGGCCTGCGCAAAAGAAATGTGAACGAAGAACTCATCAACGATTTTGTGGAGATTACCGAACAATGCGAATTTGCGCGTTATGCGCCATCGGGAGGTTCTGAAGCGAGAACGGAATTGTATAAGAAAGCTGTTTCAACCATGAGCAGGCTTGAAAAACAAATAAAAAGATAATGCAAATAATGATTAAATTATTACATAAATACGCATTCATTCTGGCAGGTATGTTTTTTATCCTGCAAGTTTCCGCCCAGGATTCAATCCAGGTGCTGTGGGAAAAAGCCAATGCATATTACACCACCGAAGAATACCAGCAGGCCATTTTAGCTTATGAACAGATTGTAAATTCAGGGCAGGAATCGGCCAGATTGTATTTTAACCTGGGAAATGCCTATTACAAAGCTGGTAATATAAACCAGGCCATTCTGAATTACGAACGGGCTAAATTGCTGGCGCCGCAAGACCCTGATATTGAATTCAATCTAAGTCTGGCAAAACAGTTTGTGGCTACCGAAATTGACGCGCTGCCCCAGCCCTTTTTTAGGCGGTGGCGCAACAGGATTATAAACATGTACCCGGCGGACACCTGGGCGGGAATCAGTATCGGTTCATTCATTTTCTTTCTCGGATTGATCGGGTTATTTATATTCAGCCGCAGTTCTTCCCTGAAAAAATTTTCTTTCTGGTTCGGAATTCTGGCTATTTTGATTTCCGGATTTTCATTTTCGTTTGCAGCCCGTCAGAAAGAAAAAATCAATCAGCGTAAGCATGCCATCGTGTTTTGTCCGAGGGTTACGGTTAAAAGCGCGCCGGCACAGAACAGCACCGACCTTTTTCTGCTTTACGAAGGTGTAAAAGTGGAAATCTCCGACAGCGTAAACACCTGGAAAGAAATCAGGCTGTCCGACGGAAATGTAGGCTGGTTGCCTGATTCATGTATTGTTAAGATTTAATAAGAATAATATGGAAAACGATTTTAAACTGGCCGTCCTAATTGACGGCGACAACATACCCAGCGCTTACGTAAAAGAGATGATGGAAGAAATTGCAAAATACGGTAATCCAACCATCAAACGCATATACGGCGACTGGACCAAACCTTTTCTGGCCAAATGGAAAAACCTGCTGCTGGAGAATGCCATTACACCCATCCAGCAATACGGCTATACAACCGGAAAAAATGCCACCGACTCGGCGATGATTATTGATGCGATGGACATTTTGTACAGCGAAAAGGTAAACGGGTTTTGCCTGGTTTCCAGCGACAGCGATTTTACCCGGCTGGCCACCCGCTTGCGCGAAGCCGGAATGAAAGTTTACGGCATTGGCGAAAAGAAAACACCCGATCCGTTTATTGTGGCCTGTGACAAATTCATTTACATCGAAATTCTCGAAGGCAGGGGAAAAGAAAACGAAAGCAGCACTGCAACCGACAAACCTGCCAGGAAAAGCCAGGTGGATAAAATCACACCAAAAGTAGTCAGACTCATCGCCTCAACCATTTCCGATTTGGCCGACGACGACGGCTGGGCATTTTTGGGCGACGTTGGCAGTTTGCTGCAAAAGAAACAACCCAACTTCGACTCCCGGAATTACGGCTTTGAGAAACTCACACCGCTTATTGATTCCATTGGTAAATTCGAAATCGACCAACGTGATAGTCACAGAGGTAAATTTAAGCTGATATACGTGAGGAACAAAAAGCGGTAAAAACCCTTTTTGCTGAGAGAAAAGTAATGATGATATAAATCCATGTCATATTTTTTATTTATGCAGTAGTGACTTTTCGCAGGTGTAATGAAATTGATAAGTACCGGTTAAATTCTTTCAACAAAGAAATCTTCCAAACCTGTTGCTTATCTGTGCTGTAAAATCTTCTATAAAAAACCCAATTGATTTTCTCCGTTTTTTATGTATATTTGGTTTTATAAGTTACAAACCACTAATGAGATGCATGGGAAGAAAACAGAAGACGGACGTAACAAAAAAGAAATGAATGACAAATTCAGGACGCAGCCCCTGGGTAACTTTGAATTTCTGAGCCAGTCTGCCACTGAAATGATTGATTTGCCCGATATAAATTCCATCTACAAATACATTTGTTTTCACATACAAAAAAACATTCCAGATTCAATAGTGCTAATTGTATCAATAGATGAGAAAAAATGGGAAACCCGACTGATTCATGTGGAAGGACTTGAAAAAAACTTTTTAAAAAAAACGCTGGATATTACCGGCTTCGACCCGTTTCAAAAAAAATACAAAGTCCTCCCTCTGCATAAAAAATTATGGAAATCGGGAAATATTCATGAATTTAAAGGCGGTTTGGCCGATTTTGCTTCGACAGAGTTTCCCGCAAAAATTTCAATCTATTTTCAAAAGCAATTAAACATTCATAAAATATATACCATTGGCATCAATAAAGGAGAAAACCTGTTGTCCGCTGTACACATTTTCACCAAAAACAAAGCTGATATAACCGATAAAAATTTCCTTGAACTATTTGTAAAACAGGCAGGTATTGTCATTCAGAAAAAATTATTTGAAGAAAAACTTCAGTTGCAGATAACGGTTCAAGACATTTTATACAACATTGCATTAACATCGCTGAAAGATGTAACTCTGGAAGAACTTTTAAGTGTGGTGCAAATAGAATTGAACAGGGTAATGGATGCCACCAATTTTTTTGTTGCCATTTATCAGCCCGGAGAGGACAAACTGAAGAGAGTCATTTTCAAAGATGAAGAAGATGATTATACGGTTTGGAAGGCACAAAATTCGTTGTCGGGCCAGGTGGTTAAACTTGGGAAAAACATTTTGATGGACGAGGATGAAATAAGCAGGTTTGCATCTTCATATTCACACAAACTACTTGGCGCTCCCGCCAAATGCTGGCTCGGCGTACCCATAATGATTGGACGCCAGGCGGTTGGCGCCATGGTGGTTCAAAGTTATAAAAACAAGGAGGCTTATGATCAAGGCGATGTGAAGCTGATGAAAATTATAACACACGAGCTTAGCCTGGTTATTCAAAAAACAAAAATGATTGAAGAGCTGAAAGCAGCAAAGGAAAAAGCAGAGCAAAGCGACCGTTTAAAATCGGCTTTTCTGGCAAACATGAGCCACGAAATAAGGACCCCCATGAATGGTATTATCGGTTTTTTAAACCTGCTTAACAAATCGGATATTGAAGAAAAGAACAGAAAAAAATTCCTTGACATCGTTAATAAAAGTGGTGAAAGGCTTTTGGATACTATTAACGACATTATAGAAATATCGAAAATTGAATCGGGTGAAACAGAGCTTTCCGTCTCTGTAGTGAATATTAAGGAAACTCTGGATTATTTTTACCAGTTTTTTAAAGTTCAGACAGATGAAAAAGGGCTGGAACTAAAGCTTTCATTAAAAGCGGTCAAAAAAACCACAACTGTTTTAACCGACAAAACCAAACTGGAAAGCATACTTACCAACCTGATTAAAAATGCCGTAAAATTTACAAAGCATGGAAGCATCGAGATTGGGAACTATTTTGATGGCGAATACATGGTTTTTTATGTGAAAGATACCGGATCAGGCATACCGGCAAACCGGATTGATGCGATTTTTCACCGGTTTGTACAGGCCGATTTGAGCATATCGAGAGGACATGAAGGTTCTGGTCTTGGGCTTTCCATAGCCAGAGCCTATGCTGAAACATTGGGTGGCACGCTGTGGGTAAAGTCAGAGCTGGGCAAAGGCAGTACATTTTTCTGTTCCATTCCTTTCAAACCCGCAGACGGCGCTGCAACATACAACAAAGCTCAACATACAGCACCTCAAAACAAACCGGAAAAAATGACCATTTTAGTAGCAGAAGACGACAATCCGAGTTTTTTGTACCTCGAACAACTGCTCCACGGAAAAAACATCCAACTTATTCAAGCGGTTAACGGAATTGAAACTGTTAAAATTGCCCGTGAAAACCCGGAAATATCGCTCATTCTTATGGACATACAGATGCCTGAAATGGATGGACTTGAAGCAACCCGGCAAATCAGAAAATTCAACAAAACCATTCCCATTATTGCGGAAACAGCATTCGGATTTTCCGACGACCGGGAGAAAGTGCTGGCTGCCAGTTGCAACGATTATCTGGTAAAACCCCTAAAGGACGAAGAATTGGTCAGGATGGTAAAAACATACACCGGGCGGTCTATTTAAATAAGCTCATCAACTCCTCCTGCGAAATCTCCTGCAACGGATTGTTGGAGTTAATAAATTTATCGGCCAGCGAACTTTTGCGGTTCTGCAACTTTTGAATTTTTTCTTCGATGGAACCTTGCGTAATAAACCGGTAAACAAATACGTGTTTGTTTTGTCCTATTCGGTGTGCCCTGCTGATGGCCTGGTTTTCGGCAGCCGGATTCCACCACGGATCGATAATAAATACATAATCGGCGCTGGTGAGGTTCAGCCCTACCCCGCCGGCTTTCAGCGAAATCAGGAAAATGCGGTTTTCTTCATCCTCCTGAAACTGCCGGATAACTTCTTTCCGGTTGGAAGTTTTCCCGGTTAGCAGGCTGTATTTCCAGTTTTCTGTTTCGATGCGCAATTTTATAAGCTCCAGATGTTTTACAAATGAAGAAAAAACCAGCACCTTGTGTTTTTCGGCAACCACGTTTTCCAGCATACGGAAAATTTCTTCAAACTTACCCGATTCCTGTGCTTCCAAATCGGGTAGCAGCTTGGGATGATTTGCCAGCTGGCGTAGCCGGGTAAGGCCCTGCAAAATAATCATGGCCGATTTTTTCACACCTTCCTGTTCAATCCCGGCCAGAATGGAGTTTCGGATAATCGATTTTTCCGTTTCGTATGTCCGGTACTGCAATTCGTCCATTTCGCAAACAACGGTCTGTTCCATAAGCGGTGGCAGGTCTTTGGCTACTTCCTCCTTGGTGCGCCGCAACACAAACGGTCGGATTAACACCTGCAGTTTTTCCTGTTCCACTGCTTTATTGTGTTTTTCGATGGGTGTAATAAAATAACGCCTGAAAAACGACAGGTTGCCCAGCATTCCCTTGTTCAGAAAATTCATTTGCGACCAGAGATCGGAAAGCGAATTTTCTATGGGGGTGCCGGTAAGTGCCAGCCGGTAACCACTTTGTAGTTTCATTACTGCTTTGTAGGTTTTTGACGACGGATTTTTCACATACTGGCTTTCGTCCAGAATCAGATAAAAAAACTTCAGCTTGGCCAGTTGTTCCACATCGTTTCGCACGGTTCCGTAGGTGGTAAGAATAACATCGAAATGCAAGGCTGCCTGCTCCAGTTCGCTGTTCGTTTTTCGCTGCTGCCCCACATGACGGTAAACTTTCAGTTCGGGGGTAAATTTCTTAATCTCGGCTTCCCAGTTGTGAACCAGTGAAGTGGGCAGTACAATGAGGCTGGCAGACTGCACTTTTTCATCCGGTTCCGGCTCGGCAAACAGAGCAAGCTGACCGTCGTTTTTTCCGCCACTCAATGCCAGGGGTAATTTTTCCGGTCGTTTAAATTTCAGCAATAAAGCCAGTGTTTGCAGGGTTTTCCCCAACCCCATATCATCGGCCAGGCAACCGCCAAAACCGTTTTTGTGCAGTCCGAACATCCACCGGAAACCAGTTTTCTGATAATTTCTAAGTTCAGCTTTCAACCCATCCGGCAGATGAATTGCTCCCTTCACACCAGAAAATTTCTGAAACTTATTCAGGATGGAACTATCGCCCGGGTGCAGAATGTTTTGCAACAACGCATAGTGATGCCTGCCAAACTGCATTTTTTCACCCCTGCTGCGGGCAAAAGGCAGGAGGCTCTTGTATCGCGCAAACCATTCTTCGGGTATTATAGCTACCTCGCTGTTGGGCAGTTCAAATTCGCGAATATCGTTCAGGATATAATTTTTCAGTTTAATGAATGGAAAACTAAACTGCCCGAATGTAACTACGGCATATACATCGAACCAGTCGTCGGTTGCCCGCGTTTTCACTTCAATTTTCTGCTCACCGGTAAAGTAGTTTTTTTCAAGCTTGCCCTGTTCCACCAAAATTCCTTTTTCGTTCAGCCGGTTCTGTTCCTTGTTAAGCCAGTTTACCAAATAATAAAGGGCATCGGAAGGCTCCAGTATGTCAAGTCCTTTCAGCTTAAAATAACCGTCCTTCTCGAGCAAACCAAGCTCCGAAAGGTATTCAAAAACCCGTTTCTCCCAGTCGAAATCACGCTTAACCTTTCTGAATAAAAAATCATTGTTTTTTTTCTGAAACTGAACAGCCACAGTGCGGCTGGCATTGTGAAGAAATGACTCATCTCCGTAACGGAAAGTCAAAACAAAACAGGGTTCAAACCTCAGGTTTTTCTCCAGCGACAACACTGCCTTTTTATCCGAATCTCCTGCATTCAGGAAAAAACCATCGGCTTTCACATCAAAATCGCGAATGGTTTTCCGCACAAAACCCGAATAATACTTCTCTTCCATTGAACGGGGTACAGAAACATATTCCCTGGATAAAAACGGTGTCAGCTTTTTGGCATCCAGCTTTTCAAAAATAATTAACTGATCGCGGAAAATAAAAGAGCACGGCCAATTGGTAACTATCCTGATTTTCCGGTTTAACAGCGGAATCTCTTTTCCCTCCTGCAGTATTTTCAACCGGTAGTGTGTTTCCTCAGGGGTGCGTTCAAAATGAAAAACCGGTTTGGCAAAAAACGGGGTCACTTTTATCTCATCTTCATCGTACAGGTTGGCATATTTTACTTCTTTGTTCAGCAGGCGCACGGGGCTCAGCATTAAAATACGCACCACTGCAAACATACATTCCTCCATAAAGGGAACAACATTTTTCTGAAACCAGGATGGTTCGAGGGAGGAATAAAAATCGGTAACATTTTTGGCGCGCGAAAATCGCTTCATCAGGCGCTCGTCGCTATATTTGTCGGTGAGCAAAACCAGCTCCTTTTCATAAGGCTTCAGCTGGTAACCGGCCTGCCCGAGGTCGAAAGGTTTTACCACCTTTTCGGTTGAATAAAATTTGTCTTTTTTATGAATGAGGAAAGGCTGGAAAACATTTCCCAGGAAACGATGCTCGGTTAATACAATGACAAATTCTGTTTCGCCCATTTTTCAATTTGAGTGATAAAAAAAAAGAACCTCAAATATACACAGGAATATGAAAACAGGAAACAGAAAATATATTTTTCAGTTATTCAGTGTGGATTTTTTTCAGTTTTATTGTTCATTATGAATTATTTCATGCCGAACTACTATGTTGCTTCCAAAAAAATATACGGTGAAATAAAGAAATAAATTTATTAAAATCATTTGTAGTTAATAAAAAAAAATATAAACTTGCACCCATCAAAGAACAATTGTTATAAAACTATCGTCCTTGGATCTATTTTTTAAAGATATCGCAGATGTAAGTAATGAAGGCAGACAACTTGCTCAAAAGAGAAAGATTGTCTCAATTCTTAATAAAGCTGAGCAAGCTTTAACAATACCAGAGTTATGCAAAAAAGTAAGATTAAGTGTTCCAACAGGTACAAGACTGATAAATGAACTTATTGACCAACAAGTCATTGTTGAGTCAGGGAAAAAGGAGACAGAAAATGGAAGACGTCCTTTCATATATAAGGTTGATAAAAATTACGCATACTCCATTGGTGTAACTATTTTATTGAGAGGCCTTTCGGTCTCAATTTACAACCTTTCAATGGAGGAAGAATATTCTGTTGAATTTGAAGGATTTATTCTTGAGAATACACCAAAATGTTTGGAAGAAGTTTCCTTTTTCATTAATCAATCGATAAATCAATCGGGAATTAACAAAAATAAAATTTTAGGTATGGGAATAGGAATTACCGGACGGATAAGTTCTAAAACAGGTACTTCCTACAATTATTTTAATTTTTTAGAAAATTCTTTGGTGGAGTATTTTGAAAAAAGTTTTCATTTCCCGGTTTACGTTGACAATGATACTCATTTAATAGGACTTGCAGAGCAGGTTTTTGGCAAAGCCCGTAATGTAAAAAATGCCTTCGTGGTCAATTTAAGTCAGGGTCTAGGGCTGGCAATGATTACAAACGGAGAAATTGTAGATGGTGAGAATGGTTTTGCAGGTGAATTTGGCCACATGCAGATTATGGAATCCAGCAAATTGTGTTTGTGTGGGAAAAGAGGGTGTCTGGGTACGGAAGTCTCAGGGTATGCCTTGGAAGAAAATTTTAAAGAACATATTGAGGCAGGCGAAACTTCATTGCTTGTACTAAATAGAAATAATCACGAAGTGAGCTTTAAAAAAATTTTAAAAGCTGCCAGAGAAGGTGATGCTTTATCTATTTCATTAACCCATAATATTGGTTTTAAACTTGGACAAGCATTGGGTAATATCATAAATTTACTGAATCCGGGAATAATTATTATTGGTGGAAAATTTGCTTCAGCTAAAGATATATTACTGGACTCAATAAAGTCGGGAATGATGCACACATCTCTTTCATTGCTTCTTCATTCTTGTGAACTTACCTTTAGTTCTGTAGGTGCAGATGCTGCCATACAGGGTGCAGGTGCTCTGGTGTTAAGAAGGAAAAATCTTATTTAGAAAGTCAATAATAAAAAATAAAATCAATTGATATGGTAAAAATAAAAAATGTGATGTAACAAAAAAGCCTGCTTCATGGCTCCAGCAAGCTCATGGACAGGCCTTAGTAAAAATAATTGCAATACAAAACTACACCAAAAGATGATATAATTCATTTTTTTTAGAAAATATTTCTACTGATGATTTCTGGGAACTTATTGTTTTTCAGCAGTGGAATTAATTGCAAGTCTTATTTAGCAACAGTAATGTATTTTTTTTGAATTAATAAATGGCTATGATGAGAAACCTTCTGGAAATGTTCATTTCGTCTGTTTTATTGGGAATTTTAATGTTTAGTATGATAGCATGTTCGTACGGAAATCAGTTGAACGGCGATGAAGATAAATTAGTTTTTAAGGAGGAACCCTCTACACGAGAATTAAAATACTATCATGATGTGCCAAACGACCTTGTTCTTATTTATGATGGAGGGGCACATCGTAAAATTCAGTGGAACAAGGAACATTTTGCCCCTTATGTTTCTGCTGAAATTAACAGAGAAGAAAAATGGTTGTTTGATGGTTTTCTTTTTTTAGAAATTCATAACGGCCAGGGGCGTGGCTTTGCTTCAGGTTATCAGGCGTTAGCTGCACGTAAGGATGAATGGAAACATTTGCTTGAAAACTATTTTGCAAAAGGTAACGCCATACATGCACTGAACGAACAAATTGATGACATCAGGGAAAATAACCGGCTATCGGGAAAATTCAAAAAAAGAAAAATAATAATTAGTGTTCCCGAACCAATTCCGAATCAAACCGATTGGGGGCAATTGAACGGTCGATCTCTCCAATTTTTTAACAAAGCAGACCGACTTGATGCTTGTAAGTGGTATATTGATTATGCTGAACAGCTTTTCCGAAATGCAAATTTTAATCATTTAGAACTGGTTGGTTTTTACTGGCTCGCTGAAGAAGCTACAAACAGCCGGAACCTGGCAAATGATGTAGCTGATTATCTGTATGAAAAAAAGTACGATTTTTACTGGATTCCATATTTCAATTCTGATGGATATTCTGAATGGAAAACATTAGGCTTTAATGTTGCATATTATCAACCCAACTATTTTTTTAATGAAGATATTTCATACTCACGCTTAGAGGAAGCCGTTAGCCGAGCACAAAAATTTCAGATGCATATGGAAGTTGAATTTGACGATCGGGCCTTGAAGAATCAGGGATGGGGTTACCGCTTGAATGACTATCTGGATGTTTATGAAAAAAATGGATTTTTTGACTCGCTTAAGGTAGCTTATTATCAGGGTGGTGATGCTCTTTATAAACTATCGAAATCCGGCGATGATACAGATCGGAAGTTGTATTACCGTATTGTTAAACTAATTACAGGAAGAGAGGAATAACAAAATTATAATCAGGTTAAAAAAAAAATAGAACAGTGAACTCGATAGCAATACAGATAAGTTAAATAAGGATTTATTGTTTTAAAACACCATAAAACCATAGAAATCATGCTTCAACTAAAAATGAAAAAGGTCTTATTGAAATTGGGAAGAGGT
>Ga0334901_1002793_pt1 | contig 14203 bp, 15 predicted proteins | sample GraSluR3_MG_3_FD_207216 | JGI IMG/M metagenome (GOLD analysis project Ga0334901, IMG submission 207216) | Sludge microbial communities from methane-producing bioreactor in Wageningen University, Netherlands - Granular Sludge_15_08-R3 | ecosystem: Engineered > Bioreactor > Anaerobic >...
TCGCGTCCATGAGCAGGGGATGACCTCACATGGCCCACGTATTTCACGAGCGATTGGCGGCGGGCAAGGTGGTTCGCGTCTTCTCGATGAGCCGGATCATGCACCCCGTCGTGTTCGACGTGTTCGGCTTTGCCGGCGACTTTGACGGGCTCTGGCTCGACCAGGAGCACGGGGGCATGTCGATCGAGCAGGTCCAGATCGCCTCGGCCTGCGCCCGGGCCAACGGCTTGGGCCTGTTCGTGCGCATGGCCGCCACGGGCTACCACCAGGTGACCCAGAACCTCGAGGCGGGGGCCCACGGCGTGATGGCCGCCCGATTGAACTCGGCCGCCGCGGTCGAGGAGTTCGTCCGCTGGAGCAAGTTCGCCCCGCGAGGCGACCGCGGCCTCAACGTGAGCGGCTACGACGCCCATTACACCTACAAGCCCTTCGGGCATTACGTGATCGACGCGAACCGCGACCACTTTCTGGCCGTCCAGATCGAAACCCTGGGCGCCCTCGAGGAGGTCGACCAGATCGCGGGGATCGACGGGGTCGACCTGCTGTTCGTCGGTCCGGCCGACATGTCGCAGGCCCTGGGCTGCATCGGCCAGATCAATCACGAGAAGGTCTGGGAGGCCGTCGACCGGGTGTCCGTCGCCTGCCGGGCCCACGGCAAGCCCTGGGGCACGGTCGCCGCCGGCCCGGACCACGCGGCCCGGTGCCTCGAAAAGGGCTGCCAGATGCTTACCCTGGCCAACGAGACCCTTGCCCTGCGCCGCGGCGTCGACGCCCTGAAGGATTGGTACGGCCAGTTCTTCGCCGACGGCCGTTAGGGCCGCAAATCGAGGCGGTTGTATCGGCCGGCCGGCCCGTCTACACTGACACGACAGGTCGGCGCCGGTTTCTCGGCCGGTTCCGAGTTCACCGCCGTGGGACTCTCGCGATGAGGCGATCGATGAGCGACGCTTTCCGAAATCCCGTTGCCTTCGTGTTGGCCGTCTTGCTCGCCGGGCCGATTGCGGCCGCTGAGACGGGGGGCCGGCGAATCGACATGTTCCATCCCCCGGTCGGCGGTCCCCGCGTGACCTGGAACGCCTTCCACGAAGACCCCGCCGCCAAGACCGACGAGGTCTGGCACATCGGCGAAGACGCGATCGTCTGCCAAGGAACCCCTTTGGGCTACCTTTACACCGAGCAGGATTTCACCGACTTCGTGCTCCGCCTCGAGTGGCGGCGCCCTCCGGAGAAAGCGCCGGGCAAGGGCGGCGTTCTGATCCGCACCACCGGGAACCACAAGATCTGGCCCAAGAGCCTCGAGGCCCAACTCAACGCGGGCGGGGCCGGCGATTTCTGGGGACTCGACGGCTACCGGCTGACCGGACCCGACGAACGCACGAAGTCGCTCAAGCACCCACAGTTCGGCAGACTGACCAACGTCGAGAAGACCGTCGATGCCGAAAAGCCGCCGGGCGAGTGGAACACGTACCAGATCATCGCCCGAGGCGACGTGGTTACCTTGATCCTCAACGGCCGAGAGGTCAATCGGGCCACCGGCTGCGACGTGGTGCCCGGCAAGATTTGCCTGACCTCGGAAGGCGACGAGATCCACTTTCGCAACGTGCGGCTCGAAGTCATCGACGGTCCGGCGAAGTGACCGGGAGGAGACTGGAGACCGGAGACCGGAGACCGGCCTCGTTCCCATGCAGACGGCCTCGTTCCCACGCTTCGCGTGGGAACGCCCATTGGCCGCTTTGCGGCCCTGGCGGGGACGCGAAGCGTCGAAGCCTTCGGTTCCCACGCCGAAGCGTGGGAACCAGAGTGTAAGCGTGGGAACCAGAGTGTAAGCGTGGGAACCAGAGTGAACGGCGTGGTAGCGTGAGTGTCAACCCTAAACTCGAGGAGATCGCATCATGGACCGTACCGCATCGAAACGTCTCGTGCTCGTCGCCCTCCTTTGCCTCGCCGCCGTCGCGTCGGCGCCGGCGCAAGAGGCCGTCGACCTGTTCAACGGCAAGGATCTCTCGGGCTGGAATGCCTTCCTCATCGATCCGGACGTGAAGATGGAAGACGTCTGGAGCGTGCAAGACGGGATCCTCGTCTGCAAGGGCGAGCCTCTCGGCTACCTGTTCACCAAGAAGGAGTTCACCAACTTCAAGCTCGTGGTCGAGTGGCGCTGGGCGCCAGGCAAGGAGCCGGGCAACAACGGCGTGCTGTTGCGAATCGCCGGCGACGCGATCTCCTTCCTGCCCCGCTGCGTCGAGGTCCAGCTTCGAAGCGGCGATGCGGGCGACATCTGGGCGTTCTATGGGGCGAAGGTCGCCGGCGACAAAGAGCGCTTCCGTGAGGTCCAAGGCCACGAGCAGCTCGGCGACTTCGCGGGCGTCGGCAAGATCCAAGGCGCCGAAAAAGAGCCCGGCCGGTGGAACCGTTGCGAAATCACCTTCCGGGGCCCCGACTTGAGCGTCGTGGTCAACGGCGAGAAGGTCAACGAGGCCACCGGCTGCGACGTGGTGGCCGGCAAGATCGGGCTTCAGTCGGAGGGCGGCGAGATCCACTTCCGCACCGTCCGGCTTCACCCGCTTCCGTAGCCCGATCGCGGCCCGTTGCGCCCGTCTTGCGCCGGTTTTCGTTTTTGTCCGCTTGCGAGGAGCCCGGATCATGCGTCGTGCCTGCCTTGCCGCCTGCGCGCTGTTTACCCTGGGGTTCGGCTCGAACGTCGCCGCGCCCGCCGCCGACGCGCTCGTCGTCGCCCTGCCCGGCACCGAACCGTTGACCGCCGCGGGCGACGTCGCGTCGGATTTGGTCGAGGGGGTCGACCGGTTCCTGCTCCGGCAGATCGAGAAATCAGTCGAGCGCCGGGCCCGGCACTGGAACCGCGACTTCGCCTCGCCCGAAAAGTACGACGCCTCGATCGAGCCCAACCGCAAGCGTTTGGCGCACATTCTTGGAGTCCGCGACGAGCGGGTTCCTTTCGATGGGCTCGAGCTTTGCGCGACCACGACCCAGCCCGCCCTGGTCGGCCAGGGCCAGGGTTACAGGGCGTTCGCCGTTCGCTGGCCGGCCTTCGGCGACGTGCACGGCGAGGGCCTGCTGCTGGTGCCCGAGGGGCGCGAGCCGCTGGCCGACGTGATCGCCCTGCCCGATGCCGACCAGACGCCCGAGATGCTCGCCGGGCTCTGTGAAGGAATCGAGCCCCGGTCGCAGTTCGCTCGGCGCCTCGCCGAGAGCGGCTGCCGGGTGCTGATCCCGGTTCTGATCGACCGCAACGACGTGATTCCCTCGCAGATCGATCCGAAGATCGACCCGGCGCGGCGCATGCGACTGGCCAACCGCGAGTTCCTCTACCGCTCGGCCTTCGAGCTGGGCCGGCACCTGATCGGATACGAGCTTCAAAAGGTGCTGGCCGGAGTCGACTTCTTTGCGCGCGAGGCCGGCGACGCCGATCCTCGAATCGGCGCGATCGGCTGGGGCGAGGGCGCGATGCTCGCGCTCTATGCCGGGGCCCTCGATCCGCGCATCGACGCGGTGGTGGTCAGCGGATACTTCGAGCCCCGCGAGAACGTGTGGCGCGAGCCGATCTACCGCAACGTGTTCGGATTGCTCGAACAATTCGGCGACGCCGAGCTGGCCGCCATGATCGCCCCCCGCACGTTGATCGTCGAGGCCGCCCGCGGACCCGAGGTCGTCGTGGTCGAGCAGGAAACCTCGGGCGGTCCCGGCCGGCTCACCACGCCCGGGCTCGACGCGGTCCGCCGCGAGGTCGAGCGCGCGGGCAAGCTGATCGAAGGCTTCGACGCGGCCGCGCCCGTGACGCTGATCGAAAGCGGCGGCGGGTCCGGGCCCTGCGGCTCGGCCGAGGCCCTTCAAGCGCTGCTGGCCGCCTTGTCGCCCGGTGCAGCGTTGGCTCCATCCGGCGCGCCGCCGAAGCATCTGCGCCGGTCGTTCGATCCCGAGCCTCGCCACGCAAGGCAACTGCACGAGATGGTCCGCCACAACCAGTGGCTTTTGGGCGAGAGTCCCTACGTGCGCCGGGCGTTCTTCTCGAAGCTCTTCGATACCCTGCCGCCGCTCACCGAGGAGCAGGCCGTGCTCGACGAAACCCGGCTTGCCCGGTATCGCGAAACGATGGCGTGGTATCGCGAGTTTTTCTACGACGAGGTGATCGGGCGGATCGACCTCGAGCCGCTCGCCCCCGCGGTCCGCTCGCGCAAGGCATACGATGAGCCCACGTGGACCGGCTACGAGGTGGTGATGGACGTCTTCCCCGAGGTGATCGCCTACGGCATCCTGCTCGTGCCCAACGACGCCAAGCCCGGCGACAAGCGGCCCGTGGTCGTGTGCCAGCACGGACTCGAGGGCCGGCCCCAGGACGTCGTCATCGGCGGCCGGCCGGCCTACCACGAGTACGCGGCCAGGCTGGCCGAGCGAGGGTTTGTCGTCTTCGCCCCACAGAATCTCTACCTTTTCAAGGACCGTTTCCGCACGCTCCAGCGCAAGGCGAACCCGCTCAAGAAGACCCTCTTCTCGGTCATCGTGCCGCAGCACCAGCAGATCGTCGACTGGCTCAAGACGCTCCCCTACGTCGATCCCGAGCGGATCGGCTTCTACGGCCTGTCGTACGGCGGCAAGTCGGCCATGCGCATCCCGGCCCTGGTGACCGACTACACCCTGTCGATCTGCTCGGCCGATTTCAACGAGTGGGTGTGGAAGAACTCGGCCACGAACACGGCGGGGCGCTACAGCTACGTGTGGACCGGCGAGTACGAGATCTTCGAGTTCGACCTGGGCAGCACGTTCAACTACGCCGAGATGGCCTGGCTCATCGCCCCGCGCGCCTTCATGGTCGAGCGCGGCCATTTCGACGGCGTGGCCCCCGACGAGACGGTCGCGTACGAGTTCGCCAAGGTCCGCCACCTCTACGCCGCGCGCCTCGGCATCGCCGACCGCTGCCGCATCGCATGGTTCGTCGGCCCCCACGCGATCCACGGCGTCGACACGTTCGAGTTCCTGCACGAGCAGTTCGGCTGGCCCGAGACAAAGTGAGATGTTCGTCGCACTCAACGGGAAACGACTTGAAGCGGCCCTGGTACGTCGGCCCGACGCCAAAGCAGCAAATGCCAATGGTTCGCTCCTTCGCTAGGCGGGTCGGGACTTCGGCGTCGATGGCCTCTTTCGACGCCTCGACCGCCTGCTCGCGTTGGCGGAGATCTTCGGCCTTGATGCGATAGCCGAAGGAATTCGGGCGATCCTCTATGGCAATTCGGACGCCTTCGCGACGACGCTGTAATCGAGGTCTCGGAGGGCGCCCTTCCTACCAAATTGCTTTGATCCGAAACCGGGCGGTCTTCCGGCCCGACGCCGCGTCGATCGCTTCCTCGATCAGCTTCAGCTCCCCGTCGGGGCTGATTCCGCCGCGGGCCTGGACCGCCTGGAGGTTGGCAAGCAGCGCCGCCTCGTCCAGGTCGAGCCGGTTGGGAATCGCCGCCAGGGCGGACTGCGCCCCGAGCTGGAATCGCATGGTGCCGGCCATGCGGGCCTGCCCCTGGAAGAGGTCGGTCACCGCCTCGATGGCCTGGACCTGGTACTCCTGGTTGGCGTCGAACTTGAAACGCATCATGTAGCGTCGGTATCGGGGGGTAGAAGTTGCTGCAATTGGGCCAACAGCGCGGGCAAGTGGACCGTGGCCACCTCCCAGATCCGGTCGTGTTCGATTCTGCCGTAATCATGCGCCAGCACGTGTCGTTGCGCGGCGATTTTCGCCCAAGGTATTTCCGGGTGGGCCTGCTGAAACGGCCCGGAGACCTTCCGTGCGGCCTCGCCGATGATCTCGATTTTCCGCTCGACCGCCGCCTGGGCCATCTCGTCGCGCAGGTACTCGTCCCGCCCCAGGGAGACGACGAAACGCTCCACCGCGCGTGCGGCGTCGATCATGTCCCAAAGCAAGCCGGCGTCGGTCTCGTTAGGCTGCATAGATCACCCGTTTGGTGCGCAAGATGGAGCGGCGGCGAAAGGGATTGACAAGGCTCCGTTCTTCCACAAGATCGATCTGGCGGCCAAGTATTTCCCGCAGTTCGTCTCGCATGTCGATCAGGTCCCACAAGCTCCAGCCGTCGTTGGGTGCAAACGTCACCAGCACGTCCACGTCGCTATCCGGGCGGAAGTCCTCGCGCAGGACCGACCCGAACAGCGCCATCTCCACCACTTTCCACTTGCGGCAGAACGCTTCGATCTTCTCGGCCGGTACGGGAACGCGTGCTTCGATCATCGCATGGTCTCTCATATCGTCTTGAGCCGGCATTGCAGGGCCAGGTTCGCCGCGAGCTCGTCGCTCAAGGCCACGTCGCGGCAGATGAAGATGTCGTCCTTCCCGAGGCCCAGGGCCTTGGGCGTGGCCGCCTTCAGCTTGTCGTCGAGGCAGATGAGGAACGATTGCCCGCGGTCGTCGTCGGTCACGCGGTAGACGACGTTCTCCCCTCTCCCCTTCTTGGGAGAGGGGCCGGGGGTGAGGCTCTTCTCCCCTCGCCCGCGTGCGGGAGAGGGGCCGGGGGTGAGGGCGGTTAGCTGCTCGATGCGGCTGGTGAGGCTGTAGCCCTCCCTGAGGGCCACTTCGTGGATAACGTTGCACGGATCCCAGCCGGGCAACAGCGGATCGACGAAGAGTTCCATCTGCTGGGCCCACTCGCCGGGGTCTTTCTCCTCCGTGCCGCTCCAGCGGCGGAAATGGCTCTCCGCGAGCTTGAAGACGCGGAAGCCGAGGTCTTCGGGGTGGTCGCGATCCTTGAAGTCAAGCTTGCCCTTGGCCTCCTTCTTCATCCTCTTGATGACGCGCCGGATCCGTTCCTTGCCGATGTCAGCGACCGTGGCGAAGCCGGCTTTTCGCGCGGTCGATTCGTCGGCCGTAGGTTCGGGGAGTTGAACCATGATGAACCGCCGCTGACCGCCATCCTCTCGATTTGCAGTCAACACGGCGTGCGCCGTGGTTGAGGAGCCAGCGAAAAAATCCATCACGAGGTCGTTGTCACGAGCAGCAAGGGGCACCAAGACCCCCATGAGAGACACCGGCTTTGGGTACTCCAGCACTTGTTCGCCGAAGATCTTGCGAAGCTCTTTGGTGCCCTCCTGGTTCATGGCGGCGACGAGGGAAAGACGATCGTCGGCCACCACGTCTCCCAAATCGCCATCCTGTTTGGAATTGATCCATGTGGATACGGGGTTGGCAGTGTCGAGTTCAGCACTGGGCTCGAATCGGGTCTTGAAGCGGGGACGAGTCAAATGGTTGTCTGGATGGTCGTCGGGCCAAATGATGTTGTCGTCGGTAATGTGTCGCTTCATGGTGCTCGGCTGGAAACGCCAAACGCGCCCCTCCGGAGGCCAGTATTCTTTTCGCGTGCGGGGATTGCGAATCGAGTACCACTGGTTCGGGCGCATCTCTTTCGTCATGCCGACGGTAATACCATCCCAAGGGCGCGTCGCGGGAAGCGCCCGCGCAGGACCGTGAGGGGATCAATGCCCACCTCTGTTTCCGAACCAGCATAGATGGCGTGAAAGTGGGGTGGATCGTGGTCATCGAAATACATGCGAATGGAAATCCCAAAAAAACGGCTTACTTCCGGCATGTCCAGCTCCATCCGTCCCCTGCGTCTTGCACCCGTTCACTCCGATCGCCGAACGTGGATTTCGAATAGTCAGCGTATTACCTGTAGACTGCGAGGTTGCAGCCGAACACGCAGGCAGTCAATTGTCGCAAGTCAAATGGTTGCTGGCAATTGTGCGTTAATTACTGGATGCCCTGCGCGATAGGCTGTTTCAGCCTATCACGCAAGTGCAGGACGGGCGAGGCCGTCGGCCGGGCTGCGGACTCCGCGCCCGCCCCGGTTGAGGACATGGGTGTCGATCGTCGTCGTCCGAACGTCTTTGTGTCCTGGGAGTTCCTGAACCGTGCCACATGTTCCTTGACGGCCAGGCTCGTCAGGAATCCATTCACATCGCTTTCGGCAAGCTGGCGGGGATGCCGGTGTTGGTGGAACGCGATGTACCGGCGAATCCGGTGAACGTAGGCGTCTTCCGTTATCATTTTCACCGTTTTCGCGCGAAGCAACAAGCAGCATGCGAAGAAGACAGTAAGCTTTTGCGGTGTAACGAGTTAGAGCCGTTCGGGTTGACCCCGCCCAAGCAATCTTCGAGTTCGTTTTGCGAATCCGGCCCTCGGCCGGAAATAACGGAAAGGACGAGCATGGTGCTCGCCACAGGGACCGCCTGGCGCGAGCACGCCGTCCGGGCCGGCCCGGTCATCTACCTGGCCCGAGAGGGCCAGCAGCGGTTCGGTCGGCAGGGTGGCACCGACGAGAGGGGTAGAGGAAATGTGTGCCACTGGCTGTGCCGGTGCCGAGGGCGCGTGGGCGTTGCGTCGTCGAGATGGCGGACCCGCGGCATCGTACACGGCGGAGAGGACGTTCCTTCTGCGGAGCCTGAGAAAGGGCACGGGCAGAGCCCGTGGCACACCTCGACAGTGCCACCCCGCCGCATGTTCGGGTCTGTGGGAGCCCCGGGCGCGCATCCACCCGGGGCCACCCGGTCCGGATTCCGATGGCTTTGCCTACTCGGATACCGTCTAACGGCGCTCTGACCCCAAGCGCACATGGCGACGGACGATCATTCTTTGCCCAATCTGCCAATATCAGTGATGTCCCGTTTTCCCGTTTCAAGGCTTTCCGCGGCCTGGGCGATGGGCACGCGGTGATAGGCGGCCCAGAGATCGAGCGTGTTGCCCTGGGCTTGGCACTCGGGGTGGAAGCAGCGGAACACGGCAGAGTGGCACTGACGAGAGGGGTTGAGGAAATGTGTGCCACTGGCTTTGCCAGTGCCGAGGGCGCGTGGGCGTTGCGTCGTCGAGATGGCGGACCTGCGGCATCGTACACGGCGGAGAGGACGTTCATTCTGCGGAGCCTGAGAAAGGGCACTGGCAGAGCCGGTGGCACACTTCGACAGCGCCACCCTGGCGCTTTGCTGCTTCCTGCCGGTCTCGAACTCCCAACGTGGGGCACGTTTCCAACGTGCCGACCAGCCAATGGCACGTTGGAAACGTGCCCCACGAGGTGCGAGCCGAAGGTACGAACTGAGAGTCTATAGGGCTAATCGCATTTCGTTTGCGCGACCGGACAGCAATTCGGCGGTCGGGCGGCCCGGGTTGGCTTGCCGACCGGGGATTCGCGCAAGAGCCGGGGCGACTGGCAGGGGGCGGGTGGTCGGCTCGGCCGCCGATGCGCCTCCGGCGCGGGTTGGGCCGGTGGGTCCGAGTCGATGAAAGCCTTACGAAGCCAACGACTTGCGGGCCGGGGCCCTTCTTGGCGCCCGCCGAGGAATCGCCGGCTGGGAGGCTCGGTGGACCGGTTGCGCTGCGGAGCCTGACGGGCGGGCCGGGGCGATGGGGTTCGTCCGCGGGCACAAATCGGGGTTTGACTTTCTCCGGCCGATCGCAGATGGCGAAAGGGGGCCGGGCGCGCTGATTCGGGTCGGTCGGGTTCGGCTTCCGACGCTACGGCACTTCCTGCATCGGACGGACCCGGGGAGGGGGCAGGGCGCGGCCTTCGGACTCAAAATGGTCAATCACCTCTTCGATCACTTCGCACAGATCGCCGTACACCTTCTTCGGATCATCCCCGTGAATTCCCGTGATCAGATCGGGACACTTGCCGATGTATGCCCCGTCTTCCTCGCTCCATTCGACCCACTTGTGATATTGGTCGCTCTTTTTCACGGTTGAACCTCCTCGATCGCTCGGCGGACCTGTTTCTCCTGATACGGCTTTGCGTCATCGCCGCGTTGACCGCTCAGCGTCACGGCGCCGCGATACCGAGGATGCACCAGCTTGCGGTGCGAACCCTTGCCTCCCGGAATCTCGACGAAGCCGGCTGCTTTCAAATCCTCAAGCAATTCTCGAATCGTTCTGGGCATGGGGCTTGCTCTCGGAAGATTCTATCCGACGCGCGGAGATGCGAGAAGCAGTTTTTAACCGGCGGAAGAAAGCGGGGCAGGCGCACGGATCTTGGTCCCAGCAGGGTCCGGTCGATCATGGCCCAGGTGCCCGACGGTGACCTTGCGGCATGTCGATGGGGCCCCGGACGTCCGAAATCTCAAGATCGTCGAGGGGCCGTCGCGCGCCGCGGTTTGGGGGCGCGATCTACCTCGGCCGAAGCCCGACGACCCGAACGACTTGGGGGCCGAGGCCCTTGTTGGCGTCCCCCCCGCAAGCGACGGTCGGGAGGCTCTTGAGCCCGGTTGAGCCGTGGCGCCTGACGGGCGGGCCGGGCGATGGGGTTCGGGGGCCGGCACAAATCGGGGTTTGACTTTCTCCGGCCGATCGCGCATGATCAGTGGACAAAGGGACACTATGCGCGGCCGGAGCAGCCGGGCGGCGCGAGCGGGCCGGTCAGCGGTATCCAGAGCCGGTCTGCCCGCGCCGGCGCCGCGGGCGGCCTTCCCGGTTCTCGGAACACCGCGGGCAAGGTAACTCGACAGGGGGGAGATGCGCAGAATGGACTGTCCGTTGACCAACGACTCGACCGACCCGGCCCCTGCCGCGCCGGGGCGCGATGCGGCGTTCGACAACCACACAGCCCCGCCCTCGGAGGCGATGCGTGGCGATCGGCCGGGTTGGCGCCCACAAATGCCCTCGGTTGGGCCCCGAAACCGCGTTTCCGCGCCCCTGGCACCCACAATCCCCCTCGCATGGCGTCACAAATCGCCGTTTCACGTCGCCTGGTCCCCAGAAAACCCCTCGCATGGCGTCACAAATCGCCATTTCGCGTCGTTTGGCGCCCACAAATCCCCTCGGGTGGGGACGCGAATTGCAGTTTGCGGGCGCTTGGCGCCCACAAGCCCGCCTTGGGCGGTTCGCCAATCGGGCTTGTCGTCGCGGCCCAGGACGAGGGGATCGACGTCGTGATGAGCGCCGAGCCTATCGTGCCGCGGTTTCGGAAGGCGGGGCTGCGTTCGAACCTGACCAGCCCATCCAGCGTAGTTGCCATCTACTCTTGGGAGGTATGCCCGTTCCGCGCGGCCTCGTTGCGACCGTGGCCGGTTCCGCGGGAGATGGGAATGTGTGCTCACCGCTTTCCTAGCCTTTGGGAGGTGATCGTGTGGCCACGCCGAATCGCCTGATTACACGTCCCTTTCGATACGTTGCGGGCGGCTGGGCGGTGGTGCCCGTCGTCACGGTCGGCGTCCTGCTCTACGGCCTCCTTGCCGATGAGCCTCAGCCCGGGATACGGGGAGAATTCTTGTATGCATGCAAGCTTCAAGCGGAATGCTGTCGCATTGATCATGTTTGTCGCGTTTGCGGCAATATTGGCTCTGGTTCTCGTCTGGCTGCAAGGACTGCCGGGCACACGGCCTTACGCCGCGTACGCCAACCTCCGCAATCTCTATCAGGCGTTGAGATGCTACGACGACAAATATGGTTGTCTGCCACCGGCGGCGTCGGTGAATGAAGAAGGTGAGGAGTTGTCGTCCTGGCGCACTGAAGTGTATCAGATTGACGTTGAACTGGGCCACTACTCTTATTCGACCAGCACACGCGCTGGGTCAATCAACTACGATCGCAGCAAGGGCTGGAACGATCCAGCGAACCTGCGTCTACAGAAGCTCGGCGAGTACTCCTTTGAATATGCGCATCGATCGGGCCGGCCGGTTCCGGGAGACGCGCGCTACCGAGCATATTACAAAGCGATCGTCGGCCCGGATACGGCGTTTGACCCCGGCCGACCGCGGCGCATCAGCGAATTGCCGGCCGACCTGATCCTCGTTGTCCGAGTTGAGCAATCGGACACGCATTGGATGGAGCCGGGTGATTTGAGCGTCGAGGAACTGATGGCATCGGAGGAGCAGAAACGGCTCTTGGCGCGCGAGAATGGTTATGCCGTGGTGTTCGCCGATGGCAAGCCTTGGGTTCTGTCGAGCGACTTGCCGTTCGCCGAGTTGCGCAAGTTTCTGACGATCTCAAGCGCAGAGCGCTTCAACCGCGATGAGGTGCTTGGGCCATATCGGCTCTTTCCTTGAACGCGGCGGGGCGCGTGCTTGCACGCACGATGCGATGATGAGCCGCTGACCGAACATCCCAGGATCTCCCGGTTACGCGGTCATGCCGCCCTGGGGAGCCTTTTGCCCTTGAGCTGGTAGACGTAGGCCAAGACCTCGGCGACGGCGGCGTATTTGTCGGGGGGAATGGGGCGATTGGGCTCGACGTCGCGGTAGAGCGCCTGCGCCAGGGGCTTCTTTTCGACGATGGGGATGTCGTGTTCGAGGGCCAGCTCGCGGATCCGGCGAGCAAGCAGGCCGGCGCCTTTGGCCACGACGACGGGCGCTTCCATTTCGTCGGGCTCGTACTGGATGGCCACGGCCAGCTCGGTGGGGTTGGTGATCACCACGGATGCCTTGGGCACGGCCGACGAGAGCCGGTTGATGACGAGCTGGCGCTGCACGGCCTTGCGCCGGGCGATGACCTGGGGGTCGCCCTCCAGGTTCTTCATTTCCTCGCGGACTTCCTGGGGCGTCATGCGGAGGTCTTGTTCGTGCTTCCAGCGCTGGAAGCCGTAGTCGAGCAGGGCCAGAACGACGAGGGCCACGGCGATCTTGATCGTCGTCCACAAGAGGATCTCGACCAGGTAGGCCGCGAACTGCGGCACCGAAAGGGCCGGCAGTCCGAGGATCGCGTCGCGATGGCCGTAGAGCGAGACGAACGCCACCGCGGCGATCACGACGATCTTGAACAGCCCGAACCCCAGCCGGGCCGCGTTCGTGATCGAGAAGAGTCGCCCCAAGCCTTTGATCAGGCTCAGGCGCGACAAGTCGGGGGCGAGCCGATTCGGGACGAAGAGGAACCCGACTTGCGCGAGGTTGACGGCGACGGCGGCCAGGAGCATTCCGCCCAGGATGGGCAGCAGGGCCTTGCCCAGCCCCGACAGGACGCCGTGGAAGTCGACCATGACCGAGTCGAGGTCGGTCGACAGCCAGGGGTCGCCGCCGAGTTGCCGGCCGGTGAGGTCCGCCAGATACCCGACCAGCGCTCGGCCCGAGGTGAGCAGAACCAGGGCTCCGGCCAGAAGCAGCACGGCCGAGCCGAGGTCCTGGCTCTTGGCCACCTGACCTTCCTCGCGGGCCTTTTGCCTGCGATGGGGCGTGGGGTCTTGGGTCTTTTCGCCGTTCTGTTCGGGCATGGCTCGGGGGCGTCAACTCGTCGCGGGGAGCGGGGCGCAGAGCGCCTCGAGCAGGGTCTCGAGCACCGGCTCGATCTGTTCCTGAAAGACCCATGCCCCGGCGCCCAGGGTCAACGCCAGCACGCCGAAGGTGAGCATCGAGTTCATGCCGAAGCCCACCACGAGGATGTTGAGCTGCGGCAGGGTGCGGCTGATCAGCCCCATCACCAGGGTCGACAGCAACAGGGCGGTGACCGCCGGGGCACTGGCGCGAATGCCCAGCGCGAAGCTCTGCGCGAGCACCACGAGCAGGGTTTGGGCGAAGGAGGTGGGCATGGCGCAGCTTCCGGGCGGGAGTGCGTCGAACGTGTCGAGCAATCCGGCCATGACCATGCGGTGGCCGCCCATCGCCAGAAACACGGCCAGGCTCACCAGGTACAGGAATCGCGAGAACATGGGGATGCTCGCCTCGGTGGCCGGATCGAACACGTCGGCCAGGTAGAGCCCCCCGATGCGGCCGATCAACTGGCCGGCCAGCAGGATGCCCGAGAAGAGGATCTCGATCCCCAGGCCGAGGCTCAATCCGACGGCCAGCTCGCTGCCAACGAGCAGCAGGTAGTCCAGCGCGCCTTGGGGATGGACCGGCGACGCGTCCCACTGGATCGGGGCGATCAGCAGCGCCAAGGCGAAGGCCAGCAGGGCGCGAATCTGGGCGGGCACTTCCGAGCTTCCGTAAAGCGGCGCGGCGATGGCCAGCCCGCTCGTCCGGGCCAGGACGAGCGTGAACAGCACGAACTTCTGCGCGTCGATCTGGGCGAGCCCGTGCATGGTCGGCTCAGAGCGTTTCGGGAATGGTGGCGATCAGATGGGTCGAGTAATCGACGAGCACGGCGATCAGCCAGGGAAGGACGAAGCTGAGCACGAGCATCATGGCCGCGATCTTGGGGACGAACGAAACGGTTTGCTCCTGCACCTGGGTAAGGGCTTGGATCAGCCCGATCACCAGACCCACGATCATGCCGGCCAGG
>Ga0334901_1002796_pt1 | contig 14190 bp, 13 predicted proteins | sample GraSluR3_MG_3_FD_207216 | JGI IMG/M metagenome (GOLD analysis project Ga0334901, IMG submission 207216) | Sludge microbial communities from methane-producing bioreactor in Wageningen University, Netherlands - Granular Sludge_15_08-R3 | ecosystem: Engineered > Bioreactor > Anaerobic >...
TTGAGTTCATATTTTTCTTTATAAAGCAGGCTCAGGCGTTTTTTGACATTCATCAATCCTATTCCTCCTGTTTTGTCTTCTACTTTACTTTGTGTTTTGCTGTTTGCAACAAGAATATTTAAGGCCCCGTCAATTTCTTTTATAGAAATTTTTATCCACGATTTTTCTATGGACTTTGCAACTCCGTGTTTGAATGCATTTTCAATGAATGGGATAATCAACATAGGAGGTATTTGAATACCCTGTGATTTTAAATCAGTGGTAAAATTAATGTCAACGCGATTAGAGAATCGTATTTTTTCAAGCTCGATATAGTTCTCTATGATTTTTATTTCGTTTGATATCGCAATTTTAGGTGTATCAATCCGGTAAAGAATATAATCCAGAATATCTGAAAGTTTCATTACCGTATTTGCTGTTTGTTCCGATTGTTTCATCGCTAACACGTAGATACTATTGAGTGTGTTGAACAAAAAATGTGGATTGATTTGTGTTTTCAGCATTTGAAGTTCTGCTTCCACTTTTTCTTTTTGCACTTTTTGCTCTTGAAAATCTTTCTCGTTCCATCTTTTGTAAAACTTTATGGCAATAGCAATGAAAACCACAAAAAACAGGTTAAAAAAGAGCATCACTATATCAAGCATTTCAGGAAACAAATGGTGTCCGTCTGATAATTGTTTCACAACTAAAAGCAATGTAAGTAACAACTGGATATAGAAAAACATTACAATGGTTACAAAAGCAAATGCGAAGAACTTTCTTTTTTTGTTTTTTAGTAAAATGTTTGGGATTAAATGATAATTAAACGTATATACAGTAATGATGGCAACTATCAAGTTTATTAGTGATGCGCCAATTGTATAGCTGTTTATTTCACTATATCTTTTGTAGTAAAAAAAGAAAAAAAACCATGCACAAAACCAAAAGATAATATGCACCGATATACGGGCTATATTTTTAACTGATAGATTCATTGTTTCAAAACAAATATCGGTATAATTGCATTATAATGGTATTAACTTAGCTATAATGCATTTTTAATAATATAATTAGCTGACTAAATCGGTTATTTGTCATTGACAGTATTTAGATTGCTAATTGTAAAGGCAAAATGGATAAACAGATAAATATAAATTGTAAGGTTAATTTTTGACATAGATTTGATACAAATTAATGTTTAACTAAAAATTTATCAATTATGTCAATGTTTGAGTATTTATTTACTACGCTTGCCGGTTTTACCTTATTATTAATCGGATTATCCGTTTTGGGAGTGCTTATTTACGGACCACTTTTAAGTTTTCAACTTTATCTAAAGAAAAAGAAAAACATCAAAAAAAGCAATGTTGATGCTATGTTAGTTTTGGGAGTTATTGTGTTTATCTCAGGAATTCTTAATCAAATTGGAGGAATGATTGAAGCACTTGAAACAATGGTTAAAGCAACTGACATTTCCCCTCAATTAGTGATGAGTGGTTTGATGGAATCGTTTAAAGTTCCAATCTTTTGTTCTTTTGTATTAATTATCTCATTGATTTTTTGGTATTTCAACAAAAAAAAATGGGAAGTGCTTAACAGTAAGGATTCATAAATCCAATTAATCAGTTCATTAAGTTTGATTGGATTTTTGCAGCCATAATAGAATCAATACAATTTCTTTTAAAGGATAATTGTATTGATTTTGTATTAATTTTGATTGACTTGTGTAAATAGGCGTGACAGTAGTAAATTCAACGGTAGCCCGCTTCAAGTTCATCTCGGTTTGATAAGTTTGAAGCCCGCAATCGCCTACTTTGCATATACTTACCGTACCCAACCATAGAAGACACCGACATCAATGAAAATTAGAGAATTTACACTTGAAGATTTGAATGTTATGAGAGTGTGGTTAGGACAAGACTACATTCAAAAATTTTGGGGCGACCCGCAAGATTGGATTAAAGAAATATATGAAAATGTAAGTGCTGATTGGGTTAAATATTTCATTGTAGAATGTGAAACGCCAATCGGTTTTCTTCAGTATTATGAAACAGATAAGGCTCCAAAAGGAGGATGGTCTGATGAACCAATCGGAACTGTCGGAATTGATTATCTCATAGGAGATAAAGAGTATTTAGGGAAAGGATTTGGTTCAAAAATCGTTCGTTTATTGGTTGACTTCATTAAATCAAAAAACGAGTATGATTACATTATAGCAGACCCAATTGTAGAGAATGTATCATCCATTAAAGTACTTGAAAATAAAGGTTTTAAAGAAAAGGCTAATGGACTTTATTGTTTGGATTTAACCAATACAGCGATAAAGATTTTTAGAGCTAGCAAACAAGATGTCGGTATGTTAACTCTGCTATTTCGAGATACTATCCAAAATGTGAACTCAATAGATTATACAGAATGGTGGACTGACCATGATAAATGGCAGGAAAGAATAGAAGAACAGTATTTTATAAAAGCAATGATTGAAGACAAAACAGTTGGATTTATTTCATTAGCAACTGATGGGTACCTTGATTTTATGTTTACTCACAAAGACTACCAAAGACAGGGAGTTGCAGGTAACTTGATAAGAAAAATTGAAAGAAAAGCAAAAGAACAAGGTAATGATTTGATATATTCAGATGTAAGCATTACAGCAAAAGGATTTTTTGAAAGGCATGGATATGTTGTTGAAAAACAGCAATTCCAAAAGTCAAGAAACAAAGAATTAATTAATTTTAGGATGACAAAAAAAATAAATTGCTCTGCCCAACACATAGTATAGTGCATGCGGGTTTCAGAGGTATTCATTAATACTCCCCATTACAATTTGTTTACATGACTGGAATTCTGAAAAAGCTATTAAAAAATGAACTTGTGTTATTTTGGATAGTATTCGCTATTGCGATAGTTTTCTATTCAATTAACATTGGGTTAAGCGATCTGTGGAGTGACGAGACATATACCAAATCTATGTTAAGTGGTACTCTGTCTGACCTTTACGCCAAGTCTAAAAATGATCTGCACCCACCACTATATTATCTTGGATTAAGATTGCATACAAGCATATTCGGCTTATCAACAGTATCCCTAAGAACATTTTCAGTTGTTGGTGTATTAGCGACCCTGTTATTAGGGTATTTTGCCGGCCAACGTATCTTTGGTAAACAGGGAGCATTGTACTTATGCCTGTTGCTGGTATCAGTTCCGATGGTGGCGGTATATTCGCATCAGGCCAGAATGTATAGCTGGGCAACATTTTTTATAACCGGAGTATTTATATATTCCTGTTTGTTCTTACGAACAGGAACCGCCCGGGATCTGATTCTTCTTCTTGTTTTCACTGTGGCAGCGATGTATACTCATTATTATTGCCTAATTGCTGCATTTATGGCAAATATGTTTGTTTTGACTTATCTTGCACTTACGAAAAACAGAAAATGGATTAATCACCTGATTGTATCACTCATAGCGGTCGTACTGTATCTCCCGTGGCTCTCCATGTTTCTTGTACAGATAAAAAGAGTACAAAGTGCTTTTTGGGCTCCTGAGGTAAGTCTATCATCATTTGGTTCTTGTTTCGCGATTCCATTCACAGAACAATTCTGGACAACCCCTTTTTCCAAATCTCTGACAATTTTGATGTACGCACTAATTGTTTTAACAATAATACTAAGTTTTAAGAAATCGTTTTCTGAGTATCGATTAGTTCTTTGGCTGTCATTGTTTATTTTTATTGGAACTTTAATCGGAGCAATGATAATTTCTTTGTTCTCTCAACCAATACTTTATTCCAGATTTGTTGCGGTTATAGTTACAATGCTTATTATTCCCACTGCCATCCTTTTAACCGTAGTGAAGACAAAATGGTTGAAAATAATTATAATATCAGTTATCCTGTTTATGGGTATTCGTATATCTGTCTCTGCATTCGCTTTTTCTTATGGTCCTTATAAACAAACCATCGAATATGTCTCCTTAAACTATCCTGAGATTAAGAAGATTTTACATATTACTGAAATCACTGCCGGCCCTATGGTAGAATACAATGGGAATTCGGGATTAGGCCATTACTGGCTTAAAGCAGAAATGTCAAACGTTGACGCTTTTACCCAAATTAAACAATATCAAAAACCCGGAGAATTTCTAAACCCAGGTGAAGATTTCTGTGCAGTCCAATTTCACAACAATCCATTGAATCAAAATAATCTGAACCTTGTTTTGTCGGAATCGGAACTTATTAAGAAAGACACAGTGTTCGATGCCAAGTTTAAAAATGGCATTTTTATACAACTTTACATTTTAAAGTACAAAGGCAGCCAAAATCACTCTTCCGTCAGCTCATACCCCCAGTCAATACCTTTTAGTGTGGCCGGAACACCGTCTTTCATCCAGACAGGCATGGGGGCACCTTTCAGGTAGTGGTTGAAAAACTGTTCCAGGCGTATGCTCAGGTCTTTGGCGTTGGCTCTTCTGCTCAGGTTATGGACTTCGTCGTTGTATTGGAGCAGCCAGGAGGGTTTTCCCAAACGGCGTAATGCCGTGAAAAATTCTATCCCCTGGTACCAGGGTACCGCATCGTCCTTGTCGTTGTGCATGATGAGCACCGGGGTTTCCACCTTATGGGCAAAGAAGAGGGGAGAGTTTTCAATGTACAGGTCCAGACCGTCCCACAACGTTTTTCCAACTCGGCTTTGGGTGTCTTCATACTGGAATTGGCGCACCATTCCCGAACCCCACCGGATCCCGCCGTAAGCACTGGTCATGTTGGCTACCGGGGCTCCGGCTCCCGCTGCTTTCCATTTGAACAACTCGGGTTGTGTGACCATGAAAGCCACCTGGTAACCGCCCCAGCTTTGTCCCTGTATGCCAATGTTTTCCGCATCAACCCAGCTGTTTTCCTCAATAAGCTTTTCCACTCCGGGAACGATGCAGTCCAGGGCGCTTTGTCCGGGATGGCCTTCGCGGTAAATGATATCGGGGACAAAGACCAGGTATTCATTGCTGACAAAGAAGGGTATGTTGATCGTGGACCGGCTGGGGGCGGGCGATTTGTAGGTATAAAGCGTATGGGAATTTCTTTCGTAGAAGTAAACCAGCATGGGATATTTCTTGGAAGGATCAAAATTCTCCGGTTTGTAGAGGATTCCTTCCAGATCCTCTCCGGTAGCGGATTTCCAATGGACCAGCTCTGCCGTTCCCCAGTTATAAAGCTTTTGCTGCGGATTGATGTCGGTGATCTTTTCCTGTGTTTTGAATTTGTCTTTGGTGATCCAGACATCGGGAGAGTTTTCAAAATTATGCTTAATGTAGCAGATTACACCGCTTTCTGTTGACCGGTTGAGGTCGTTGAAGGTCATGGGCTCTTTGATGCATGCCTTCATGGCATCATTTTTCCCGGACTTCCTCCGTGCGGTCTTCGTGTAATAAACCCCGTTTTCTTTTGTCTTTTCGTCGAATGCCGAGAAATACACAGTCGCCCCGGCTTTGATGGTTTCTTTTTCCAGCCGTCTTACGCCCGGAGGATATACGACATAATCCGGCCTTGCTATCCGGAAGGTGATCTCTTCCCGGCGTCCCAGCCCTTCTGTCAAAGCCACCGGAGGTGTTTGCCCGGAAGGATCGATCTGCCACACGTCGTACCGGTCGTTGAGGTAAACCGCCTTGTCTCCTTCTGCCCAGGCACTGTAACCGTACGAGCGTGCCATTTCAGGTGTGTCGTGGAGTTCGTTGGCAAAAGAAACGGGCATGTCCGGGGTAATGCATACGATTTTCTTGTTGGCCCGGTTGTAGGAATACCAGAGGGAATCCAGGTTGTTGTACCAAACCAGGTATTTGCCTTCGGGTGAAGCGCCTACGTTGGAGATGTAATGATCCTTAAGCACGAGTTCGGAAGTGCCATCGGTAACGTTAATAATATACAGATCCGCCCTGGGGTCCGCACTCCACATGGATTCCAGTTGATAATTGTAATCGCTGACCGAGTAGCCCCAGTCGGCATCATGTTCACATGGGACATGCACTTGCGGGTATTCTTCTTGGGCCAGTTGCCTGATCTCCTGCTCTTTTCCCAGATCTGCCACGCACAGGTAGGATTTTTCCAGTTCCCGTTTCAGGTTGACCAGCTGTTGTGGCTGGACATAATTGTCCCTGTAATGCCAGATGTCCAGCCTGGCAATATCTGCCTCTAAAAGAGTGGTGTCTTTAACCGGACGTACCGGGGCAATGCCAAAGAAAATCCTGTGGCCGGATTTGCTGAAGACCGGTTCCCTGTTGTCACTGATCTGCCAGCCGTCCTTCAGGTTTTCATTTTCTATAAGCACTTCCGCCCTGGGAAACCCTTCTGTGTAATAAAAGATACTTGCCGAGTCGTTGCCGGTTTTTGTGGAATCCGGTTTAACCAGGAAGGCCAGGTGCCTGTTGTCCTGACTGATGACAGGTAATTTCACGGTTTGGTCGGAATCGGATGTATAAATGGTTCTTAGTTCCTTGTTTTTTGGTGTGTACATGAACAAACCGGCATCAAGCAATGAATCTTGTAAACCGGGCCTCCTTACCAGGAACAGGGAATCCCCGCCAAGGCTGAAACTGTATTCAGATACTGCTTTAAGGGTGTCTGTTGTTCCCGATTCAAGATGAAAGACCATCAGGTCACTTCCCGCTTTCTTGTCTTTTTTGACAGGCTCTTTGCCTTTGGTCGTATCGGCAGGCATTTTGGTCTGGTAGGCTATGTATTTGTTCCCGTATAACCCTTTCTTAAAGGATTCCAGGAAAGGGTGTTTGACCAATTCCCCGGTAAGACAATTGTAAATGCCGAGTGTATCTTTGGGCATCTGGTCCGGTTTGAGTTTTTTGCGTTGTGCATCCTTCGTCTCGGCAAAAAAAGGCTTTATGGATGCGATCAGGTATTTTCCATCGGGTGTCAATACGGGTCGTTCAGCCCGTTGAACGGACTTTTTTTCCAGGGTTTTGGAATTCAGTACTTCAACGTAACCGTCTCCTTCCTGTTCCCTGACCGTGTATGTTATGAATGTTCCGTCATCGCTCATGGATATGGAGCCGACGCTTTTCCAGGAGTCGTAAACACTGTGATCCAGTGGCTTTTTCTGCGAGTATACAGAATTTGCAAAAAGAAGCAGAAATAAAGTAACCGTGATTTTTTTCATTTGCTTTGAGTCTAATTAACTTATCGTTCTTACAAAAATAAGATAAAACGCCGGAATCATCATAAAATCCTTACCGGCGACAGGTCACATTGCATAGAGCATTAAGAAGCGACCCTGCGGGCATCACGTATTCTCCGTACCGTCTTGCAAAGGAAACTGTAAGAGGCAATACCCACGGTTACATTGGCTATACATCCTGCCCACATAACACCTTGCAGTCCCAGTGTTTCAGAACCCAGCCAGGCAAGGGGAACAAAGATCCCTAAAGTCCTTATGGCAATAAAAATAATAGAGGGGTAGGGTTTATTCAACCCGTTGTATGCAGCCGTACTGAGCATCACCAGTCCCTGGAACCCGTAACTGGCTCCGATTATGTAAAAATACTGGCGTGCAATGTCGATTACCTGTGCGTCCTTTGTGAAAACCGAGGCTATGAACTGCCCGAAGAACAACAGCAGCAAAAGAACCAAACCTCCCCACAAGAGCGAAAAACGGGAGGCGTACCGCAACGATTGGAAGATCCGTGGAAAAGCATTGCGGCTGATATTCTGCCCAATGAAAATGATCATTACCGAACCTAAAGCTGAGATGACCATCAGGGCAAACATTTCCACCCGGGATGCCACCCCGAACGCAGCCACCGCCTCGGCTCCGAAGGACGAAACGATTTTGGTGATAACGGCCAGGGATAAGGGGGTTATCAGTAATCCCAGCGTGGCAGGACCGGCTATATAGAAAACTTTTCTCCAGACCTCAAAGATCTTTTTAACGGATTCCAGGTGAATGGTAATGATCTTTTCCCGTTTGATCAGAATAATGAGAATGATCACCATACTGACGCTCCGTGCAATGACCGTGGCAAGAGCTGCACCGCGAATGCCGAGTTCCGGGAATGGTCCGTATCCGAATATCAGCAAGGGATCCAATATGGTGTTGATCACCGCTGAAGCCACCATGATCATCCCGGGAGTGAATGTGTCCCCGGTTGCCCTGACGATGTTGTTTCCCACCATAGGCAAGACCACAAAGGGTACTCCCAGGTACCATACCGACATATAATCATAGATATAGTCCAGAACATCGCCTCCGGCTCCAAGCATTGCAAAAAGGGGCCTAATGGTAGAAATCCCGGCAGCAACAAACAGCAAGACAAGCAACAAGCCCAACAAAAGGGCGCTGCTGGCCATTGTTTTCATTTTTTTCCTGTCTGCCGTGATGACGTTCCTTGAGATTAAAGAACTGGTTCCTATTCCTACACCTTGTGCAATGCCGTTCAAGAACATGATCACCGGAAATGTAAATCCTATGGCGGCCAATGGCTCTACACCCAGTTTTCCCAGGAAATAAGTATCCACCAGGTTGAATATTACCATCCCCATCATACCGAAAAGCATTGGCCATGTAAGGGAAAACAATTGTCCGGCTACATTTCCTTCGGTAAGGTTACGGTTAAGATGTTCCATGGATAGTCGTCAAAATTTGAAGCTGCTAGTTACTCAAAATCCGTGAATGGACAAAACAAAAATTTTTCGTATATTGCATAAATTCTAAACTATAACAAAAAAGTAAAATTTATGGGAAAAGAAGCAATTAAAGTGTCAGCCGTAGATGTTGACAAACTTATTGAAATGTTGAATGCCGCCCTTTCTGAAGAATGGCTGGCTTATTACCAATACTGGATCGGGGCCAGGTTAATGGAAGGTCCCATGAGAAGCGAGGTGGAGCCTGAATTGCTTGTACATGCCGATGAAGAACTGGGCCATGCTGTTTTGGTTGTGGACCGGATCATTCAATTGGGAGGCACTCCCGTTATCAATCCAAAAGACTGGACAAAACTTGCCCGTTGTGCTTATGAGGCACCTTCCGATCCTTACATTGAAAGGATACTGGAACAAAACCTGGAAGGAGAAAGATGTGCCATCAAAAGATACCAGGAAATTGCCGATTTTACAGCCGGGAAGGACCATTCTACCCACCAGATGGCCGTTCAGATCCTGAACGACGAACTAGAACACGAGGATGATATTGAATCCTGGATTACAGACCTGGAGCGGATGAAAGAAGAGTGGCGCAAGATCAGACTCTAGAAGGGTATGATCTTTAAACCGAAAAAGGGCAGGGGCATTTTGTATGCATCTGCCCTTTTTGTTCAGGGATGGATTTATTCCCTTCAGGCACCCTTTCCGACGGCTCGGCAAGATTCTTTTTTCTGCCGGAATTCATTTTTCTTCTTTTGTACGTCATAAAAAAAAGAAAAATGAAAAAAACAATTTTACCGATTATTGCCCTGATGGGCATTTGTTTGTACGGAAACGCGCAAAATTTTACTTTTCCGGATATTCCCCGTGAACTGCCGCGGGATCTGCTACTGGATTCTACCGTTGTACGTTCCTACGAAATGGTCACGGAATACCAGGATTACGATCTGAAAGGCAACTTTCAAAGAAAAACCAGGATCACTGCCGGTTATACCAGCGGTTTGGAAAACGGGACGACTGTCCGCTGGAACAATGTATTTATGGCACAGACTTATGAAGAATATGCGGACTTTTCAACGGGGACAAAACAAGAACTGATGGAAGGGTTTTCATACGATCCGGCCGGGAACATTGAAAGTGCCACTTTTTTCGACGACATACAGGGTGCCGATATCATGCATAAAAACCTGGTCTGGGATATGGTGGCCCTTGAAGGCTTTGCTTACTGGTTTTGGGACGATTTGCGTATGAACACCGAATACAAGGCCGGGAACCTGAATGCACCGGTAGACCTGGCAGGAGAGGGAACATTCACCAATAAAGACATCCGGATCCAATGGATAGGAATTACCGTTATTAATGGTGAAATTTGTGCTATAATTAAGTATTATACCATGAACAACCTTCTTAGTGTCAAAACAGGAGATATTTCCGTTACAGGCAGAAGTCATTACTGGGGAGAGGTTTACGTATCATTGCAGGATAAAGAGATTGAGTTCGCAACCCTTTTTGAGGATGTGATCACAGAGGTCATTATGCCCGGACAACCTGATTTTTCGGGCTATACGGTCAGGTATATCACTTTAAACCGGAAATCATGAAATGGAATAATCAGAAGGAAAAAATTTTCTGGATTCTGTATCATGCCGGATTCGTTGTGTTTGCTGCAGGAACCGGCATGTTGATGAAGTACCTTCAGACCGGGAACGCACTACATCCCACCTGGGTGGTTTCAGCTGCCGTCATCTATGTCATGTCCTCATGCATTGGATATCTGGCTGTATTTATGGTCAGAAAAGCTGAAAATTACGATCACAACAAACTTAAAAAAAGACTTCTTCCTTTACTCGTCCTGTTCTATGCCGCTTCTTACCTGATTGCCAACCTGGCGATCACCCTGGGTGCGCTTGGGTGGTTCCTTTATGTTGGGAGGGATATAAAAGAATTTTTGCCCCATCTTTTTCAAAATGAGTTGAATTTCGGGAAAGGAAGTTTCTTTATATGGCTCATGGTATTCACCATCTTTTTCTTTTATTTTCTTTGGAGAAAATCGGTTACACGTGAACAGTCCCTGATGGAGGAATCTCTCAAATACAGATACAACACCCTCAAGGCACAGGTCAATCCCCATTTTCTTTTTAACAGCCTGAATACACTCTCTGAACTCATATACAAAGAACCCTCCCGTGCAGACGATTATTTACAGAAACTGGCCTCAGTATACCGATATATACTGGATAACGAAGAGAACAGCCTGGTACCTCTGGAAAACGAGCTGGCTTTTGTAGAAGATTATTATAATATGCAGAAAGAAAGGGATACGGATAAAATTACATTAACCGTTGAACGGTATGACAAGGGATCATTTCTGGTCATTCCGGTTTCTATCCAGATGCTTTTGGAGAATGCACTCAAACATAACGCGGCAAGTAAAGAGTCTCCACTTGCAATAATAATTGCGGTAAAAGAAGGATCCGTATCTGTGGCCAACAATGTCCAAAGAAAGCAGGTGATGGACCAATCTACGGAAACAGGCCTTAAGAATCTTTCGGAAAGGGTTCGTTTGATCACCGGAAGAGAGCTGGTAATAAGCGAAAAAAGCAATACCTTTAACGTGACTATCCCACTAATACCGGCCACAAATGAAAGTGCTGATCATTGAGGATGAAAAACTTGCTACGGACAGGCTGATCAGGTTGCTCCGGGAAGCCGATCCCTCCATTGAGGTATGCAATGTCTTGGGATCTGTTGAATCTTCTGTCAATTGGTTTTTGAAAAATCCCAGGCCTGATCTTGTTTTCATGGATATTCAGCTGGAAGACGGCCTGTGTTTTGAGATATTTGATGCCATTGCCTTAGACACACCGGTAATTTTTACCACGGCATACAATGAGTATACGCTTAAAGCCTTTAAGGTAAACAGTGTGGATTACCTGCTGAAACCCGTAACTACTTATGAACTAAGTCATTCCCTTGAAAAATTCAGGAACTTCCACAGCCCGGTTGTCAATGTGGAAAAGATCGGAGAGATGGTACAGCAGATGATGCCCAAAACCAAGGAACGTTTTTTGATCAGGATAGGAGAGCACATTCGTTCCGTCCCGGTGTCTTCCATTCATTGTTTTTTCATTGAAGATAAATGTGTGTTTGCCAATGTGGCCGTCAATAAGAACTACCCGCTTGACTATTCTCTGGAAAAGATCGAAAGCATGATAAATGCAGCCGTGTTTTTCAGGATTAACCGCAATTACATTGTACATTTTGATGCAATAACCGATATGGTGGTCTATTCATCCAACCGGCTGAAGATCTCTGTTGACACCATACCGGATAATGAACAGCTGATCGTAAGCCGGGAACGGATAGCTGCATTTCGCCTATGGATTGACAGATAATTCTGTTAACTTTGTTTGTTATGTGTTTTCAAACAGAGTTGTCACTTTCATACAAGCAGCTGGAAAACAGGTTTAATGCTTTGTTTGCCGAAGGCGCGGATTACAAACCGGGAAGGTATTCCGGTTTTTCCCATCCGCGAACGCCTGTTATTGCCAACCGGGATCCGGGAACGCTCGTAATGATGCAGTGGGGATTGATCCCCGCCTGGGCCAAAGACACAGAGATCAAAAAATATACTTTGAACGCCCGTTTGGAAACACTCCGCTCCAAACCGTCTTTCAGAGATGCTGTTTCGCAGAGGTGCCTGGTGGCAGCCAATGCCTTTTACGAATGGCAATGGCTGGATCCAAAAGGAAAAAACAAAGAAAAGTACGTTTTGACACTTCCTGAAGGAGAAACATTCGGACTGGCCGGATTGTGGAGTACATGGACTGACAGGCAAACGGGGGAGATCATAGATTCATATACGGTAATTACTACAGAAGCCAACGCACTGATGTCCCGGATTCACAATTCCAAAAAGAGAATGCCGGTGATCATTGACAGGGAATACGAGGAACAGTGGCTTGAAAAGGGAGAAATAAAAATGCAGAACGACCGGTTGCAGGCAATCCGGGACATACAACCCTGACACAGGAAGAATAATGAAAACGAACCAACAGTATTTAGAAAAAGCGATTGATCAGGCATTTGCAGGTATCCAAGACAACCAGGGAGGACCCTTTGGAGCTGTAATTGTACAACATGGAAAAATAATTGGCAAAGGATGTAACAAGGTTACCTCCACCAACGATCCAACGGCACATGCAGAGATAGTGGCCATAAGGGAAGCGTGTCAGGCAACCGGCAGTTTTCACCTTCAGGATGCCGTAATATATACCAGTTGCGAGCCGTGCCCCATGTGCATGGCTGCCATTTACTGGGCAGGAATCCAAACCGTTTATTACAGTGCAGGAAGAGAAGATGCAGACAGGATAGGATTTGGAGACAATTTTATTTACGAGGAACTTAAGTTACCGCCTGAAAGAAGAACCGTTGCCATGCACCGGTTGGAGGTTCCCCGGGCAAAAGAACTGTTTGACACATGGGAAAACAAGCAGGATAAAGTGCTTTATTGATATAGCTTTAAGTTATGTATAAACATATATTTGGTCCCGTACCTTCACGGCGTTTGGGAATGTCTCTTGGGGTGGATATGGTTCCCAAAAAGGTGTGTTCCCTTAATTGTGTATACTGTGAGGTTGGACCTACCACCTTGTTGACTTCGGAAAGGAAGCCTTATGTTCCGGCCAAAGATATAATCAGGGAATTGCAAGACTATTTTCGAACACAGAAGAACCCGGATTTTATTACATTTTCCGGTTACGGGGAACCCACATTGAACAGTGAGATCGGAGAGATCTTTGATTATTTAAAAAGAGAAAAGCCCGAAGTTCCAATAGCTGTTCTTACCAACGGAACATTTTTGTATGAAAAAGAGGTGCGGGAAGCCATAATGAAAGCGGATCTCATTCTCCCGTCTCTGGATTCAGCTACAGAAGAAGGTTTTAAAAAGATCAACCATCCGGTAAAAACTATCAGTCTGCGGCAATATATTGAAGGATTGGTTGCATTCAGGAAGGAGTTTCCAGGCAAGATATGGCTGGAAGTGTTTATCCTTCCCGGGTACAACGACAGTATAACCGAGTTGGATGCACTCAAAAAGGAATTGCTGCGCATCAAACCGGACAGCATCCAGCTCAACACCCTGGACAGACCCGGTACTGTTCCCGGCCTCAGGAGTGCCACCCGCCAGGAATTGCAAAGCATCATAGATTACTGGGGGCTCCCCAACGTAGAGATCATAGCCGCTGCTGTGGAAAGAACAAAGATGGCATCTTACCGGAAAGATGTGGAAAATGTAATTATGGAAACCATTAACAGGAGGCCTTGTACACTGGACGATCTGTCTAAGATCCTGGGTTTGCACGTCAATGAACTGAACAAGTACCTGGATGCTTTGGAAGCTTCCGGGAAAGTGCATACGGTAAGACAGGACAGGGGCCTTTTTTATATGATACGAAAAGAAACAAAACAATAAAGATCAAATAAACAGTGATATGGAACGAATAGATACCTGGCTGGAAAATATCTTTGTGAATCTGGGAGTAGCCGAAAACGCAGCACCTTATATC
>Ga0334901_1002798_pt1 | contig 14183 bp, 10 predicted proteins | sample GraSluR3_MG_3_FD_207216 | JGI IMG/M metagenome (GOLD analysis project Ga0334901, IMG submission 207216) | Sludge microbial communities from methane-producing bioreactor in Wageningen University, Netherlands - Granular Sludge_15_08-R3 | ecosystem: Engineered > Bioreactor > Anaerobic >...
CTTAATACTCTCATATTTTTATATTGAATATTAATAAAAGCGAAGTTCATTTTAAATAAACACAAGCACGGGCCAGTTCCAGGTTTTTATAAACTATACATAGTTTTTAACAAACATCATTCAAAAATAAGCCTCATTAAATTATTTATTTTAAATTTAACTTATTAAATAATGAAATTAGTATTGTTGTTTGGTTTATATTTTAAATAGAAATTAGTATTGTTGTTTAATTTATAGTTAAAATAAATACAGGAACAATGGAACTAACTTAATACTTTAAACAAATTGATTAGGCTTTAAATAAATTAAATAAATTGATTAGGCGCAAAATGTTAGTCTCAAAAATTATTTTTTAATAATTAGTGTTCTAAATCTATATCACATCTAACTCCTTATCACATGTATTTTAAAAATGGATAAGGAACTGCTGGAAATTTCTAGAACACTATAAAAAATAAGTAATTAACTATAAATACAACTGTTTATCAATTAAGAAGTTATAAGTTTTAAATAACCATTGATAGTGGCTTTAGCATAATAAATCAACACGATTCTTTTAATTAATCACAAAGTTTGATTAGTGAAGATAAAATGAACACAGCTCAAAAAATAGTCAAAAATACAAGTTTACTCCTGATAGCTCAGGTATTAAGTTTCCTCTTGGCATTTTTCTACACTATTAAATATGCAAATTATCTGGGTGCAGCAGGTTTCGGAATGATTTCAGCAGCTTTAGCTTTAGCTGGAATACTAACCATCTTCACTGACTTAGGATTAAGTGCACTTACAGTTCGTGAAGTAGCAAGGGACAAAACCCTTGCCAGTAAATACTTGGGCAGTACTACCATAATGAAACTAATTTTCTCGGGCATTACTTTATTAGCAACTTTTTTAATCGTGCAATTATTTATTCATGACCAGCAATCAGCTAATGTCATATACACCATTACCATAGCCTTAATTTTTAATGTAATATCTGGAACATTCAGTTCAGTATTCCAGGCCTATGAAAAAATGGAGTATCAGTCCATAGCAACAGTACTTACCAGTATTCTTATGTTTGCAGGGGTTTACATTGCAATTTTTTATAATGCTAACATCATGGCCTTTGCTATGGTTTATTTAATCATTAACTTCATTATTTTACTATTCAATGTTGTGGTCTGTCTTTTGAGATTTGCTGTTCCCAAATTCGAACTGGATCTGGAATTCTGGAAATCTTTAGTCATGGAAGCATATCCCTTAGCTGTGGCCAGTATTTTTGCATTAATTGCATTTAAGGTTGATACTATAATGTTAGCATTTATATCTGGGGATGTTGCCACAGGACTTTACAGTGCAGCTTATAAATTATTAGAGGCTTTAATGTTCATCCCTTCAGTTTATGCCACTTCTATACTTCCAGTTTTTTCTAAATTCCATGTTTCTTCTAAAGAATCTTTACAATTATCCTACTTCAAATCTTTCAAATATCTGAGCATGCTGGGAATCCCTATTGCAGTTGGAACAACTCTGTTGGCTAATGAGATCATTTTATTCATTTATAAATCAGGATATGCTCAGGCAACCATAATACTCCAAATACTGATATGGGCTATTCCCATAATTTTTGTAAGTTATGTACTGGGAGCATCTATTACTTCCATTAACCGTCAACATGAAACAGTGCGAATTAGTTTTCTGTGCATGCTGTTAAATGTTGGATTAAACCTACTACTCATCCCTACCTATGGTTATCTAGGCGCTGCCGTAGTAACTGTAATTACAGAATTATCTTTATTCCTGTTCTATTTCCATTTAATCTCCAAAAATTTATGCAAAATCAATCTACGTAAGATTCTAACCAAACCAATAATTGCCAGTTTTACCATGGCATTGTTCATAGTTTTTGTTAAGCCCTTTAACCTGCATTTATTCATAGTCATAATAATCGCCACCATAATATACTTCGCAGTTTTAATTTCCCTGAAATCATTTTCTGAGAGTGATAAAGAAATATTCAGGCAAATTACGGGTAAATATACTAATAAATAGATGAACAGTTCTCATCATAGAAATATGGGATAAATAAAATGGTAACTACATTTATAATAAATGAATAACAAAGTCATAGAACCATCATGTTTTAAATCAGGAAAAAATTACAGTGGGATGATTAAATGAAGATATCGGTTCTTATCCACACTTTAAATGAGGAAAAAAATATCAAATCCTGTCTTGAGTCTGTTAAATGGGCTGATGAGATAATTGTAGTGGATATGTATAGTGATGATAATACAGTTAACATAGCCAGAAACTACACTGATAAAGTATTTCTCTATGAAAGAATGGGCTATGCAGATCCTGCCCGGCAGTTCGCATTGGAAAAAGCATCCGGTGAATGGGTACTTGCTGTTGATGCTGATGAGATAGTTCCTTTAAAATTAAGGAATAAATTATATGAAATAATGGAAAAAGACATGGGAGATGTTATTTACGTTCCCCATAACAACTATTTTATCGGTAAACAGATATTTAACATGGGATGGGGCCCCCTAGGTGATTTACATCCCAGATTTTTCAAGAAAAAATTCGTGAATTTCGGTGATGAGATCCATGAATTCTTTAAGATTAGTGAAAATGCTCGATCCTATTCCATTGATGACCCTGAAGCAGGATTCTTACATTTCAGTTACATTGATTTTGAACACTACATTGAAAAAGCCCTTAATGGTTACACCAGTATCGAAGCCAGAAATGTTTTTAACGGGAAAAAACCACGGGATGAATTAGGTAACAGTGTCCCTAAAATATTATTCACATTATTCCGGGGATTTTTTGATTCTTATGTGCGTGATAAAGGATACAAGGATGGATTCCGAGGATTTTGCATAGCAATGTTATCCAACATTTACCGTCTGGTAGTTTACATGAAAATAAAATTAATGGAAGAATATGACTCAGATAATCCTCGAAAGGAAATATTAGAAGAATATGAAGATATAAAGAGAAACATTCTCCTTGAATATGAAAATGAGAAATAATAAGATAACCTATGGATGTTAATACCATGTCGAAGCTTAGGGTTAATATGGTGTCCAGTTGGGGAATCCAATGTGGAATTTCTGACACCACCCAACTACTAGTCAATAATCTTAAGAAATATGATGATATTTCTGTACGTGTATGTCCCATCACGAAACCCGAATCCAGAAATCCTTTTTATTTCCTTAACTTACTAAACAAAGTAAAAAAAAATGAAATTACTCATATTCAATATCAACCTGGCCTTTTTGGCTATTTTCCCGTCCCCCATTTAAACTATAATTACATTGCATTGATCCTGTTAAAACTGAAATTTTGGAAAAAAAATAAAATAATCACCACAATCCATGAAATTGGCACAACTACCATCATTGATGGTTTGATCTTAAAAATCCTCAATTTATCTGATAAAATCATTGTGCATGATATTAGTCTCATCGAAACATTGAAAGAGGCCGGATTTGATGGTAAAAAAATAACAAAAATACCATTCGGTGTTCTTGAAACTGATATCTTAGATCAAAATGAAAGTAAAAAACGTTTAGGGTTCCAGGATAAACAGATCATTACCATTTTTGGATTTATCAGTGAAAATAAGGGTCATGATTTAGTAATAGATATCATGCCCCGTCTTGATGATAACACCATATTATTAGTTGCTGGAGGAGCCAGAAACCAGGAACAACAGAAACATTATAATTATTTAAAAGATAAGGTTAAACAGATGAAACTGGAAGATCGTGTAGTTTTCCTGGATTTTGTCAAAGATGATGATATCCCCATAGTTGCCAGTGCCACAGATTTATTCATATATCCTTACACCTGGATTGCTGCTTCTGCAGCTCTTAATCAAGCTCTTAGTTACAAAAAACCCACTTTAACTTCAGATCTTGATTACTTTAAAGGAATTAAAGAAGAATTTGGATGCATTGAACTTTTCAAAAAAAATAATAAAGAGGATTTATTCAATAAAATCACAGAAATTTTGGATGATGATAAAAAGAGAGCATACTTAACAAGACAATGTGAAAAATATTATAAAGAATCAAGTTGGGGGGCAGTTGCACAAAAAACTAAGAATTTATATTATGAAATGTTAGATTAAGTAATATAATCTTAGATAAGTGATATTAATTGTGGGGGGCTTGTATATATTTAAACAGTTAGTTAAAACAGATTATGATTTTGGTTGGAAAAAATGGCATGCTCCTCCATTCTACGCAGATTTAGCCCTTAAATTTCAAAAAGGTGATATTCTTGATGTGGGATGTGCAACCTGTGAATTGTATACCTTTTTGAGAAATAACAGCTGGACAGAGAAATATTATGGTATTGATCCCATTAAATATGAGGATTATATTTATCCTCCAGATGTCAATCTGATTATTAGTGAAGCATCCGAAACTGAATTTCCTGAAGTGGATACTGTAATTTTATATAATATACTAGAACATGCAGATGATCCACTAAACATTCTTGAAAAATCTTTAAAATCCACAAAACATAACGTGCTTGTTAACATTCCCAAAAGAAATGAGGAAATGTGGGTTAAATATGGTCTTTTTGAACCACATCAATTAGATAAAACCCATAAACATTGTGGATTCTCCCCAGAAGAGTGTTACAATTTAGTTGATCTTGCTGGAGGAGAAATAAAAACTTACCATGAAGCTGGAGAAATAAACGCAATGAAATCAATGCCTTTGTGGAATAACAGCATCCCTCGTGGGATTATGTTTCTGATGAGTAAAGTTTTTTCTTCAAAAACTTACTATCATGATATATGGTGTGAAGTTTTGCCCAGATAAACCTTATACTACAAAAAGCCCCGATGAATTATTATACCACACAAATCTAGATAATTAACTTGATAAAATAAAATTCTGAATCTGAATATACATATAGAATCTATTTAGATTAGCTAGATATAACTCAAATAAAATACTATATTTCGTTCCAGTATCCAGTTTCTTCTATCATGGTGATTACAGTGAATGTAGGTATTCTTTCATGGATAATAGACAGACAAAGAACAGGTGTAGATAACTATCTTTATGGTACACTTGAAAAAATGATCAAAATGGGTAAATCTAAAAATATTACCCTAATTCATCATAAAAAAAGTGAAGATCCAGTTTACCAGCACTGTAAAGATGTATTAATCCCCCACGTTCCCTTAAACCTTACATGTTACATTGGAATGCCTTATGCAGTAAAGAAGGCTAATGTGGATGTTTTACATTTCCCAGCTCATTGGCATACTCAGAGCTTGGCTTTTTTCCTCAACAGAAATGTAAAAAAAATATTAACCATCCATGATCTAATCCCCTTACTGTATCCAGATAGTTATTCACCTAACCTTGCAAGAAAGTGGAATACTTCCCTGAAATTAATAGTTAGCCAAGTAGACCATGTTATTGCAGTTTCCCAAAAAACCAGGGATGATTGCATAAAATATCTGAAAATACCCCCAGAAAATATCACGGTTATACCCAATGGATTTAACGATGCTTTCCAGCACCTGCAAAACATTGAAGAGGTTAAAAAATATATTAAAACCACATATAACCTTGATGACTATATACTTTTTGCAGGGAGAATTGAAGCAAGAAAAAATCTCACCACCTTAATAAAAGCATTCTACCAGCTGAAAAAATCAGGATTAAATCATAAATTAGCTATCATTGGTGGAAAGGGATGGAAACATGAAGAAGTACTCCACGAAATTCAAAGATTAAATCTACAACATGAAGTGATATTTCCAGGATATGTTCCAGATGAAGACCTAGTTAAATTTTATAATGCCGCAGATTTATTTGTTTATCCCTCATTGTATGAAGGGTTTGGTTTACCTCCCCTGGAAGCCATGGCCTCTGGAATTCCTGTAATTACTTCAAACACTTCCTCTTTACCAGAAGTGGTTGATGATGCAGGGATTATGGTTGATCCTCTTGATGTGGAGGCTTTAACTGAGGCCATGTTCAAAGTACTGGGTGATAAGAACCTGCAAAGAAAGTTGGCAGAGAAAGGTCTTTCCAGGTCAAAAGAGTTTAGCTGGGATAAAACAGCTCAAAAAACATGGCAAGTATACGAAAAAGTTTTCAATGATTATTAATCTTATAAAAATCTTATAAAATTTTCGCAAATAAGAAATAAAACTCTAAAAATAGATACAATACTAATAAAACATATAAAAACATATTATTTAATCAAACATAACATTTACAACAAATATATGGAGACTTACATGTCAGATAAATTAAAAATCGCAATTTTCCATAACTTACCTTCAGGAGGGGCTAAAAGAGCCCTCCATGGGTTTGTTAAATACTTATCAGAAACTGGACACACCGTCGACTTGTTCATTCCTTCCACTGCTGATGAGGACTTTTTACCACTCACAGATCTGGTTAGGGAGGTTAAAGTCTTCCCTGTAAAAAAAAGCCGGTTCAGATCACTTGTTTACTCCACTTTCAGTTATGTTCCAGCAATATTTAAACCCATATCCTTCAGACATCTGGAAGAATCCCAAAAAAAAATTGCTGAAACAATTAACAATTCTGATTATCAAGTAGTATTCAGTGAACAGGACCAGTTTGTAATGGCTCCCTACTTTTTAAAATACATTGAAAAACCTACAGTATTTTATTGTCAACAACCCCCCAGAAAGGAAAAAATACTGGAAAAGGTTTCCCAGCAGAAGAGGAAAGACAGATTCCTGGAACCACTCATCCAGTTATATGTCAACCATGTGATGAGCAAAGAATTGAAAACAGACTATGACACGGTCCAATATTCAAAATATATGCTGGCTAACTCTTATTTTTCACACGAGTCCATATTAAAATCTTATGGTCTGAATTCATATGTATCCTATCTGGGAGTAGATACAGAATTGTTCAAACCCCTTGAACTTCCTGAGGAAAATTTCGTTCTTTCAGTTGGAACCTGCATACCCCCCAAAGGTTACGATTTCATAATCAATTCTTTAGCCCTCATTGAATCTGATAAACGTCCTAAACTTTTCATAGTTTCTAATATGGGAGACGAACTATGGAAGGAACATTTAAGGAACATGGCCTCTGATTTGGGTGTTGATATGGAAATTCTCCGATTAATCGATGACGAAAAATTAGTAACCCTCTATAATCAAGCTAAAATAGTTCTATATGCTCCCTATTTAGAACCATTTGGACTGGTACCTCTGGAGGCCATGGCCTGTGGAACTCCGGTGGTCGCAGTTAAGGAAGGTGGAGTAAGAGAAACTGTAATTCACAATGAAACTGGAATTTTAACCCAACGTGATGAGTCATTATTTGCAGATGCAATCATAAATTTATTGGATGATGATAAAAAGAGAATAAAACTTTCAAAACAAGCAGTAGAAAGTGTTCGAACTTCATGGACATTAGAAAAAGCTGGTGAACGATTGTTATGGCATTTAAAACGTGTTATGGGTTATAAAAGCTAGCATTAAATTTATATTATATCAAATTTTAGATTAATTAAGTTTAGATTAATCGAGTTCAAGTTTAAGACATAATATCAAAACAAACAAGGATAAGAATATAATTTAAGAGGCATTTAAATGAACTGGAAAGACAAAAATGTGCTAATAACTGGTGTGAACGGTTTTGCAGGTTCATACCTTGCAGAAGAATTATTGAATAATGATGCTAATGTATTTGGACTTATCAGAAGGAGAGCTGACGGATCAAAAGCTAAAAATCTGGTAACTAGGGGTATTGATGATAAAGTAAACTTATTGGAAGGAGATCTAACTGATATCACTTCCCTGGCGGATGCATTTGATCATGCTCAACCTGAATTTGTATTTCACCTGGCAGCACAATCCTTTGTGGAACGTTCTTTCCACAATTCCATGGAAACCCAGAACATAAACTGTATAGGAACAGCCAACCTATTGGAAGCTGCCCGTATTAAAGATTCAGATGCTAAAATCGTATTTGCTGGTTCCAGTGAAGAATACGGGCTGGTAATATCCTCCAAGGAACAATATCAGCGAGCCAAAGAAGAATACAAAACCATTTTCCCAGAACCAGACACCATCCCCGAAGTTCCCATCAAAGAAACTAATCCATTGCGGCCCATGTCTCCATATGCAGTTTCCAAAGTTTATGGAGATTACTTAATGCAAAACTATTTCCACTCCTATGATTTGGACACTGTTGTATCCAGAGCATTTAACCATGAAGGAGCAGGTAGAGGTATCATGTTCGTTACTTCTGTAGTTGCCAACCAGGTTATGAAACTCAAATTTGGAGAAATCGATCGGATCCAGATTGGAAACCTGAACGCCTTCCGAGACTGGTCTCATGTTAAAGATATTGTGCAGGGCTACCTCCTACTGGCAGCTAAAGGAAAAAGTGGAGAAGTCTATAACCAGGGTTCCATGAGAACCAATTCTGTCCTCAGCTACATCCTCATGGGCTTAGAAGAGGCAGGCTGGAATGTCAACAAGATTGAATCCATTAATGGTGGTAAAGTTGTTGATAACCCTACCGAAATAAATAACAGCCCTATTTATGGAATTAACTTTGATAAAACCACTGTTGATCAGATGATACTGGAAAATGAACTGGAATACACCCTACAGGATAAGGGGATAAACGTTGACACAGATAAGGGTAAAGTGGTTATCGAGTTTAACCCAGCCAGGTTCCGACCTGCAGAAGTCCCCATACTCCTGGCCGACACTCACAAAATCCAGGGCATTGGTGGAAAGATCCAACACAGTCTCAGTGACATCCTAAAAGATCAACTGAACTACTTCCTTAACAAGGAAAACAGGATCTAAGTGAACCACCTATTCGGCAAATCTTTAAAAGTAGAATAGGACCTTTTTAAAAAGAAATAGGAACTGATGAACCCATGCTCCCTGAGGTAGCTGTAATCCTATTAAACTGGAATGGTTGGCATGACACAGTAGAATGTCTGGAATCCCTATTCCAGATAAACTATCCTTCCTTCCAGGTTATTTTAGTGGACAACAATTCTCAAGATAACTCTTTAGACCAAATCCGGAGTTATTGTAAAGGAGAATTAACTGTCAAATCCAAATTCTTCCAGTACACTTCCCTTAACAAGCCTGTTGATTTATTTGAGTTTGACGAGGAAGAACTTAATGATCCTGAATTCTCAGATTCCTCAACTGAAATTATTGGAAAAATCAAGGATTCACCTTCTAAGTGCAGTCTAGTTCTGATAAAAAACAGTACAAACTATGGATTTGCTAAGGGTAATAATATTGGGATCAGATTTGCTCTGGATGTGCTGGAGGCTCCCTATACACTTCTTTTGAATAATGACACAGTAGTGGATAAAGAATTTCTCAGGGAACTAGTTAATGTTGCCAAATCAGATGATAAAATTGCCCTAGTAGGTTCAAAAATTTATTACTATGATTTCCAGGGTAAAACTGATGAAATATGGTGTGTGGGTGGAAAGATAGATTTAAACAAGTATCCTGGACATTACGCAGTATTGGAAGATGTGGATATTGATTCATATCAAGGTGCAACACTGGATGTGGATTGGGTTTCTGGAGCAGCCATGCTCATAAAGTCAGGGAAAATACCCTTCCATTACTTGAATGAAGAATTCTTTTTCGGATGTGAAGATGCTGATCTAGCATTGAAACTCCACCAACAGGGTTTTAAGGCCATCACAGCCCTCAATTCCATAGTATGGCATAAAATAGGTAGCTCCCGGAAAAAAGGGAAAATCATCAACACCACACTTTCAGAAATTAAAACCAGCTTAAAATTCATAAAAACTCATAAAAAAGGATTCAATCGTCATCTACCCGTATATTACATGCAAATAGTTTATTTTTATTTATCAGCATTTATTAACAGGGTTTTTTAACAGGGTTTTTTAACAGGGTTTTTTAACAGGGTTTTTTAACAGGGTTTTTTAACAGGGTTTTTTAACAGGGTTTTTTAACAGGGTTTTTTAACAGGGTTTTTTAACCTGAAAATCATATAAATTCTTTTTCTTATCTTATTTAGGGTGATATTCCTTTTTAATGAATAATCAAATTATTCCTTATTTAAAGAATACTCCACAGCCTGTTTGAATCCATTTACCATGTTATGGTAACGAAATTTATTTTGAATAATCTCATATGATTTCTGGCCCATTTCCAGTTTTAAATCATTATCTTCCAGAATCTTAACCATGGATTGGGCCAGTGCATCTGCATCTTTTTCCGGTACAATAAATCCATTTTCATTATCTTTGATCATATCACAAGCTGCACCAACAGCTTCAGTAGCGATAACTGGTTTTTTAAAATACATGGCTTCATTTAATACCAGTACCCAGGGGTCACCAATCCCATAGGTTATGGAAGGCACCACAACTAAATCACTCATAAGATAATAGAAAACTAAATTCTCCTGGGGTATGTTACCAGTGAAGATTACTTTATCGGCCAATCCCAACTCCTGCACCCTATTTTTAAGTTCTGTTTCATATTCGCCACTACCAACTATTAAAAGTACTAAATCTTCATTTTCAAGTTGGGATAATGCGGAAAGAAGGTATTGTATTCCTTTTCTTTTAATTAACCTACCCACATACAAAACAATTTTTTTGTTTTTCAAATTCATTTTTTCCTTTAACTGGGCGGTTTTGTTGTAATCCTCTTTTTGAATGGTCTGGTTACTTACATTGGGCATTAAGAAAATCTTTTCTGGATTAGAACCAAGTGAAAGGAAATACTCTCTGTGTTTAGTTCCAGGTAGAACTATGGCACTGGAAATTTTAATCATAAACTTTTTAAGTGGTTTGAGTAACCTGGACTTGAGGGAGGGATCATCCCATGCCCAGTCCTCTCTCCAGAGTACAATGGGTTTTCTTCTCAACCAGGCAACAGTTAAATAATAAGCACTCTCCACGATTTCTGGAATACTATCCCAGCTACCACCAACCAGGAGATCGTAGTCCTCCCATGCTCTCTGTACCAATCCCCAGGCAATTCCCAGATGATTACTCAAAACTTCATATTCCACACCCTGCAGACCTTCAATTTCTTCAGGAGTATCCACACCATATAACTTGTTAGAAACTTTACCATGGTTGAAAATGAATTTAACCGAATAAATATCAGTTAATGCTTTGAAAAAAGGTATACGATACCACATAACTGTATTGTGAATGAAGAGTATGCGGGTCATAGGTAAACCTCAGCATAATAATTATCATATATTTTACTTTTACCAGTAAAGAGGAAATTAAACTCAGTCCAATCACCCACTATATCCAGTGTTTCATATACCTTCCCCTCACGGGCACCCATATAACCCAGATAAAGATAATCAGGTATAGTTCTGTTTGTCGCGAAATTAATTCCCCTTGGCTTATTAATATCTAAAATTCCCAGCATAAGCCTTGATCCACCAAGTGAATCAGCGTATATGTTTGAACTACTATTGGTATAACTGTTTAACCAGCCGGCAGCAATTACTTCTCCATCATAGATGAATAATTCACCTCTAACCATACCAGAATCATCGTATTCAGCAGAGTAAGGTGTGCCATAGAAATGGTACTGGAGGTGGTTGCTCACCATGAATAAGGGCAATAAAAGCAATAGGAATATTAAAGGTTTCCAGTTGGGCTTTTTAATCAGTTTAGAAATTTTAATAACCCCTATTATGAATAAGGGTGCAGTAAATATGAGGAGTTGGAAGAAAAGACGTTCCGGCCCATAAAAAGTTGATACTGTCGGCACCACAATAAACAGGGCCAAAAGAATTATGGATAATAATATTCCCAGGATAAATTCCTTATCTAAGATTTTTTTACATGTTTTGTTCTTTATGAGGGTTAATAAACCGATTCCCATTACCAGGAATATAGCATCGTTTACAATGGCACTTATGGTATTGGGTATGGATTTTAATCCGATCCCCAGAACACTTAAGACCAGAGCATCTCTTTGACCTCCACCCATAGCTGCTGATCCACCAGCCACCCCTGCAGTTGCAGCTACAACATCTCCCGCTGCACTGAACTGGACTTTAGCATATATTAAGAACCAGATTGCTACGAATAATAAATAAAGGAAAATGATATCAAAATTTTCGAAATTAAGCTTTTTATTTTTAACTAAATCCTTAACAAAAGGTAAAGCTAACATAGGAATTAAGAGAACAAGGGCAACATAAGATGTAGTGTAATGAGATATTACAGTGGAAAATATGAAAATAAGGAATAATATTTTCCTCTGTACTAATTTTTTTAAATACTTATCAAATAACACCATTACTGCCAGGAAAAAGAATAAAATCGCTATTTCTTGACGTGCTGCACCAGTAATATTTATAAAGAATATTTGAAAGGTAAATAACAGCCCAGCACAATAAGCATATTCCTTTTTGAAGTAATTTTTAGATACGAAGTATAAAATTAACGATAGAAATGATCCAATAATGCTGAAGTATAATTTGAAGATATACTCACTGTTAATGCTGCTAATAACTTTATATATGGTGGGGAGTATGGTAATATCCAGACAGGCATTATATGGATTGTAATAATTGTTAATATCCCAATGAAGATTGTTTAAGGTTAACTGGAAGCAATAATATTCAGCATGCACATCTCTACCTATTATATAATTAGAGGTTAAAGCATGCATCAATAACAGTCCCAAACTAATTAACCATAAGGAAATAGGATAAATAACAGGGTTAACACGTTCTTTAAGATAAAAGATAACAATTAAATAGGCGGGAATCAGGAACAACATTCCCAGAATCATCAAATTATTCTCATAAGTGTTCATGAGATAAGTTCCCAGAATAGCCATTACTGGAAATATAAAGGGAAAGATCACTGGAGATAGAAGACCCTTTCCAGAATCAAACTGGAAATTGAAAATATCCTTCATATTAAAGGATTCTTTATTCCTATGATACTCTAAAAAGGCCAATAAAACCACTTCAATGTTAAGGGTTACTAAGACTGGTGCCATGGCCAATGGCTTGGTAATCATAGGATAAAGGCTGTTTAATAGGAGTCCCGTGAATAAAAGTAGGGAAATGCTCAACCCTATACATAAAACCACCTTTTTTTCAAATTCTAATTTATGAAGCTTTAATAGATTAACTATTATTAAACCAGGGATGATGGTAAAGAATATGAATGGAATGGATTGTTTCAACAAGTTTACGTCTAGCAGGATGATAAGATCAGTTATGAGTAGAGCTAGTAATATTGATAAAAACCATTGCTCTCTTCTAAAGTTTTTTATTTTAGATGAAACACTGTTAATCATAGTTACCTCATTTTAATGGATGACTTGCTGGTTTAATTTTTTGTTATGCTTTTTATTTACAGTCATGGAAGCCAGGTATATTTCTTCAAAGGCATTCACATAGTTTTCCATGCTGTACTGGGATGCAGATTCAAAGGCACCTTTTTCTAACCTTTTTAATGTTTCAGGATTTTCAATTAACCTTTCCAGTATACTCTGCAGTTCCTCCTGATTTCCAGGTTGGAAAAGGTAACCATTTTTGTTTTCTTCAATTAATTCTGGAATTCCCCCAATCCTGCTGGCTATTAAGGGTGTACTGTTGGTCAGGCTTTCATAGATCATCATAGGTGAATTATCATAGCATATAGATGGAAGTACAGCTAGATTAGTTTCATGGTAGGAATTCATGAGCAGGTCTCTTTCCAGATAGCCGTGGAATATGATCCTGGGATCTGAAGCAGCCAATTTTTTGAACTCATCTTCATCAACTCCCTTACCATAGATATGTAACCTAATTTTATCGTTATCTATATTCCTGAAAGCCTTTATCAATACCTGAACTCCTTTAATTTTATTCAAACCACCCATGTAAGATATATCAATCCTATCATAATTTTTATCGAGCTTTTTATTTACTAGGTCAACTCCTAAAGGTATCTTTGAAGTTTTAACTTCCTGAAAGAACTGGCATGATTTTAATTTATCGATTATAAATTGAGAGGGAGCAGTTAACCAATCAACTTTGCCTTTTATTAATCTTCTCTGCAGGTTACTGTATAAATTACATATCATCTGAGGATCCTCACATATCTCCCCATTTCCATGTAATAAATTGGCCCGAGGGCATATTAAGGAACAATCATGGGCAGTGAAT
>Ga0334901_1002801_pt1 | contig 14163 bp, 10 predicted proteins | sample GraSluR3_MG_3_FD_207216 | JGI IMG/M metagenome (GOLD analysis project Ga0334901, IMG submission 207216) | Sludge microbial communities from methane-producing bioreactor in Wageningen University, Netherlands - Granular Sludge_15_08-R3 | ecosystem: Engineered > Bioreactor > Anaerobic >...
TTCGCAACCCTTGAAATTGGGGGATAAGATCCGTATTCAGCCCAAAAGCGGCATGGAAGGACCGGCTATCACGGTCACAAAGATCACGAAGAACGGACAGGCGGCAACCCGTCTGGGGAACCGTGAAAGCGGCTTTATCCATTGCGATAAAGAGATCCCGGCAGACGGTATCGTCTATTTATCCGGTTTTTCGGTAAAGGAATACGGAAAACTGATCGAACAGCTGCCTGCCCTGAAACATCAGATCGACCTGCAGCTTTTGATAGCGGCAGACCATATCGAGGCAAGGATCGCGGATCATCCTCATTTATCCTTGTGGAAAATGAAAGTCGATCTTCCGGCTGCGGAGAACCGCGCCGTCACTGCCGCGGCATTTATCGGCGAATTTCGTAAAGCGGATACTGCAACGATCGGCATCCGACGCGTGAGTGTTGCATTGGAGGGTGACTATTTTCTTTCGCAACGGGATATCCGAAAGATGCGTCAGGCTTTCGGGAAATGGCTGAACGCAAATTACACTCCCGTCCCGGAACCCGTTTTTATTTTTAAAGAACCGGTCCTTCCGCAAAAAGAACCCGTTCATACCATCGCCGTCAGGACGCTGAAAGTACTGCCGATGAATAAGAGTTATGATCGTATTGCCAAAGAAGGGGATATTAAAGCGGGTCAGGAATACATTCTCCCTGCCTTCTGTCCCGAGGATGAACTTCTGCATCTTAAAGATAAGATCAATGAAGCATATCTGAACGGGGTCAGGCATTTCCGGGTCACCGCATTGTATCAATTTGAGCTTTTGAAAGAGTACAAGGATATTGAGATCAATACCGGACTGCCGCTGCCCGTGACCAATCATTTGACCATAGAAACGCTTAAGGAATGGGGTTCGAACAGAGTTCAGCTTTGGGTCGAACTTGAAAAGGGAATATTGGATGAACTGGCACGCATCCTGCCGGACCATATTGAAATATACCGTTACGGCAGATTGCCCATTTTGCAGACCCGGGCTATCCTTCCTGCCGAAGGTGAGATCAGCGACGGTCGCGGCGCCGGCTTTCGTATCGAAAAGGGAGATCCGCTCACGTCACTGTATCCGGAAGCCGTTTTTGCTTTGCCGGCCGGGGAATTACCGCCCGTATCCACCTATACGGACCTGACCCATGCCCGTCCGGATGAGAAGACCGTATCGCGATTCAATTTTGAACGGGAAATGGCTTAGGTATGAGAAAAAGATAAAAGATAAAAGATAAAAGATAAAAGATAAAAGATAAAAGATAAAAGATAAAAGAAAAAAGTAACTCACTCACTACCCTTACTCCCTTACTCCCTTACTCCCTTACTCCCTTACTCCCTTACTCCCTTACTCCCTTACCCTCTTAAACTCTTAAACATTCTTCGAGATCATTCGCAAAAATTCTTCCCTCGTTTCCGCTTCATCGTGGAATTCCCCCAGGACGGCACTGGTGGTCGTGATGGATCGCGATTTTTGCACACCGCGCATCTGCATACACATGTGGCGGGCTTCCATGACCACGCCCAGTCCTTTGGGTTGAAGAATTTCGAAAAGCGTGTCCGCGATCTGCTGTGTCAGTCGCTCCTGCAGCTGTAATCGGCGGGCGAACATGTCCACAATGCGGGGGATCTTGGAAATGCCCAGCAGTTTTTTATCGGGGATATAACCGATATGCGCCACCCCGAAAAAGGGAAGCAGATGATGTTCGCACATGCTGTAGAACTCGATATCCCGCACGATGACCATCCCGCGGGCGTTCTCTTCGAACAGGGCGCCGTTGATGACATCCCGTACATTCTGATCGTAGCCACGGGCAATATATTCCCAGGACTTTGCCACCCGTTCGGGCGTTTTGACCAGTCCCTCGCGCCTGGTATCTTCGCCCAGTTCCAACAGCAATTCATGTATGAGTTTTTGAATTTTATCCTTATCCATGTATCTTCCTCTGTTTCAGGCGTAAATGTAAGCGAAACGGAGGGATTATACAAAAGAAAAAAAGAAGCCGGAAGTCAGAAGCAAGAAACAAGAAACAAGAAACAAGAAACAAGAAAATATCGCATAATAGATCCTGTAGGGAGCAGGCATGCCTGCTCCGGCCGGAAGATTTTTATAAGCGGAACATACGTTCGTCAAAAGGAAAATCATCCACGGAAAGGATCCTGATCTTATCAAGATCAGGATGATCGGGGTTGATGAGATAGTTGTAGTCCCCGGGTACGATGGCCGACGGGACCTGCAAAACACATGCCGAATGCGATGCGATGAAATCATCCCCGATCGCCCGCGTTTCCGATATGCCGCGATCTCTTATCCAGTCCGCAGAAAGTGTATCGATCCCGACCGTATTCCGGCTCAGCGTATCCGGTATATCAATGCTCATCATAACATAATTATAGGGGAGGATGCCGGAAGGCAGATGTACATACGCTTCCAGCAGGGACAATGCCCGGCTGCCGGAGGTGTAAACCATCCCGGTTCCTTTGGAATTCCAGTGTCCGCCCGCTAAAGCGGCACCGGCGCCGGAAAGAGCATCCGCATATTTTCTTTTGCATAAACGGTAAACCCGCATCAGGCAAAGATCCCATGCTCAATGCGCGTGAGTTCGTCAAGGACCAGTTCTCTGCCGTAGGAAGTGCTTAACAGATCGATGGGCCGCATATCACCAAAGGCGGGAATGGTGGAATACAACCACGGTTTGAAGATTCCCATTTTTCCGAATACGTCGATACCCCGTTCAAGGACTTCCATCATACCGATGATCTTCTCGGATTGTGAGGTTTTAAAGGGTTTGTTGGCTTGTTTGTGCCTGTCAAGGGTCTTGATGGAAACATCAAGGAAATTAGCCCACTCGTTTTTGGTAAATGGTGTTTTATCCTGCATGGTCTCAAAGAGGGAATAGGATAAGCCCGACATGATAAGCCGATTCAGTTGGATCTTATTATCGAAAAGATTGCGATATCCTACGGCGGCAGCATCATGTACCTGCTGTTTATCCAGGGTGTCAAGCATTGCATATAAAAGCCTTTCCGGCTCTTTATGGATCTTGATTTCTTTGTTCATCGTGCCTCCGGTCATATGTCTGTAATATAGGGACAAATGTCCGTTTTGGCAAGAAATAATTATTTTTTGAGATTGAAATTGAGGTGAGCTTTCTTCCCAAAGATGCAGGGACGCGTGCGCATCAGGGACACGGCGCGGCATGTCCATGCTTTTCCAATTATCTGCTTGCAATAATTCTGTTTTTTTTTAAAATTGTATGGTTAAAAAAATATATACTCAAAACCGTCGGAGCTGAAATGAAAAAGCACCTAATTTTCTTTATCGCTTTTACTCTAATATCCTGCAATTTATTCAATCCCCCGGGTGGATCGGTCATTGACATCACTTATGAGAAACAAATACTGGAAGATGTCAGTGTGGTATCCATTGCCTTTGAACGTGACGGCACCGCCTGGATGGGAACCCTGGGAGGATATGAGACCGGCCTGATACGTTATGGCACGGATAACACGGCCTCATTTTTCACTTCTCAAAATTCCATCCTCAGCGATTCAAGTACAATATGGGATATAGCTGTCGATAGCGATGCAAGGGTCTGGATAGCCAATGAAGGTTTGGTCTGCTATCAAAATGGGTCCTTTACACGCTACGATTCTTCAAATTCCCCTATTTCTGTGAATAATAATGTCCGCTCGATCGCGATCGACTCGAACGATAAGATCTGGTTTGTAGCCGGAGGACTGATCTCTTATGACAATCTTGAATTCACCGTTTATACGACCGCTAATTCCGATCTTCCTTCTGAGCTAATACGGGATATTAAAATTGACAATGATAATAATATCTGGCTTTTATATCCCGATATGATATGCAAGTTCGATGGTGATACCTGGACAAGCTACTCAAAAAGTCAATTGGATTTAAACTCAGCCCCGGGCATGTTGGGAGATATCGATATCAATTCCGAAAACGTGATCTGCGGAATTTTAGATTATTCATTATCAAGTTTGAGCTCTCCTGCAGTAGGTAAGCCCGTGGCCTTTACCTTTGACGGTATAACTTCCAATGTGGCACTGGGAGACAGTAGCTCATACTTCATGAGCATATTTATTGACAGTGATGATAACATCTGGTGTACGGGTATTCATAGCGAAATACGTGTTTATAATGCGGATAATCTGAATGTGTTCTCCAAACATGATCTGGATCATTCTCCTTTTACGATCAAGGAATCGCCCGATGGGAAGATCTGGATCTCCGGGGGAGACGACGGCGTTTATATTTATCGCAGATAGATCCTCCACCTGATGCTGTCTGAAAGAATGTCGAGTCGTCGAGGTGTCTAGGCGTCGAGATCTGTTGATATCCGTTAAAATTCAACATTTAAGATTCAAAATTATTCAAGGTTCAAAGATCAAGGTTCAAAGAATGTCGAGGTGCTGCGCCACGGCGCTGTGCCAGGCCGTAGTTCCGATTTATTGGAACGGAGGCTGGAAGTTTTCTTGACCTGCGTAGCCCTTCGAAGCATTAGCGTAGAAGGGGCGAAGCAGGTGACGAAGCCGGGTCGAGGTGCCAGCCCTCCGAAGCCTTGGCGTAGGAGGGTCTGGCTGTCGAGATACTAAAGACAATCCTGTATATCCTGCCGCGTCCTGCGAAGTCCGCAGTCAGCGGACGAAGTGGGGTAATCCTGTCGATAAGTCCATCCCGTTCATCCTGTCCCACAGGGATCGCCATCGTATGATCCCGTCAAATGAAAAAATCCATTTATTTTTATTCCATTCCCACCGTCAAATCCTTATATTTGCTAAAAATCAGCAGTATGGAACACAACAGCAACAAGGGAAGAAGCAAATGATGAAACAATATCAAGATTTATCCTTGAACAGTAAATTTATGGGCCGTACGCTTTCCGTGATCAACGATCTGTCGTTGGATGAACAGGATTATCTTTACAGTTATACGCGTCGGCTGAAAGAAGCGGTGCGTTCAAAATCGGACCTTTCACCTTTTAAGATCGACGATCCGAACGTAGGAGCGTATCTGGTATTTGTCGAACCCAGCACGCGTACAAAGGAGTCCTTCCTGAACGCCGTGAAATTCCATCATATAAAAACGAATATTTTTGATGCCGTAAGCTCATCGTTCAATAAGAAAGAAAGCTATTCCGATACCTTCCGGATGCTGACGACATACAGTCCGTATTCGCTCTTTATCATCCGGACCAAACTCGAAGGTGTCACGCGCTGGCTGGATTACGATCTGGGATTGTTCGCGGAACGTCTTGGAATACAAAAACCCGCGATCATCAACGGGGGAGACGGCAAACACGAACATCCCACGCAGGAGATCCTGGATGAGTACACTTTTCTCGAACAGAACAATTTTGACCGCAGCAACATACACATTGCACTGGTCGGGGATCTTAAACACGGACGTACGGTACACTCCAAAGCGAATGGCCTGAAGATCTTTAAGAATGTTCGCGTGGATCTGATCGCTCCGGAAGAACTGGCAATGCCGGAATACTACAAACACAAGATGGAGCTTAACGGATTCAGCGTTCGGGAATTTGAATCCCTGGACGCCTATCTTGCACAGGGATCGGTTGCGCCCATCTGGTATTTTACCCGCCTGCAGCTCGAACGTATGGGCGAAGATGTGCTGCAGCATGTCGGGCGACTGACCCGCTCGGTGACCTTCCGCAAGGAATGGATCGACAAAATGAAAGAGGGTACGAAATTCTATCATCCCTTGCCGCGTAACCGGGAATATCCGACCATCCCGTTCTTCCTGGATAAAACGCCGCTCAGCGGCTGGGACCTGCAGGCGATGAACGGGTATTACACCCGCGCGATCCTGATCGGTATGCTGGGAGGACGTTTGGGAGCTGATTTTAAAGGGGAATCGCCGGACTTTAGCAAAAAAAAGATACACTATATTGAAGAAAAAAAGCATTTCACCAGCGTAAAAAAAGAATATAAGATCGGAACGAAACCGGTGGATGACGGGATCGTGATCGATCATATCGGAAAAGGGGAAGATATCAGTACGATCTGGGAGCACATCTATAAAACACGAAGGATCCTGGGACTGAATGTGGTCAGTTCTCACGGGGTGTATTTATCCCATAAAGACGGTTTGTATAAAGGTGTTCTTTCATTGCCCGATCTCGAAGAGTTCGATCTGATAAAAATGAAAAAACTATCCGCGATCGCACCGGAATCGACCCTGAATGTGATACGGAACGGGGTCGTTATTAAGAAGATAAGGGTCCATTTCCCGCCGAAGATCTATGATTTTGACGAGATCAGTTGTAAAAATCCGGATTGTATCTCGCATCCCGCGCATTGCGAAAATGCGACACCCTACTTTTATAAGACCGATGCCAATACCTTCATCTGCAAATACTGTGACAAGGATCACAATTATAAGGACATCTGGGATATTTAACATTCATAAGGAGAATTATGGAAGCAATTGCAAAACAGATCGCGCGTGCGGCGCTGGATATCAAAGCGGTAAAACTGCAGCCCGACAATCCTTTTACCTGGGCTTCGGGGTACAAAATGCCGATCTACAACGATAATCGTCTTTTCTTGTTCTATCCCGAATACCGCCGGTTGATCTGTGATGGTTTTATGAACATGATGAAACAGAAGGATATTCACTGTGATATGATCGCGGGAACACCCACAGCCGGGATCCCGCACGGTATGCTTCTGGCCGAAAGACTGAATAAACCCTTTATATATCCCAGAAAACAACAAAAAGACCACGGTATGCAGAATAAGATCGAGGGCGTTCCCGATCCGGCGATGCTGCATGGCAAAACCATCGTGATGATCGAGGATCTGATCTCAACCGGTAAAAGTTCCATCGAAGCGGTGGAAACCGTTAAAGCTGCGGGTGGGAAGGTATATGACTGCCTGAGCATTTTTACCTACGGATTCGAAAAAGCGGATCAATGCTTTGCCGATGCGGGAGTCCGCTATCATCCCCTGATGACATTGGATACCCTGATCGCGGTCGTTGAAGAAGAAAAATATTTTAACGACGATCAGATCGAATTGCTACGGGAATGGAAACGATCACCTTTTACCTGGGGTGAACGATTTAAAGGTATGGAGGAATAAAATGGCTTACATCGACTTTTTACGTAAAACGGCAGAACGGACCGGTAATACGGTTTGCATGGGACTTGATCCGGTCATGGATCATATGCCCGCACGTCTCGGTTACCGTATCGATGAGATCATTCCGAATTTTTTTGAAAGGCTTTTTGATGAGATGAGCAATCGCTATCTGAAGCCGGCTGCCTTCAAGCCCAATCAAGGCTATTTTATACGGTATGATGTCCCCCTGCAAGGTGATTTCAGCGGTTCGAACGCACTTTCCAAGACCATCAAGCTCTGTCGCGAATATTTCCCGCATACTCCCATAATTCTGGACTATAAACGCGGCGATATCGACAGCTCGTCCAGAAATTATGCCCAGGAAGGTTTTGAACGCTGGGTTGTGGATGCGGTGACCATTTCACCGTACATGGGCAGTGATTCCGTGATCCCTTTTCTTGAATATACCGCAAAAGGGCAGGGGACATATATTCTCAACCGTACATCCAATCCCGGGGGAAAAGATTTTCAGGACCTGGTGCTGCAGGACGGTTCGAAACTCTATGAAGCAGTGGGGAAAAAGATCATCGAATGGGCGCAGAAATATCCGGATACAGGTGCAGTTGTGGGTGCCACATCACAAACGGAATTAAAAAATCTTGTAAGCATGTACGCCGGACACGATATCCCGCTGCTCATCCCGGGTGTCGGTTCTCAGGGCGGTTCGGCGAAACAGGTAATGACCATTTTGAAAAAAGCAAAATACGATTTAAGGCTCGTGCGTATCAATTCTTCCAGCGGAATTATTCATCCCTGGAAGAAAGTTAAACGCATACCCGAGGAATGGGCCGGTGTTTGCGCGGATGAACTGGAATCGCTCATTGCCGAATGCGGGATCGAATAGTTTTCCGTATCTTTTCGTTCTGCGAAGCTTCGCAGGAGCGAAGTAGAGCAAGCTCTATATACTCGGAGTTTGCTCTTTTGTGAAATATTTCGTCGGGGGGCGAACCATGTATTACAATACTTTACAAAAGAGAAAAAATACCGGTTGACCGCCCGCAGACGAAGGCCCTGGCCGGTATTATCATTACAGTTCATATGTATCATATATATATTGTATACTTATAACAAACAAAACAATTGACACTGTGTGTTATATTCATTATACTTCAACAAAGATACCGAATGCCGTATTACCATGGAAGAAAGCATGTACATGGATTTTGGGTGAATAGTGAAAGGGCGTTCACTATTGGCATGTAAGCGTTAAGGATGATTTTTAGCATAAAACGTTTAAGTTTAGAGGGTATTTATAATCTAACCGAAAAAGGAAAAAGCTATGAAAAAAATACCAGTGCTTCTTTTGGGATTAGTATGTTTTTGTTTTGCTGCAATGAGTAAAAGTGTCAGTTTTTCTAATTCCTTAATTTATACGTCGGGTCCTATTAAAGCTGAAGATAGCAATACTTATGTTGAAATCAATTATGGGAATTTCAACAAAATAATTGAAGCAGGTGTGCCTGAATTGCCAGTAATTTATAAACAATATATTATGTCTGTAAATGAAGAACCGACAGGTATCTCAATTGTCAAAAAAAGCACATATGAATACAAGTTAGATTATCCGTTACTGCCTTCAGAAGGTATGAAACCGATTTCTGGTGAATTTGAATATAGGGGTTTTGTTGGTCCCCGCTCATCAGTTTATAGTACAAATAAGCTATATCCTGAAAATCCAATAGAAATCCTACATGATGGATGGATGGGAGGTAATCATATTGTTAAAATAGCAATCTACCCTATCCAATTCAATCCTGTAAATAATTCTTATGTTTTTAACGAACATATTGAGTTTGAAATTCAAACCAAAGCAGGAAATATAAAACAAGAAGAACCGCAATATCGTAGTAATATGATGCAAAAGATCAGAGATCGTTCTTTAGCTAAAATTATTGATAATCCGGAAGACATTCAAAAATATGGAAAAAGACCCTCAACTAATTTTAGAAAAACTTCAGTTAATAGTACAATTTCTTTTTATGATTATGTAATTATTACTGAAAGTGATCTTGTTTCCTATTTTGATGATTTTGTCGAATGGAAAACGAGAAAAGGAATAAATATTGGAGTTGTTACAATCGAAAGCATTTATGCAAATTATTCTGGAGATTTAATTTCTGGAATTTATGATAATGCTGGAAAATTGAGGCAATATCTTTCAGATGCATACTATAATGGTACAACCTTTTCATTATTGGCTGGAGATGAGAATGTATTACCCTATAGGGAAGGTTGGGGGTATGGTCCTAATTGGCTCGGTAATTGGGAAGATATACCGATTTTAGCTGATTTATATTTCTCTGATTTTACAGCAGATTGGAATTATAACAGTAATGCTTTATATGGTGAAACAAAAATTATCCAAGAATTAGATATTTATCCTGAGATATACGTTGGTAGAATATTAATTAACTCAGGCTCTGAAATCGAGAATTGGATAAGGAAAGTATTAATTTATGAACAGGATCCGGGAAGAGGATATCCGGATTATGTTAAATCTACATATTTTAGTCAAGCAGATCAAATGCAAGCTAACAATTGGGCGGGAACAATTAAAAATTATTTAGATGTATTGGGCTTTACAACAACAATAGTTGAAGAAGAATCTTCTTATGATGATTTAACACCAACAGCGCCAACAGCACCCAGTATTATAAGCGATCTGCAAGTTGGGTATGGCATTGCTAGTTTAATGGGGCATGGATCTCCTCACCAGATTTCAGTCAGAACACCCGGTATAAATGTAGGGGGTTGGTGGGATCAAATCACAACATTTGAAAATATGGCTGATGGAAGCGGGCAACCCGGAGGTGCATTTGAATGCTTGGAAAATTTTAATTATCCGGGCATTCACTACAGTATAAGCTGTTCTAATTGTGAATTTATTACTGATATGTGTGGCGGTGCGAGAAATTTTCCTGAAATGTATATGAATAAGGAGGCTGGAGGAATTGCATACCTAGGTAATACAAGACATGGATGGATACCCTCTTCACTATACTTATTTGAAGAATTTGTTGATCTGCTTAATGATAGTGGTACTGAGTCAATAGGTGTTCTAGAAGGACTTTCTAAAACAGCAACAAACAACAGATATCTTTGGTTAAGCCACAATGCATTTGCTTGTCCAGAAACTAAAATATGGACAGATATTCCAGATGAATTTGCAAATGTTTCAATTACCGATAATACGTCATATATTACAGTAAACGCAGGTGAAAGCGGATGTAATATATGTGTAAGTGCTGAAGATCCAGATGACTATCTATTAAGTGTTTCAGATGTTCAAAGTTACAGCTTTACCACAAGTGAACGTCCCGTTTATGTTGTAATAACAAAAGACAATAAATTACCTTATATTTCTTTGGTTGGTATGGATAATATCACTGGTACCGTAACATTGAGCAATAATTTTTCTTATACAATCAGAAATGATATCACTGTTTCATCTACGGGTGTATTAAATATTGAAGCAGGTACAACCTTAAAGTTTTGCGAAGATAAAGAACTTATGGTACATGGAGATTTATGTATAAACGGCACTAAAGAGTCTCCAGTTATATTTACATCTGATGATCCTAATGCCGGCAGAGGCTATTGGGATGGTGTAAAAGCATATAATGGTGGGGGAATTAATGCTAATAACCTACATGTATTTAATGCTAATGCAGCGGTTGCTGGTGAATATGCCACAATAACCCTTGACAGTTGTTTAATTAAAGATAATTTTTATGGTTTTATGGTTTCCAATTGTACTGGAAATAATTCGTGCACGATAGAAAACAGTACAATTATCAGTAATACATCATATAGTGTACGATATTATAATTGTAATGGCACTATCTCTGGTAATAGCATCTCCGACAGTTTCCGCGGTATTTATGCTAGGGGCAATGTTGATATTAGTCATAATCAACTAAGTGATTTAATATATGATGGCATATGGTGTCTATCATATGATGGTGATATTTATAATAACGAAATATCTGATTGTCGGGATGGTGTTTATTTTACATCTTCTTCATCGGGTGATATGGTTACATGGGCGTCATTGAATGAATTACCAGATGTAAACAATGTGTTCTCAACCCCTATGAGATATTGTGTTAATATTGGATCTGGAACAACCCCAAATTTGGGTATTATATTTGAACTTGATGAAGGAATTGAAGCCGGTTGGAATGTTTTTTGTGATCCAACAAATTATGATGTGAAATCTTTGAGCTCCAGTTACATTCAAGCAAACGGCAACTGGTGGGGTAATACAATATCAATATCAGGAAATGTCTATTATACATTTACAGCAGATGAAATGATTGCATTATTCTTTCCCAAAAGAAATGTACTAAGTGATGAAGAAATTCAATTTAAAGAAGCCTATGAACTGGAAAGAAATAAACAATTATTTAATGCAGCACAAAAATATCTTACATTAATTGAGAGAAATATAGGTAAAGAAGATATAACTTATTTACAAAAATCAATGCATCGTATGCGAGGTTGTTACAGAAAGCTAAATGCATACTCCGACTTAGAAACAGTACTAATTGATCTATCAAACAAATATCCTAGAACATATGTATCAGCATTGGCAAAAAAAATGAATGCCTCACTTCTTTCAATAAAGAAAGATTATACAGGTGCACTTAATATCTTAGAAAATAGCGCAAATATATTTGTTGATTTGGATATGAAAGAAGCCGCAGCATATTCTTTATTGGATAAATATGAATTACTTGAGTATCTTTCAGAAAGAGAAGGAGTATTTAATAAATCTTCTTTATCACTTGAACTTACAAATTGTAAAGAAAGATTATTAGATGAATTTGAAGGGACTGAAGCCAGTAAAATTATGAAAGAGTTGTTGGGAAATTCAAATAATAACGAAATAGTAATGCCTTTAAATTATTTCTTAGGTTCACCCTATCCTAATCCATTCAATCCTATACTAAATGTTCCTTATGACTTGCCCAAGGAAACACATGTTCGGATAAATATATATGATGTCACCGGAAAAAAAGTACAGACATTGGTTAACCGGACACATTTTGCAGGAAGCTATAGTATAAGTTTTAATGCATCAAATTTATCCAGTGGCTTGTATTTTGTGAAATTAGAAAGTTCAGATTACACAGCAGTTAAAAAAGTTATGCTTCTTAAATAAGGAAAAATTGTATGAAAACAATACATTCAATATTATTAACTCTATTCCTATTATTAATTCTTAACCCGTTGTTTTCAATTGATACTTTATATTGCATAGCACATTTTGAACATATTCCCCCGACGACAACGGGATCAAATATGACACCTGTTATTTTAGGGGATATTAATGCTGATGGATATGATGATTGGGCTTTTAAATATCGAGATAGAAATATATGGGAACCATCGGATAGTGTATGGATATTTTTAGGTTCGGACTCTATTAGTTTAACGCCAGATTATGCAATACAGACACGCGAACTGGCAAATGTTGGTGATATTAATGGTGATGGTTATGATGACTTAGCATACTTGGATGTTGATTTTTATCTGTTAGAGCCCTTAGCCGAACCAATTGTGCGAATTCTTTATGGAGGCCCTGATTTTGATTTAATTCCCGATGATAGTTGTGAGTATATAAATACGAAGAAATATAGAATATATTATGATTCATTTAAGAAAATTGGGGATATTAATGGAGATGGATACGACGATCTTCTCTGTGGAGCGAGAGAGTATCAGGGTGCATTATTAACAAAAAGAAACAACTCTCAAGATTATGAAGATATTGTCAAGCTACAAGTTTATCTTGGCGGTGAGAATGTTTCTTGGCATCCGGATACTACTATAATTCCTCCGGTTTATCTTTCAGCTTCCGATGCGTTGGGATATGCCTGGTATAATTGTACTGGATTGGGTGATATTAACTATGATGGTTATGATGATTTCAGTATGCAATATTTTGAAATTAGGCTAAATGATTATGGTTTTTTCTTGTGTGATTCCGTTACTTATGTTTATTATGGAAGTTCAAGTTTAACAAATATCGCCAATAGTGCAGATACATTTTTTGTGGGAGAAATTAATGCAGAATTAGGATCTATTTCTGATTCGAATCAAAAGTCATATTTTTGCAAACATAAGGATACTTTGAATCAAATTCCCGGATTAAATATTGTTTATGCAAATGATATCAATACGCCTGAAATACATTATAATTCAAATAATGTAGGAAATGCATCACCGGGTGATATTAATGGTGATGGTTACAATGATTGGATTATATGGGATAAAAATGAAAATAAAATTAAAGGTTATTTTGGAGGTTCTGTAATTAATAATAATATTGATTTTACAACTCCTGATGATTTTCATTTTAACGGTGAAATTGGATATAGTATCTATGGGGAGAAATCGCAATTTTATATTTTAGGTGATATATGTGGGGATGGATATGATAAAGTACTTTTTGTAGAAAAGATTGATGATCAATATTATGAATTATATTTCTTCTCTTATAATGATATAAATAGTAATATTAATGATATGATCCCCCAAGAATTCAATTTTTTAAATATTTATCCAAACCCGTTTAATTCAAACGTCACTATTGAGTATGATTTAATGTCATACGTAAATGTTGATATTAGTATTCATGATGTAAATGGGAAATTTATTAAAAATATTGTTTCAGGTCCCTTACCAGCTGGAAATTATAAAAATACTTTTAATACTGCGTTTTTAAGTTCTGGTGTATATTTTTGTACATTAAAGGTTGATAACAAAATCTTACTAACAGAGAAATTGCTATTAATGAAATAGAGACAATAAATCATTTCCTGGATTCAAGTAGTAAGTACAACTTTATAGTCATCAAAAAATACTTCATTTAGGGGACGTGCATAATTTTGTGTAACTGGTCTTTCAATCAAAGTTCCTCATAAGCTCCCCGTTATTGCATGCCCTTGCGGGGGCTTTTTTGTTTATCCGGAAAAT
>Ga0334901_1002803_pt1 | contig 14153 bp, 14 predicted proteins | sample GraSluR3_MG_3_FD_207216 | JGI IMG/M metagenome (GOLD analysis project Ga0334901, IMG submission 207216) | Sludge microbial communities from methane-producing bioreactor in Wageningen University, Netherlands - Granular Sludge_15_08-R3 | ecosystem: Engineered > Bioreactor > Anaerobic >...
TTTGAAATGGTAAATATATAAAATAAAACAAAACATCGATATTAAATATTGCTTTGTTATATTAACTTGGACTTGCTCCTGCCTCAAATAATTTCACTTTAAAATCAATTAAAACAACGATTAAATAAATTTAAACTTTTAAAAAATAAGATTTATTATTCTGAATATAAAATAATTATGAATAAATTGATTTTACCTGATATATTTCTTCCTTTTGGTGATAAAAAATTAAATACTACATTTGGAGTCGTTTACATATTACGGAAAACAAAACAATACAAACTTACGAAAGCTTATTAAATTTATTCGCCTGAGGAAACTTGTTTAAATTGAATAGAAAAATGAAAGACTCTAAATCGTATTCAGGGATACAGCTTTATTCTCTGGTTGTGTTGCGGCTGTTTATTGGCTGGCATCTTTTGTATGAGGGAATTGCAAAACTGATAAATCCCGGTTGGTCATCCGTTGGATTTCTTCGCGAATCGCAATGGATTATGGCGGGTTTTGCAAACTGGGTTACTTCGAACAGCGGCGTGCTTAACACTGTCGATTTTTTGAATACCTGGGGACTTATAGCCATTGGCACGGGATTAATACTCGGACTTTTTAGCCGGGCTGCTTCCATTTTTGGCACAATCCTGCTTTTGATGTATTACCTGAACAATCCGCCGTTAATCGGACTGGAATATTCGCTCCCTTCAGAAGGGAATTACCTGGTAATAAACAAAACACTCATTGAGGCAGTTGCACTATTTGTACTGTCCGTTTTTCCAACCAGCCATATTATTGGTTTCGATTTATTCGTGAACAGTTCGAGACAAAAAAACAAAAATTAAAGGGAGGAACACAAAATGGCAAATAAGAACAAACAAGAACAAAATACGGACCCCAAAACCGATCAGGCACAAAATACAAACCTCAACCGGCGCACCCTTTTAAAAGCTATGGCCGGTATTCCTGTTTTGGGGTTACTTGCGTACGGAGCGTCCGAAAAAAATGCGTACAATAAAAATAAGTCATCCAGATTAATAAAGGAATTGGGACTTGACGATATCGAGGCACCGCGGATAATAAAATCGCGTGCCGGAGAAGGTGACTTAATCCGCATCGGGTTTATCGGGTTTGGCAACCGCGCCAACCAGTTGGCCAGAGCCCTTGGTTTTATGGACAAAGCAACTGCCCGGGCACAAAAAGAAAACGGAAGGCTCCAGCACTGGATGGAACAGGAATATTTAAACGTGGAAATTGTTGGAATTTGTGATGTATTTGATTTACACGCAGAAAACGGGTTGGACATCGCCAAAAACGGTTTCAGGGTTAACGGCCAAACCGGTACAGATGTTCCGGTAAAACGTTACCGTACCTACCGGGAAATGCTTGCCGATGACTCCATTGATGCCGTGGTCGTTGCAACACCCGATCATCATCATGCCCGAATAACCACCGATGCCGTCAGGGCAGGAAAACATGTTTACTGTGAGAAAAGTATTGCCCTTTCAGAAGAAGAATTAAATGAAGTTTATAACGCCGTAAAAAACAGCGACAGGGTTTTTCAACTGGGTCACCAGATCACGCAGAATACTGTTTTTCAACAGGCGAAAGAGATCATCAGGAAAGATGTTCTTGGAAAAATTACATTAGTTGAAACCACCACCAACAGGAATTCTGCCTCCGGCGCGTGGATCAGGCACTTAGACAGCAACGGCAATCCAAAACCCGGCAGTCTCGATACCATCGACTGGGAACAATGGCTGGGCGACAGACCTCACAAGCCTTTCTCCGTCGATCGTTTTTACAACTGGACCAAATTTTTTGATTATGACCACGGAATGCTTGGACAGCTTTTCTCCCATGAATATGATGCGGTAAACCAATTGTTACGTATGGGTATTCCCCATTCGGCAGTATCATCAGGCGGAATCTATTTTTGGAAAGATAACCGGGAGATTCCTGATTTGTTACATTCAGTTTTTGAATATCCGGATAAAGAGCTTACCCTATTGTACAGTGCAAGCCTTGCAAGTGCCCGTCAGCGAGGACGCGTTTTTATGGGTCATGACGCTTCCATGGAGCTTGGGGGCTCAATTAAAATTACTGCGGACTACGATTCCACAAAATACAAACAACAAATTGCGGACGGCCTTATCGATACAAACGGGCCGATGTTAAGCGTAAGCCCGGGGTCAGGGATTGATGCAATTACTTCACCTACAGAAAAATATTATGCTTCAAGAGGGTTAACCGATACATATGTAAACGGACGACCTGTTGATGTGACCCATCTGCACCTGAAAGAATGGTTAGATGTTATTCGTCATGGCGGTCAGGTGAGTGATGATATTGAGAAAGCATACGAGGAGGGAATTACCATTTTGATGGCACATAAATCCTATGTGGAAAAAAGGCGCGTGGAATGGGATCCGGTAGAACGCAAAATTGTCTGAACTACTGCATTTTCAAATCCGTTACCGGGTCTGTTTTTCTGAAGAATAAACAATTTTACCGCCAATGATGGTTAGGTCAGCTTTTATGTTTTTGATCTGCCCAATCGGGCATGGAAAAAAATCAACTGTTCCTTTCTCGGGGCGTGATATTAACTCTTCCACCTCTTTTTCTTTTACCATTCCCCCCGGGTAATCAACCATTACGTTTTCCTTCTTTTAAAATGATGTTTTTATACATTTCATCGGCTGTCTGTAATACTTTTAGTTCTTTTATCATATCATTCATAATATGCACTCCCGGAGCAATACATTATATTCGTTTTTAAGGCAATTTCTTTTCTCAACAGACACATATCAAGATGGGAAAAAAGGAAAGTTTTCCCAGATGCAAATCATCAAAGAAAAATATTCTTACTTATTTGAAACCAAACGAAATAAATGTATCACAAAAAAACAACAAAATCATTACTTTTTGATCTATTAAAAGTAAATATTTGCAAATCATTAGCCAAAAAATTTATTTTGAAATGTTTTGTGTTATTTTTGCAGGTAATATCAGTTAAACATTTTTTATGAATCGTTCGTCAAACAAATCAACAGTTTCCCGGAGGGCAAAAATACTTGAGGATCTTGAATCCAAAGGAGAAGTATCCGTCAAAGAATTAAGCAAAGCCCTAAAAATAAGCGAAGTAACAATTCGAAACGACCTTGCTCACCTTGAAAAACAAAACATGTTAATACGGGCCAGAGGTGGAGCTATTAAAATCAAGTTTTACCGGATTGGAACGGATCCAACAATTACAGAAAAACAAAAAGAATTCCTCAAAGAAAAACAACGAATTGCCAAAGCCGCTGTGAAACTGATTAATGACGGCGACACTATTATTTTGGACTCAGGATCAACAACTACAGAGATTGCTAAAAATTTAGAGCACTTTAAAAACCTCACCATCATAACAAACGCACTAAATATTGCCAGTATCCTTTCGGAATACGAAGGGATAACCATTTTTATGCCCGGTGGTTCTCTCCGAAAAAAATCCTTATCGCTCGTTGGAGTCCTTGCTGACGAAAATTTCGAAAAATTTTATTGTGATAAACTTTTCCTCGGTGCCGATGGTTTTGACACCACCCATGGCTTATCCACTCGTGATTCTGAAGAAGCTCATCTTAATCAAATAATGACAAAAATTGCCAAAAAAGTTATTGTAACCGCTGATTCAAGCAAATTTGAAAGAAGAAGGTTCGCATTTATAGGTCCTATTTCGGATATTGATGTAGTTATTACAGATTCAGGAATAAAAGAGGAGGATATTTTCAGGCTTGAAAAAAATGGGGTCGAAGTTATTGTTGCTTAGTGTTTTCATTCAACTGCATTCTGCTACTCTTCCATCTCTAATTTTTAATCGCTGCAATGCCTCCAAACAGGATGTAGAATCAAGCCCGCCGTGTTGACAAAATTACCGCTCTCAGTAGTTTGTTTCTCATGTTTTTCCGTAGGGAAAGTTACCTTGATCTGTTCTTTCAGGTATTCAGATACCGGCCCTTTTTTCTTTTCCTGAAATACCCTGTTTCAAAAGAAAAACCTGCCCACTTCTTCTTCCAGCATCGGATTTCCATAGGTGATATTATGTCCTTTTTCAAAATCGTAAAGGGTTAGTACCCTGAGGCGATAATAGGCTACCCAAAAACTTTGAATGGAACGAATAAAATCCCGTTTTGCCTGTTCGCGCTCCTGCAGGGCGATGTTCAGATCGGTAATACTAAGTTCGCCGTTCTGAAATTTCCGAAGCGCAATCTGATAACCGTTCTCAGCTACTCTATCGGCTTCTGTGGCTGTTTTTAGCTGGTCTTTTAACAGGCTGAACTGCTCAACTTGCACAATAACCGACCGGTCAAATTCTTCGATATCTTTATTCACATTATAAATGGTAAGCTCTCGTTCCGATTCGGCCAGTTTTACCGTTGAAGCTGATCGTCCCCAATCGAGTATGGGAATACTTAATGAAATACGCAACATCCGGTCACGCTCTGTCTGGTCGTAAATACCTAAAAATGTTTCGGCACTGTTCGACAAACCGAAACTTCCGCGCAGGGTGGTGTTCAACCCGGTACTGTTTTTTGCTTCGGCCAGTTCGCGATCGGCATTGATTAACCGACGTTGATACAATGTTGTTTCCTGTCGGTTCTCCCTTGCTTTTTGAACGGCCAAATCTAAATCGATATCAAAAAAGTTGATATTCAAGGGAATATCAAGATCAATTTGTTTGGACTGGTCCAGACCAACATATCTTTTTAGTTCAAAATCGGTATTTTTTAGTTCCATACTGGCCTGATTCAGGGCCTTTTGAGCGTTTAACACCGAAAGTTCGATTCTTGAAAAATCATTGTCTGAAATTTGCCCCAATTCCTTTTTTGTTTTTGAAATCCGGAGATTATCCTGGCTGTTTTTCAAATTATTTTCGGCCAGTTTGTAATTGGTTTGAACCATCAGGTAGTTAAAATACCGGTGTGTGGCATTCAGCGCAATTTCTTCTATTTGCTGAACGAAACGTTTCTGGGCTTCGTCATAAATCATCGGTTCAGTTTTGCGGTACCATTTCATCCAGTTATATGCAAATAGTGGCTGGCTAAAACCAATAACAAACGGACTACCTGAAAACCCGATTTCATCTTTATTTAAATTTTGAATGCCATGAGCTGAAGTACTTGCCCAGATATTGGTCCCCAATTGCGGAATAGACTGGTTCAGCGAAAGGTTTGCAGAAGCTGCGAGATTGGAAACCTGTTTGAATTCGATACTTCCATCGGGTTGAGTGATGGGTTGTGTGGTATGGGTATAATTGGGCAAGTCGCCCGAAAGTGTTAACTGGGGTCTGAAACGCGTTTTAAAATTCCGGTAGCGCCAAAAATAATTCACATTCTGGTTTTGAATATATTTGGAAGTTGGAGAATGAGTCAGGGCCAAATCGATTACGTCGTCGAGGGTTAAAATGTGCCCGATGGTGTCGTTTTGTGAAATAACCGGGTTTACAAAAAATGCCAACCCCGTAAATAACAATAAAAAAATCCTTTCCATTTTTTCGCGGGTCTATTTTTCTAATTCAATTTCATCAAATTGCCTGTAAGCGTTGAGTCCGTCAAATACTACGGCATCGCCCTCTTTAAGCCCTGAGAGAATTTCGCAATAATCATTTCCAATAACTCCCAGCGTAAAATCTTTTTTAACAGCTTTGTCTCCTTCGATTACAAATAGTTTATGTTTTTGTCCGTTTTCAAACTCCCCTGTTTTTTTTATCCGAAGCACATCTTCCATAAAGCTGACAATTATTTGTAATTCAACCTGCTGATTGGCAATAAGTTTTGGATGGCTGTTTTCCTGAAGATGCACATTAAACTGAATTTTTTTATTTTCTACCATTGGTGTAATGTTACCAACGGTTCCTTCCAGTTGCTCATCGCCAAGAGTTACCAAAACCCTGTTTCCTGTTTTAAGTTGCTCTGCATATTGTTCTTCAACCGAACCTGTTACTTTAAACGAAGTCAGGTCCGACATTCGAACCAGTAAATTATCGGTATTTACCTTTTCGCCGGCTTTTCGTGAAACAGACAAAATTATGCCGGAGGAGGGCGCACGGATACTCATTTTCTGAAGCAGATTTTGCCTTTCTTCCAGTTCTTTTTCCTGTATTCTTATTTGTAAAAGTAATCCATCCTCCTCGGCTTTTAATTGTTTAAGCCGTATGGAATTTTTCTCCACGAGGGTTTCGAGGTCTTTTTCCGCGAGTGTAATTTCCTGTTTGGTCTGGTCAATCCTGGCCGGAGAAATACCCCCAACTTCCAGTAATTGCTGTTGGTCGGCCAGCTGTGATTTTAACGATGCAATTCTCAGTTTTTTAACCTCCTCGTTATAATCCAGATCGAGACGGGTACTTTGGGCATTGAGCCTGGTGCGTTCCAGGCTGTTTCTTCTTACTTCAAGCTGATCTTTAATACTTTCAATGGCGTCGATAACCTCCTCGGTATTCAGTTGCAAAATAATATCTCCATTTTTCACCCTGCTTCCGGGTTCAACCAGAATACTTTTTATAATCCCCGGCCCCGGACTGAGAATAAGTACTTCGTTTTCCGAATCGACAACCCCTGTTGCGTGCACCGACAACAAAACCGGCCCCCGGTCAATAACTTCGACGACCAAATTTTCCGGTTTTATGGCCGATGGCAGAAACAGCCGGTAAAAATAGGCTGCGCCGGCTATTAAGGCAATTCCCAAAAAAATAAGGATTAAAACCTGAGATTTCCTGTTTTTCCACATGGTTTATTTACATTGGTTAAGGTAAAAAACAACAGAATCAATTCGCCAACGAACCAATTCTGTCAGATGCGGGCTAAAATTAAGAAATTCTTTTATTCCGGTAACAGATTACCTTATTTTTTCGAGAAACAGATTTCTGAGTTGCTGTAAATAGTCGGCATCTATTTTATTGGATAAAACCCGCACAAATTCAAACAGCCTGCCATCCTTAAAAAATGAACCTGAAGCAGCATCAAACTCATGTCCTTCCCAGTTGTATTTTACGTCCATGGTTACTTTAATAAATGCAGAAGGTTTCAAATATTTTGGAATTTCGATGTATCCAAAGTTTTCATCTTTCGCTTCAACGTAAATTCCTTCGCCCAATTTCACCAAATCCATAAATTTCACAATTTTCACTTCGGCTTCCAGTTTACCTTTCAACCTTTTATTCATTAAAAAATGGATGCCCTGATTTTGATATGCTTCCTGAATTTTCTCCACCAGATCGATTTCAGAAAGATGCCTCAGCCTGATTACATTCAGCAACTGCGAACCAATGAGCATGTATCCTTTCCCTGAGTCGAAATTCCAGTCGTACTCTTTTTCAATATTTTGGGTAGCCCGCAATACCTCCTCCAAAGGATACTGCCTGTCGAGCACCAGGTACAGATAAACAGGTTCGGGCTTTATCGGCGTTTCGTGATAATAACCCGGAAACTGGTGTAACGCCTCGAACACGAGACTGCCCGGCACTACTTTTTCTTCTACTGTAACAATTGTGACTTGTTTGGTCAGATTGGAGAATACTTCCATTTTTTTGTTCTGTTCCATAATGTGGTATCTTTGGTTTTATTTTAGTTAAACGAATGCCAAACAAAGTAGTTCATTTTAAAAGCATCGGGCCGGTTACTTTTTTTCGCAACCGGCGTTCGAAAAATATGAAAATTAGTGTAAAACCCGACAAATCTGTGCTGATTTCTTTTCCTTTTTTTGTTTCAGAACAGGAAGTTTTATCTTTTTTGGAACGAAATGAGTTGTGGATAAGAAAACAACAGGATAAAGCTGCGGCACGGCAACAAACTTTCGGGGAAGGTTTTTTTACACGAACAAAAATGCACACGGTTACGCTTCAAAAAGGGTCTCAAAACGGCACTGTTAACGTTAAAAATTATGATGTAACTGTTTTTATCAGGGATTTTCAAGCCGAAAGTGCACGAATGGCGGTAGAACACACGCTCACACAAATTTACCGTTACGAAGCGCAGGTTTTGCTCCCGCCCCGGTTAAAAGAACTGGCGCAAACGCACGGGTTCAGCTACAACAAAGTTTCCGTTCGCAACAACAAACGCAACTGGGGAAGCTGCTCGTCGCGCAACAACATCAGCCTCAACCTGCAAATGATGAAACTGCCGGATGAACTCATCGATTACATTTTGTTGCACGAACTGGTGCACACCGAAATAAAAAACCACGGCCAGCATTTCTGGAAAAAACTGAACGAAATAACCGGTGGAAAAGCGCGGGAACTGGCCCGGCAGGTAAAAAAGTATTCGACATACACGTTGTGAAATGAAGATTATGAATTGGAATCAATTATTATCAACCAAACGACTCGGCATGGAGGAGTGGAAAACTTCGGCCAGGCCGGAAGACCGAACGCAATTTCAGCGTGATTACGATCGCATCATTTTTTCCTCGCCTTTCCGCAGGATGCAAAATAAAACGCAGGTTTTCCCGCTGCCCGAGCATATTTTTGTGCACAACCGGCTCACCCACAGTTTAGAGGTTGCAAGTGTGGGACGTTCGCTTGGAAATTTACTGGCTGAAAAAGCAGCTGCTGAATTTCCTGAAAACCCGCTTGTTCCGGAAATTGGTACGATAGTTTCGGCGGCCTGCCTTGCCCACGATTTGGGAAACCCGCCTTTCGGCCACTCCGGCGAGTCGGCCATTTCCGCTTTTTTTCAAACCGGGGCAGGAAAAGAATTTCAAAACCAGCTTTCTCCTTCGGAGTGGAGCGATTTTGTAAAATTCGATGGAAATGCCAACGCCCTGCGCATTCTCACCCACCAGTTTAACGGAAAACGGCGCGGCGGTTTTGCACTCACCTACCCTACCCTCGCAAGCATTGTAAAATACCCGTTTGAGTCATCGCTGGCTTCCAAACAGAAGTTCGGTTTTTTTCAATCGGAAAAAGAAGATTACCAAAAAATTGCAGCTGAATTGCAAATTCCTGAAAACAAGGAACAAAAACTTTCTTTTCAACGCTATCCGCTGGTTTATCTGGTTGAAGCCGCCGACGACATTTGTTACCAGATTATGGATTTGGAAGACGCCTGCAAACTGGGCATTCTCAGCTATGAACAGGTAAAAAAACTTTTTCTGAACTTTTATGATCCCGTTGAAGACAAAAAAGCATTGACAAGTATTGAAGAAACACTGCACCGGGTAACCGACAAAAACGAGCAAATCAGCTACCTGCGGGCCGGCGTTATCGGGAAACTGATTCACGAAAGTATCCGCATTTTTGAAGAAAATTACACAACCATTTTAAACGGAAATTTTTCTAAAAGTCTGATAGGTTCGTTACAAAACAAACAGGCGGAAGCGATGCAACTGGTAAAAGAAATCTCCTGGTCCGAAGTTTATGCCCACCGCACGGTAGTTGAAATTGAAATTGCCGGGTTCAAAATTATCGGTACTTTGCTGGAAGAATTTGTGGGAGCGGTAATTGACCCCGAAAATAAATACAATAAAAAAATCCTGTCGCTGCTGCCCGAACAATACCGGCCACAAAGTGAAAATCTGTACCACCGGATTCAGTCGGCAGTGGATTTTATTTCGGGAATGACCGATGTTTTCGCCCTCGATTTGTACCGGAAAATTAAAGGAATAAGTTTGCCGGGAGTAGTTTAATGCTGATGTCAGTTGACTTCTGCAATTAAACATCCCGGGCTAAAAAATTAAAGACTTCTGTATTAATTTTGCTGCTGAAGCATAAAAGTTTTGTTATGAACATTCAAACATTAAAAATCATCCAGACAACAATTGTTTTAGCGGTGCTGTTTAGCGCTCACCTTTTCACGAAAAAGATTGTAAAAAACATTCTGAAAAAATTCAGGTTCACTTTGCAGCGCAGGAAACTGACCATCAGAATTGTGAACCTGCTGTTGTCAATTGTTGCAATTGTTTTTATTTCAGCAATTTGGGGAGTAAAACAGTCGCAAATGGCAGTTTTCATTTCGTCGGTAATGGCAGTGCTCGGAATCGCTTTTGTTGCGCAATGGTCGTTACTTTCCAACATCACCGCCGGTCTCATTCTGTTTTTTAATCACCCGCTAAAAATTGGCGATCACATTAAAATTATCGAAAAAGACTTCATTATTGAAGGAATAATCAACGACATCACCTTCTTTTTTGTGCACATAAAAACCGAAAACAAAGAAAAAATTTCCATTGCCAACAACATCTTTTTACAAAAGACCATTTCCGTTGTACTTCATAAAGATGAAAATACTTTAGACGGTGGCCATGAAAAACCGGTACATTAAGTTCCGGGATTTGCATTCCATTTTGTGAAACCACTAAATGATGCTTATTTCAACGCGTCCAAAATCCTTTGTGGCGTAAGCGGCATCCGGTGAACCCGTGCGCCACAGGCATCGAAAACGGCATTGGCAATGGCGCCGCCCACCGAAACAATGGCCGGTTCTCCTCCGCCCTGCGGTGGTTCGTCCATGGCATCAACCGTAACCGATTCAATTTTTTCAGGAATTGTAGAAAATAACGGAAGCTGAAAATCGGCAAAATTCTGGTTTTTTACGGTACCCCAGTCAAATTTAACTTCTTCGGAAAGGGAGTAGCCGAGTCCCATGTTCACGCAACCTTCGGCCTGAATGTCGGTTCCCTGCGGATTGACTACCTGACCCATATCCTGCCCGACAACGGCACGCAGTACCTTCACATCGCCGGTAGTTTTATTTACCTTCACCTCCACCATGATGGTCACGTAGGTTCCGGCGTCAATTCCAACAGCCATTCCTTTTCCATGTCCTTCAGGTAGTTTAACGGTGTTCCAGCCAAATTTATCAGCCGCCACCTGCATCGACCGCCTCGCCCGGTTGTCCCCAATATTTTTCATTCTGAATTCCAGTGGGTCCATCCCGATTTTGTGCGCCATAATATCAAAATGTACTTCGCGCGCAAAGGTGTTGGTAGGATTGCCGGGAGCACGCCAGGCGCCGGTGTAAAACGGATGCACACCGGGCCCGTCGAAGGTGGTTGTTTTGTGGTGCGGGATGTTGTAAAACGGGTCTGTTCCCCGTGCACCGGCACAATACGTGTCGAAGTTAAAAAAGGTAATTTTACCGTCGTTAGCAATGCCCGAATTGATTTTCACCACGGCAGCCGGGCTGAACCTGTCGTACATAAATTCTTCTTTGCGGCTCCACATGAGTTGAACGGGTGTTCCTTCCACCATTTTTGCAATGCGGGCGGCTTCCACGGCCTGCTGATTGTAAATTTTGCCGCCAAATCCACCGCCCAGAAAAATCTGTTTCAGATGTACTTTTTCCAGCGGGAGTTTCAGTTCGTCGGAAATTTCCTGGCGGGTGCCAAACGGCGTTTGCGACGAGGCCCACATGGTCAGCCTCCCGTCTTCGAAAACAGCGGTGGCTGCATGTGTTTCGATGGATGCATGTGCCTTGTAGCCGTCGTGATATTCTTCTTCAAAAAGAATATCGGCCTCCTTTTTCCCCTGTTCAAGGTTGCCGCCGCTGTGCCGAACCCGGCCTTCCGTAGCCGTTTTCAAAATGTGTTCGAAAATGGTTTCATCGTCGGCTTTCGAGGGCGGAATTTCCCATTCGGTTTCGATGGCATTTACCGCCTTCTCGGCCACTTCAGGATGTTCATGAAGTACCACAATAAAATCGCCTTCCCTGAGCAGTTTCACACCCTCCATGGCTTCGGCCTTCGAGGTATCAACAGCAATTAGTTTTGAACCGTGCGCCGGCGGCCGGACAATTTTTGCACAAAGCATTCCCGGCAGTTGAATATCGGCAGCGTACAATGCTTTCCCGGTTACTTTTTCCACAGCATCTCTGCGCAAAAATGATTTTCCGATGACATCAAACTCACCCGGTTTTTTGATGGGCGGTTTTTCGCTCAGCCCCCGGACTATTTTTTTGCCTTCTGTGAGTTCCTCGTAGGTAACAAATTCCGATTTGTCGGACTTCACCACCACTTTGCCGTTTGCGGCCTCGAGTTGTTCCACCGGCACCTCCAGTTTTTCCGAGGCCAGTTCGATTAAAACCAGCCGTGCTTCTACAGCGGCAGCCCGAATCAGCGGATCGTGGAAACGCGTTGTCATAGACCCCCAGGTACCTGCGTCGTAAGGAACCAGGTCGGTGTCGCCCATAATCATGTTCACACGGTCGAGGCTCACCTCCAACTCGTCAGCAAGCACCTGCGCCAGCGAGGTGTTAATGCCCTGTCCCATTTCTATTTTCCCGGAAAAACAATCCACAAAACCGTCTTCACGTACACGCAGGTACGCGTTAAATTCCGGATATTCCTCATCGTCTTTTCCCCTGAAAGCTTTTGTAAACGCAAGCTGACTCAGCGAAAAAACGATGATGATTCCACTGCCCATTTTTTTGATAAACTCACGCCGGTCGAACTGCACCGGAGGCGAATCGACGGTATCGAAATAGAGTCTGTTAATTTTATCTGCTTTCATAACTTCGGTTCTCCTTTCATTGATTCAGATGCCGATGCAACCGCGTCGATAATCCGGGTGTGGGCCCCGCAACGGCAAAGGTTATCTTCCATTCCTGCAATTATTTCTTCGCGTGTGGGTTCCGGATTCTGATTGAGCAGCCCCACCGCATTCATAACCATGCCCGGTGTACAGTACCCGCACTGAAGGGCATCGTTATCCACAAAGGCCTGCTGTACCGGGTGCAATTCTCCGTTTGTAGCTAAACCTTCAATGGTTGTAATGCGTGCATCCTGAACATCTTCCAGAAAAATACCGCACGAACGTACCGGATCGCCGTCCCAAAGCACTGTACACGAACCGCAGTAACCCAAGCCACAACCGTATTTGGTGCCTGTTAATTTAAAGTGGGTACGCAACGCCCAAAGCAGCGTCTGGTTTTCCTCAAACGCCACTTCCACTTTTTCCCCGTTTAGTTCAAACTGAACCTTTTTTTCCATATCGATCTAATTTAAGTTGATTTCTCTTGAATACTCTTCAGGCGTGTCGATGTCACGCAAAATTTCGGGCAGGTTGCACTCGGCTTCCTCCACATCGTGGCTGAATTTCTCCATCAGTTGCCGGAGCCCTTTTCCCGGGTCGAGCTGTTCGATTTCGGTTTTGTATTTCGTTTCAATCAACACCGGGTGACCTCTTCCGTCATTCATTACCGGAATAATTATTCCTCTTCCTGAATTCTGCCATGTTTTTAGAACCAGCTGGGTTACCTGGGAAGGAATTTGCGGCTGATCGCCCAGAAAAACCAAGGCAGCGTCAGCCTCGTCAGGCAAAGCCCGGAAACCGCAAATAACTGATGACAACATTCCTTGCGCGTAGTTTTCATTCATACAGGTTTTTACGGGCAATTTACCGATTTGTTTTTTTATTTCAGAATGATGTGAACCCAGCACCACCACAATATTATTTTTCAGCACTGGTATAATGTTCAAAATAACCGTTTCAATGATGGTTTTCCCGTTGAACGGCAAAAGCAGCTTTTGTTTTTTCATCCGCGTGGATTTACCGGCTGCCAAAACGATTCCCCAAATATTATCCATCGGTTTTATTTAACTGTGAGCGTACCTGAATCAGTTGTGCGGCAATGCTTACTGCAATTTCCTGAACGGTTTTCGAATGAACAGGCAAACCGATTGGCGTATATACTTTATCCCACTGCTCTGAAGTTGCCCAACCATTTTTCAGAAAAAGCCCGCGCAGTTGCACTACCTTTTTACGGCTTCCCATCATGCCAATGTAACCGGCTTCGGAGCGGATAAAATGTTTGAGCACTTCGCTGTCGTTTTTATGCCCGCGGGTTACAATAACAATAAACGTATCGCGACCGGGAACTATTTCTCCCAGCGCTTCTTCCATTTTTCCGCAAAGAATTTTGTCGGCTGAGGGAAGATTCTCCTTATTGGCGAATTCCGGGCGGTCGTCCCAAACGGTAACCTCGAAATCGAGCAGTTTACCCATGTGTGCCAGCGCTTTCCCCACGTGGCCCGCACCGGCAATAATTAATCGCGGCAACGGAGCCACACCTTCCAAAAAAATATAATTGTCTTCAAACTCCGGGGAGGTGTGTTCCACAATCACGCGAAGATCGCCGGCCCCGGGCGCCCGAAGCATTTCCTCCATCTTCTGTGCAATATCTTTATGC
>Ga0334901_1002822_pt1 | contig 14081 bp, 12 predicted proteins | sample GraSluR3_MG_3_FD_207216 | JGI IMG/M metagenome (GOLD analysis project Ga0334901, IMG submission 207216) | Sludge microbial communities from methane-producing bioreactor in Wageningen University, Netherlands - Granular Sludge_15_08-R3 | ecosystem: Engineered > Bioreactor > Anaerobic >...
AGAGAACTTGTTGCCGATCATCGTCAAAACGGAACAAGCTATCAACAGATTACGACAGTAAATCTTGATGAGTATGCCGGTATTGATCCAAAGGATCCCAATAGTTATCATGCCTATATGGCAAGTCATTTTTTTAATCATGTTGATCTTCCGGAGAATCAGAGCTATCTTCCAAGTAGCTCAGATCTTTCAGAGGAAGAGTCCAAGCACTATGATGATTTGATTGCCAGTCTTGGAGGTATCGATCTTCAACTGCTTGGAATAGGTCGAAACGGTCATATCGGATTTAATGAACCGGGAACGCCTTTAACGATTGGCACACATGTAGTACAATTAACGGAATCAACGCGTAAAGCGAACGCTCGTTATTTTAGGAGTCTTTCGGATGTTCCTGAACGAGCAGTTACTATGGGCATCGGAACCATTTTAAAGAGCAAAAGAATTCTTTTGATTGCATCCGGGGAGGAAAAAGCTGAGGCAATGAGCAAGCTGATCCACGCGTCTTTGCCTGACAGCAGCTTTCCTGCTTCTGCCCTTACACAGCATCCGGATGTTACCGTGATTGCCGATGAACCTGCATTATCTCTAATATCGATGAGCAAGGATTGATGAAATGATTGACCGTAAATCTCCGGTACCGATGTATTATCAAATTGAACAATACATTGAGCAGTTAATTGAAAACAGGAATTTGAAATCCGGTGATCAAATCCCATCTGAACGAGAATTTACCGATCAGTTTCATGTGTCGAGAATGACTGTGCGACAGGCTGTTATGAATTTGGTACATTCGGGGGTACTTATACGTATTAAAGGAAAAGGCACGTTTGTTTCGGATCAGAACAAAATTGAGAAATCTCTGCTTGGATTAAACGGATTCTCAGAGGATATGATCAGCCGTGGGATGAAACCTGGCAGTATTATGATGAGTTTCACACGTGTGTGTGCTTCTGTCAAAGTAGCGGATCATCTCGCATTAGACGAGCATGATGATGTATTTGAAATCAAGCGAACACGTCTTGCTGATGATGAGCCGATGGCAATCGAAACCTCATATATTCCAGTTAAAATGGTACCTAATCTCACTGAGGAACAAGTCAGTCCGTCACTTTATCAATATATTGAGAGGCAGTGCGGGCTTCCTTTTGATCATGCCATTCAATCGATTGAGGCATCTGTTGTTACAGCCGAGGAAGCGAAGGTTCTGGATATTCCAAAGGGTTCTCCGATTTTATTAATCGAACGCTGCTCCTATTTGAAGAATGGATGTCCAATCGAATTGACAAAGTCATTATTCCGGGCTGATCGCTATAAATTTATGGCGACACTTCCTAGGGAATAAGCATTTAACTGTGCTTATTCTCTTTTTTATTTTTTAATACTTCGTTTAAGGAGATAATAGCCAATGAGGATGGCTTTAAAAACTATTTATGATAAGAAAAACTTATTAATTAGATTTAATTAAATAAAATTTACTTAATTAAAAAATTCCCTTATGATTAGAGTAGAGAAAAGTGTAAAAACAGACGGGATGGTGAAACAATGGTGGCAGCTGCAGAAACAAGGGCAGTGAAAAAAAATGATTTTTTCAATGCTCGAAACACGTTTAAAAGCAATGGGAAAACCATAAGTTTTTATCAATTAACCGCTTTGTCGGAATATGGTGACGTCGAGAGATTGCCTTATTCAATAAAGGTGTTATTGGAAGCCGTTCTGCGACAATGCGATGAAAAAGTGATCAAAAGAGAGCATGTAGAAAATTTGGCCAAGTGGGGAACTGCAAATCTTGATAAGAACATTGACGTTCCGTTTAACCCTTCACGAATTATTCTTCAGGACTTTACGGGAGTGCCCGCAGTCGTGGATTTAGCTTCTTTGCGTAAGGCTATGGCCGATTTAGGCGGAGATCCGGAAAAGATTAATCCGGAAAAACCGGTCGATCTTGTTGTCGATCACTCGGTTCAAGTTGATCGATTCGGATCGAACCAAGCGCTTCTTTTTAATATGGAGCGGGAATTTGAGCGAAACGAAGAACGGTATAAATTTTTGAAATGGGCGCAATCCTCATTTGAAAATTTTCGAGCAGTACCTCCTGCTACCGGCATTGTTCATCAAGTGAATCTTGAATATTTGGCTTCTGTAGTTCATGCAGTGGACGAGGGCAATGGAGATCTGCTGGCTTTTCCGGATACATTAGTCGGAACGGATTCGCATACGACCATGATCAATGGGTTGGGCGTTCTCGGATGGGGCGTCGGAGGTATTGAAGCCGAAGCAGGTATGCTTGGGCAGCCTTCCTATTTTCCTGTACCTGACGTGATCGGTGTTCGGATTGTCGGCAGCCTCCCTAATGGAGCAACTGCTACAGATTTAGCACTTCGAGTGACACAGCTCCTGCGCGAGGAAAGTGTTGTCGGAAAATTTGTTGAATTTTTCGGACCAAGTCTTTCACATATGTCGCTTGCAGATCGTGCAACGGTCTCCAACATGTCACCGGAAAACGGAGCAACTGCAACTTTCTTCCCGGTAGACCAGGTCACTTTAGATTACTTGCGCCTGACCGGACGCTCGGAAGAACAGGTTCAGCTCGTTGAAGATTATTGCAAAGCAAATGGAATGTTCTATACACCGGAGGCAATGGATCCTCACTTTACAAAGGTCTTAGAGATGGATCTGTCAGAAGTCCAATCGTCATTGGCGGGACCAAAACGTCCGCAGGATCGAATTGCGTTAACAGGAATGAAAAATGAATTTGAATCCTCGCTAACACGTCCTGCAGGGAATCGCGGCTTTGGCTTTGACAAAGAGGAATTGACGAAATCAGCTGAAGTCGCATATGAAGACGGATCAAAAGAAAAGTTAAGTACCGGTGCTGTGGTCATTGCGGCAATTACGAGTTGTACGAATACAAGTAATCCGAGCGTCATGATTGGAGCTGGATTAGTTGCAAAAAAAGCGGTTGAAAAGGGATTGACAGTTCCGGCGTATGTCAAGACAAGCCTGGCTCCAGGCTCTAAAGTAGTAACCGACTACTTGGAGAAGGCAGGACTTATTCCTTACCTCGAAAAATTAGGATTTAATGTGGTTGGTTACGGATGCACCACATGTATTGGAAATTCCGGACCGCTTCCGCAAGCAGTAGAAAAAGCAATAACTGATCAGGATCTTACTGTATCTGCTGTTCTATCCGGTAATCGCAACTTCGAAGGACGTATCCATCCGCTGATTCGTGCCAACTATCTTGCTTCTCCGCCGCTTGTTGTGGCATACGCATTGGCAGGGACGGTTGATTTTGATATGGATCATGAGTCATTTGGAAAAGATCCTCAGGGGAATGATGTCTACTTTAAAGACATCTGGCCGTCAAGCGACGAAATCGAAGCAGTCATGAACCGTTCCGTTGGCCCTGAGAGCTTTAAGAAGGAATATGAGCGTGTTTTTGTTGAAAATGAGCGCTGGAATGCCATTCAGACAAGCGAAGGCGAACTGTATGATTGGGATGAAGCTTCTACTTATATTCAAAATCCGCCTTTCTTTGAAAGTCTTTCTGCAGAATTAAATGAAATTAAACCTCTTGAATCCATGCGAGTTATTGGGAAATTCGGCGATTCGGTGACAACCGATCATATTTCACCGGCCGGTTCAATTGCTCCAAAAAGTCCTGCAGGACAGTATCTGCTTGAGAAAGGCGTTAAGACCTACGATTTCAACTCGTATGGTTCCAGACGCGGCAACCATGAAGTCATGATGCGCGGAACGTTTGCTAATGTTCGGATCCGCAATCAAATTGCACCAGGTACTGAAGGCGGATTTACCACCTATTGGCCGACTCATGAATTGATGCCGATCTATGATGCTGCGATGAATTACAAAAAGAACGGTACGGACTTGATCGTCTTGGCAGGCAAAGATTACGGTATGGGGAGTTCAAGAGACTGGGCAGCAAAAGGAACCAATTTATTAGGAATTAAAGCGGTCATTGCACAAAGCTATGAACGAATTCATCGAAGTAATTTGGTGATGATGGGTGTGCTTCCTTTACAATTCTGTGAAGGACAAAGTGCTGATTCACTTGGATTAACCGGGGAAGAAGCCATTACTGTCTCAATAGACGAAAATGTAAAACCCGGTGATTCAGTTCAGGCAGAAGCAGCGTCCTCTGATGGCCGGAAAATTCAATTTGAAGTGATTGTTCGTTTCGACAGTGAAGTGGAGATTGATTATTATCGCAATGGCGGTATCCTTCAAACTGTTCTCAGAAGAAAACTTGCTGAATAATTTTTTCAACTAAATGTATTATTTATGTTTAAGTGGGCATGATAATGAACGAAGGAGTTCGTTTAGTGCCTTCAAACATTCGGATTGTTTTCTAGGGAGTGGGTTCCGTTGGAAAGGTCTATGATTGATCCTATGGTTGTCACAAAGTTCTTTTTTTAAAGGATTTCCAGAAAAGATTCGATTTGGATGAAAAAACTTCATATGACTTCTTCAACAAAAAAGAGGCTGTCCTTTAAAAAGGACAGCCTCTTTCAAATGATTAATTCATTTGCTTCGGTAGATCAAATAGGAAAGCAATCAGTGCGCACATGCCGCGGTCAAAATTCTGCAGATGAAAGTGCTCATTCGGCGCATGAAAGTTTTCACTGTCCAGCCCAAATCCCATAAGTATGGGAGCAAGACCAAGCTTGTCATGAAATGTATTAACGATTGGAACCGATCCGCCCTGACGAGAAAGAATCGCCTTCGTGTGAAACGCTTCTTCCAGGGCATTATGTGCAGCTTTGAGAGCCGGATGATCCACGGGCATGCTGAATGGTTCCGCATGATCCATCAGCTCAACGTCCAGCTTCACACCGGCAGGAAGTTGTTCTCTAAGATGTTTTTTAATAAGTGCACCAATGAGTGCAGGATCCTGATCAGGAACGAGTCGGCATGTAATTTTTGCTGTTGCTGTCGAAGGAATAACTGTTTTTAAACCTTCCCCTTGAAATCCGCCAAAGAGGCCGTTTATTTCTAATGTCGGCCGCGACCATATACGTGCGACAGTAGAATAACCTTCTTCACCATATAATGAAGAAACATCAAGTTCCTTTTTCAATGCTTCGTCATTAGACAATTTCGTGCACGTGATCCGCTCCTCATCGGTAAGTGGTATCACTTGGTCGTAAAAGCCGTCCACCGTAACATGTCCTTTTTTATCATGCAAGGTTGCCAGCAACTCAACCATTGCATGGAGGGTATTTTGCACAGCACCGCCGTAGACGCCTGAATGCAGATCGCCCTTTGGACCCTGAAGACGAACCTCAAGCCCGCAGAGTCCTCGAAGTGCATAGCTTACAGCCGGCTGATCCATACTCAGCATGGTCGTATCTGATACAAGCAGTACATCCGCTTTAAGCAGATCAAGATGATCATCAACAAAATCGTCCAGATGTGCACTGCCGATCTCTTCCTCGCCTTCGAAACAAAATTTAATGTTAAGCGGCAGTTCACCGGTTGCCTCAAGAATTACCTCTGCCATTTTTGCCAGCATAAATACCTGCCCTTTATCATCACTGGTTCCCCGGCCGTATATAATATTGTCCTTAATAACCGGTTTAAATGGATCGGTGTTCCATTTGTCGATCGGATCCACCGGTTGTACGTCATAATGGCCGTAGCATAGAACAGTCGGCTTGCCTGCGGCTTTAAGATAATCTGCATAGATGACAGGATGTCCCGCCGTTTCCAAAATCTGCACATGCTCCAGTCCTCCGTTTGCTAAATCATCGGCAAGCCATTGTGCAGCCTTTCTTACGTCTGCTTTGTGCGTAGAATCGGAACTGATGCTCGGAATAGAAAGAAATTCAATCATTTGTTTTAAATATCGATCACGATTTTTTTCAAGTATGTTGTTGATTTGATTATCCATGGAAAAGCCTCCTGTATTAAAATAACCTCTCTATTGTAACAGATTGATTTAGCGTAAGACAAAGTGGTGATCTGAGGTTTGAAAAAAGAAGTTGAGGGTAATACTACGTATATAACGAAAAATTCACATAATTTACGCTTATTCAAAAAAAACAGGTAAACTAATTAAAATGGTGGATAAGCAGAAAGGTGGTCTTGTAATGAGAAAACGTGACAGTATTAAAGAATTGATTCAAAAAAACAAGTCAGAAATTCTCAGAGATGAGAAGCTTTTGGAAAAAATCGAAGTTAAAATCGACGATAGGCATGCAGTAAAATAAATTGCGAGAAAATGATAACGGATTCAAGATAGCGGCAACTAAAAAACAGCGTTCATCGCTGTTTTTTGGTTTTTACTTAGTATACATATGTTAAACTGATTACAGTTCTTTGTATGCAGTTCAGAGGTGAATAAAAATGGCACAAAAAGAAATTGAAGTTGTTCCCTATAATGAGGATTGGATTAACGAATATAAAAGAGAAGCTGCACGTATCGCACATATTATGGGAACAAATTTGCAGGCAATTCATCATATTGGAAGTACGGCAATTCCAGGATTAGCTGCCAAACCGACAATTGATATTCTTGCTGAAGTACAAAGCTTGGGGGATACTGATCTCATTCAAGCTGGATTTTCAAAATTAGGTTATGAATCATTTGGCGAGCACGGTATTCACGGACGCCGTTATTTTGTAAAAAAAGACGGATTGGGAAATCACTTGATTCATCTTCATATCTTTGAAGCAGATACAGAGAATGTCATCAGGCATTTGGCATTTCGCGATTATTTGCGAACACATGATGATGATGCGGCTTTTTACAGCCAATTGAAGATCCAATTGGCAGAGCAATTTCCTGATGATCGTGAGGACTATTCAGCAGGTAAAAATGAAGCTTGCAAGCGAATTGAAGAAATTGCATTACAATGGTGGTATGAGGCATAACGCAAGGTAAGAGGGGTGCGAGTTATTAAAAAGAAAGTTATTTACAGTGCTATTGCACTACTAGCGGTCATTGCGGTATCCATTCTTATATTTCTGCACTTTGGGAAAAGTGCCGCACCAAAAAAAGAACCGAAACTATTGAACTATAAAATTGTTGCACTTGGCGATTCATTGACAGAAGGGGTAGGAGATCTTGAAAATCAAGGCTATGTGGGAGCAACGTATAAAGCACTCAAGGTAAAGAAAAATGTTAAGAATGTATCCATACGGGATTTGGGACATCGGGGCGATACATCCTCAGATCTGTTAAAGAAATTACAGCAGCCTAAATTTATTGAATCGATAAAGGAATCAAATACGGTATTCCTGACGATCGGCGGTAATGATATTGTTGCTGTTTTACACCAACATTTTCTCGATCTGCATCAAAGTGATTTTACAAAGCGCCGAAAGGTTTTTTCATCGAATTTAAACAAAATATTGTCTGAAATACGCGGGTTGAATCCGAAAGCACATATCTATTTTTTTGGTCTGTATAATCCGTTCGAGGATTATTTGGGTAAAGCGAATAAAGATTTTGTCCCGATCCTGAATGAGTGGAATACAAACAGCAAAAGAATCAGTGAAAGCTATGCTCCTATCTCTTTTGTGCCGACCAGTGATCTGTTCCAGGGGAAAACCGACAGTTTGCTCTATGATGATCATTTTCATCCCAATAAAGAAGGCTATGCAAAAATGTCTCATCGTCTGCTTCAGTATATTAAAAACAGTAACGTGAATAAACAACACTGACCGATATGTTTCTGTGGATAATGCATCGAATCAGGGATTGTCGGTTTTACGGTAGGGGCATATAATCAGACTATAAAGGATTGAGGGGGAACCGTCAGTGGCAATTGTATTATATCAGGATCAGTTTATTGATCGCAGCAAGGCAAAAGTTGACATTGAAGACAGAGGCTATCAGTTTGGAGACGGCATTTACGAAGCGATGATGGTTTACAGCGGTCGTATTTTTTTATTAGATCCTCATATGAAGCGTCTTGAGCGCAGCGCACGCGAACTCAACTTAACATTACCATACAGTGCCGATCATATTGTTGATAATATAAAAAAATTAGTTGAACTGAATCATCTTGATGACGGCGTCGTTTATTTTCAAATCACACGAGGTGCGGCTCCTCGCCAGCATTTTTTCCCAGACAATACACCCACAGTCATTACCGGCTCGGTCTCAAGCAAGATACGTGATGTTTCTAAAAGACCTCAGGGAATTAAAGCGGTTCTCGCTGATGATATTCGCTGGCTGCGCTGTGATATTAAAACACTCAATTTGCTGGGCAACGTGCTTGCAAAGCAGAAAGCGCATGTGTCAGGTGCAGGTGAAGCCATTCTGCATCGCGGCTCAACAGTTACTGAAGGTTCCTCAAGCAATGTGTTTATCATTAAAGATGGAACACTAATAACACATCCCGCCGATCATCTTATTCTGAATGGAATTACACGGCTCTTTGTATTTGATCTCGCAAAAAAGTTGAATATACCGCTTGTTCAGCGAGAGTTCACCGTTGATGAACTGCTTGACGCCGATGAAGTATTCATTACAAGTACAAGCAACGAGGTGAATCCGGTGCTTCAGATTGATGATCACTTGATCAATGGCGGGGAACAGGGCCCAATCGAAAAGAAACTGATTGATGCCTACGATGCAGAGGTAGAGAGGATTCGAGCCGTTCCGCTCGCATAAATCATTTGTATCAGGGGCGTTAATAGAATAAGATGTCAAAATAAAAAGCGCGTTTCGCATTTAGCGAGACGCGCTTTTTATTTGCCCTTCATTCCATATGCATGATTGGCCACCAATGATGTCCATTCTTTTCAAGCAACTCATCCGCAGAAGCCGGTCCCATGGATCCAGCTTCATAATAGTCAACGGGAACTCGGCGTTTTTTCCAAGAATCAACGATTGAATCAATAATTTCCCACGAATAGGCAACTTCGTCCCATCGCGTGAAATTTGTAGAATCGCCTTTAATGCAATCAGCCATGAGCCTCTCATAGGCGTCTTGCATATTTTCCATCGCGAGTTCATTGTTACGAAATTTGAGCGAAATGGGAATCGTATTACCTGTTTCCCCAGTTTCTTTTACATTTAACTTAAGCGAAAGACCTTCATCTGGTGAGATATAAATCACGAGCAAATTTGGACCCACGTGATTGACATTATGGAAGTAAGGGTTCTTTGGCAATTTCTTAAACTGAATAACAATTTGAGTAGACTTTTCAGCCAGACATTTACCTGTACGGATATAAAAGGGTACCCCTTGCCAACGATAATTATCAATTAAAAACTTAGCAGCAACAAAGGTTTCGGTATCCGAATCGCTTCTAATATTGTCTTCATCCAAATAGGCTCTTAATTTTTTTCGATCTGGCGTTATCCCTCTGGAATACTGTCCGCGAACGATTTGTTCGACAACGTTGTTAATATGCATAGGACGTATTGCTTTTAAAACCTTGACCTTTTCGTAACGCACATCATTTGTTTCGAATCGGGCAGGCGGTTCCATTGCGATGAGTGTCAAAAGCTGCATAATATGATTTTGAACCATGTCTAGTAACGCGCCGGTTTGATCGTAATAATTAGCACGATCTCCGACACCAAGAGTTTCACTGAGCGTTATTTGAACGTTTGAGATATAACGGCGATTCCATATTGCCTCAAAAATAGGATTTGCAAACCGCAATACTTCAATATTTTGAACCATCTCTTTGCCGAGATAGTGATCAATTCGGTAGATCTCTTTTTCATTAAATGCATGAAGCAGACTTTCATTTAATTCTTTTGATGAATCAAAGTTATGTCCAAATGGTTTCTCAATAATTAAACGTTTCCATCCCGGAGTCGTTGATAATCCGGATTTTTTCAAATTTTGTGCGGCCTGTGCAAAATAGCACGGAGCAAGGGAAAGGTAGAATATCCGATTTCCATGCAGTTGGTAGCGTTCGTCAAGTTCATCACAAAAACTTTTTAATGCAACAAAATTTTCCGGACGTGTGATATCAAGTCGACGATAATAAAAACGTGATAGAAAATGCTTGCGCGGCCCAGCTTCTGAAGGCAGCGAGTCGTTAATCAAATCCCGAAATGATTCATCAGTGTGTGCACGGCGAGCTAAGCCGATTACTGCAAATTCTTGATCCCTGGTATAAAGTCGATAAAGAGCTGAATAAAGTTTTCTTCTGGCTAAATCGCCTGTTGCTCCAAAAAGAAAAATTAATACTGGCTCTTTTGACGTTTCGATCATTATTGATTTCCCTCGTTCCTCGTTCATTATGCTTAAATGTTATCACACTTTTTAGCTAATGTGTTACACTTTATTCCTAATTCGTATGAAATGAATGTGAACAATGACCATTATTGACGGAATATAAAGGTTTCAATCTGTTTTTAAAAGTTGCGTCCATTGCATTTCATGTCTGTACATGTTAAGGTGAATTTATGTGTTTAGGTAATCATAGGGATGGAAGAGGTTTACTTTTGAAAACAATGATGAAATCTCGTTCAATGTTTAGTAGGCATTTTCCGTCCGCCGCGGGGAATGCCTAATCATTTGTTTGATAAAACTAAACAGGATAAAAGGAGATAGTATAGCTTAATGAAATTTGCAGAACTTAAAATTAGTGAAGAAATCAAAAAGGCGACCGAAAGAATGGGATTTACAGATATGACTCCTATTCAAGAGCAGGCGATTCCGGTTGCTGAAACAGGTGTAGATTTAATTGGTCAAGCACAAACCGGCACAGGAAAAACAACTGCTTTCGGTATTCCAATGATCGAGGCGGCGGATCCTCAGGATACGGATATTCAAGGCGTGGTGATTACACCTACGCGTGAACTTGCGATTCAGAATGCTCAGGAGCTTAGTGCTCTAGGCTTTTATAAAAAGGTTAGAACAGTCGCAATTTACGGTGGACAGGATATTCAAAGACAGATCCGCGATTTAAAAAGGCGTCCGAGCATCATTTCCGCAACACCAGGCCGTTTACTCGACCATATTAAAAGAAGGACAATCCGTTTAGATCAAATTAAGATGATTGTTCTTGATGAAGCAGATGAAATGCTGAACATGGGTTTTATTGAAGATATCCATGAAATTTTGGAAAGCACTCCGCAAAATCGTCAGACGCTTCTGTTCTCAGCAACAATGCCGAGACCAATTCAGCTGCTTGCAGAAAAGTTTATGCACGAACCGCAAAAGGTTCAAGTTAAAGCAAAAACGCTGACAGTATCATTAATTGAACAAAATTATGTAAAGGTTAGAGAAGCAGAAAAGTTTGATGCTCTGACTCGCTTCCTGGACATTCAAACACCTGAACGTGCAATCGTCTTTGGACGCACAAAACGTCGGGTTGATGAATTAATGAGAGCATTGCAAAAACGCGGTTATGAAGCGGAAGGAATCCACGGTGATTTAACACAATCAAAGCGTGACCTTGTGCTTCGCCGTTTTAAACAAAATGAAGTCAAACTTCTGATTGCAACAGATGTCGCTGCTCGCGGTCTTGACATCAGCAATGTGACACATGTCTACAATTTTGATCTTCCACAAGATCCGGAAAGCTATGTACACAGAATCGGACGTACCGGACGTGCCGGCAAAACCGGTATGGCGCTTACGTTTATTACACCGAGCGAATTTCCACATCTTCGTTCCATCGAACGCTTGACAAAGCAGCCGATGAAGCAAATTAATGCACCGAGCTATGAAGAAGCACTAGCCGGTCAACAAAAATTGGCAATTGATAATTTAAAGGAGACACTCGAATCCGGAAATTATCATGCTTACGCCTCAAAAGCGCAAGGACTGCTTGACGATTTTGATGCGGCTGATCTTGTAGCTGCTGCGTTAAAGCTTATTACCAAAGAACCAGATACGACTCCAGTGCGTCTGACACGTGAGCAACCGTTGATGGTAAAGCGTTCTTCTGGTCGTCAACAACGAGGCGGAAAAGGAAGAAATTCTTACCATTCACGGGAACGTGATCACCGCCAAGGTAATAATAATAGGGGAAGAAGTAAACAAAAATCGCAACGTTATTAATCAATAATGTTGATCATTCTGAAGAAGCCGTATAGGCTTCTTCTTTTTTATTGTTTGATTTTGTTTTAACTGTTAAATATAACCAAATTAATCAAAATAATTAGAAAAAAAAGAAAGAAAATTAATCTAAATGGTTGTAACTTTCAGAAAAGTAGTGTAGAATAATAAAAAGTGCAAAGGGGGCAATAAAGATGAACAATGATCACTCTTTCCAGGATAATACGAAGGCGCTTGTTGTATACAAAGAACAGCAGGCGAAGGTCTCAGTTGTCGAAATGTATGCCCAGATGATCCTTGATGAAATGGAATTCAATCAAAAAGTGAAGAATTTACGAGAGAAGATTGATGAAAGTTTGGATTCAAGGAACGAAGCACTTTTTATGAAGCTCACTACGGAATATACGGCATTAACCCGCTGATACTCTATATATGCGCGGGTTTAATAGAAGGAAACGAATGGTGGTTGTCAGTCAAGGGTGAACGATTCATCTTTTTTCCCCACGTCATTCATTTGTTTTCACAGGTTATTAAAAAACGGACTCGATTATTGCGAGTCCGTTTTTTTTATATGCTCCAACCAGTTGATTTGTTAAGCCCTAGTGCTGCCTTTCAATCGTTTGTCCGCCAGTAGGCCATTCAGCAAGGAGCATACCGAGCAGAATGAGCAGCGATCCGGTTAATTCGCTTGGACCAAAACGAGCATTTTGGAACAGAACAGAAGTCCATGCAGCAAATACAGGTTCCATAATATAAATGATCCCGACATGGGTTGCAGGCGTTTCCTTTTGCAGAGCTGTCTGAAGAAGAAAGGCAAATGCCGTTGCAAAGAGTGCCATAAATAGAACGACGATAATCACATCACCCTGGAATAAGATATGAAAATTAAATGCCTCTCCGCCTTCGAAAATATAACCTGTAATAAAAGCGAATAGGGCAACAAAAGCAAGTTGAACGATGGTTAATGATAGGCTGTTGAATTGTTCGGTAACTTTTGCTGTGAAAATAATATGCAGAGCAAAGGTGACAGCACTGACCAAGACGATGACATCACCTTTGTTGAGAGAAAACTGACCTCTTGTGGTTAAAAAGAACAGTCCGACAGCGGCGAAAATCACACCAATGACCGCTGCTTTATGCGGTGCGTTTCGTAATAAAATTGCTGAAAAAATGGGGACAAGTACGACACTTAATCCGGTAATGAATGCGGCATTGGATGCGGACGTATAAAGAAGACCAATCGTTTGGCACACATAACCTGCAAACAAAAAACCGCCAAGAAGCGCTCCAGAACCAATTAATTTCCAACTGTAGAGGACATTCGCAGACTTACGTTTCTTAGAAGTGAAAAATTGCCATGAGATAAGGAAAAGGGCAGCGAAAAAAAATCTCCAGGCATTGAAGGTCAACGGTGTTAGTTGGTTAAGAATATTTTGCACAATAATGAATGTTGTGCCCCATACAAATGTAATTCCAAGTAAAGCAGAATCGGCGAAGAGTACACGTTTAAGAGTCATGAATCAGCCTCCTTTTTTTGTTTTGCACGCATTTGTTTTTGGATTGCGAGTCGAGCGAGCGCATCAGCATTTTTATTTTGTTTATCGGGAATCCATTTGCAGAAGAACAGGTCGAAGCGATCAACTAAGGGCAACGCTTCATTAAGATAAGGAATAAACTGCTCGTTTTTAACATGGCGTTTTTCTATGGCTTCGTTGACGAGTTGCGAATCGGTACGAAACGAGACTGTTCTATAACCCATTTCAAGGGCATAATGCATCGCAGCGACACAAGCGGCGAACTCCGCCTCATGATTGCTAGTAAGTACGCCGAATGGCAGCGAACGACGAATTTCCTTTCCGTTTCCTTCATTTATATAGATCCCGCCTCCTGCAAGGCCAGGATTGCTGATCGCAGCACCATCAAATGAGATTTCAATCACATCAGTCACGTCCTCTACTTCGTACAAACTTAATTTTGTCACGTGAAATCGTAACCTGTCGTTTTAGCTTCGCTCACATTATGTTATCATAATAAAGGAAAAAATGGCTGGACAATTTTATTATTGGATGGGTGATAAAAAGAATG
>Ga0334901_1002823_pt1 | contig 14074 bp, 9 predicted proteins | sample GraSluR3_MG_3_FD_207216 | JGI IMG/M metagenome (GOLD analysis project Ga0334901, IMG submission 207216) | Sludge microbial communities from methane-producing bioreactor in Wageningen University, Netherlands - Granular Sludge_15_08-R3 | ecosystem: Engineered > Bioreactor > Anaerobic > Unclassified...
CGACATGAGTTCCGGGACGAACCGGTCGTCGCCCGCCAGTTCCATCGCCCGCGGCCGAACCTCGGTCTGAACGTAGTCGCGCAGGGCCAGATCGAACTCCAAGGCCAGCTCGCCCTGTTGCTGCAAGAGATCTCTCGTGACCTCTCTGGTAAACCGGTGTTCTTGCCACAGCAGGGCGCCGGCCGCGACGAGCGTGACCGCCCCGGTTACGAGGAGAAACTTCGTGCCGATGCTCTGCATCATGGTCTGTTCGACTCGCTCGGGATGGTTGGGGCGGTTCTTCGCAATCCCGGCTGGGCCTCGGGCTCGTCGACGGCCACGAAAACCTTGATCGGGGCCTGAATGCCGATGTTCGCCACGTAGTTTCTCAGCCGGGCGCGGATCATGGCCGTCACCTCTTGCCCCTTCGCGCACAGGAGGGTCCCGTTCATCGAGCAGACGTCGTCGGCCAGCGTCGTGCCGTCGATCAGCTCGTGCACCTTGACCTGGCGGATCACGTACGTGCGGCTCACGTTCAGCGTGCGTCGCAGGGCGGCCAGCACGCGAGGATCGTACCAGCCTTGGCGATCGTGGATCTGGGCCAGGGCCATCTCGCGACTGCCGCACACCGTGGCCATCGTGTCGAAATCGAGCACGACCTTGAGCACGCGCCCTCCCAGGGGAATCGCCTCGCCGCGGCGATCGTCGCGCGGCGGCCCTTCGCCGTTGAATTGCTTCTCCTGGTAGGCGACGATTTCGGCGACCTCCTCGAGGCGCGGGATGTTCTTGAGCAGGTCGCGCCCGACCATCGGATGGGCCGCGAACATCTCCGCCTCGCTCTGGGAAAGCGGCTCGGCCGCGTACGCCTTGACCAGGATCTCTTGAGGGATGGCCACGCACCCGATCTGCGACAGCATGGCCGCCATCTCGATGGTCCAGGGCGGTTCGACGCCCATCTCTTTGGCGATGTCCCGGGCCAAACATCGAACCCGCGACGAGCGCCCGAACGCCGTGGGGCTGACCAGCGAGAGCACGTCGGTCAGCACCTTGACGCTGCCGATCATGGTTTTCGACAACAGTTCCCTTTCGGCCGTGATCAGCCGGTGCTGGGCCAAGCCCGCCTCGAGCGCTTTGCCGAAATCCGCGGCCGGGCACGGCTTGGTCAGAAACCGGAAGATGTGTCCCTCGTTGACGGCCTCCAGCGCGGTCTGCTGATCGGCGTTGCCGGTAAGCATCATCCGCACGGTGTCGGGCGCGAGCCGCCGCACCTCCGCGAGCAGCTCGACGCCGTTCATGCCGGGCATGCGCATGTCGGAGACCACGACCGCGTAGGGCCCTTGCTTGGTCACCGCTTCGAGTGCCTCTTCGCCTCCCAGCGCCGAGTCGATCGAGAACCGCTTGCGCAGCGCCCGCTGGTAGCCGAGCAGGATGTTGGGGTCGTCGTCGACGCAGAGGATTCTCTCGTTCATGGCAGGGCTCCCACCGGTTCGGCCGTCTCGCACAGGCGCCGCCAGTGCTCGAGTCGATCGGCGCATCCGACCGCTTCGAGATCGGCCATGTCCGGCCCCGCGTCGGCCGCCGCGGGATCGGCGACGCCGGCAGCCAACGCCCGGGCGACGTGGAGGGCCGTTACCGGGCCAAAGGTGGTTTCCCCGCTCCGCGCGGGATGGCGATGGCAGGCGATGGCGCGGGCGATGGGCTCGGGCAGGCCCCAGAGCGACACCAGGTACGACCCCGCTCGATCGACTGGCGCGGAATCGGGCGCCGTTCCGGCAGAGCCCTCTTCGGGAGGCTCCGACAAGGCATTCGCGCCGCTTACGGATCGGGCCAGCGCCAGCGCCCCCACCTGGTGCAGCAAGCCCGACGTGTAGGCTTGGGCAGCCAGCCCGGCGTCGTCGCTCATCGACTCGGCGATCCGCCGCGCGGCACCGGCTACTTTCAGGGCACGCTCGTTGAGCGATTCGACGAGCGCGCTCGACGCGGCGTCGGGCTCGGAAATGAGCAACGCCGATTCGGAGCGAACCAGGTCGCGGATCGTGTCGAGTCCCAACAGTTCCACGGCGGCGCCCGGGTCGGCGACGCGCTGCGGCGTGCCGAAGAAACCCGAATTGACCAGTTGCAGCAGACGGACGCTCATGCCCACGTCGCGCGCGACGATCCGGGCGAGGCGCGACGTCGACGGCTCGGGGCGGTCGACCTCCGTCGCCAGCTCCGCCACCGCGGCGTGCCGGCTGGGGAGGGAATCGACGCCCGTCACGGTCTGCCGCAGCGGCCCGTCGACCAGCTCGTCGCGCAGTTGGCAGACCCGGCGAAGCGTGGCGATGAGCACCTCGGCGTCGCATGGTTTCGTGAGAAACTGGTGGGCCACGCCGACGCATTCGAGCACCGAATCGCGGCTGCACTGGCCCGAGAGAATGATGCGCGCGACGTCGGGATACCGGCGGCGGACCTCGCCGAGAAGTCGAACGCCGTCCATGCCGGGCATGCGCGCGTCGCTGACCACCACGTCGACGGGGGAGCCGGCCAGTTGTTCGAGCGCCTCGGCGCCCCCCTCGGCAAAGACCATGTCCCACGCGCGGCGCTGGCTGCGGAGCATCCGGGCCAGGGCGCTGAGAATCCTCGGCTCGTCGTCAACAAACAAGATGCTCTTCACGGGGCACCTCCTTTTCGTCGCGCCAGGGATCGATGCCGTCGGAAAGCCGCCTTCGTACGTCCTTGATCTCCGGAAGCGCCTCTCGGAACGCCGCAAAGACCCGGGGGTCGAAGTGCGACCCGGCCGCGTCGCGAATGATTTGAAAAGCCCGCCGCTCGGGGTAGGGCGGCTTGTAGGGGCGGCAGGAAGTCAGCGCGTCGAAGACGTCGGCAATGGCCACGATTCGTGCCTCGAGGGGAATGGCGGCGCCGGCCAGTCCCCGGGGATATCCCGTGCCGTCCCACCGCTCGTGATGCGCCAGCGCGACGACGGCGGCCCTCTTGAGAAATGGGTTGTCGCGGCTACCCTCGCCGCAACGCGCCGGTCGGCCAAGGCACTCGTCGAAGGCCGTCTCGGCCAGCGCGTCTTCCTGCAGGATCTTGGCGCCGATTTGGCAGTGTTCTCGCATCACCTCCCACTCGTGGCGGCTCAGAGGGCCCGGTTTCAAGAGAATCGAATCGGGAATGCCGATCTTGCCGATGTCGTGGAGCGGAGCGGCGACAAACAGCGACTCCACGAACTCCTCCGGCATTGCCAGAGCCTGCGCGACGACCCGGCTGATGCAGGCGACCCGAATCACGTGGTTGCCCGTCTCGTCGTCGCGTTGCTCGGCGGCCTTGCCCAATCGCCAGATGATGTCCAGGCGCGACCGGTACAGCTCCGCCGTTCGCGCTTCGACCCGCTGCTCCAACAGGGCGTTGTGTGCCCTCAACTCGTCCTGGTAGGCTTTCAGGCGCAGCGCGCTGCGCAGGCGTGCCACGAGGTCTTCGGCGGCCACCGGCTTGTCGAGCAGATCGGCGGCGCCCAGCTCGAGTGCCTGCCGCTTCAAGCTGCGGCATCCCAGGCCGGTCAGCATGACCACGGGAACGTCCCGGAGCCTTGCCGACGCCTTGACCCGCTCGAGCAGTTGCAGTCCGCTCATCTCCGGCATGTTCACGTCGCAGACCATGGCATCGAACGGGCGATCCACGAGCAGGCTCCAGGCGGCCGCCGCGGAATTCGCGCAGGTCATGTGCCAAATGCCCCGTTGTGCGTGCAACATCCGGCGCATCGCGTCCAAGACGTGCTGCTCGTCGTCGACCAACAGGATTTGTCGGATCGGATTAGGCATTTTTTTCACCCGCCGGCCGTTTCGTCACGAGGGGCAGCCGGACGATGAAGGTCGTCCCCTTGCCCTGCTCGGTCTCGAAGCAAAGCGTGCCGCGGTGCTTCTCGCAGACGACCGAATGGGCGATGGCCAGCCCCTGCCCGGTCCCGCGCCCCACTTGCTTGGTCGTGAAGAACGGATCAAAGACTTTCGAACGGTGCTTCTCGGGGATGCCCGTCCCCGTGTCGGAGATGCGGATCTCGGCCCAGTCGCCGTCGCGGCGGCTGCGGACGGTGATCGTGCCCTTTTCTCCCGGCTCGGCCTTCAAGCGGTCGCCGATCGCGTGGGCCGCGTTGATGACCAGATTGAGGAACACCTGGTTGCACTCGCCCGGCAGGCACGTGACCGGCGGCAACTGGGGGTCGAGGTCGGTCACGACCTCGGCCACGTATTTCCACTCGTTGCGGCAGACGGTCAGCGTGCTTTCGAGAGCCTTGTTCAGGTCGACCGACTGCATCTCGTCGCCGCCGGGATGAGAGAACTCCTTCATCGAGCGGACGATCTTCGCCACGCCCTCGACCCCTTCGAGCGACTGGTCCACCGCCTTGGGAATCTCGTCGGCGAGGAAGTCGAGGTCGGCCTCGTCGGCGGCGGCCGCCACCTGGGCGACGAGCGCCGAAGTGGGGGTTCCCTCGGCGGTGGCCTTGCGCAGGGCGTCGCACGCGTCGAGCAGGCCCGCCAGATCGCCGAATGCCTCGGCGAGGAACCGCAGGTTGTCGCCGATGTACTGCGTCGGCGTATTGATCTCGTGGGCAATGCCCGCCGCGAGCTGGCCGATCGATTCGAGCTTCTGGGCCTGCACGAGCTGGCCCTCGAGCGCGCGCCGCTGGGTGATGTCTTGAAAGGTGACCACGGCCCCCGTGATCTCGCCCGACTCGAGAATCGGCGTGACGATGTACTCGACGGGAAAGCTCGTGCCGTCGTTCCGCCAGAAGACCTCGTGGTCGACGCGGCGGGTGACTCCGTCGGAGAGGGTCATTCGAATGGGGCAGTCTTCTTCAGGATAGCGACTGCCCGCCGCGTCGGAGTGGTGGAACACCGCGTGTTCCCGCTTTCCGACCAGGTGTTCGGCCCGCCAACCGACGATCCGTTCGACGGTGGGATTGACGAAGACGACGCTCCCGGCCCGATCGACGCCCACGATGCCCTCGCCGGCCGAGTCGAGGATCATCTTGTTGTACAGGTGCAGGTGTCGCAGCTCGCGCTGCGCCTGCTCCTGCTCGCGAAGGCGCCGTTCGCGCTCGTCGATGGCCTCCGACAGTGTGCGGGAATGGGAGGCCTTCAGCGACTCCTGCTCGGCCAACAGGTGCTCGATCCGCGTGCGCAGCTCGATCCGCTCGGTCTCGTGCCGGGCAACCGCCCAGGCGGTGACCGCGGCGACGATTCGGGCCATCGACGCGTCGTCGGGAACGCCCTCCCGCCAAGGCTCGATCAGGCAGGCGAAGATGGCTCGCCCGGCCCTTTCGGGTAGCCGGGCGCCGACCGCGATTCGCGGTCCCTCCTCGGTCGTGACGTCGTACCGGCAGATCGCCCGTTCCGAGAGCCGCCCGGCCAGATCGGCCGCGAGCGACTCGGCGGTGTCGATTCCCACGCCGGAGCCGCAAGGGTCGACGAACAGCGGCAGGCCGTCCTCGTCGGCGATGAGCACCAGGGAGGGCTCGAGCCCGCGAAGCGCTTCCGAGGCCGTCGCGGCCGACGGGCCCGCGGGAACCTCGATCGCTTCGAGCACGTCGGCCAGGTTGTCGGGCAGCAGTTCCATCGCTCCCCCTTTACAGCTGGTACAGGTCGGCGCTCTCGGCAATGGCCGCGTCGAGGTCTTCCGCCAGGGTGGTGATGTCGTCGCGCGCCAGCGACAGCGCGCTCAAGGCCGGCTGTGACACCCGAACCAGCTTCATCCCCACCGACGAGTAGCCCTTGGCCGTGCAGATCAGGTTGGCCACTTCGACACAGTACACGACCGCCTTGTCGCCGTCGCGGCAATTCGACGAGACGTGGTGGTGCCGGACGGCCGCCCTGGCGGGGCTCGGAAAACCCCACGCATCGGCAACCCTTCCCCCCAAGACTGTGTGGTCGAATCCCAGGTGGGCGCGCTCGACCTCGCCGAGTGTCTTCGACTTGTCGAGCGCCTCAATGATCATGCGAAAGTGAGGATGGACGTGCTGGTCTTCGAGAATGATCCCCAGATCGTGCAGCAGCCCCGCCAGAAAGGCGTCTTCGAACTCGTCGATCCTTCGACGCATCGCGATCAGCCGCGCGCAAATCCCCACCGAAACCAAGTGCCGCCACAAGTCGGTGCGGCGATACGTGCCGATCTTTTCGTCTTTCTTGAACAGGTCGGCCACGCTCGCCGTCATGGCGAGGTTGCGGATCTGCTTGAGCCCCAGGTAGGCGATGGCCTGCTGTAGATTGTTCACGCGCTCCCGCGTCGCGAAGGCCGACGAGTTCACGCACCGCAGCACGCGCGCGCTCAGCGACGGGTCGTTCTCGAGGATGTCTTTCAAATCGGCGGCCCCCGAGTGCGGGTCCTCGGCCACCTTCATCACCTGGATGGCGACGTGGGGAAGCGTCGAGATCTCGTGCACGCGGCGAACCACCTCGTCGAGCGAAGGAGGCGTGCGCCCCGCGTCGATGTAGGCCTGTAATCGCATGGAACCATCTCGGGTCGGGTTGCGGGAACTTGGGCATGCGAACCTCCCCGCCGATGGCAGCGTCTGGCGACCCGTGGTTTCCCGGCGCCCCTGCCTTGCCGGGCAAGCCGGAGACGTTGCGGCTGCAAGAGAAGGGAGCAACCGCGCGGTGCGATCCACGGCGCTAGTTTTTGCGGCGGGAAAGTCCTACCGAACCGTGGCTTACGAAAAGCCTCCACGCCATGCGAATGTTTCGCAGCACATTCTGGGGGGAACGACGTCACCCTGTTAGCGAAACGGCTCAGAGTCCCATACCTTGCGGGGGTCGATCTCGTGCTCGAGCAGCAGGTGAATCAGCTCGAATTCGTTATCGACGCGAAGCTTCTCGAGCCCCCTCGAACGGTGCTTCGCCACGGTCTGGGCGCCGATGCCCAAGTCGGCGGCGATGCGCTTGGGCGAGGCGCCGTGGAGCAGCTTGCGCATGACCTCGCGCTCCCGCGCCGTGAGCGAATCGAGGCGCCGTTGCACCCCGCGCCGCCGCCGGTCGAGCAGGCAACGCCGCCGGTCGCTTTCGATCGCTTCGTCGACCAATTCGGCGAGCAGCGGGATCTCGAACGGCTTCTTGACGCAAGCCGCCATCCCGCGATTCATCGCCCAACAGCACGCCCAGGCGTCGTCGGCGGGGCACACGAGAATGACGGGAACCGGCAACGCCTCCCGCGCCAATTCCCGATGAAAAACGGTACCCTCTTTGCCCAGATCGACGATCACACAAGACGGCTCCGACGGGTCGTAAAGCCCACGAAAGTCCTTTGTGTGCGAAGGAATCTCGACGATTCGTGGGTCCGAGTTCAGGTGCGGCTCGATCTCCGCGAGCCAGCTTCTGTCGGAACCCGCAAAAAAAACCGTTGCTCCCATGGAATTCATGCGGACTACCTCCTGCTCCTACCTCGTCCACAGGAACGGGAAGTCGTCTAAGCCGTAACGAGCCCTCCGAACCGGCGCCCCGCCGCCGGGCGCTTCTCGCGACCAGTCGACCAGCATCATTGACTCAAACCATTCTACAAATGAGCCCCATGATAACAATCGCAGTCCACGGTCCGTTGCGGACACGACCGGGAGAATTCGACGGCTCGCGGCGAGCAGGTCACAGGCTCACATGGCACGATGGACCGATCGAACGGGTTATTGCGCAGAATTCGCTCGACTTTGCCACCGCACGACTCCGGCGGCTTACTTCAGGGTCTCGATCATCTCCAGCAGCGCGGTAACGATTTTCGACTCGGCCTCGACTTCCACCCGGCTGGTTCCCAGCCAGGTTTCGTAGCCTCCCAGCTCGTGGTGCGCGGCGGTGGGGAGGTATCCGTAGGTGCCGTTGGCAAGCGACATGGTGAAGGTGCGGGCAAAGGGGCTCCACGTTAAGATCTTGCCGGCCGACGCGCCATGCGTCAAGCTGACGGGGTGACCCAAGTGCAAACCGCGAGTCGAGGGAGGACGTCGATGAGAACTCTGGCAACGGCGGCAACGCTGGCCCTTGCGTGCAACCCCGCGGTGGCGGGCGGGCCGAGCGACTGGTGGAACGGCGACTGGCGCATGCGCACGACCGTGGTCCGCACGACGCCGTGGCGCGACGAGGCGCCCCGGCCGGTCGAGGCGGCCGTCGATTTTCCGCGGCTGTTGCGCGAGGCGGGCGTGCCGGGAGAGTTCGATCCGAAGTCGCTCCGCGTCGTCGAGTGCCACAGCGACGGCCGGCGGACCGAAATCCCCTACGCCTGGCGCAGCGAGTGGGACGCGCGCCGGCGGTGCGAGCAAACGTATCTTGCCTGGACGGCCGCGCCCGAGGTGGGCCGGCAAGGCCGGGTGGAACTCTACTTCGACACGGCCGACCAGCGGACCGCGCCGCCCGACCACCCCGTCGAACAGCTTCCGCCCGAAAACCTGTTGACCAATCCGGGCTTCGAGCAGACGACCGAAGACCGCCCCGACGGCTGGACCACGTCGCCCGCCGAGTTGGTGCGGGTCGGTCGTTTCGCCCACACGACGGGCGAGCGATCGCTGGCGATCGTCGTCGACGAGAACACGCCCGCCGACGCATCGCGCGAAGCGGCCGTGCGCCAGACGATCGACGTGCGCCCCTTCGCCGGGCAAGCGATGCTTTTCGAGTGCGACCTGCTGGCCGAGCGCGCGGAGTACGGGGCCCCGGTCTCGATCGAGCTGCGCCAGTTCCGCGACGATGGATCGCCGATCCTCGAGTTCGCGGTGCAGCCCCGCTGGCTCAGCATCGAGCTGGCCGAGGGACAGCTCGTCCAGTTCAGCGAGCGCGGGCGGTTCAGCCCCGAGGCGGCCACGGTCGAGGTGTGTATCCGGCTGCGGTGCTCGGTGCGCGACGCCGACACGGGCAGGCCGGTGACCGGGCCCGAGTCGCATTGCACGGTCTGGCTCGACCGGATCGCGGTCCGCCCCGGCGAGCGGTGGCCTTGGCCGGCCGAGACCGGCGCGGGCTTCGTCGAAGGGGCCCTCGACCGGGCGCCGTTGAACCGTGGCTTCGAGTTCACCGGGCTCAGGCGGATCGTCTTCAACGGGGCGTCGGAAGGTACGCTCAACGCGGGCCGCTACAATCCCGACCCGCACTCGGTGCACTGGGGATTGGAGGCCGGCACCCTCGAATTCTGGTGCCGCCCTCGATGGGACGCCGACGACGGCATCGAGCACGTCTTCTTCGACACGGTGGCCTACGGGCATCGTCTTCAGTCGCGGCTGCGCAAGCTCGACGGCTCGGGCGGAAACCGGCTCGAGTTCACCATCGCCGACGCCGACGGCAAGCTGCGCACCGTGCGAGGGCCCGCTCCGCTGAAGGCCGGGCACTGGCACCATGTCGCGGCCACGTGGGACTTTCCAAAGGCTCAACTTCAGCTCTTCGTCGACGGCAAGCGCGTGGCTACGGAGGGACCGGGCGACCGGCCGTGGCCGAGCAGCCTCGTGGCCGAGGGCGGGCCGAAGAAGACCCGGGGCATCGGCATCATGGAAAACGATACGCGCAGCCTGCCCATGCAGGCGTTCATCGGCGGCGACAGCCAGTGCCGCGAGCACCGCGGGGCCGAGGCCGTGATGGATGAGTTCCGCGTCTCCGACGTCGCCCGGTACCACAGCGATTTTGCCCCCCCGCGCGACGAGTTCTCGTTGGACGACCACACGCGCGTGCTCTTCCACTTCGAGAACGAGCGCGACGGCGTCCACCAGGGCGACGACCGGTTCGTGTGCGGACACCTGGCATGCGAGCTTCCTCGACACGAGGAGAAGACACCGCTGGAGACGCTTCGCGCCGACGGCACGGTCGAACGGCGCATGGTCGTGGTCCGACCGCACGCGCCCGACGCGCTGTTCGAGGCGAATCGGGCGGAGAGCCGCCTGACGGTCACCCGGCCGTTTCGCGAGTTGCCCGATCCTCGCTTCGTCGAGTGCCGCCCGCGCCGGGTCGAGCGGGTCGTGAACGGCGCCGGCGACGAGTTCACGATCGAGGTGGGCGGCGACTTCGAGCCCTGGATGCAGTCGATCACCTTCGAGCACGCCGAAGGCTCGGAGGCGACCACGCTGCTGCCGCGCTGGCGCGCGAACGACGCCGTGGTGCCGTTCAGCGTCGAGAGCCTGAGGGCGACGCTCGCCCCGAACGCGGCCGACGACGCCGAAAGGGCGTTCGAGGCGTTCAAGTACGCCCTGGCTGTGACGAACTACTACGACGCCCACTACTGCGAGACCCTTGCCGCCCGGCACCGGCCCCGCGTGTCGTACACGCTCGCCAAGGCGCTGAACGTGTATCCCTTCGACCAGTGCGGGCCGCTCAACCACACGCTGCGCAAGCTGTTTCTGGCGGCGGGCATCTCGTCGAGCAACGCCTCGGGCACGCACCATCAGTTCCAGCAGGCTTTCTACGAGGGCGACTGGCGCCTGTTCGACCTTTCGCCGAGAGTGTATTGGCTCAATCGCGACAACCGCACCGTGGCGAGCCGCCGGGCCTTCGAGGACGACCTCTATCTGAAGCTCCGCCAGGGAAGCGGCATCAACTCGGGAATCCGCGGCCGCAGAGGCCGCGCCACCTTCGGCACCGCCGAGCGCCCCCACGCGATGGACTTCGCCCTGCGCCACGGCGAGCGCGTGAGCGTCTGCTGGCACAACGAAGGCCGGTGGTTCGAATTGACCGGCGACCGCGAGCCGATTCCGTTGGCCAAGATCCCGCCCTATTTCGGCAACGGGGCCATCGTGTTCCAGCCGACCGGCAAGGGCGAGGCGGCCGCGCTGGAGAACCTCGCGGTCGAACGCGCGGACGGCGGCGGGCGCCTGCTGCGCGGCGCCGATCGCGCCAGGCCCGGCTCGCTCGTCTACCGGGTGCACTGCCCGTACATCCTTTCCGATTGCCGGATCACCGGCCGATACGAGGGCCGGCAGGAAGGGGCGGTTCGCGCGTCGATCTCGTTCGACGACGGCAAGAGCTGGACGGAACTGTGGCAGAGTGCCGAGCCCATTGGCGCCGTCGACCTCAACCTGCTCGACCAGGTCACGGCCCGGTACGCCTACGCCCTGAAGATCGACCTGGCGCCGGGCGCAACGGTCGCCGATCTCAGCGTGCGCACCACGTTCGTCGTGTCGCCGCTCTCGCTCCCCGGGAAGCTGTCGCGAGGCGACAACCGAATCCGTTTCGTGGGCGGACCGCCTTCGGCCCCGGTCAAGACGTCGTGCCGATGGATCGAGCGCCACCGCAGCGACTTGGGCGTTTCGGTCGGTTCGATCGGATACTACCTGAACGGCGATGAAGCGCGGCGCGACGTGTTGACCGCGCCGGCGGGCGCGGCGACGCCGCTGTCCGTCGTGCTCGAAGGCGCGCCCGCGCGGGCCGAGGTCTCGATCGACGATCTGCCCCCGGGATGGCAATGCACGCCCTCGCGGCGGGCCCTCGCGATTGCCGAGCCGGGCGAGGCGGCGACCGGCGAATTCCTGTTGACCCCGGCCCCGGCCGACGCGGGCGCAATCCGCTGGTTCGAGATCGTGGTGCGCCACGCCGGGCGCGACGAGCCACGGCGCCTGCCGGTGCAGGTTTTCGCCGCCGAAGCCCCGCGGGTCGGCGAGGCCGAGCAGGCCGCCGAGTGCGACGGCCGGGTGGCCCGCTGCGATTCGCCCGCACTCAGCGGCGGGGCCGCGATGCGTTTCGCGGGTAGCGGGCACGTGGCCTTCGACTTCGACGCCCCGCGAGCCGGCACGTATGCCCTGTGGCTTCGCGCCCGATGGGAACCTGAGGCGAGCACCGCGATGACGCTGGCCGTCGACCAGGCGCCGCCGCGCAGCCTGCGCGCCACGTCCATGATCGGCTTCACCGACTGGACCAACCCGCGCGAAGCCCACACCAAGATGTTCGCCCATTTCGGCGAACAGTACGGCCACTGGTCGTGGTACCGCGTGCCCGAGGTCGAGTTGACCGCGGGCCGCCACCGCCTCACGCTCGGCGCCGAGGCCGGGGCCTCGATCGACGCGATGCTGCTGCTTTCTCAAGACCCCGCAACCGACCGGGCCGCGATGAATCTGTTCCAGAACTGGAACTACGCCCCGTGGCAGAACCCGTTCTGAGGGGGTCCGAGCCTCGCTTGCTCATCTGCCGGCGCTCACGCCCCGCGAAATCGCTCGATCAACTGCTCGATCGCCCGGTGGTCATAGCCCCATCGGCTCTCGCTCTGGAGGGCCCGCTCGATTTCGGGCAGCGCGGCCCGGGCCCGGTCGCCCAGGACGTCGAACACGTTGAGCGCCCGGAGGCGGATCCACTCGCTTTCGTGGCGCAGCCCCGCGACCAGGACGGGCATGACGTCGAGTCGGCTGCCGACGGCGACCAGCGCGTCGGCCGCCGCGATGCGCACGTTGGGCGCGCGATCGTCGAGGCGTCGGGCCAGCGCCGATTCGGCCGAAGCCGCCTCGGCCCCCAGGGCCTTGATGCCCACGGCCGCCCAGTAGCGCACGGCCGGGTCGTCGTCGCTCAGAAGCTCGACGAGTCGCGGCAGCTTGCCGGCCCCGCGTCCGGTGAGATCGGCCGCCGCGAGGATTCGTTCGAAGGGGTATTCTTGCGGATCGCGGGCCATCTCGTAGGGCGTCGTCGCCGCGCTTCGCTCGCCCTGATCGTACTCGGGCAGCAGCCCCAGGTCGCGGACCTCGACCATCCAGCGACGGTGCTCGGCCCGCATCCGCTCGAGCACGGCCCGATGGGCCGGATCGCCGGCCAGGTCGTTGATCTGGTAGGGGTCTTCCCAGGTGTCGTAGAGTTCTTCGAGCGGTTTGGTCGGGCGGAACCAGAGGGCCGGCGGCCCTTCGAGCCTGCCTTCCCGAGCCAGCCGATCCCAGACCTGCATCGTGGGCATCTCGTAGGTGTATGAGATGTGCTGGGAGTACGTCAGGTGGGGCATGTAGTTTCGCAGGTACAGGTAACGGCGGTCGCGCACGCCGCGCACCATGTCGTACCGCTCGGCCATGCGGTTTCGCATGAGGTGCACGTACTCGCGGGCCGGGGCAGACCGCCCGCCGAGAAAGGCCCCGCCCTCGATCACGTCGGGAATCGGCACGCCCGCCAGGCTGAGCACCGTGGGCGCGAAATCGACGAAGCTTACGAGCCGGTCGGTCGCGCTGCCCGGTTCGCCCGGCGCCCACTGCGCGTACTTCTCCGGGAAGCGGACGATGAGCGGCACCCGGGTGCCGCAGTCGTAGATCCACTTTTTGCACCGGGGCATCCCCACGCCGTGGTCGGAGTAGAAGAACACGATCGTCTCGCCGGTCAGCCCGTCGTCGTCGAGCTGTTCGAGAATCGCGCCCGCCTGTCGGTCCATCGCGCTGATCAGATCGTAGTAGCGGGCCCAGTCGCGGCGGACCTCGGGCGCGTCGGGGTGATAGGGAGGAACGGCTACTTGGGCCGGATCGTGTCGCCACGAGCGCGGAATGCCCTCCATGTGCCGCTCGTACTGCTTCTCGTTGCAGCGGATTTGGCTTTCGTGGGTCGTCGTGAAGTTGAACACCGCGAAGAACGGCTGCCCGGGCTTCCGGCTGCGCCAGTGGGCCTCGCGGCTGCAATGGTCCCAGGCGTCTTTCGGCACGTCGAAGTTGTAGTCGGTTTTCACGTTGTTCGTGCAGTAATAGCCCGCCTCGCGCAACAGCTCGCTGAAGCACTTGACCCCGTCGGGCAGGACCGTGCGGCACCGCATGTGGTGCGAGCCGAGCGACACGGGATAAAGCCCCGTGATGAGGCTCGAGCGTCCCACGGCGCACACGCCGCACACCGAGAACGCCCGCGTGTAGCGAACGCCCTGGCTCGCCAGGCGGTCGAGATGGGGCGTGACGGCGAACGAGTCGCCGTAGCAGCCCAGGTTGGGGCTCATGTCTTCGCAGGTGATCCACAGCACGTTGGGCCGCGCGGGGCCGGCGGCATGGGCGTGGGCCGCGGCGATCAGCATTCCCGCCAGGGCCAGGCAGATTCGCGTGTTCATCGATTCGATCCCTTTCGTGCACCAGGGCGATTGGCGGCCTTTCCAGCCGACTATTGTAAACCCCGGCCGACTTCCTACAATGCGCCGAGACGTCCATCCCCGCCCACCCGCCGCCCCA
>Ga0334901_1002825_pt1 | contig 14070 bp, 14 predicted proteins | sample GraSluR3_MG_3_FD_207216 | JGI IMG/M metagenome (GOLD analysis project Ga0334901, IMG submission 207216) | Sludge microbial communities from methane-producing bioreactor in Wageningen University, Netherlands - Granular Sludge_15_08-R3 | ecosystem: Engineered > Bioreactor > Anaerobic >...
TTTTAAAAATGAAATCAATTACAATAAATATTTCAAACGACAAACTGGCAAAGAAAGTTATGGAACTTCTTTCCGGTTTTAAAAAGGAAGGACTTGAGATTGTTGCCAGGGAAGATTTGGAAGATTTAAAATTGCTGAAAGCCACAAGGGAGGAGGAATCTTTACCGTTTGAAGATTACCTGAAAAATGAATATTCGAATTCGTAAATCGGCAATAAAAGACCTTCAAAAAATTTCTCCTGAACAGAAAAACAAGATCCATCAGAAAATTCTGACTTTAAGGGATTTTCCCAATGTTTCAAACGTAAAGAAGCTTACCAGTTTTGAACCTGCATATCGTTTACGTGCAGGAAGTTATCGAATATTATTTGATGTTACAAACGATACCATTGAAATTGGTCGGATTTTACACCGAAAAGAAAGTTAGAGGAAATAAACGACTTTCTTTAATCCCTGCTCGCCAGTTTCGACAGCAACCTCAAAATTTCAAGGTACAACCATACCAACGTCACCATTAGACCGAACGCGCCATACCATTCCATGTATTTGGGTGCGCCCTGTTCGGCTGCCCGTTCAATAAAGTTGAAGTCGAGGACCAGGTTCAGCGCTGCAACTGCTACCACCACCAGGCTGATGCCGATGCTCAGGTTGCTGTTTCCGTGAAGAAAACCAAGTTGGGCGCCAAACATTCCGGCAACGAAACTGATTAAATAAACAACTGCAATTCCGGCAGTGGCGGCAAAAACGCCCATCATAAATTTTTTGGTCACTTTAATTATGCCCGAGCGGTAAAAGAAAAGCATAGCAGCAAAAACGGCCAGAGTAAGTGCAACGGCGCGCATTACAATTCCGCTGTATGACGCTTCAAGAATAGCAGATAAACCGCCCAGCAGCATTCCTTCCAGAACGGCGTAAATGGGTGTTGAAATGCCGGCACTTTTTGGCCGGAATACGGTGACAATTGCGGTAATAAATCCGCCGATTCCGCCAATGGCCATCCAGGGCATCACTGCCGACATACCGGCTTCGGGAGAAAATGCATTAAAAAATTTGTTCCAGGTAAACAGGGCGGCTGCAATAACCAGCAACAATGATAGCGCCGTTTTATTTACTGTGCCGTTTACGGTCATCACTTCTGATGAGGCAGTTGTATATTCTTTGTTGAAAACTTTTTCGCTTAAAGCGGGATTCGAACTTTTTGTCAAATTCATCATGGCAATAAAAATTAAATTTTAAATTTTCAGGCAGAACTATAACAAAAAATCTGCCACGCCTGTTTGCCTGACAGATTTTCGGGTTTTGTTCTGTTTAAGAAATATCCAGCAGACTTTAATTTGAAGTGCATTCAACATTCATGGTGAAATCGATTAATACCAACCAGTTCAAATCCGAATATTTTTGTTGACAAAAAGCACACAATGTATTATATTTGCATTATGCATGTTTTTAACTGGAATAAAGAAAAAAATGAATGGCTCAGGAAAAACCGAAATATTGGTTTTGAGGATATTGTATTCCTGATTAGTGAAGGACATTTGATAGAAATTATAAAAAATCCTGGCGGCAAATATAAGAATCAGTTCATGTTTGTTGTCAACTATGATAATTATATCTATCTGGTTCCCTTTGTAAAGAATGAGTATGAAGTCTTTTTAAAAACGATTATTCCAAGTAGGAAGGCTACAAAAAAATATATTGGAGGAAAAAACAATGAAAAAAAATAAAGATTTGAATTTAAATAGCGAAGAAAAAGAATTGTTGGAATCTTACAACAAAGGAGAATGGGAAAAAATTTCAGACCACGAAAATGAACTGAAAAGATTTCAGAAACTTGCCGGCGATTCGTTAAAAAAAGACAAACGAATCAATATTCGGATAACAAACAGGGATTTAACTGAGATAAAAAGAAAAGCAGTCCACGAAGGCATCCCATACCAGACATTGGTTTCCAGTATTTTACACAAATATGTAAATGGCAGGTTTATTGAAAAACCGGAGCCATCAACATAATTCCTGAATTACTGCAGCTGCTCTTTCAAAAAGTTTGTCATTCTGGTGTACAAATGCATGGTGGTATTTCCGCCGCGAATGCCGTGGTTCCGGTTGGTGTAAATGGCCATGTCGAACTGAACGCCTTCCTGCACCAGTTTTTCGGTAAACTCGTACGTATTTTGGGCATGCACATTGTCGTCGGCCGAGCCATGCACAATCAGCAGCCTGCCTTTGATGTCGCCGGCATGGGTCAGCGGCGAGTTGTCGTCGTAGCCGTCCGGGTTTTCGCGCGGGGTACGCATAAAACGCTCGGTGTAAATGGTATCGTAAAACCTCCAGTTGGTAACCGGCGCCACGGCAATTCCGGCTTTAAACAGCTCGCCTCCCTTTTCCAGGGCAAGCAGCGTCATAAATCCGCCGTAGCTCCAGCCGAAAATGGCAATGTTCCCTGCATCCACATAAGACAGCGAACCGAGGTGTTTTGCGGTTTCCACCATATCGTCCGATTCGTACTTTCCTAAATTCAGGTAAGTCACTTTACGGAAATCCTCGCCACGGGCCGCTGTTCCGCGCGGATCAACCGAAACTACCAGAAAACCTTCCTGCGCCAGGTAATCGTTCCAGCCAACTCCCCTCCATGAATCTGCAACACTTTGCGAATTGGGCCCGCTGTACTGGGTAATCAGCACCGGGTATTTTCTGGTCTGGTCAAATCCAACCGGTTTAATCATGAAACCGTTCAGTTCAACGCCTTCCGAAGTGGTGAACGTGAAAAATTCTTTTTCGGGAAGATTGTACTGCTGCATTTTGTTTTTCAACACAGTATTGTCCTGAAGTGTGCGAATAAGCCTGTTTCGTCTGTCGTGCAGCGTAATCAGCGAGGGCGCCTGACTGCTACTGAAGGTATTCACGTAGTAATTGAAGTTTTTACTGAAGTCGGCACTGTTTGTACCGGGCAGCGTTGAAACTTTTCCTTGCTTTTTCCCGTCTTCGCTGGTGAAATACACTTCGCGACGAAGCGGCGATTCGGCAGCGGCTTGGTAGTAAAACACTTTTTGCGAGGGATCATACCCGTAAAAACGGGTTACATCAAATTCTCCTTTGGTAAGTTGTCCCTGTTCAAATCCCAGCCTGTCGTACAAATAGAGGTGCGACCAGCCGTCGCGTTCGCTTTTTACAATGAACCGGCCATCGTCTAAGTAGGTAAACGCATCCAGGAAATCTTCGTCGATGTAGCGTTCATTTTTTTCGGTAAAAATGGGGCGTGTTTCGCCGGTAAACGGATTGGCATACAGAATGTCGAGCTGGTTCTGCCGGCGGTTCATGCGCATCACCACCAGGTCTTTGGAGTCGGGTGTCCAGTTCAGCCGGGGAATGTAAATATCGGTATTGTCGCCAATCTGCACGTCGATAATTAACCGGGAATGCAATTCGTAGCTTTTCACTGAAACCGTAGAATTGGTTTCTCCGGCTTTCGGATATTTGAATGTTTCCAGTCCCGGGTACAATTTGTTTTCTTGGATGGTGGGATTGTCACCGGCATACATGGTCATGCTGAATTCCGGCACTTCAGTTTCATCGAACCGGATAAATGCCAGAAATTTACTGTCGGGCGACCACCAGAAAGCCTTGTTGAATCCGAATTCTTCCTCATACACCCAGTCGGGGGCACCGTTTATAATTTCATTTTTTTTGCCATCGTATGTAATCTGACTTTCGCTGCCAAATTTCAGGTTGTTAATAAACAGGTTGTTATCGCGCACAAAAGCCACGCGGTCGCCGTCGGGAGAAAAAGTAGCCAGTTGCTGTGCTCCTTTTTCCGAAAGCGGCGCCAACTCTTCGGTTACCGAATTCCAGATGTAATATTGTGCGGTATAAGAATGCCGGTAAATTTGCTTTTTATCGGTAGTCAGCAAAATTTTTGTTTCATCGTCGCTGAAAGTATAGTCTGAAAACGACGAAATGGGCGCCCGTTCAATTTTTGTGATATCAAAAATAACATCCACAGTTTCACCTGTTTTGTAGCTGTTTTTTACAATTTTGGTGTTGTTTTCCAATGTGGTGTAATGTTCCCCATCGTTCATGGAACGTAATCCCCTGATCGATTCAGCCCGAAAAGTACCTTTGGTGAAAATATCTTCCAGCGTGATTTGCTGCCCGGTTTGTGCCTGCAGGGCAAAAATTAAAAGCGCTGCCAGTAGTGTTAATCCAACTCGTTTCATACTTCTGTTTTTGAACTTTTATCTAAATTTTTAAATCGACGCTGACAGGTCTGACGACGCTGTCAGGTTATCTTTCGTACCAGTTCCACATCTGCCTGAAATGGTATTAAGCCATCAAAAGCTCAAAAATAGTCAGAATTTAATTTTTACGGAAATGAAACAGCACTAAACCAATTCTTCTACTTTTACCAGTTCCCCTTCTAATGAAAAATCGGATGCGGACGTAATTTTTACATCCACAAATTTTCCGGTTAAATCCTCATTTTCCGCCGGAAAGCGGACAATCAGTTTTCCTTCGGTTAATGCGGAAAGGAATCCTTCTTTGCGGTCTTCGCCCCGAACCAGCACACGCACTGTTTTACCCAAAAGGTTGTGGTTGTAAATCCGGTTGTGTTTACGCAGTTCTTCGGTGAGTTCATGCAGACGGCGTTTTTTTTCTTCCAGTGGCACGTCGTCGTCCCAACGGTGACTGGTAGCACCGGGGCGCGGGGAATACATCGCCGTGTAAGCCATGTTGAACTGGAACTCTTCCATGGCTTTCCTGGAATTTTTAAACTGCGCTTCGGTTTCGCCTGTAAATCCCACAATAATGTCAGTAAACAGCGTAGCTTCCGGCAAAATACGGCGAATAGAATGTACAATCTGCCGGTATTTTTCCATGTTGTGCTTACGGTTCATACGAATAAGCACTTTGTCGTCGCCGCTTTGCATGGGCAGGTGAATTTGTTTGGCTAAAACCGAATATTGTGCAATAACTTCAATCACCTCGTCGGTCATATCGCGGGGGTGCGGCGAGGTAAAATAGACCCAGAATTCTTTTTTCATGCGGTTGCCCAGTTCTCCAACTTCCCGTAACAATTCGGGAAAAGTGATTTCTTCCCCTTTTTTGTCGAGGCCGTAGGAGTTAACGTTCTGCCCAAGCAGCGTTACGGATTTGTAGCCCTGCGAAACCAGCAGCGCCACTTCGGCCAAAATATCTTTTGAAGGGCGGCTCACCTCGCGGCCGCGGGTAAACGGCACGGCGCAGAAACTGCAAAATTTGTCGCAGCCGTTCTGGATGGGAATGTACGCCTCAAAATCCGACCGGTACGAAGGTTTTACATTCCAGAATTCCTCGATGTTCTCGTTGTGCGGGTCGATTCCCGGTTTCAGGTGAACAGGCGTGGTGATGCCGTATTGGCTAATCATTTCAGGCAGTTTAGGCAAATCTTTCATCTGAAACGTGATGTCGAAAAGTTTCAGAAACTTCTCGTGGTCGTTGGGCAGAATGCATCCCGAAATGAAAGTTATCAGGTTTTTATGGTTTTTCCACTTGTTCCATTTATGGATGCGCGAATAGACTTTATCGATGGCTTTTTGCCGCACCGAGCAGGCCAGGATGCCAATCAATCCGGCTTCTTCTTCGTTGTCGGTATATGTGTATCCGGCCTTGTCGAGCACTGAAATCACCCGCTCGCTGTCGGAGAGGTTCATCTGGCATCCCAATGTGATTAAATGGTACTTCATCTTTCTAAAAATAAACTTCAGTATAAATATTTTGCACCGGAATTCCTTTGCCGGTAAGTATATCAAAGGCCTCGTGAATCATTTCACTGTTGCCGCACAAAAAGCACTGTGTATCTTTTCCCGGTTTTTGGGTAAATAAGTAATCGGTTACTCTTCCGTTAAAATCTCCGGCCTTGTCACCTGTTGTGCAAAGGGTAATTTTATCTTTTTCAAAATGGTCGTGCTCGTAGGCTTCTTTGCCGAACCGAACCCCGTGAATCAACCGGTAATCGAGGTCGGAAAAAGTTTTTACAAAACTGTGAAACGGACTGATTCCGGTGCCGGTGGCCACAAACAGGAATTTTTGTGTGGGAAACATGGTGGGCTGAAACCGGAAAAATCCAAACGGGCCGTCCACTTCCATCTCGTCGCCAGCCTTTAATTTTTTTAACTGCGGAGTCACTTTCCCATCGCTTACTTCACGCACCAGCACTTCCAGCACATCCTCCTGTTCGCCATTGTAAACAGAGTATTCCCGTTGTTCGATGGTGCCCGGCCGGCGCAAAATCACAAACTGCCCGGTTTGAAAGGGCAATCCGTTCCGTTCCATTTGCAAAACGAACGTGGAATCAGTGAGGTGCTTTACTCCGGTTATAACGTGTTTTTTCAACTTTCCTGTTTTTGTTTTCTGAAATAGACCGACAAAAATACAAAATTATCTTTTATGCAGTTTGAAAGGACAAAAGCAATCGTACAATGACTAATTTCAGAAAGGATTCGGTACATTTTAAATTAATTTTTTCGATAAATAATTGTTTTATTCCAGTGAGTCAAGAATAAACCTGTAATTTGCGAAGGCAAATTTATACCCATGAAAAAATTTTATAATGGAATTCTTCAGCGCTAAAAATGTAACTAAAGTATTTTCAACTACCCGTGCTTTAACCGACGTAAGCATTTCGGTAAACCGACAAAGTATTTTCGGGCTCCTTGGTCCCAACGGTGCCGGGAAGACCACACTTATACGAATTATCAACCAAATTACCGCCCCCGACGAAGGCGAATTGTTTCTGGAAGGGAGGAGAATGAAACAGTCGGATGTGGCATACATCGGTTACCTGCCGGAAGAACGCGGCCTGTACAAAAAAATGAAAGTGGGAGAACAGGCCATTTACCTGGCACAACTGAAAGGTATGCCCCGAAAAGACGCCATAAAGAACCTGAAGAACTGGTTTGAACGTTTTGAAATGGTGGACTGGTGGAATAAAAAAGTGGAAGAACTTTCGAAAGGGATGCAGCAGAAAGTGCAGTTTGTGACCACTGTGGTGCACCAACCTAAACTGCTGATTTTCGACGAACCGTTCAGCGGGTTCGATCCCATAAATGCCAACCTGCTCAAGCGGGAAATCCTGAAGCTGCGCGACGAAGGGGCGACCATCATTTTTTCCACCCACAACATGGGTTCAGTTGAAGAGTTGTGCGACCATATTGCACTGATCAACAAATCGGTTAAAATTGTGGACGGCCCCACCGATGAAATTCGCCAAAAGTATAAATCCAACATTTTCGAAATTCAATACAAAGGTAATTTCGAACAGGTTGACAAGGCACTGGGAAACCGGTTTAAAATTCTGGAACACACCGAATCGGAAAAAGTAAACCGGGTGCAGGTGCAATACATAAACGGCGATTCCAACAACAACCTGCTGCAGGCCATTATGCCGGCTGCCGAAATTCTTTCGTTCGAAGAAATCATTCCAGGAATGAACGACGTGTTTATAAAGGTTGTACAAGAGTCAAACCAATCAAAATCGATGAATAATGAGTAAAACATTAATTATACTTCAACAGGAATACCTGAAACGGGTAAAGAAAAAATCATTTATCGTACTCACGCTGCTGGTGCCACTGCTCTTTGCAGGAATGTTTGCGCTGATTATTGCGCTTTCGGTACACGACGACAAACAGGAACGTACCATTGCCGTTTACGATGAATCGACACTGTTTTTGGGCGAACTGGACCAGGAAGGTTACACCAGATACCACTTTATCCCCCAAACCGAATACGACCAGTTGAAATCAAAAGTAAAAGAATCGGAATTCTATGCATTGCTTTATATTCCCGAAGATATTGTTTCAAACAATGCTGCGCAGCTTATTTCTGCAAAGCAGGTGCCGATTGAATTATCGGAACAGATTTCAAGAAAACTCAGTCGGTTTATTGAAAACAGCAAACGGCAGAAAATTATTGAAGAAACCGGGATTGCCGATTTGGAAGAACGCCTTGCAAAAACGCGAACCTCGGTCAAATTAAACACCCTTAAAATTTCGGAAACCGGAGAAACCAAAAAAAGCTCCTCCGGTGTAGCCTTTATTGCCAGTTACGCTATGGGATTTATCATCTACTTTTTTGTGTTTATGTATGGGTCGATGGTGATGCGCAGCGTTATGGAAGAGAAAAAAAACCGGATTGTGGAAGTAATTATTTCATCGGTAAAACCCTTTCAGTTAATGGCGGGGAAAATAATTGGCACTGCACTGGTAGGCCTGACTCAGGTGGCTATCTGGATTGTGTTGGGGGTAGTACTACTCGGACTGACCCAAACTTTTTTCACTCCTGAATCGGCCCAGCAAATGGGACAAAGCCTTATGGAAAGTAACCGGCAAATGAACGCCGCCGTGTCGCAGGATACGGCCGGCAACCAGGTAGCCGAAATCATTGAATTGATTGGGAACTTAAATATCCCGTTTATCCTGTTCTCATTTATATTCTACTTCCTGGCCGGCTATCTCATGTACAGTTCGCTACTGGGTGCAGTTGGCGCTGCTGTTGACAACGACGAAGATTCGCAACAAATGATATTTCCCATCACCTTCCCGCTTATTCTTTCCATAATGCTGCTTTTTCCCATCTCCCGAAATCCGGAAGGCCCGGTAGCTTTCTGGGGTTCCATCATTCCGTTTACATCGCCGGTGGCTATGCTGGCACGCGTACCCTACGGCGTTCCGGCGTGGGAACTCATTCTTTCCATCTCTCTGCTTATTCTGGCCACCGTTGGCGCCATTTGGGCAGCAGCCAAAATTTACAAAACCGGACTGCTGATGTACGGAAAAAAAGTTAACCTGAAAGAATTGGTAAAATGGTTGCGGTATAAAAGTTAACTTCGTTTAAAATTAAACAGGTATTTTTGTCTGTTTAAACAAAATTTATTTACATTGCAGCCGAAATGAGAAACATGACATGCCATATTACTTTTTGTTGTCGGGAGATTCGTCCCGGAGAAGGCATGTTTTTTGAAAATTAATCAGATAAGATTGTTTGAATCAGATACAAAGCTTTCCCGGGAGACCAGGAGAGCTTTTTTGTTATAACAGATTTAAAATTAACAGATTATGAAAGTACAAAACATCTTGGAAACCATTGGTAACACGCCCCATATCAGGGTTAACCGGCTTTATCCGGCGGAATACGAAGTATGGGTAAAAATGGAAAAAACAAACCCGGGAGGAAGCATAAAAGACCGGATTGCATTGTCGATGGTGGAAGAGGCTGAAAAAAAGAAAATTCTGAAAGAAGGTTCGGTTATTATTGAACCTACATCGGGAAACACAGGCATTGGCCTGGCATTGGTTGCTGCTGTAAAAGGATACCGGCTGATTCTTACCATGCCCGAGTCGATGACCATGGAACGAAGAAAAGTACTGCTTGCACTTGGGGCAGAACTGGTTCTGACGCCTAAAGAAAAAGGGATGAAAGGCTCCATTGCCAAAGCCGAAGAACTGGCCGCGGAAATTCAGAATTCCTGGATTCCGCTGCAGTTCTCCAACCCGGCAAATATCGATGCCCACAGAAAATATACCGCCATGGAAATTTTAAATGACTTTCCGCAGGGAATCGACTACCTGATTACCGGCGTGGGTACCGGTGGCCACATTAGCGGAGTAGCAGAAGTACTAAAAAAAGAGTTCCCCAATCTAAAGGTATTTGCGGTTGAACCGTCCGACAGCCCCGTAATTGCAGGAGGAGAACCCGGCCCGCACAAAATACAGGGCATTGGCGCCGGTTTTATCCCCGATAACCTGAAAACCGATCTTTTAGACGGAACCATACCCGTTACACAGGAAGAAGCCTTTGAGTACGCCCAAAAAGCGGCCAAACAGGAAGGTCTTTTTGTGGGCATTTCGTCGGGTGCTTCTTTTGCTGCCGTTGCCAAAAAGATAAAGGAACTTCCCTCTGGCTCACGAATTTTGACGTTCTCTTACGACCACGGCGAAAGATATCTTTCGGTAGAAGGGTTGTACTGAGAGTAAACCTGTACACCTGCTGACTCCAAAGTTAGACCAAAAGTGGAAACAAACCGGGAAACAGGTTCGCCTGTAACCGGTCAGGAGAAATGCAAGGAACACCGTATAAAATCAAAATATAAGGGGGCCAGGCAACATCAGTTAAAGGCTTTGCAAAAACAAACCGGAATCTGATGGCAGATTCGCCCCTTTATATTGTCGCAATCACACATCGGAATAAAAAAATACGTGCCGGATATTTGTAGTATTATAATTGAGAGTTAAAACGATGACAAAAAACAATTTACTGCGAATGGACAACGTGGGCATCGTGGTGGAATCCCTTGATGTAGCCGTCTCTTTTTTCACCGAGCTTGGACTGGAGCTGGAAGGACAGGGTACGGTGGAAGGCGAATGGGCCGGACGCGTTACCGGACTGGGCGATCAGCGTGTCGAAATCGCCATGATGGTCACCCCCGACGGGCACAGCCGGCTCGAGATTTCACGGTTTCTTTCGCCGCCTGTCGTCGCCGATAACCGGAACACCCCGGTGAACGCACTCGGCTACCTGCGCGTTATGTTCGCCGTTAACGACCTTGATGAGATGCTCACCAGGCTCCGCAGGCACGGCGCGCAGCTCGTCGGCGAAGTGGTTCAGTACGAAGAGATGTACCGGCTTTGCTACATCCGCGGCCCTGAAGGAATTCTTATCGGGCTGGCCGAACAACTCGGCGATAAATCAGTAGAAGATGTTTTTGAAAATCCACAATCATAAAATTTACAAAAAAAGGATAATCGATGAAGGGTTTTGTCGAGAATTTACCAGAACAAACCGTGGAAAAATCACAAATATTAAAGCAAAAAACACAATGAAAAAAATAACTGTTTCGCCCGGGGGACACGAGTAAAATAAAAATAACCTGAACCGAACGGTTCTGAAATTGACTTAGTGACTTCAGGTCACCGGCCCGATAAAAGAATGTTGACGCGACAACCATTTCACCCGCTGAATAAACTCTGCCCCACTCAGCCTTTTCAAACAAAAAATCAAATTCCCGCTTGTTTTTCCGGCGGCAATTCCTATTTTAGCTTCTGTAATTTTTTGTATATCAATAAAGACCGAAAAAATCAAATCAACTCAATCAATTGAAAGGAGAACTGAAATGAGAATTTTACAGTCACCCTGGAAAGTAAGCGGAATTTCCGGGATTCTTTTTGTTGCATTATCTTTTCTTGCTGCCGGAATGAATAAAATGCCTCCCTTGTACAATCAGGAAATTTCAACATTTGTAAGGTGGTTTTCAGAAAATGGAGCGTGGTATCGCTTTGGACACTTTCTTGCAGGTTTGGCTTTTCTGCTTTTTTATTTTCCATTTTTTGCAGGATTCTGTGAAATACTCAAAAAAGCAGAAGGGGAACCATCTGTTTGGACAAGAGTCACGTGGGCCGGTGCAATTATGTCTCCTGCCGCAGGTACCATTGCAGGTGCATTTATTATGGGAACAGCTTTATTAAATGGTAATGCTTCCCCCGACGTGTCTCAACTGGGAATGGCCGGAAACTTCTATGCTTACACAGTTTCCGGAGCTTATGCAGGAATAACAATGATTGGTTCGGGTATAATTATTTTAAAAACAGGTATTTTTAAACGTTGGATAGGCTGGACGGGTTTAGTAATTGGTTCTGCAGCAATAATTAGTATCGGAACATTAATTGAGAATAATCCACAGGGATTATTTGCAGTAATAAACGGTTTTGCCTGGTTGACTTATTTCCTCTGGATTGCGGTTCTGTCAGTCGAATTGATTAGAATACCCGATATTAAACTAAATCGAAGCAATAAAGCAGCATGAACCTAAAAACAGAATTAAACCAAACCTCCCCGGATTGGCGTTTATTGTACCGTTTGGGGGCAATCGGAGCCTGGTTTTCGGCGCTGCTGATTCCGGTTGCCATCGTTTCACACCTTCTGTGGCCACCGCCACCCTGGACGCCGGGAGCAGCATCCGACTGGTTTTCCTATATCGGCAGCAATCCGCTTGCCGGGTTGCTTAATCTGGACCTTCTCCTGGAAATCGGATTAATATTGAGCGTTCCCCTTTACATCGCGCTGTTCCTTGTTTTATATAAAACGAACCGCTCCTTAACCGTATTGGCAACGGCTACGGCACTTTTGGGAATCGTGTTGCACATCCTTTCCAATGCCGCCTGGGAGATGCTGCTGTTAAGCAATGCCTTTGCCGAAGCCGGTACCGACGAACAACGCGCCGTTCTGCTCGCAGCCGGTGAAGCCAGTCTCTCGGCTTATTACGGAATGGTTTTTCAGGTGAGCTACATACTGGGATATCTAACTTACATCTTGATTGGCTATGTGATGTTGTACCATCGGTTTTTTGGAAAACCGGCAGCATACCTCGCTATCGTTACCGGAATAGCCGGGTTCGGGTTTTACCTGCCGGAAATCGGAACCATCATTTCAGTCCTGGTAGTGCTGCTCGTCGGAATCTGGAATGTTATCGTCGGCTGGAAACTTTTTCAGTTTAATCGATTCCCCCGGCAAAAATGATTGAACTAAAGAATAAAAACGATGAAATGACTGAATCTCAAAAAGGTCGTTATTATTTTAATCCATGCCATTATCGCATGGACTACCTGGTCAGCAAAAAAATAAATCCCCGCTTATTTTTTCCTACGGCAATCCCTAATTTAGCTCGCCTATTTTTTGTAAACCAGTAAAATACCAAAAGCCTGTGTTGAAAACCGAGCAAATAAATTCACAGCGGAACCCTGCCCTCCCCGACTACCCTGAGCGAAATACAGCAAGAGGAGAAATAAATGAAAAGATGCCGGGGATTGATAATGTTTCCGGTGTGAAGAATGTTGTGGAGGTTTGGATGACAACAACAGGGTTATTTGCAAACAAAATAAATTCAACACAATGAAACCGGTGAACATTACCTTAACCATAATTTCGTTATTCTTTTTAGTTAACTGCAGTTCAATGGGGTTCGCTCCGCATAAAGAAACAACAGAAACCGCAAAACAAATAAAAGAACAAAAGACAAACTCAAAATCCACCGTCTCAAAGTCAACGATGTGCCGGGAGTGTTTTGTTGTACCAAAACCGGGAAGTCACAGAGACTTAAGAAAGGGATATTATTTTGATCATGAAGAAAACAGGTGTAAAGTATTCTGGTATTCCACGGGTGCCGGTTGTATTCCACCTCCTTTCAAAAGTTTTGAAGAGTGTATAGAATGTTGCGGAGGATCGGTTTTTAATCGGAAAGATTGATTTGTAGATAGAATTAAAAACACTTGCGCTAACAAACAGGACTCTGGGCGGTCTGCAATGCCTGTTTTGCAGGAATTTTTCAAAGTACTTAACGACAGTTTTATGTTTGGTTTATGTTGAATATTGCGGAAAAGTTAAATGATGACGCAACTAAAATGAATTAAATGGCCTAACTGTTCAAACGAAAATAAAATCACCTATGAAAAGTTTTAACCGACTTTTACCATTTATTTTGGCGGTCACTTTTTTTATTATTTCATAAGAAAAAGACAATTTCCCTGCTGAATTTAAGGGAGAACTGGAATACGAAGTACATAGTTCAGATATTAATAGGAATTGTATTTCTATATTTTTTCAAAAGATAACATTACATATTCTTTGGGATACGATAAAATTGTTAAATTAAAAATTGAATAATAAAACTCAGTCGCTAATCGAATAGATAGCCGATGAACCGTTAATCGCCAATGCACATCACCCGAAAGCTTTCGGAGCGGAAAAGTGCGTACAGGCCTTCCCAAAACAAAAAAACAGGAGCATTAAAATCCGGCAAAATTGCTATCCGGCATGTGGTTGTTGCAGCACAAACAGCGGTCGTTGCAATACAGTCAGAGGTTATTGCGATGCATTCAGCACATGTTGCGACGCATTCAGCGGTCGTTGCAGCACAAACAGCGAACGTTGCAATACAGTCAGAGGGTGTTGCAATACAAACAGCGGGTGTTGCAACACAGTCAGCGGGCGTTGCAATATAAACAAAGGGCGTTGCAATACAGTCAGCGGATGTTGCAGTAAA
>Ga0334901_1002832_pt1 | contig 14031 bp, 15 predicted proteins | sample GraSluR3_MG_3_FD_207216 | JGI IMG/M metagenome (GOLD analysis project Ga0334901, IMG submission 207216) | Sludge microbial communities from methane-producing bioreactor in Wageningen University, Netherlands - Granular Sludge_15_08-R3 | ecosystem: Engineered > Bioreactor > Anaerobic >...
GGACGTCGGTCCGTGTAGAGGTGCATCCGATCCAGAAGAGCCGGCGCGGTGATCTCCAACTTGTCCCGCATCTTGGCGTATTCCACGGGGTTGTCGATGATCAGCCGGTCGATGTCGGGAGTGAAGAGGTCGCGAAGCACCTTGTCGACCAGGGCCAGCTCCTGGTGGATCAAAGCCGGAGCCCGCCGCTTGCGGGCCGATTGCTGGACCTTGTCCCAGACCTTGACCAGATAGTCGAGGTCCCGCTGGAGGTCCTCCTCGGTTCGTCCGGCGGCTGCCGTGCGCACGATGACCCCCATCCCTTCGGGTCGGATCTTCTCGGCGCAGACCCGCAGGCGGTTGCGCTCCTCCTCGTCCAGGATCCGCCGCGAGACCCCGATGTACTGGGCCGAGGGGAGAAGGACCAGATAGCGCCCGGGAAGGGTCACGTAGGTCGTGATGCGGGCCCCCTTGGTCCCCACGGCCTCCTTGACGACCTGGACCAGGGTCTCCTGGTTGACCTTCAAGATGTCGGAGATCGACATCTGGCGCAGGGACTCGTTGACTTCATCTCCCAGATGCGCCGCAGCGTCATCTGCGCACAGGAAGCCGTTGCGCTCCAGGCCGATGTCCACGAAGGCCGCATTCATTCCCGGCAGCACGTTGGAGACGCGCCCCTTGTAGATGCTGCCCACCTGACGCTCTTCGCGAGCGATCAGGATTTCCATCACCTGGCCGTCTTCGAGCACGACGGCCCGGCCCTCGCGCTCGTCGAGGGAAATCAGGATTTCCTTGTACATCTCAAAAACCTCATTCGGGGGACGGCGCCCGGCTAGGACCGTCACGGCCCTGGTCCCGCGCGTCCGGCATCCTGCGATGCCGGACGGGGATGGCGGCGTCCACGTCCCCTCGGCAATCTGGATCCATCCAGGACGAAGGCGCCCCCCTTCGCGGCCCGTGGCCAGAATCTTGCCGACCCGGCTGTCGTGTTCCCCCTCCAAACAGCATCCTTGATCGGTCAGGCGATTTTTCGGGCTCTTCTCGTCTTTTCCACAAGGTCCACTTTTGCCCATTCGGGTCTGGATCGGGGTTGCCTCGGGTCGACCGGACCGGATCCCGGTGGCGCCAACCCCATGGACATTGGCCCCCGACCTGCGCATCTGCATTCGGTCAAGCACGGCAGAACTCCAGGTTACGTGGTCTTGAGCGATTCGGGTCCACGAACTCGTGCTTCAGCAGATACTCCAGGCGTTTCCATGTTCGGTTGCCCGTCCTGGGGTGCAGAAGTTGCGACAGCAGGGGCTGGATGAAGGCTTTGAACACAACCGCCCACCGCCTCTCGGGTGTTCCCACGAGGGATCTGTCAACCTCTTCGAGGGGTACGCCATACGTGAGAACCGAGGGGGTCGAGGCGGTTCTGGATGCAAGGAAGGCGTGCGTCGAGGAGCGGAGCGCAATCGGGAACGGCGTGAGCACCGCAGAGGTGCGCCTGACGACGCAGACGGGCCCGGAAAGACCGGAGTCCGGGCCCTTGACGGGCCTGGGGCCCGAGCCTATACTTCTCGAGTGATTCTGCGGGGTGGGATCTCGACCCCATGGAACCGGAGCGAGGCTGGATTCAATGTTCGAGTCCCTGTCCGAGCGCCTGGGAGCGGTCTTCAAGAAGCTCCGAGGGCGAGGAAGACTGACGGAGGAAGACGTCAACGAGGCCCTGCGGGAGGTGCGGCGCGCTCTCCTGGAGGCTGATGTCAGCCTGCCCGTCGTCAAGGACTTCGTTTCTCGCATCAAGGAGAGGGCCCTGGGCGAGGAGCTCTTCAAGAGCATGACCCCTGGCCAGCAGGTCGTGAAGTACGTTCGCGACGCCCTGGTCGAGCTGATGGGCGGAGAGGCTGCCCGCCTGTCCTTCTCGTCCAAGCCTCCCACGGTCATCATGGTGTGCGGCCTGCACGGCGCCGGCAAGACCACCAGCTCGGCCAAGCTGGCCCTCTATCTGAAGGGTGCCGGGCGCCACCCCATGCTGGTCGCCACCGACGTCTACCGTCCTGCCGCCATCCAACAGTTGGAGGTCCTGGGCAAGCAGATCGGCGTTCCGGTCTTCCAGTTGGGGGCCGACCGCGACCCCGTGGAGATCTCCCGCCAGGCCATCGCGCAGGCCCGGGACGGCGGGCGCGACGTCGTCCTGATCGACACCGCGGGTCGCCTGCACATCGACCAGGATCTCATGGACGAACTGCGCCGCCAGAAGGCGGAGGTCAAGCCCGACGAGATCCTCCTGGTGGTCGACGCCATGACCGGCCAGGATGCCGTCCACATCGCGCGGGACTTCAACCAGGCGCTGGGCCTGACCGGCGTGGTCATGACCAAGTTGGACGGCGACGCTCGCGGCGGGGCCGCCCTGTCCGTGCGTCACGTGACCGGGGCCCCCCTGAAGTTCGTCGGCGTCGGCGAGAAGCTCTCGGCCCTCGAGCCCTTCCACCCCGACCGCATGGCCGGTCGCATCCTGGGAATGGGCGACATGCTCAGCCTGATCGAGAAGGCTGAGCAGGCGATGGACGAGGAGAAGGCGGCGGAGCTTGAGCAGAAGCTGCGGGCAGCCCGCTTGGATTTGAACGATCTTCTGGATCAGATGCAGCAGATCCGCAAGATGGGTCCGCTCAAGGAGATCCTCAAGATGATCCCGGGACTGGGAAACCAGCTCAAGGACCTGCCGGTCGACGAGTCCCAGATCAAGCACATCGAGGCCATCATCCAGTCCATGACCCCTGCCGAGAGGCGGGATCCGGACATCCTCAACGCATCTCGGAAGCGACGCGTGGCCCGCGGGTCGGGAAGCGATGTCTCCGACATCAATCGGCTGCTCAAGCAGTTCGAGACGATGCGCAAGATGATGAAGGGCCTCGGCGACATGGGTCGGAAACGCGGAAAGAGGCTTCCGTTCCGCCTGCCCTTCTGATTGCCAGGCGGGGCGAGCGAATTACCACGAGCACACTCGACACTCCCAGGAGGTACAGAAAAATGGTTCGTTTGAGACTTCGTCGGGTCGGCCGCAAGAAGCAGGCCAGCTTCCGCCTGGTGGCGGCAGATGCCCGCAGCCCGAGAGATGGCCGTTTCATCGAGATTCTGGGTCACTACAACCCGCGCACGGATCCCCCGACGGTCCTCTTCAAGGAAGACCGGGTCCTGGACTGGCTGGGCAAGGGCGCTCAGCCGACCGAATCCGTTCAGTTGCTGCTGGTCTCCAGCGGAATCTGGAAGAAGTTCTCCGGCAAGGACATGGTCTACCCGGCTCCCAAGGCGCCCCGGACCGAAGAGGCCCCGGCCGAACAGGCCTGAGGCCCTGGGTTCATTGAACCGGGCCACCCCGCCTGGCGGAGGGCAAGGTTCAGGCGTGGCGGGATCTGCCCTGGCTTTCGGGGCGGTTCCGCAGCATGAGGAGGTTGGGCCGTGAAGGACTTGTTGGCATACGTGGCCCGGCAACTGGTGGACCTCCCCGATCAGGTGGAGGTTCGCGAGATCGAAGGTGAGCGCTCGATCATCCTGGAACTGCGGGTGGCCCCCGAGGATATGGGCAAGGTCATCGGTCGCCAGGGCAAGACGGCGCAAGCCCTCCGCACCCTCGTCAAGGCAGCCGGCCTTCGGGACGGCAAGAGGGTGATGGTGGAAATCATCTGACAGGCCGAGGACAGGCCGGCAGCCCCCGACGGGCTGCCGGCCTTCTGTTCCCGGCAATCCCAGGAGGTTTTCGATGGACAGCGTGGTTCTGACCCGGCCCGTTCGCGTCGTGGTCATCATGACCCCAACCTTCCGCCAGCGTTTCATCCAGGAAGCCCGATCCCAGATCGCCGCCCTGGAAGAGAATCTGCAGCGCCTGGAGAGCTCCGGCGCCCCGGAGGTGGCGCGCCAGCAGGACGTCGATCCGCGTCAGGCAGACCTCATCCGTCAACAGATCGATGCCGAACGCGCTCGCTTGATGCGCCGCCGGGGAGAGATCGAGTGGCACATCAAGGAGGTCGAGGCCGTCCCGGATGGAGCCGAACTCCCCTATCGGACCTATGACGGGCCGGTGACACTGGCTCCGGGCGACGACTTCCTGGCCCGGATGTCCGAGGCGGAGGTGGTCCTGAAGGATTGGAAGGTCGTGGCCATCCGCACGGAAGGCGACTCGACGCAGAGTTGAGCCCCTCCGAACTGCAACCGGAGAGCCTGGTCGCCATCGGCAAGGTCCTCAAGCCGCATGGGGTGCGCGGGGAGATCCGCGTCCAGATCCTGACCGACTTCCCCGAGCGCTTCCACGAGACTCCCGAGGTCCATCTGGTCTCGCCCGAGGGTTCGGTCCTCCCCAAGAAGGTCGAGGCGGTCCGCTTCCATTCCGCCTGGGTCCTGGTCAAGCTGGCCGGGATCCAGGACCCCGAGAGCGCGGCGAAGTTCCGAGGCTGGCTGGTCTCGGTTCCCGAGACCGAGCTGGTGGAGCTGGAATCCGATGAATACTGGCACTTCCAACTGGAAGGCCTGGAGGTCCGCGACGAATCCGGAACCGTGCTGGGCCGCCTGGAGGAAGTCCTCCAGACACCCGGTCACGATCTCTATTCGGTCCGGGGGCCTTCTGGCGAAGTCCTGATCCCGGCCGTGGCTGAATTCGTCGTCTCGGTGGATCTGGAGGCGGGCCAGATGGTCGTACGTCCGCCCGTTCTTGAGGCCTGAATGCGTCTGGACATCCTGACTCTCTTTCCTGAGGTCTTCGCTCCGCTCTTCGCCAGCATTCCCGCCCGCGCCCAGACCTCCGGTCGGGTGAAGGTCGAACTGCACAACCTTCGGGACTGGGGACGCGGCCGCCACCGGCAGGTGGACGACGTTCCCTTCGGCGGCGGACCGGGCATGGTGATCCAGGCAGAGCCTCTGGCGGCTGCGATTCGCGCGGTCCAGGCGTTGGATCCGAAGCCGGCCCGCGTGGTCTACCTGACCCCTCAAGGCACCCCCTTGAGTCAGGCCATGGTCGAGGAAATGGCCACCCGTCCCCGACTGCTGCTTCTCTGTGGCCACTATGAGGGGATCGATGAACGGATTCGCGAGACGCTGGTCGAGCAGGAGGTCTCGATTGGAGACTACGTGCTTTCCGGCGGTGAGCTGCCCGCCATGGTCCTGGCCGACGCCTTGATCCGCCTGGTTCCGGGGGTGATCAACTCCGAGTCGGTGGCCTGCGAGTCCTTCAGCACCGGAATTCTGGACCATCCGCATTATTCCCGGCCCGCGGTCTTTGAGGGGCGATCGGTTCCCGAGGTGCTCCTCTCGGGCCACCACGGCCGCATCGAAGAATGGCGCCGGGAGCAGGCCCTGCTCAACACGGCGCGCCGGCGGCCCGACCTGTTGGCGAGGGTGGAGCTGAACGCCGCCGAGCGGCGACTCGTTGGCGGCTGTCAAGAGCGCGGAGTCCCGTCCGAACCTTGATTTTTCCGTGTGGTGGCCCTTGCGAGACCCTGGCGGGTCTGTTATAATCGCCTCCGTCCTGCCTGAAGCGGGACGGCGTCTTTGGGAGGCTCTGCCCGAGGGAGCGCCCTGTTTCCTTTGAGAGAGCCTCGCCGTGCGAGGCTGCACCTTCCGGACGGCCCAGCAGATTTGGTATGAGAGAAGGAGATCCGCCATGGATCTGATCCAGAGCATCGAGCGCGAGCAGATCAAGCGGGAGATCCCCGACTTCGGCCCGGGCGACACCGTGAAGGCCTGGCTGAAGGTCATCGAGGGAGGCAAGGAGCGCCTGCAGGCCTACGAAGGCGTCTGCATCAAGCGCGGCAACTCCGGCTTGAAGGAGTGCTTCACCCTGCGCAAGATTTCGGGAGGGGTGGGCGTCGAGCGCACCTTGCTGGTGCACAGCCCGCGACTGGAGCGCGTCGAAGTGGTTCGCCGCGGCGAAGTGCGCCGGGCCCGCCTGTTCTACCTGCGCGGTCGCGTCGGCAAGAAGGCCCGCGTCAAGGAGAAGCGCTACATCCCGACGGCCACCAAGGCCTAGCAATTCCCCTCAGGTGCTGCGAGGCCGGGAAGGGCTTCGCAGCACCTGAGCCCATGCCGCGGGCCCGTTCGGGCGCCGCGGCCTGACTTCTTGGCCGCCCGCGGGCCGCTGCAGGCCGTTCTCGGGAGCGCAGGCATTGAACGAAGACCAACTGATCGTCCTGCTCTATATCCTGGTTGCGCTGCGCCTGGCCGTGCACCTCTTCCCCCGGGTCCCCTCGTCCCCGGTCCTGCGTCGGAGCCTGAACGAGTATCTCGACTCCTTCATCGTGGCCGGAGGAGCTGCGCTGCTGCTGATCACCTTCCTGATTCGCAGCTTCTTCATCCCCTCCGAGTCGATGCTTCCGACCCTGAAGGTGCACGACTACATCCTGGTCAACAAGCTGATCTACCAGTTCGCCCACCCGATGCGTGGGGACGTGCTGGTCTTCCACCCACCTCATCTCGACGATCCCGAGAAGAAGGACTTCATCAAGCGCGTCGTGGCCATCGAGGGCGACGAGATTGCGGTCCAGGACGGGCAGGTCTACCTCAATGGGGCCCTGCTGGACGAGCCCTACATCGCCGAACCCCCGATCTCGGACTTCGGCCCGCTGCGCATCCCCGAGGGGCACATCTTCATGATGGGAGACAACCGGAACAATTCGGATGACTCTCGCAGTTGGGGCCCGCTGCCCCTCGAGAACGTGGTCGGCAAGGCCTTCCTGATCTTCTGGCCACTCCAGAGGATTCAGCCCCTCTCCTAGGAGACCTGGTCGGAGACCTCGACCGAGCATCGCCGAGGAGTTTTCGTCTGGTTTCCCAGGCCCTGCCCCCCTGGGAGGTGCCCTCATGACCGAGTCCGGAATCCCCAAAGCGCCCCGGGCCTTCTCCTGGTTTCCGGGCCATATGCGCAAGGCCCTGCGTCGCCTGGAGGAGACCCTCGTCCTGGCGGACGCCGTCCTGATGGTCATGGATTCCCGGATTCCGGCCTCGTCGCGTCAACCCGACCTGGAAGACATGCTGCGCCGCAAGGGCAAGGACTCCCTGCTGGTGCTCAACAAGGCCGATCTGGCCGAGAAGTCCGAGACCGAGCGCTGGTTGGCCTTCCTGCGCCGAGAGGGTCACCACGTCGCGGCCATGCGGGCGGTGACCGGACGGGGGCCCGGGCCCTTGGAGAAGCCCCTCGAGCAGTTGCGCGAGGCCGTCCACGCCCGACGCAAGAAGCGAGGGCTCCTGCCCCGGGACCCGCGCCTGGTCGTGGTGGGAATCCCCAACGTCGGCAAGTCTTCCCTGCTCAATCGCCTGGCCGGCGCCACTCGGGCGCGCACGGGCGCCAAGCCCGGGGTGACCCGTGGCAATCAGTGGGTTGCCGTTCCCGGCAAGTGGCAGATCCTGGATTCCCCCGGGATTCTCTACCCCCGAATCGAAGGCGAGGAGATTCTCACCTCCCTGGCCGCCGTCAGTTGCGTCAGCCTGGACGCGATCCCGCTGGAACGCGTGGGCGCCCTGTTGTTGGAACGCCTCATCCGACGGAACCACCCGCCCCAAGGCCTGCACGTGGAGGACCCCGAGGCCGGCCCGGAGGCTCTGTTGAGGGCTTTGGCGAGACGAAAGAGCTTCCTCGTCAACGCCCAGGAAGACCTGCCCCGAACGGCCCGATGGCTGCTGCAATCCTTCGCCAGAGGAGATCTGGGGCCGGTGACCCTGGAGACGGCTCCGTGAAGGAGACCCCCGTGGATTTGCTGGGGCGCCTCGATCCCCGACAGACCCTGCGCCAGGTCCTGGCCGCACAAGCTCGTGCGGTCGACTCTTCCCGGTGGATCCAGAAGGAATGCCGGCGCTTGCAGGATATGGGCCATCTCGAAGGCCTCCAGATCGACCCGGGAGCCGAACTCGTCGCAGGTGCCGACGAGGTTGGACGGGGCCCGATGGCCGGCCCCCTGGTCGCGGCCGCGGTCAGTTTTCGTTCCGTCCCCTGGCTCCCCGGATTGCGGGACTCCAAGAAGCTGCAACCCGCCCACCGCGAGGCCCTGGTGCCCTGGATCCACTGCCAGGCCGTTTCCTGGAGCCTGCGCGTGGTCCCCGTCGAGGTCCTGAACCAGCCCGTGGGGACGATCCACAGCCATTCCCTGGAAGCGATGCGAGACTGCGTCGGCAGGTTGAACCCGGAGCCGGACCGCCTGATGGTGGACGGCCGCTTCCAATTGGAGGGCCTGGACCTTCCCCAGCGGGCCGTGGTGCATGGGGATGACCTGTGCCTGGCCGTGGCGGCGGCCTCGATCCTGGCCAAGGTCCATCGCGACCAGATCATGTGCGAGCTGGACCGGCTCTGGCCCGGCTACGGCTTCGCCCGCAACAAGGGTTACTGCACCGCGGATCACCTGGAGGCCCTGGAGCGCCTGGGGCCTTGTCCTGCTCATCGGCTCCGTTTTGGGCCGGTCCGGACTTCGCTGGCCTCGCGGGACGCGGTCCAGGGAATGCTGGATCTGGGGGGCTGAGGCTCGACATCGGCGGCAGGAGATCGACCTGCTCGAAGGAAGTAGGCCTCTTCCCGAACGCTTCTTCGAGAGCTTCCGGGAGAACGCGGAAGGAGAGCGTATGAGCATCGGCATCCGGTTCCGACAGTGCCTTCTGGCGCTGGCCCTGGTGATGGTCTTGGGCCTTCCCGCGCACGCAGGGCTGTATCTTCGGAACATCTACACCTATGAGGGCATCCTGGGGACCATCAACACCCCCCAGATCACGGTCGTCAACGAGAGGTCCGGAGTGCTCCCCATCATGCTTCCCCAAGGAGTCCTGCTCCCTGAGGATTTCCAGGTCGGTCAGCGCGTCTGGGTGGAACTCGTGAAGGGCTCTCAGGGGATGTGGGTGCTTCGCAAGATCCGCAGGCTGGACACCCCGGGCCAGCCGTCCGTCTTGTAGGTCTCCTGTGCCATCCCCCATCACGGAGCTGTCCTTCGACCTCGCGGGGCGGCTCCTCCGCTTTCCGGACCTGGAGTTCCACTCTGCTGGCATCTGGCGTCTGGGACCCGGCGACCTTCAGCTCGAGCTGCAAGGAGCCCCCGAGGGCGCACCGGCACCCGACCACCCCATGTGGCTTCGCCTGGAACCCGGGGCGGAGGCTCCAGGCCTGCCGGTCCTGGACATCTGCCTTCCCGACGGGTTCGGTTTCCTTCCACCTCTTCAGGAGGTGCCTTCAGAAGCCTCGGCCGCCCTGGTCCTTCCGGGCGAGCTGCTGGCCAGCGAACCGGTTCTGATCTACTCGCCGGCCCCCGAGGGGGTGGAGGGCCCTGCGCAGCTTCCGCTGCCAGGAGGCCGGGTGCGAATCGCTTCGGACGAGTTCTCCGGGCTCTTGCTGGGCTCGGCGCGGCTGCGCTGCCAGGTTCGTGATGACCATGGGAGCTGGACCCTCGACGTGGTGGCCGACCCCGCCGGTTCTGGCCAGCCCCTGGCCCTGTGCCCCCTGTGCGACTGCCCAGCGGACCGTTGGTATCACTGCTCCGAACACGGCCCTCACTGCAGTGCTCACCGCAAGGTCTGTCGCTCCTGCCGGAGGGGGGAGTGCGCGGCTTGTTTCCGCCTGTCGTGTGGGACCTGCGGAAGTCCGCTGTGCCCCTCCTGTGCCGAGCCTGCCTGTTGCTGTGGGGAACACGGGTCGTGTGTGTCCCACCGCGAGGTCTGCAGCGAATGTCACGGCACACACTGCACGGCTTGCAGTGGAGGCGTCTGCGCCGTCGGCGAGACCGGGTTGTGCGCGCGTTGCGCCGGGGTGTGCCAGGCCTGTGGGCAGACGGTGCGGACTCGACTGCTGGCGGCCTGCCACGTCTGCTCGACCCTGGTGTGCCCGAGGTGTTCGGACAGTTGCCACCTGGACGGCCGGGTCATGTGCCCGGCCCACCAGGGAATCTGTGGCGAATGTGGGCAGAGTCTGTGCCCCGCGCATCGCCAGATCTGTCACGCGTGTGGTATCCCCCATTGCCGGAATCACCTGGGAACCTGTCCGATCTGCTCGCGCCCCGTGTGCCGGGCGTGCTGCCCTGCTGGGGCCTGTCGGCAGTGCCGCTCGTTGGCTCCCGTCGACCAAAGCGTTCGGGAACGCGTGCAGCTTCTGGGTGAGGGGCAGCCCTGGGGCCGTTTCACACGCCTGCGGGGCGCCTCCGGTCCGGCGGGCTGGCTTTTCGCCTTGGGGGTGGGCCTGGCCGAATACCGGCTCTCGACCGATACCGACCTGCGTCAAGTGGAGTCGATCCACCGTCGTCCCTGGCTGGGAAGGATGCTGGGGCGGGGCTGAAAGGACCGTCCAGCGGCCTCGTCGAATCGCCAGACCCGATTGCCCGATTGCTGTGGAGGGCGAGCGCCTTCCACCATCCGCCGGAGGACCCATGACCTGCCGCCTCGTCCTGATCGCATTCCTGCTCTTCTCGGCCTTGGGCCTGCCGCCCGTGCTGGCTGCACCGGCGCGGCCAGCCGTCCCGGTCCAGGTGCAGGTCCACGACGTGGGCGAGCAGATCAAGCTGGTGCTGGACTGGAAGGGCCAGGTGAAGACCCACGTCCGCTCGGCGTTGAACGGCCAGAAGCGGATGGTGATCAGCCTGACCCCTGCCCGCCTGGAGGGTGGCAATCGCAAGCTCCCGGTTCGGCGTGGCCTGATCGGGGTGATCGACGCGGTTCAGTTGGATCCCACCACGGTCCGCGTCACCATTCCGGTCATGGCGCCTCCGGTCTACAGTTCTTCCGGTCGTGGCCCCGCCGGTGGGATGAACCTCTTCATCTCCACGATGGAGGTGGACCGCGGGTCCTCGGCACCGGCCCCCAAGACCGCAGATTCCCCCGCGCCCAAGCCGGAGCCGGCAGTGTCCCCGGCCCCCGCGCCCAAGCCGGAGCCGGCAGTGTCCCCGGCCCCCGCGCCCAAGCCGGAGCCGGCGGTGTCCCCGGCCCCTGCGCCCAAGCCGGAGCCGGCAGTGTCCCCGGCCCCCGCGCCCAAGCCGGAGCCGGCGGTGTCCCCGGCCCCTGCGCCCAAGCCGGAGCCGGCAGTGTCCCCGGCCCCCGCGCCCAAGCCGACGGCGTCTTCGGGGTCGCAGGATTTGCCGGATCGCACCTACAGCATGGTCTTCACCGGTCAGGATCTGGCCGAGATCCTGCGCAACCTTGCCGAGGACCTCGGGCTGCGCGCGGTCCTGGATCCTGCTGTGAAGGGCCCCGTGGCCACCACCATCGCCAACCTGGATGCCGCCAGCGCCCTGGAAGCCATCCTGCGGACCCAGTCCACTCCTTTCGCCTTCGAGGTGAAGGACGGGCAGTTGCGGGTGTTCCCCTCTCGGCCGCGCACCGCGGCGCCTCAGCCCCTTCCCCCCACCCCGGCTCCCGGCCCGGCGCCCGTCGTGACCCCTCCGACGTCATCCCTGCCAGACAACACGTCGCAAGCCCGGGCGGTCTTCCCCATCCACGGCCGCCAGGCCGGGGCCGTGGCAGAAGGCTTGAAGGCTTTGTACCCCCAGGTCGTCTTCCAGGTCGACGAGCGCCTCAACGTGATCCTGGTTGAAGGGGAACCCGACCAGGTCGAGCAGATCCGCAAGGTGCTGAGCGTCTTCGCCCAACCGTGATCCGCCCGCGCGGCACCGGTCCCGGCGACTCCAGGGGCCGGGAGGACCCCGCCAGCCAAGATCGAAAGCCGACCCGTCGGGGGCTCAGGGTGCACCACCCCGGCTGGCACCGTGAACGGGGAGACGCCATGAGAACCGACCTGAGGCCCTTCGAGGAACTCCAGGAACTGGTCCGGGCCCATCCGGAAGATCCTGAAGCCCACTACGCGCTGGCGGTGGCCCTTTTCGAACAGGGCGACGACGCAGCGGCCTGTCGCGAGTGGAAGAAGGTCCTGAACCTTCAGTCCGACCATGCTCGGGCCTTGTCCTTCCTGGGAATCGTCTACCTCAAGCAAGGCAAGCTCGGCCTGGCTCAGGAGAAGTTCGAAGAGACGGTGCGACTCCACCCCCAGGATCACAACGCCTGGAACAACCTGGGGCTGGTCCTGGCCCGGCAGAGGGAGTTCGAACGCGCCCTCGAGTGCTGGAGAGAGGCACTGAAGGTCCAGCCGGACTATGGTCAGGCCTGGTACAACATGGGGCTGGTCCTGGCCAACCTGGAACGCCTGGAGGAGGCCATCCAGGCCTACTCCAACGCGATCGCCCTGAGCCCTGAAGACGTGTACCCCCACAACAACCTGGGCCTGGTCTACGCCCGTCTGGGGGATCTCGAGGCGGCCGAACGCGAATTCCTGCGCGCCCTGGAGATCGACCCCGGCGACGTCTACGCCCACAACAACCTGGGCCGGATGTTCGAGCGCACCGGGCGGATTCCCGAGGCCCATCTGGAGTTCGAGCGCGCCCTCGAGATCGATCCCGATGACGCCTATGCGCGGAACAACCTGGGCCGCATCCTGGGCAAGCAGAAGCGTTTCGCCGAGGCCATCGAGCAGTTTCACCGGGTCCTGAAGACCAATCCCCACGACCCCGTCGCCTACCACAACCTGGGCCGCATCCACGCCCAACTCCTGGAGTGGGAACAGGCGGTGGCCTGTTATCGGCAGGCCCTGGAGCTCAACCCCAGGGACACCTACGCCCGGAACAACCTGGGCCGGGCCCTGCTTTCCCTGCAGCGGCTGGAGGAGGCGGAGGCGGAGTTCCGTCACTCCCTGTCTCTGGCCGGTCAGGATGCCTTTGCCCTGAACAACCTGGGCCTCTGCCTCCTTCGTCAGAATCGCCCCGAAGAGGCCCTCTGCGCCCTTCTTCGCGTCCTGGAGGTCTCGTCGGACCGACTCGATGAGCAGGTGGTCCTGGCCCACAACAACCTGGGCTTTGCGCTGCTCTCGCTCGGGCGCTACCAGGAGGCTCTGGCCCATTTCCAGGAAGTCCTGGAGATCAAGCCCGAGGATTCCTATGCACTGAACCACATGGGGATGTGCCACGCGCGGCTGGATCGTCTGGAGCACGCCATCGAGTGCTACCAGCGAGCCTTGACGCTCAATCCGCGCGACACCGATGCCCACAACAACCTGGGCCTGGCCTGGCTGGGCATGAATGAGGCCGACGCAGCCCTGGCTGCCTTCAACTCGGCCCTGGAAGTCGCGCCTCAGGATCCCTACACCCACAACAACCTGGGCCTGGCCTACGCCTGCCTGGGCAATCTCTCCGAGGCCATCAACTCCTTCCGCCTGGCCTTGCGCTACGATTCCAAGGACATCTACGCCTACAACAACCTGGGGATCGCCCTGGCGCGCCAGAAGCGGCTGGACGAGGCCATGGAGTGCTGGAACAGCGCCCTGCGCCTCGAACCACACTACGCCGAAGCCCGTTTCAACCTGGGCTTGGGCTGGTTCGAGAAGAGAAATCACGCCGAGGCCGTTCGCGAATTCCAGTACGCCCTGGAATCGGACCCCAACCTCCTGCCCGCCCGAAAGCACCTGGCCCTGGCCCACGCCCACCTGGGCGACGAGTCGGACGCGCGCACCCAGATGCAGTGGGCCTGCGATCTGGCCGTCCGGCGAGGGAACCTGGAGGAGGCCCGGCGCCTGCGAGAGGAGGTTGAAGCCCTCTTGAACCCGGGCTCCTCCCCGCACACCGTCGAAGCGCCGGCGGAGCCACCGCAGGCACCAGAGGCCGCCCCGCCGTCCATGCTTGAATCCCGGTCTCGCTCCAAGACGCGGGGCAAGCGCGGGCGGCGCCGCTGAGGCCTCAGCGGCGCCTCTCCTCAAGGCGCATCCGGGCAGGAACCGAGACACCATCGCTCAGCGTCGGCTCGGCCGAGCGCACGCGCTCGCGCAGGGCTTGAACCTCCTCCTCCAGGCGGGCCTTCTCTGCCCGGAGGCGATCCACCAGATTCCGAGCCTGGGCCAGTTCCTGGGAGCGTCGCCGAAGCGCCTCTTTGGAGGATTCGATCTCGTCCTCCTCCAGACCGGCCGTTCTGCAGGACTCCATGGAGTGGGACAGGTGTGCCAGGACGCCCCGAAGCTCCTCCCAGCGCCCCCTCCAGTAGGCCACCTCCTCACGAAGGCGACAGATCAGGTTCGGG
>Ga0334901_1002836_pt1 | contig 14014 bp, 20 predicted proteins | sample GraSluR3_MG_3_FD_207216 | JGI IMG/M metagenome (GOLD analysis project Ga0334901, IMG submission 207216) | Sludge microbial communities from methane-producing bioreactor in Wageningen University, Netherlands - Granular Sludge_15_08-R3 | ecosystem: Engineered > Bioreactor > Anaerobic >...
CATACGCTTCTCGTGATACTCATTATCATCTCGCAGCTGAACCACCGTGCCGATAAGCCACACTACGTCGTCCCGGCGCAAGGAAATTACATCACGGTCTCCTTGCTCTCGAATGATTCGTTTGATGTATCTCAGTCGATCACTCACCCGTGCCACGCTCCTCTCAGTGCAATTGGCTGCTTATTATCGCCATAATCCTTGCAATGCTCCCCAGGCTTTCCAACTCGCTTGTGCAACTCTGTAAGCTCTACTTCCGAAAGGAAATAAGTCTTAACTGGTCCATTCGCCGGGTTAACAAGCGGCTTACGTGGCTTCGGTGGTCGTGGCGCGCGTTTCTCACCTTTCTTGGTGTTCGCTGCTTCCTCGACCGTCCATTTTTGGTAATGGATTCGTTGCAGCACGTTTGCTTTGCTTAGCCCGTTTTTCTTCATTTGCTCCAGCATTTCACCATTGAACAGATTACCATCAACATAGAATGGTTTTAGCATCTTTTCCACCTCATTTTTAATAAGAACTCATTTTTCCTTAATCCAAATTTTTTGTCGGCCGGATTACTTGCGGTTATGGTTTTTACTTTCTATTAAAATCGATAAACACAATTTTATCGTTATTTTTCATCTTCTCAGGATGCCAACTTATCCAGCTATTAAGAGCTGACCAGACAAGAAACTCCATAATCAGAATAAGAATGATAGTCATGTATTTACACCTTCAATCATTATTTTCACTCAGGATTCCCGAAGCTGACCTTTTTCATGCTCTCGCCTCAGCCAACTTGCGATCGATTTCAATGTTTTCCATTCCGCTTCGCCTTCTTTCCACGCTTCTTGCTTACGAGGTTTATCTTCCCTTGCACAAATCCTCACACTCGCGCGGATAGCCTGTTTCTTCGCCATCGATCAAGCATCCGCACTGCTCACAGTAGAATCCATTCAGCATTAGTTCTGCTATTTCACCCATGCTGCGCCATCTCAATCTTCTGCTTGATCTCGTCGTAGGATTAATCGCTGTAGATACATGATCCGCCATAAACACTAATTGCACATTTAATATTCCAACCTTCCAAACTATCTGCTTCGAAGGTTTCAATGTGATTAATGCTAATCATCCGTACCTTGTCATTGAGATGGATTTCAATAAATCTCCTCATATCTGCTCCCCCTCACACCAGTCCGAACACGACATAGCCCGGTTTCTGTTCAAAATCTGTCACGTATCCGACCTGCTTTTTGATCTGAAAGCCTGTGTATTGGCTGCCCGTCCATTCCTGCAGCACTACTGTGTCCCCTTCCTGGTAATTGCGATCGTTGCGGCGAATTTCGAATGGCTTCCGTCCTTGGGCAACTGCTCGAAAGTAATCGGCATGATCTTGATTTTGTGAACTTTCATAGCGCCACCTCCGGCCATAGTAGTAATAAGACAAGTGCAGCTCCTGACGCGAACGCCGTTGCCGAGAAAATGATGCCAACATCGGACCGTTGACTTTGGTTCCAATCACCGAACAGGCTGATCAAGAAGATTACTGCCAGAATGATTCGGGTCGTAATCATTTTTCTATCACCCGGTTCAAATAGGCACGCCCATCATCAGTGAGTACTGCTTTTTCGATTTCCCAGCCATCAAAAGGACTTTCCTTGATTAACACAAATGCTGGATCGAAAGCGGCGATCTCCTTAATAAGTTTTTTCTTCAAGATGTGTACGAACGGAGATGCCAAAAGTCATGTGTTGCATGAGTGTTAAATGCTCGATTGTTGGTACTTGGGTCGTTTTCAATGCCCCAATTCCTCCTAAATCTTGTTTAAGTACTCTTCCAGGTACTCAGCACGCCGTTTGATGAAGAAGTACTCGCAGACTCAAGAAAAACTCTCTATGTTTGTATCAAGAAGTACAAAACAGAATTTATTGGTACGTTTTCGGATGAAAATATGGGTGCTTCGGTATGCATGAATGAACTTGTTTCCGGAAGGAATAATCATGAATTCGGGATTAACCTACTATCACTCAATTACCGGGTTGGCGAAGATTTTGGTTCGATTAAACGACTCATAATTCTTATTTCATATATAGTTGAGATTTTGGCAATGAGCCAGCAAATTTTATAATAGATTAATTGATCTGAAGGAGGATAAAATATGGCTACTTATAAAAAAATAGGTCCTCATAATTGGCAGTTCCGATTGCGGCATACCGATAAAAGAACAAAGGAAAAATCAGAATTTAAAAGGAGCAGATTCTATTCTAAACCACAAGCCGAGGACGCAGTGATTGAGTTGAAGAATCAGCTTGATAATGGTTACGATGTTAGTAGTGATCAAACCTTGGTAAACTACATCAATTATTGGATTGAGACATATAAGTCTTTTAAATTGAAACAAGTTGCTAAAAATACGTGCAAGCAGCATCGAAACAATTTGGTAAATCATATAAAACCTTATTTCCAACAATTAAAATTACTTGATCTCACTCATGATCTATACCAGGAATTTATCAATCAGCTCGTTAGTTCTGAGGAATATAGTAAGCGGACAATTGAGATCATCCACGGAACTGTATATGGAGCGATGTGGAGAGCCAAAGTTAGCAAACGCATCACAGACAATCCCTGCGAGGAAGTGATAATTCGATCGGCAAGAGAGAAAGATGAAAATAAAATTAAAAACACAAACAGACAGTCTTTATCCCATATGATAAGATTGCTGATTTTTTGGATGCTGCCCTCTTGGACAATTTAAATTTTTGATCGAAACGGGCATGCGTAAAGGCGAAGCAATGGCACTTCAATGGTCGGATATAGACTTTAAAAACCGAGTAATCCAAGTTGAACAAACCATTGACTATGACGAAATTGATTCTAATGATCCTTTTGGTGATACAAAGACTGAATCATCTGAACGAGCATTTCTAATTACAAGTTCCTTTGCTTTTGAATTGAAAGCCCACCGAGTACGCCAAAATCAATACAAAGATCGCTTCGGCGGTCTATATAAGAGCGAATTAGATCTCGTTTTATGTCGTCAAGATGGATCTCCACTGCGAAAATCTACTTTGTTCAATGCCTTTCGAAGAATATTAAATAAAGTTGGCTTACCGAATATGCGTATTCACTCCCTGCGTCATACACACTCAGTACTAATGATTGAATCAGGAGTAATCATAAAGGATCTATCTGAAAGACTCGGTCATGCGAGCGAACACATTACGGACGAAATTGATGCTCACACAAGCAAGATCATTCAAATGGACAGTATTGAGAAGTTTGAAAAACATACTGATAAAATTTTAAACCGGCGGTCAAGAAGCGGTCAAAATGATGGTAAATCCTCTGGTGCATGAATTTGACCGTCAAAATAAGAACAAAACAAAAACCCCTCAAAGCCATACGGCTCAAGGGGTTTCAGCATTTCTTTTTGATTAATATTGTTCCATGTATTGGTCGCGTTCCCATGGGTGTACTTGAGTGCGGAACATATCCCATTCAATTTCCTTAGCGTCGTTGAAGTGAGAAACTGTATGTTCGCCAAGTGCAGCTGTGATAACTTCATCTGCATTGAATGCATCAACTGCTTCTTTAAGAGATGCAGGAAGTTCATGAATCCCAAGTTCTTCACGTTCTTGATCATTCATAACGTAGATGCTGCGGTCAACGGAAGCAGGTGGAGTCAAACCTTTCTTGATACCATCCAGTCCGGCAGCAAGCAATACAGCCATGCCAAGGTATGGGTTGGTAGCAGGGTCTACACTGCGCACTTCAATACGTGTGCTCAATCCACGAGCCGCAGGAATACGGATCAAAGCGCTTCGGTTGCTCAATGACCATGCGATATAGCTTGGTGCTTCATAACCCGGAACCAAACGTTTGAATGAGTTAACGATTGGGTTAGTGATGGCAGTAAATGCGCGTGCATGTTCCAAAACGCCGGCAATAAATGATTTAGCCGTTGCACTGAGTTTGTCTTCAGTGTCAGCATCAAAGAACGCATTTTCTTTGCCCTTGAACAATGACATGTTCGAGTGCATACCTGAGCCGTTTACACCAAACAACGGTTTTGGCATGAACGTTGCATGCAAGCCATGTTTGCGAGCGATCGTTTTCACAACAAGCTTAAATGTTTGAATGTTATCACAAGTTTTTACAGCATCTGCATATTTAAAGTCAATTTCGTGCTGACCAGGAGCTACTTCATGGTGTGATGCTTCAATTTCAAAGCCCATGTCTTCAAGTTCAAGCACGATATCGCGACGACAATTTTCACCAAGATCTGTTGGTGCCAAGTCAAAATAGCCGCCTTTATCATTCAGGTCAAGAGTTGGATTGCCAGATTCATCTAATTTGAAGAGGAAGAATTCCGGTTCAGGTCCAATGTTGAAATTAGTGAAACCTAGTTTCTCCATTTCAGCCAATTGAGCCTTCAGAACCGAACGAGGATCCCCCGGGAATGGCGTACGATCAGGTTTATAAATATCGCAAATGAAGCGAGCAACTTTACCCTTTTCAGCAGTCCAAGGGAATATAACGAAACTGTCATAATCTGGATAAAGAAGCATGTCCGATTCTTCAATCCTAACAAATCCTTCGATTGAAGAACCGTCAAACATAATATCGTTATCTAGTGCTTTTTCGAGTTGACTTACAGGAATCTCTACATTTTTGATAATTCCGAGCAAGTCAGTGAACTGCAAACGAATGAACTTTACGTTTGCTTCATTTACCTTAGAAATGATGTCTTCTTTCGTAAACTTTGCCATTCAAGATCCTCCCCAAAAATAAGTTTCTGTTTTCAAAAAATTTTATATACATAGGTAGCAGTCACCGAAAGAATCGGGACAACTCCCCTTGTATTAACGAAGCCTTACCGAACTTGCCCGCTTGAACGAGTTCGGATTTCAAAAATTTCATGAGCTCAGCATCAGACATAGCTTTCTTTGCTTCAGCCGGCCGATTTGCTTCCACCGGCTTTTCACTAAGCACACGCCTTATGCCGGCAAGATTCACACCTTCGTCAAGCAAAGACTTGATGTCGAGCAAACGATCAACATCATTGAAAGAAAAGACGCGGCGATTCCCCTCACTACGTTCCGGATTAATCAAGTCATTTTCTTCGTAGTAGCGTATCTGCCTAGCCGTCAGCCCAGTTAATTTCTGAACAATGCCCATTGAGAACAAAGGCATTGAACGGCGTACGTTGTCAGCCATTTCGCCTCACGCCCCTTTCTTAAACATAATTATAACGGGCAGCCCTTAAGTTGTCAAACGATGTTAGCTTATCTCACAGCTTATGACACAGATTTAAATAAATTGTCACAATTTGATCTTTTCAGGATCAAGTAAGTTTTTCTCAAATAAGTGATTTACTGCAATCATCAAAGCAGCTTTAACGTGTTCAAATGTCAATCCGCCTTGAACATACAAAGTGAACGGGGGACGAATTGGGCCGTCTGCTGTCAACTCCAGACTTGCCCCCTGAACAAATGTTCCGGCTGCCATGATAACGTCACTCGTGTAACCAGGCATTGGGCTCGGATATGGAAGAACATGAGCATTAATTGGCGAAGCCATTTGGATCGCTTGGCAGAATGCGATCATCTGATCGGGGTCATGAAAGGTAATGCTTTGAATCAAGTCCGTACGCGCCTTTTCCCAAGAAGGCGATGTTTCCATGCCAAGCTTCTCCATGAAGGCAGATGTGAATATGGCTCCTTTAACTGCTTGAGCAACCATATGTGGTGAAAGAAAAAAGCCCTGATATTGATCCTTTAGTTCGCCTAATGACGGACCAACTTCTTTTCCCAGTCCTGGAGCTGTCAGACGTTCCGAACACATTGAAACGAGATCCTCGCGCCCGACGATGTAGCCTCCTACCTTCGCTAATCCTCCTCCAGGATTTTTGATTAACGATCCGGCCATTAGATCGGCGCCGACGTGGCAGGGTTCCAATGTTTCGGTAAATTCGCCGTAACAATTGTCGACAAAAACAAGAATATGAGGATGTGCTTTTTTAATTGCAGCAATTGCTTCCCCAATTTGGGCAATCGGAATCGACGGGCGCTGATCGTAGCCGCAAGAACGCTGAATCGCAATTAGCTTTGTGTTCTGCGCAATTTCTCGATTTACTGTCTCAATATCAATTTTGCCATTGTTGAGCGCAACATCGCGAAATCCAATACCAAAATCTTTTAATGATCCATGACTGCCGCTTGTTATACCAATGACACCTTCCAAGGTGTCATACGGCTTACCGGTTATGTACATTAATTCATCACCCGGACGAAGCACACCAAAGAGTGCAGTCGTAATCGCATGTGTTCCGGAGATCATTTGTGACCGGACAAGACCAGCTTCAGCTCCGAAACAATTTGCGTAAACTGCTTCAATGCCCTCACGACCGAAATCATCATATCCGTACCCTGTTGTTCCGCTAAAATGGGCATCACTAATCTTATTTTTTTTAAAACTGGATAAAACACGGTACTGATTTTCTAGTGAAACAGCATCAACCGCTTTTAAACGTTCTGCAATTTGCGCTTCAACTGCTGCAGCAATTTTTCTTAACTTCTCTCCATAGGCAAGTGCTTCAAACATTTTTCAAAACTCCTTATTCGTTGACGACGGATCGTGAATCAGTTTCGAGGCGATTGGTGCATCGGGAAAAACAAATCCTTCAACTTCGTAAGCCTGTGACGCTTCGTCATATTCTTGTCTTTTCAATATTGTGTTCCGCTTTAGTTCATTAAGTAATTTTCCTTCATCGGCTGGGAGCTGTGTGTGATAGTCCACCATTTGCGCTTCAATTTGTGCCAGTATTTCAGCAAGAATTCGATCACGGTCCTTAATGTCCCTTGCCGAAACGAGAAGAGATCCTTTCGGAACGATGAATGGTGTCTGTAACAGATCTTTCTTGTTATAAATCGTGAGTATAGGCAGGTCGTCTACACCGAGTTCAGACAGTAAATGGCGAACGGTTTCTTCATGTGTAATCAAATCCGGATCCGAAGCATCAAGTACATGCAAAATCAATTGTGCGCCACTCACTTCCTCAAGCGTTGAGCGGAAAGCAGCTACTAGCTGTGTTGGTAGTTCTTGAATGAAACCAACGGTATCGGACAATAGAGCCATGAAACCACCAGGAAGATTCATTTTTCGTGTCAAGGGATCAAGAGTTGCGAAAAGCTGGTTTTCAGCATAAGTTCCTGCAGCGGTTAATTGGTTGAACAGCGTGGATTTTCCCGCATTCGTGTAGCCGACAATGACCACTTGGCATTGATTATTTGACTGACGATGGTCACGATAGCGTTTGCGATGCTGTACAACGGTTTTCAACTGATTGCTGATATCCTTCATTCTGCTGCGAATATAGCGTCGATCGGATTCAAGCTTGGTTTCACCGGGACCGCGTGTCCCAATTCCTCCTCCGAGACGCGACAATGAATCTCCCATCCCGCTCAAGCGTGGCAGGAGATACTGGAGCTGGGCAAGTTCTACTTGAAGTTTGCCTTCTCGCGAACGCGCCCGCATCGCGAAAATATCTAAAATGAGCTGTGTCCGATCCAACACTTTTGCATAAAGCAGCGCTCCAAGCCGTCCCTGCTGAGAGGGAGACAGTTCACCATTAAAGATCACAGTCCCGGCGCCTAATTCTTTTTCAAGGGCATCAAGTTCTTGTAATTTACCGCTTCCAATGTAGGTAGCGGAGTCAATCTTTTGTCTTTTTTGGGTTACGACGGCAACTACTTGTCCACCGGCCGTCTTCGTCAAAGCCTCCAACTCTTCAAGTGACGATTCAAAATGATCGTCACTTTGAGAAGGAAGCTGACAGGCAACGAGTATCACACTTTCCATAAGATACCTCTCTTTAATTGATGCATTAAGCTTCGTCTGCTGGCGCGATCATTAAATGATTATCCAGTGTCAAATCACAGGCACGGATCGTCATCAGCGCGTCACGATCAAAGCTGTTTTCCCTAACTAAACGAACTGCTTGCTGACGTATCATTTTTTCCACATGATTGCGTACATAACGTCCATTACTGAAATGCGGTTCATTCTCAACAATTTTCTGATGAAGATGGCGGAATAGTTTTTTTTGTGCCTCCGCAGTCATCGTATACTCACGATCACGGATCATTTGCTTCGCAATTTCGAGCAATTCTGCACCGGAATAATCCGGAAAAGACATGATCATTGGAAAACGAGATGGCAGGCCGGGATTCATTCTGAGAAATTCATCCATTTCATCGGAATAGCCAGCAAGAATCAAAATAAACTCATCTTTATGGTCTTCCATCTGTTTCACTAATGTATCAATCGCTTCTTTTCCGAAATCCTTTTCTCCACCACGTGACAGCGAGTACGCTTCATCAATAAACAAAACACCGCCTAAAGAACGTTTTACAAGTTCTCTTGTTTTTTGCGCTGTCTGTCCAATGTATTCGCCAACAAGATCAGCTCGTTCAGCTTCGATCAAATGGCCCTTCGGCAGTATTCCCATCTCACGGAACAAGTCACTCAGAAGACGTGCAACTGTCGTCTTGCCGGTTCCTGGATTCCCCTTAAACAACATGTGGAAGGACTGTTTTTGTACCTTCAAATTAGTTTCTTCACGCTTGCGATAAATATAAAGCCACGCATAAAGTTCGCGTACCATATGTTTTATCTGATCCATTCCCACCAGTCGGTCAAGCTTTGCCTCCAGTTTTTCAAGCGGTTCATGGGTCACACGCTCATCAACTGGAAAAGGCGCAGCCTCATGTTTCTCGGTTTTCTGGTTAAAGACCACATTGATCTGACTTTTTTTTGTAAATGTATAGGCTTCTCGCACGATTCGATCACCTCGCTATTCATTGGATCAAGCACCGCTCTTGGCCTGCGTTGTTATGTATACGCCGGCTTGATCGTTTCCGTGACAAATGCCCATTACTTCGGGACATTATGAAAAATGATTGGACTGCTCTATCCTATGTCGTCGGTACCCTATTCAGAAGTGCGAAGAGCCAAAGATCCGTCACTTGCAAAGCGAGCAAAAAGCCTTACCAAAATAAAAGAAAGACAGCGTAACCGCTGCCCTTCCAGAATCTATTATGACTCGTCCTGACTGGTCCAATTCACAGGCTTTGAAGGAGTAAACGTCGAAATCGCATGTTTAAAGATTAATTGCTGCTTGCCCTCGCTGTCCAGAAGCACTGTAAAATTATCGAACCCCTTAACCTTGCCCTTCAATTGAAAACCGCTGACCAGAAAGACGGTCACAAACGTTCCTTCTTTTCGCAACTGATTCAAAAATGTATCCTGGATATTGATTGACTGTTTCATTTTATTCCTCCTCTTTTCTCTCTAAATAAAACTACTTCGATTTAATGTGAAAATTACCTGCAAGAAAACCTCTTTTGTCTGATCTTTTTTCTCTGAGAAGGAATTCAATGTCCAGTCAGAAAGATCTACAATTAAGATTATATTTTAAATTTCCATCATTTGCAAAGATCGTTTATGAAACAAGACAATAAATGTGATAAAAGTTCACGATCGCTCGCTTTTTGCCTGATGTTCTTCGATAAAACTGTAAATTTCTTCAGCTTTTCTTGAAAAGTCTTGCAGTGCATCCGTCATATCGAACCATTGAATCGGCATTTGTCTTTTGAACCATGTCAATTGTCTTTTCGCATAATGACGCGAATTTTTCTTCAACTGGTTCACAGCGTGATCAAGCGAACATAAGCCATCAAAAAACGGGATGAACTCCTTGTAACCGATCGCCTGCATCGCCTGCGCATTTCTCAAGCCTCGTTTATATAATAGCTGTGCCTCCTCAAGGAGACCTTCATCGATCATTTGGTCAACACGCATATCAATGCGTGCATACAGTATTGAGCGCTCCATGGTTAATCCAATACATAAATACGGATAGAGCGGGCGAACAGTTTCATCTTGCACGTGATCACTGAAGCGTTTCCCGGTTTCATGGAAAACTTCTAAAGCGCGTATGACACGCACCAAATTGTTAGGATGAATCCGTTCTGCTGCAACAGGATCAACATGCTTTAATAATGCGAACAGCGCTTCTCCGCCTTCTTCTTGCGCCATACGTGTTAATTCACGCCGATATTCCGGATTCGCCCCGATTGAAGCAAATTGGTAATCGTAAAGTGCAGCCTTGATATAAAAACCGGTACCGCCGACTAAAATCGGCATTTTTCCTTCAGAAGACACACTTTCAAGTACTTTCCTCGCATCATGCTGATAATCGGCTGCCGTATAAGGTTCGCTAGGTTCACAAATATTAATTAAGTGATGGGTTACACCATCTGCTTCCTCTTCAGTTACCTTTGCTGTACCAATATCCATGCCGCGATACACTTGAAATGCGTCCCCATTCACGATCTCGCTGTTAAACCGCTTTGCGAGCGCAATACTGAGTTTTGTTTTTCCGACTGCAGTTGGCCCGACAATGACAATCGTTGTTTGCATCCTATTTTTCATCTTGTACTCATGAACTCCCATGTAAAAAGTAAAAAGGTGGGTACAGTATAACACAAATCACTTTGTCACCGCATAGATAAACCTATCTATGCAGCGGCATTACGTGACAACCCCACGCGAATAGTACATAAATCGTTTACCTTAAACCACACCAAATGACGTCTGCACACGCGTTTGCGAACCTGGATCAATCAGCTCGATGATCTCACCTCTTCCCACGAGCACATCATTTACACAGTAATTATAACGAACGTGTGTTCTTTTATGCAAGTAGAATCTATTATAACCAATATTGATCGAGACAAGACCATTTATTTAATCCTTTTTAAGGAGCTCTGTGTCGTACATGGTGAAATCGCACCGATAAATAAATAGATATTTTCCATCAATGATCAATCCGGTTGAATTCGGAACTTCTGTCGCAAAATAAGAAACATGATTGCCTGCAAAGGTAGCGATTGGTTTTCCCAGCTGCGAACGAATCAAAATGACTTTCGAATGTCCGTCAAAATAATTATGATAGTTATTAACAATCCGATTAACAAATGGTACACTGCGTTCTTGGTTTTCAACCAACACCTTCTGCGGCAGTTTATTCATGACATCCTGTAGACCTTTTTCATACATGATCAATGTACTGCCCACATGAACGACTTGCTTTCCGCCAATAGTAATATTCAAAACTGATGATTCTTTGGTTGTCTCGCCCTTATCATTTGTGCGATCGAATTTATTATCCCGGGTAATCGATCCCGAAATTCCTTTTATCGTATCAATCGGCTGTCCGTCCGCGTCATAAGTCTGCATCGTCACATTTAGGCCTCTTAAGCTTCCCTCAACCTGCGTTGTGAAAAAATCCAATACCTGGCAGCCGCTGAGTACGACAATCGATAAAGCCAGTAAAGCAGCTATAAGTCCAATTTTTATTTTCTTTGTCACGAAACTTTCTCCCCTGTCCCTTGAAAAATCAATGAATCTATCAAAATCATAACGTGTGTGTCGCCTTCTGTCATCCGCCTCAAGACAGAGATAAGAAAAAAGTGCAAAAAAAATGGGCCTTTTCAGGCCCACAAAATAACAATGTACGGTAAATAAAAGATAGCACAGTAAACTGAACAGATTCTGAACAAAAAAAAACGAGCAACTAAGTGCTCGAATAAAAAGGGGGGAGATATTGCTTTCATGAGTCTATAATAACTTTAGATCCTTAAGAAACGCTTAAGATAAAGTGTTTTATTCATTGCCATTTTATTACTTTGCAATAAAAATCGCATAGATTATAAAAAGTGCCGCTAGAATCACAATAATGGACATGCAACCTGGTTTCCCAATAAACAGACGGTCAAAATTGTCGGTAGGCTTTTGCTTGCCTTCATCCATTAACATCAACTCTTCTCTACTATTCTAGTGTTTACATCCCTGACTGTCCGGCGATCATCACAAACGTCGTCCACAAGAGAATCAGCGAACAAATAATGATACCGATCAGCTTGGTGGACCGAACCAAGCCGCCTTCTTTTTTTGATTTATTTAAATACACTATTAAAATGAGCGCTGCAGCTGTAGACATATAAGCAATTCCTGCACCTGCCCAATACCAGAATACCTTTGGTGACCAGTACGCCATCTGTTGGAACCCGCTGCTGAATGAAGCGCCAATGAACATAAGTATAAATATAACTAGATTCGGATGTTTCAGTTTCTTCACTTGGTAATCTCCTCAATTCCTGAACTTACTTTATTTAAATGAAACGCATCTTTTTACATACAATCATACTTCATTAGTTATTCATAAGCGAATTAACTCGTAGCGAACATCAGCTAAAAAAGACGTGTGCAGTTAGATTAATTTCAAATGTTCTCAGATCATGCTGAATGACCAAATCTAATACCGGATCATTTTTAGATTTTTATAATCTCAAACAGTAACATTGCACTAAATGAATGCGACGATTTAAAATACTAGAAATGTTCGAATTTATAGTGATTATCCAACAAGATAAGCCTTTAAAATGGAAGGATAAGTGAATCAATCCAATCCCACGAATAAGAATCAAACAAATGAATAAGAATACACTACCCTCAAGAAAGAATAACACCGTTTTAGATCATCACTGAATTTGTTCAATTGAATATTAATTGATGCCATAATTGAAGCGATTGATGGGAAAATCTCTGATTTAAGAAAGTACGAAGATGAACACCAGAATGACTTAAACAACCGTGCTGTTTATTATGCGGTTTGCCGTGATATTGATTGGCTTGAAAAAGCAAAAAAAGATCTGATTGATGCTTAAATAAGTTGATAGAGAGAGTATTGCAAGATGGCCTAATATTTCCCCACCCTCATGCGAGGGTGGGGGATTTTTTATTGCCGTTGACTAAAAATAGCTCATGAAAATCCTCGGGATTTCATGAACCATTTTTTGATGAGAGACTGCTTATGGTGCAACCTCTTTTTTATTGATCGTTGATCGAATATGAATGACGCGTTAGAGCGATCAATTGTGAATAATGCCTTCGTTGCTTTCAATTTCACTGAATCTCAAAGTAAGAAAGAATGCGATGGTAACTAACCCACCCTGAAGGTACTGTGCTCTTTTGAGATTTAAGGTAGTAGTAAATATCTTGTTCCCGAGTCCGTTTTACAGCCTTAGTGACTTTAAATTCAGCCTTACTTGGAATTGTTGTGTTTTCAAAATCAGATTTTTGAGCCAATCTCTTAGTCTTGTATTGCGTGTAAGGAGGATAATTCCAAATAACACCTGGAGTGGCAACCCCGACGACGTTATCCTTATAGTTAGCAGGAATTGTCGTGGGTTGGGTAGTCGTTGCTTTTTTAATTCCGCCAGCAAAGGAACCGACTTTTTTGCCCCCATAGACATAACCCCGATATTTGCCATTCATCGTCACGACCCGATAATAAACGGAACCGGTGTGGGTGACTTTATAACCGTAGGCACGGAAATAATAAGTTGAACCCTTATAAGCCTGGTTCTTCCGATGACCCTCGTAATAATCAGCATCTGCAGGAGTATAAGAAGAAAATTTTGCCATTTTGCTCTTAGAAGCCACTAGTTTAGTCCCTTTTACCGTGCCGGGTTTCGTATAAAGGGCATTTTTACCCGTAGCAACCACGTTACGAGTTGATCCAGCCGTCTTTAAAGGTGTGTAGCCCACTTTAGTTGTTGCTGTATGGGAAGTATTGGGTTTATTGGATGTATTGCATGATGTTATTGTCAGTAAGCTCGCTGCAGCAAAGACTGAAACCATGAATGATTTAGTCCATTTGTTCATATCTAAATCCCCCTTGTCTAATAAGTTTTGGACTTAATCGTAACGCCCAGTTCAGCTCATGGACTGCTTGATGATCCTCTTATTTTACCTCATTATAACATAACGTAACGCATCGACTAAACGCCATTGCGGTTTTGGTTGAGTCAAGCAATTGTAGGCAGAAATTTTTATGACTAGGTAAGTAAGCGTATTCACTGTTTTAGGGGTTATCCTTGTTGAATCTTTGTTGTCTTTTAAAAACCTT
>Ga0334901_1002844_pt1 | contig 13985 bp, 10 predicted proteins | sample GraSluR3_MG_3_FD_207216 | JGI IMG/M metagenome (GOLD analysis project Ga0334901, IMG submission 207216) | Sludge microbial communities from methane-producing bioreactor in Wageningen University, Netherlands - Granular Sludge_15_08-R3 | ecosystem: Engineered > Bioreactor > Anaerobic >...
CAAGAGTGAGGGCTACGATCGTAATCGAGAAAGTTAAACCGGCAATAGATATCATCGACCCGGCAATCGTGGAGAGCACGGAACGCGCCCCTTCCGGTCCTCCTGTAAATAGAATTCCGGTGATCTGAAAAGATTCATATTCCAGGCTATTATCGATTCCTATCAAGACCTGAGCGAGAATAATCGCTCCCAGGACCATCAAGCCGGGAATGAACCAGAAGCTGGTTCTTACGTCTTGCCATATATGCAGGAGTTTAGTTAACATCTTGATCCTCCCCCTCTTCTCCAACTCTTATTATCATAATTACGCTATACTCATATTACCGGTTACTTTTAGCCCGGGAACCTCTTAAAGGCTCTGGGAACCTTTGATTTCTCTTTCAAGGAAGGGTTCGTTTCGGCCTGTTCCGGAAATCGGGTTTGAGATAGGGATATTTCTTCATCTCTTTCAAGATGACTTCCAGACCCCTGTCCAGTTGAGGATCCTTTCCTGCAACATAATCCTGCGGTTTGATATCGACATCTATATCGGGATCGGTACCGTAATTCTCTACCCCCCAGCCGACATCTCTGAACCAGAAGGAGAATTCCGGCTGTGTTGTCATTCCCCCGTCAACGAGCCTGTTTCTGGGTGAAATTCCTATGACACCACCCCAGGTCCTTTTACCAATCAGTTTACCGAGTTTCATCAGCTTGAAGGAATGACTGAATATATCTCCGTCTGAGCCGGCAAATTCATTGGTCAGGGCTACTATCGGGCCTTTGACAGAAAGATCAGGATAGGGTTCATAATCGTACCAGCGAGTGAGGTCAAAGCCGATCCTCTTTCGGGCAAGTTTCTCCAGTAGCAGCTGTGATACATGCCCACCGCCGTTATATCTGACATCGACAATCAGAGCATCTCGATCATATTCTGTCAGAAAATAACGGTGAAACTCGGCATAACCCACTCCCATCATATCGGGGATATGGACATAGCCGACCTTACCTTTCGTTTTCTTATGGACATATTCCCTGTTCTTCTCCACCCATTCCCGGTAACGAAGCTGACTGTCAGAGCGAAGGGTCTTGACTGTCACTATTCTCTCGTTCCTGCCGTTCTTATCGGCAACTGTCAGTTGCACCTCCTGCCCGGCAAAGTTTACCAGAGCTTGTTCTGGCGTGAATTCCTTCCTGAGCTTCTGGCCGTTAACAGCCCTTAACTGCATACCGGTTGTTATGTTCAAGCCCGGTTTCTTCAGCGGAGGTGGATTCTTATGATCCCAGACATCACCATTGACTATATGTTCGATCAAATAACACCCTTTACTCGTATCATACCTGAAATCTGCCCCGAGCATACCGATCTGATAGTAAGGGGATTTTCTGTAATCACCACCAAACTCATAGGCATGAGAAGTTCCGAGCTCTCCTTGCATCTCCCAGACCAGATCGGAAAATTCTCCCCTGGTAGCGATCCTTCCCAGAAGAAGATAGTATCGTTTATAGATCTTCTTCCAGTCTATACCGGACATATCTTCTACCCAGAAATAATCGCGCTGTAAGCGCCAGGCCTCGGCATACATCTGTTTCCACTCGGCGGAAGGATTGACTGAGATCCTGATCCTGTTTAAATCGACCCAGCCGGTCTCACGATTATAACCATGTTCTTTCGACAGGTTCGCTGGATCAGCCAGACTGGAGATGACTCGCAGCTTCTGTTTCTGGAATATAACGAGAGCAGAACCATCTCGGGAGAGCCTGAATCCCGATATACCGCTCATCATAGTCTCCTCTTTCTGCTTGTCGAGATCATAGTATTTCAGTATCAGTTTTGGTGTCCTCTCCATCCAGTTACCATCGTCAAGTACTCCGCTTATCGGATTGACAACATAGAAAATCCTCTTTCCTGCAGCAGAGATAGCATAATAGTTGGCTTCTTCAACAGGAAAGGGAACGATTCTCTCTTCTATACCTGCCAGGTCGACCTTGACCTTGAACTCACCCTTATCCTTTCCCTTTTTGCCCTGCTTCTCCTCTTTTTCGCCGGAGTTGCCGAAACCCTTTGGTTCAAGGTCGAAGGGGGGTCTGGTCTCTTTAGCCAGAGGGATCACATAAGGAAGGCTCCCTCTTGGAAAGCCTAAGTCAAAGTGTAGAGAATCATAAACAGGATTCAGGATACGATAAGAGATTAGATAGAGATATTTGCCATCGGGACTGAAACAGGGATCATAATCTGACAGGACCGGCCTGGTTACCTGATAACTTTCATTTTTATCCAGACTGTATAGATAAATCACTCTCGTCGTCCGCGAGATATTACTGGAATAAGCAATCCATTTACCGTCTGGCGACCAGCTTGCTGAACCTGTCTCTCCGTATTTGTTTCGTGCTATGAGCTCAGCTTTGCCAGACTTGAGGTCGAACCAGAAGAGTTCGTTACGATGATTACTGAAGAGGATATGATCATTCTTCTTATCAGGAGAAACATCGAGTGACATGAACCGTCCTGTGTCTTTCAAATTTATACTCTTTCTTTTCTCGTTCTTGTCAGCTGTATAGATCTCCAGATGCTCTTCTCCTCCTTCATCGCTGACTGTTACTATCCTTTTACCGTCGTTCAGCCAGCAGGAGAGCCTGTAGCGAACACCATCGGCCTGGCCGGACTGAATAACTCCACCTTCCCAGTTCGCCATGTTATAAAGCTTACCTCTACATCCCAGGGCAAGCCTGCTGCCATCCGGATGCACATCACAACTCTCCAGATATTTGACTGCGGGAACGAACTTCCGCTGTCTCTGAACAAAGGGGGAATTATAGACAATCTTAATCTTCTTATCCTCTTTTGCCTTCAGGTCATAACAGTAGATATCTGCACCGGCATGATATACTATCTTCTTTCCGTCCGTTTTGGCATTCCTGGCATAATACTCTTTCTGTTTCGTATGTTTCCTGATATCGTTTCCGTCCGGATTGACAGAGTAGATATTGCCCACACCTTCGTGGTCAGAGATAAAATATATCCTCTCACCAATCCACATGGGAGAAGTGAAATTACCCTTTAACTCGAACAATCTTTTAAAATTCCCTCTGCCGGTTTTATCAACCCATAACTCTCCCGCTGTTCCGCCCCGGTATCTTTTCCAGGTTGCAGGTTCCATAGCTTTTCTGCCGAGTACGACCCCTTTCTTACCAAAGCTTATCGCTGTAGCCATACCGTAAGGTAATCTCTGTGGCTCTCCACCTTCAGGACTGATGGTATATAGATAAAAATCCTGCCGGAAAGGCTGGCCGTGATTGCTATAGAAGAGAATCTCTCCATCTTTCCAGCCCAGAACACGACTATTACTGCTCAAATAGGTCAATCTTCTGGAACTCCCCCCTTCGGCTGGCATCACATAAACTTCCGGACTTCCCTCTTCACTCCCCATAAAGGCGATCAACCTGCCATCCTCTGAAATTGAGGGAGATGAGGCAAAACCAACTCCTGCTGTAAGACGAACTCCGACTCCACCAGAAGTATTAACAGTCCAGAGATCATCCTCTGATACGAAAACGATCTGATTTTTACTGATAGTAGGATGACGATAGTAACCGTTAGTCTGTTTCATAGAACCTCCAGTAATTGAACACAGGTTTGTGCCTCAATAACCGGACAGACCTGCAGTCAATGAATTTGTTACCAATGTGAGTTAAATAGCCACCTTTTGTCAAATTTAATAACAAGTTATACACCATTTTTTTTCACCAGGCAATCCAGGTTGATTATAACAGCAACCAATTCTTTTTCTGATCGGATCTTCCTTTCCTTAGGCAATTATGCTCTCGAGAGTAAATCTGGGCCTGGTTCACAATCTTTAACTGAAAAAGAGTGCAATGATCTAATAAGATCGATAATTATCTTATCATACTCCAGCAGATAACTCCAGACTAAATCATAGCAGTTCGGAAGACAAAATTATTGACACAATACTCAATTTTAATGGTTTTGGCATAGGATATGAAAAACTAACATAGTGATAAAAGGAAGGAGATACTTATGAAATCATTGGAAGAATTACGCAAGATTCGTGAGAAAGCACAGCAGGAAATGAAATTCCGTGGAAGCGATTACAGAATCAAAGTTGTTGTAGGTATGGGAACATCCGGGATAGCAATGGGAGCTCGTGATGTTATGAAAGCATTTCTGGAAGAGATCGAAAAGAGGTCTTTGAAAGATATTCAGGTCACCCAGACAGGAGAGAAAGGACTCTCCTCAATGGAACCAGTGGTCGATATAATCGAAAAAGATAAACCCAAGATCACCTACGGTTATCTGACCCCGGAAAAGGTAAAACGAATAGTAGCAGAACATATAGTAAATGGCCAGATTGTAGCCGATTATGTGGTTGCTTCTGAATAGCAAAGATAAACCTGCTCACAAACCAATATCAATTGAAATCAGGGATAAAGACAAACAAAATCACCTATAGGGAGAGAAGTATGTATAAAGATATTTGTCAGAAATATACTCCAACAAAAGATAATCTGATCTACATCCTGCATGATATACAGGATAGCCATCCACAGAACTATGTCTCAGAAGAGGCAGTTGAAGAGGTTGCTGATTATCTCAAGATACCGGTTAATCACATCTACGGTGTTCTAACTTTTTATACGATGTATAGTACTAAACCGAGAGGAAAATACGTCATCAGGCTTTGCGAGTCACCACCATGTTATCTCAGAGGGTCGACCAATATTTTGAAAAAGCTGAAAGAACTACTAAAAATAAAGGCAGGAGAAACTACCACTAACGGGCTGTTTACTCTGGAACTATGTGCCTGTTTAGGGCTTTGTGGTAATGCACCCGTAATGATGATCAATAATGATTTCTACGGTGACCTCAACGATGATAAGGTTGAAAATATAATCAATAAACTACAGGAGACAGAGGTATGAAGTATTTCCGTAACCTGATTCTGATAGAGACAAATGAATCTTCTATCCAAAAAGGGTCTAAGGAGATATTTCAGGCATTGAAAAAAGAATTAATGAATAAAGATCTGACTGACGAGATCAATGTCCTGGAAACCGGATCACTTGGACTCTTCGGAGAAGGAGTTTGTGCTGTAGTCTATCCTGATAATATCGTCTACTGCAACCTGACTTTAGACGATATTCCAGAATTGATCGAAGAACACTTCGTAAAGGGTAGAGTTCTTACTCGACTGGTCATGAAGAAAACTGTCAGGAATGATATCCCGCTCGGTTATGAAAAGAGAATAGTCCTAAAGAACTCAGGAGTTATTAATCCTGAAAATATTAATGATTACTTAGGCGTCCAAGGTTATGAAGCCTGGGAGCATGCTCTTCTGAAGAAGAAGCCGGAAGAGATCGTCGAAATAGTAAAAGCATCTGGCTTACGCGGCCGTGGTGGAGCTGGATTTCCCTGTGGCCTTAAGTGGAGTTTCACTTCCAGTATCGAATCAGAAAACAAACATGTGGTAATCAATGCCGATGAGGGGGAACCGGGAACCTTTAAAGACAGATTGATTATGGAAGGGGATCCTCACAAACTGTTGGAAGGGACAATGATCACGTCCTATGCTGTTGGAGCACATACAGCTTACATCTACATCAGAGGTGAATATAAACTCTGTATAGAACGACTGCAGAAAGCAATAAAACAGGCCTATGATTATGGACTGCTCGGTAAGAATATCTTTGATACCGGCTATAACCTGGATGTCTATCTCAGAATAGGTGCCGGTGCTTACGTATGCGGTGAAGAGACTGCCCTGATCGAATCTATGGAAGGTAATCGCGGTAATCCCCGTAACAAGCCACCTTACCCAGGTCAAGCCGGTTTTCAGCAGTATCCAACTGTCGTCAACAATGTCGAAACCGTAACCAATATTCCTTCAATAATTCTCAAAGGTGCTGATTGGTATAAGAATATCGGCACACCAGAGAGCCCGGGAACTAAAGTATTCACTATCCTCGGTGATGTTGATGTACCCGGTCTCTGTGAAGTCGAGATGGGAACCACCCTCCGAACGATTATTAACAGATATGGTGGTGGCATGAAGCAGGGAAGCCGGTTCAAAGCTGCGCTTGTTGGTGGAGCAGCAGGTATATTCATCCCTGATGAGATGCTCGATGTAAAAATGGATTTCTATAGTCTGGCAGAATATAAAGCAATACTCGGTTCCGGTGCAATTCTTGTTATGGATAACTCGGTCAATATCGCTGATATGCTCGAATCAATCATTCGCTTCTTCCGTCACGAATCGTGTGGAAAGTGTATGCCCTGCAGTAACGGAAACGAGATGCTATACAGATCTATAAAAGCAATTAAAAGAGGAGAAGCTGACGAAAGTGAGCTCGATAAGATGGTTATTATTGCGGAAACAATGCATAAAACATCTTTCTGTGCTCTGGGTCAATCTCTCTTACTTGTGGTAAAGAGTGCAATCGAGAACTTCAAAGATGATTTTCTGACCTATTTAAGGAACAGAAAAGCAGTGAATAATTAAGAGGTGTAAAGATGGGAAGAATGATTAACCTTACAATAGATGGCAAAAAAGTAAATGTAGCAGAGAATACCACCATTATCAAGGCTGCAGATGAGATTGGGATCAAGATCCCTTCTCTCTGTTATCATGAAGACCTGATTCCGACTTCCGGTTGCGGCGTATGTGTAGTCGAGATCGAAGGTTCTGACATGCCTAAGCGAGCTTGCAGCACCACGGTCTATGAAGGCATGAATGTAAAAACAAACAGTATCCAGCTACGAAACCTGAGAAAGATGCTTATTGAACTTATACTGGCTGACCATCATGTTGACTGTCCTACCTGTATAGCCAATAACAAATGTGAATTACAGGACCTGGCCTATTACATGGGAGTCAAGACCGAAGATATTGCCTCCCTGATGAAAAAAGAGCCGGTAGACGATAGTAGTGTCTCAATAGTACGAGACCCCAATAAATGTATAGCCTGTGGCCGCTGTGTTACTGTTTGTAATGAAATTCAGACAGTATATGCTCTGACACATGTCAACCGTGGTTTTGATGTCGAGATTAATACCCCTTTTAGTAAAGGGATGGCTGATAGTATTTGTATCAACTGTGGCCAGTGTGCTGTTTACTGTCCTACTGCCGCTTTAACCGAGAAGATAGAGACCGACCAGGTCTGGACAGAATTACTGAATCCAGCGAAGCATGTTGTTATTCAGGCCGCACCTGCGGTTAGAGTAACTCTGGGCGAAGAGTTCGGAATGGAAGAGGGCTCTCTTACAGTCGGCAAGATGTATGCCGCTTTCCGCAGATTAGGTTTTGATGCAATCTTCGATACAAACTTCACGGCAGATCTCACGATTATGGAGGAAGGAACTGAATTTGTAACACGCTTCAAAGAGGGTGGAACCCTTCCGCTCATTACTTCCTGTTCACCCGGCTGGGTTAAATTCATGGAGACCTATTATTCAGACCTTGCTGATAATGTCTCTACCTGCAAATCTCCTCAACAGATGTTCGGTGCTCTGGTAAAAACATTCTATGCAAAAGAGAAGAACATTACACCCGAAAGCATTACATCTGTATCGATCATGCCCTGTACAGCCAAGAAATTCGAGGCGAGAAGATCGGAGATGAACGATTCCGGATATCAGGATGTTGACTATGTTCTCACAACTAGAGAAATTGCACGAATGATTAAAGAAGCAGGTATTGACTTCAAACATCTTGAAGATGAAAAGGCTGATGACCTGATGGGTATCTATACCGGAGCTGGCACTATCTTTGGTGCCACCGGAGGAGTCATGGAAGCAGCCCTGAGATCTGCATATTACCTTATAACAGGCAAAAATCTGCCAGACTGTGAAATCAAAGCAGTTCGCGGTATGGAAGGAATCAAGGAAGCTGTTGTCGATGTTGGCGGTATCAAGGTAAAAATAGCTGTTGCCCATAGTTTGGGCCATGCCAGAAAGCTAATGGACAAAATCCGTAAACAGATCGAAGAGACAGGTAAATCCGACTATCATTTCATAGAAGTGATGGCTTGCCCTGGTGGCTGTGTCGGTGGCGGAGGACAACCATTCGGCAGCAGTCTTGCGACTCGAGCTCGTAGAGGCGAAACTCTCTATAAAGAAGATAAGGGACTCAAATTGAGGTTCTCTCATGAAAATCCAGCTGTAGCAGCTCTCTATGAAAAATTCCTTGGCTCACCAGGTTCAGAGATAGCTCATAATCTACTTCATACACATTACTTCCATAGAGATAAACTGGAAGGCAAAGTAGTCAAAGAAGCTACTTATAAAAATCACTAATAGTTCTTGGAAGCCGTTACGGAGTGTTCTGCTCCGTAACGGCAAATCTCCGCTCAGTTCCCATATCGTACACAGGTAATTCCCCTATTGACATCTATACGGGAAGAACTATATTATTCTCAGGTAATGAAAATGTTAGATAGAAAGAGTTTTATAGACAATAAGTATCTAGAAGAGCTGCTTAATCGACCTTCTAAGAATGACCCCGGCAGGATTAACGAGATCCTCGCCAGAGGTGGTGAAAAGAAAGGTCTCAATCTGGAAGATGTTGCATTTCTCAGCCGTATATCTGATCCTGACCAGCTTTCTCTTCTATACAAGACAGCACAAAAGATAAAAAATGATATCTACGGGAACCGGATAGTTATTTTTGCCCCCCTCTATGTCTCTAATGAATGTGCTAATATTTGTGATTATTGCGGTTTTAGAGCCGACAATAAAGATCTTTTACGCAGAACACTCTCTCCCGAAGAACTGCAGCAGGAGACTCGAATCCTGGAAACTCAAGGATTTAAAAGGCTGTTGCTCGTTTATGGAGAACATCCCCGCTTCGACGGAGAATGGATAGCAGAAAGTATAGAAGCAGTTTATCGGGGAGAAGGAACCAAAAGAGAGATTCGTAGAATCAATATAAACACAGCCCCTCTCTCTGTAGAAGACTTCAAGATAGTAAAAAAAACCGGAATCGGAACCTATCAGTGTTTTCAAGAGACATATCATCGTGAGACCTATGAGAAGGTTCATCTCAAAGGAAAGAAGAGCAACTATATCAGAAGATTATACGCTCACGATGATGCGTTTGTAGCTGGTATTGACGATGTAGGACTGGGTGTACTCTTCGGACTGTATGACTGGAAATATGAACTCCTTGGCTTACTCAGTCACTCCTATCATCTGGAATCGAAATATGGAGTCGGGCCTCATACGATCTCATTTCCAAGGATTGAACCAGCTCTTAATGCTCCTATCTCAGAAGCTCCACCCTATCAAGTCAGTGATACTGATCTGAAAAAGATTATCGCTATAATCCGTATTGCAGTGCCTTATACCGGAATAATTCTCACTACCCGTGAGACTGGTCAACTCCGCAATGAATTACTTAAACTGGGTGTTTCACAGATTTCTGCTGCTTCCAGAACCTATCCGGGTGGTTATTTTGACGAAATGCACAACCAACCAAGCAAGCAACAGTTCTCCATTGGAGACACTCGTTCTCTTGACGAAGTGATCAGAGATCTTGCCCAGATGGGATATATACCCTCCTTCTGCACATCCTGCTATAGAAAAGGGCGAACAGGACAGGCCTTCATGGAATATGCCAGACCTGGTAATATCCATAAGTTCTGTAAGCCAAATGCTATCCTCAGCTTTTTGGAATACCTGCTTGATTACGCAAGCCCAGAAACAAAACAGGAAGGACTTAAAATAGTTAAAAGGGAACTTGTTGATGTCACCGATCCCGAAATAAAGAAGCTTCTCAATGATTACTACGATAAGACTTTAGCAGGTGAACGTGATCTGTTGCTCTAAATACTGACCGATGAAGAAAACAACTGTCTCTATGCGCCCCAATATTGGTATCTTTGGTAAGAGGAATGTCGGTAAATCTTCTCTGATCAATGCCCTGACCGGGCAAGAGCTCGCAATCGTCTCAGAGTTTGCCGGAACAACAACAGATCCTGTAGGAAAGGCGATGGAGATTTTGCCACTGGGACCGGTATTCATTCTTGATACAGCTGGATTAGATGATATCGGCGATCTGGGAGCTAAAAGAGTTGAAAAGACTTATACTGTATTGAGAAGAACTGATCTTGCCCTTCATGTAACCACATATAATGATTTTGATCAGACTGACAAAGATTTTCTGAAAAGAGAGAAGAATGTAATTGTTGTCTTCAATAAGAGTGATCTGGCATATAGTGAAACAGCTGTTACCAATGCAGTTGATTATCTGAAAAGACAAAGTATAGACTACATATCTGTCTCTGCAATGACCGGTTCAAACATTGCACAACTAAGAATAATGATTACCGCCAGAGTACCTGAAATCATATCTTCTGAGGCTGTAATCACTGATTTGATCAAGTCTGATGACATTGTTCTACAGGTGATGCCTATCGATTCTTCAGCACCTAAAGGCAGGATTATTTTACCACAGGAACAGGTTCTGAGAGAAGCTCTTGATAACCATGCAATATCAATCTGTATCCAACCGGAGGAAATATTACAGACACTACAGAGTCTCAAGCAGAAACCTCGATTAGCTATAACAGACTCGCAGGTTATTGAAAGAGTTACTGATATTATACCCGATGATATAATGCTAACTACGTATTCTATCCTCTTCTCCCGTTTGAAAGGGAACCTGAATACATTCATTTCAGGCCTGGAAGCTATTAGCAGATTAAGGGAAAATGATAGAGTTATGATCGCTGAAGCCTGCACTCATCACAGACAATCTGATGATATTGGCACTATAAAGATACCTCGATGGCTTCAAGACTATACAGGTAAAAAACTGAATTTTCTGGTAAATGCGGGTAAAATACTTCATCAGGACTTGAGAGAAGTGAAGCTGATAATTCATTGCGGCGGTTGTATGATAAACAAAAAAGAGATGTTATCAAGAATGGAACTGGCCAATGATATCGAGATTCCCATTACCAACTATGGAGTTTTAATCGCTCATATGCATGATTCTCTGAGACGGACATTACAACCATTTCCGGAGAGTTACAATACCTATAAAAGAATGGTTAATCTCAATTCCATCTAGTTATTCTCTCCCTGTCGGTAGATTTATCTTCATACAAGAAATTACTTGACCCCATACACGAGCGATATTATTTTATTGATAGTGAGTAAGATACGAAGCTTGCTCTCAAATAAGGTGCATAAATAGAGAAGTAGCTGTAACTAAACTTCTCAATAAACGTTAAAAGAGGTGATGAGGTGGAAATGAATGAAAAAGATATAATCCTCAAAGCAAAGTACGATATATCAGCATTTGAATATCTGTATGATAAGTACTTCTTACAGATATACAAGTTCGTAATGCTGAGAGTTAAGAACAGAGATGTAGCTCACGACGTAGTTTCTGATGTATTCTACAAAGCTATGACGAAACTGCATCTCTTTAAATGGCGTTCTATCCCGTTCTCATCCTGGTTATACAGAATAGCAGTGAATGAGATCAGCAATCATTACCGGAGAGAGAAAAAGAAACATAAACTCGTAGGTGAATTGATGGTGGAGAAAGATACTTTCGAGTCTCCTCCGGAAATGGACGAAACGATGAGCTATGAGTTCATACGTGAGTATATTAAGGAATTACCTCAAAGAGATCAGGATGTAATTACTCTACGCTACTTCGAGAAGAAGAGCTTTCAAGAAATTTCTGAGATAATAGGTAAAAAAGAAGGTTATATAAGGGTCATATTACACAGAGCTTTGAAAAAACTCGAACAAACGCTACCAAAAGAGGTTTTGGAATATGTCGGTCGAAAAGTATCTTGAGAATATAAAACTTCCAGAAGACAGCCCCGGTCCTTTTTCAGTGAGACTGAGATACAATCTCAAGAACCAGCTGTATGAAAGACACCGAAAGAGAGAGAGGTTGCAGAAATTTGTCGGTAATCTTGCTCTCGTGATGTTCATACTGGTATCAGTTATGATCTACAGACCAAACCTGGCCGCAACTCTTCATGATAATCTGCTCTGCAGAACTGGTATAATCAATAATGGCAATGAAGATGAAAAGCAGCTTCTGGCTGAACAGAGGCAGGCTGAAATCGAATTACCTGACCAGGGCAGATTTCTTGGTATGGCTCATAGTGTTTCAACATCGGGACGAGGATATTCTCCCTATCAGATAATGGAACTATCCGATCTTCCTGAAGAAACCCCTTACATAATCCGTAAAGTTAAGGATAGCAATAATAGACATATCTATATCTTAACAGAAATAGAAGCTGTAGATAATAGACGACAAGATCTCTATTGATGGAGGTTTTACAGACCTGAGATGAAAGCGTTCCTCTATGCTGTTCTTATATTATCCCTTCAGTTCATCATCTTCCCTCTTCTCTCAATCAATAGCGCCTATCTTGGTGTTTATCTGGAGGACATGAGCGAAGAAGAGAAGAACCTTTATGATATCAATCACGGTGTGCGAATCGATACGGTGATTCCCGATTCTCCGGCAGATAGAGAAGGATTACAGACGAATGATATCATACTCCGCATTAACGATATGCCTATTACCCTACAGGATCAGGTGCGAACCATCATCAGGTATTCACATCCCGGAGATATAATAGAGGTCGAGATACTGAGTAATAGAGAACAGAAGAATCTGAATATTACACTTGGTGATTTAAGGTCTGTTGATCGTGCCCGACTTAAGTTAATGAATCCCAAAACAAAACATATTGGAGTAAAACTTCAATATCTCTCAGAACAGCTAAAGGAGTATTTTCAGATTGAGAATGGAGTCCTTATTGCTGAAGTGAGAGCCTCTTCACCAGCAGATTCAGCCGGACTGAAAGCAGGTGATGTCATAGTAGCTATAGAAGAATGGCCTATAAACAGAGTAAGGGATGTTATCAATATAATTGAAAGCAAAGATGCCGGAGATTTGATACTGATTGATTATGTTAGGAATGGTGATAAATATCAGGTTGAAGTTGAGATTACAGAGACGGAAGAGCTGTTCAGCTTTGATCTCAACAACGAGATAATATTTCTCGGTAATCAAGAAATTGATGTTTCGGAAGTAAACAGATGGTTTGAGTCAGTCTTTTCTGATTCCACTCAAATGAGTCTTGAAGAGAAAATAAAAACCCTCCAGAAAGAGATAAATCGGATCAGAAGAGATTTGTTTGAACAGAAACAGAACCGCTGACCAGCCTTATCATTCTTTCCCTTTCATCCTAGTAACGTTGAAGAGTAAATCGAACAACCGCCCTTCATTGCCACTTATCTCACCGAATGTGATACCGAGTTCATTAAGCTTGTTCATGACTTTTATTGCTTCTGAATAACGATCATGCATCGTATAGATCTTAATCAGATCATAATAAGCTCCGTAATAAGGTGGAAACTTTTCTATAGACTGATTGAGTATCTCGATAGCTTTGTTTGTCTGCCCTATCTTTTCACAGGTAAGGGCATACATACGATAGAATGATGGAGTCTCAACCTGAGAAGACTCTGTATCCAGAAAATCGACATAAGCCTTCAGCCATTGCCTGGTATGAAAATAGGCTGCTCCACGAATATATAATAACTCACTAACCTTCCCAAAACGCTTTTCAGCTCTTTCTATTAGGTCTATTATCTTATCATATCGCTCATATTCAAGATAGAGTTTACCGAGCAGAATATAGGGTTTTTCGGAATAATCACTGCTCAGTATCAACTCCTCGAGCAGCTCTATCGCCTGATATCCTTTGTCCAGTTTATAAAGAGCTACACACCTGTTATAAGTCGCTTCAGGGATAACCTCAGAAATCAAATCAAAATACTGTTCTGCTGTCTCGAAATCTCTGTTTACGAGATGACAGTAGGCAAGTTTGAAGATAATGTCTACATTACGGGAGTCGAGATTGAGCGCTTGTTCATAACACTTAACTGCCTGTTCATATGCATCTCTGAAAAAGTAGAGATTGCCAAGTTCGTTATGAAGACGCAACTC
>Ga0334901_1002846_pt1 | contig 13972 bp, 11 predicted proteins | sample GraSluR3_MG_3_FD_207216 | JGI IMG/M metagenome (GOLD analysis project Ga0334901, IMG submission 207216) | Sludge microbial communities from methane-producing bioreactor in Wageningen University, Netherlands - Granular Sludge_15_08-R3 | ecosystem: Engineered > Bioreactor > Anaerobic >...
ATAGCACAAAAACGCAAGGTTTGCTTGATTTTTCGAAAAAATTGAAGCTCATTACCATGTTCGTCATTAATCCAATTCCAATTCTCAGTTCTTTTTGGACATTTTCGTTTGAGCGACAATCGTTACTGTTTTTTCCCCTCATCGGCATTCTCTTTACTATAGTAAGTGCACTAGGCACCCTAATATTTATTAAGGTTTTTTCAATTGAATCAAAAAAAGCAGCCTCTGTATTCTGCAGCGGCATGTTCTCAAACATCATGACCTTTGGCGGATTAACTGCATTTATATTGTTTGGCGTTGAAGGGTATTCACTCATTCAACTGTTTAATCTGTTTATTGGACCGATTAATTATCTCGTTGGCTATCCCATGTCGTACCAAATCAGTATTGGCGGTTCTAAATCCTTCAAACTTTCCACCAAAGTGTTCAAGTCTAGACCGTATGTGTTAATTCCAATCACTGCATTGCTCATAGGTATGCTCTTTAATACTCTTGGAGTGAAGCAACCCGCCTTGGTACCTCAATTACGAAGTATGCTTATTCCGTTTGTAACAGGTTCCATGGGAGTATCTATAGGTCTCACACTGAATCTTGGAAGAATTACTTCTTATATAAAAGAGATTGGAGTTATTTTTCTCATAAAATTCCTTGTTTCGCCACTTGTTATGGCTTTTATAGCCTATGTGTTTGGGTTGCACACGATGATGAATGGGATTCCGTTCAAAGTTACCGTTATTGCATCAGCTATGCCGGTAGCTTTCAATGCTCTTATTCCTCCCTCAATTTATGGATTTGATCTGGATTTGGCAAATTCAGCATGGGTAACTACCACGCTGGCTTTTGCTGTAGTATTACCAATTCTCTATGTAGTTCTAAGAATTTAGCATATGGAGAGATAACTAGATGAATTGATGCTCCTTGTACCAAGAAGCATCTGAAAATAAAACGGAGAGGTAAAAAGATGAGTGTAAAAAAGAAAGTAGGTGTCATTCATACGTTTCTCTATTCGGTAGAAGACTTAAAGGCTCTTTTTGCTGAAATTGTTCCTGAAGTGGAGATGGTGAATATAATTGACGACAGTCTGTTAAAAGATGTGCTAGCCAACGGATCTCCTACACCGGCAGTCATTAGAAGAATTTGTAACTATGCCCAGGAACTTGAACGACTCGGGTGTGATGCAATACTCAATCAGTGTTCATCGGTGGGCGAGGCTTCCGAAGTAGCTCAGAAATTAATCTCTATTCCTTATGTCAAGGTTGATGAACCTATGGCAATTGAGGCAGTTGCTAAAGGTAAAAAGGTCGGTGTAGTTGCAACAGCTCATAGCACATTAGGTCCTTCTGCTCGATTAGTTGAGTCGGTAGCTAAGCGACTGGGAAAAGATACTGTTGTTAATCGATGTTATGCTGAAGGAGCTTATGATGCTCTACTGAATGAGAAAAACAAGGCTAAACACGATAAAATCCTTATGGAGACCATTGATAAGGCGTGTGCGGAAAATGATGTTGTCTGTCTTGCACAAGGAAGTATGCTGAGTCTTGTTGAAAAATGCAAAGATAAACCGGTGCCCGTTATTCATTCATTTAGAAGCGGTGTTACACAACTGAGAGAATTGTTGAAGCTTGACTGATATAATCGAATAATTCTACATAAGCCCACTAGTTATGAACTGGTGGGCTTATGGGTAATCTAAGCGTAGTTTTTTTACCTGATTCTGGGGACCGTGACTGCTCCATCCAACAAGAATAGCACTTTACAATCTTTGCCATACACCTCAAGAGCATGGTCAATTGCATCCTGCAAATTATGAACCGGTTGAATGAAGATTGATTCAAGTAGGGCATCGTCCAAGTCGGTAATTGCCTGAACTGTCGCCCACTGAAAAACTTCGGCCATCTTTGCCGCTTTGTGGTACCCAAGTTTATATCCCGCTTCAATAGCGTGTAATACTGCTTGCGGCGTGTCTGATTGTGAGAGGAGACGTAAGAAAGCCTCTTCGCCGATACCTTCTCTGCACGAGGCAACAAGAATCATCGTCCCACCATTTTTTAGGGCCAATTTCGCGTTATCGATTGCTTTTTGTGCCTGGTAGAGGTCTACGTCCATAGGATATTTTGATGCGGTAACCACAACATCGACCTTTTCCTGTATGTCGGCAACGAATATTGAGTTGGCACAGTCGATTGCGGCATAAAATGAACCGTCTAACGAACCACTAAAAACTCCATGAATCTCCTGATCTTTGTTGAGAACAGTCATAATACTGAATATCGGATGGGTGAAGAGTTTTAAAGCATCCATCATATCTTCGTGTACGGGGTTGCCTTCTAGGGCTAGTGCTTTTGCGTTTGGAGACAGGGCAAGTTTATGATTCTGTTCAATAGAAATATAGCCCGCAGTACCGGGTAGAAACGCTTTTCGTCCACCAGTGTATCCAGCAAAGTAGTGAGGTTCCACCGATCCAATTACCAATATTTTTTCGGCATGCACTACCAAATTGTTTAACCACAATTCGGTACCAGCCCTTGATGTGCCTATATAGTGTAGTTCTTCCTGGATTCGTGCATCGTGAACATGGATTCGATTGGCAAACAAATCATACATGTCGCCAAATATATACTGGTACTCATTGAATGTCGGGCCACGGTGAACTCCAGTTGCCACAATAAACTCTACATTCGTGGTAACTAAATAATCTTTCAGTGCCTCCAGCACTATACGAGTTGGAGTAGGGCGTGTCCCATCATTTACAATAATAAGCAGCTTTCCAGGTAATTGCAAAAAATCATTAAAATTAGGGGGTACTGAAGGATTCATGAGAGAATCTAGAACCATCTGATGTGGTGTAACCTCAGGAATCGTGACCTCATTGGGCTCCAGCACATCTGCCAAGTGCTTGTCAGGAATTTCTACCGTTATGAATTCTTGCTTATACGGGACTTTAATTCGCTTCATCAAACTATCTCCAAAGAACTGTATATATGGGTGAGTGCCACTAACGTTCCATGGCTTTAATCAGTGGAAGTGTTTTACCCGACAAGAACCGCACCATGGCTCCTCCTGCAGTGCAAATATATGACCATTGATTAAGCTGTGTAAATTTTGTTGCAGCACTGACACTATCCCCTCCACCTACAACAGTATAACCATCTGAAGCTGCGATTGATTGCCAAATTTCTCGGGTTCCTTTTTCGAAGAGTTCTTGCTCATAGATACCTGCAGGGCCATTCACAAATACTGTTTTAGCCCGAGCAATCTCCTCTGAATACCGTTTAATCGTCTTACTCCCTATATCGGAATAATCCAAATTTTGCATAGTAGGACCTATCGAAAATTCCTGTCTATCTCCATCAACAGCGGCTGCCAAATCAATCGGCATGAGAATCTGTTCCGGATAAGCTTTCAAGTAGGTTTTAGCATCCTCAATATAATTGAGCAATGATTTTCCCGATAAGAAATTGTAAGTTTTTTCACCTAAATCTTTGCCTGAAGCGAGCAGAAAGACAAGCCCGGTTACACCACAAGTTAAAATGTAATCGGCAGTACCATTTTCTAATACTGCCTGCATCATACCAAAAGCATCGCCAATTCTTGCTCCACCAAGGATGAAGACTGAAGGATGCTCTGGTGATGTCAACACTGTTGTTAACGCGGCAACTTCATCAAACAGGAGCGGACCAGCAGCACTGGGAAGTACCTCCTGAAATGCTACCATACTAGGAGAATTTCGGTGAGCAGCTGAAAAAGCATCATTAATATACAAATCAAACAAAGGAGCTAAAGTCCGCACTAGCCAGCAACTGGTCATGGATTCCGCTTTAAGAGGCACAACTTTTTCAAAGACAGAAACTTCTTCAGTCAGGTAACGCAAATTCCCTAAGAGTACTACCTCACCATCCTGAAGATTTTTTATTCTTTCTACTGCTGTTGGGCCGCATACATCATCGACATACTGTACCGGACATCCTAATTCACGACTGAGGATTTCTGCATGTTCACTTAGAGGAATGAGATTTTGATAGTCATCTGTATCCCCCTGATGTGCAATTAATGCAACTTTTGCCCTTTGTTCAACTAACCATGCAACAGTCGGAGCTGTTTTTACTATGCGGTTTTCACTTACGATTTTTTTCGTTTTCGGATCCAAAGGAGAATTGATATCCACACGTACAAGAACTCGTTTGCCTGTGACCTCACATTCCTTCATCGATTTAAATTTCAGCTCCGCTTTCATTTTTATGCCTCTTTTCTTAATGAACTTTCATTCCGAGATATTTGTTGGTCTCGGCAGTTCCCTCTTCACGGGTAAGCTGCATTTTCATCGCTGCTCGGATTGCATCGATATTTTCGGGTATTACGACCGCTTCTTGCGGTATGTTCAGTGCAAACATAATGTCGTCACCACTTTTCACGATAGATTCTTCCCACACAGCAATTTCGTACATATCTCCTCGTGGATTTCCAAGGTCTCTGGCATAACGGAATAGAGATGCATTACCCTTAAATCCATTTTCGAGACTGACCATGCGAATTCGGGGATGTGCACGGAACATTTCGATAAGTTCATCCTTCGAAATAGCTTTTTTAGTTGTTACTATTGGAGTAATTATATGCCCATGAGTTACTGGAGTATGCACAAGAATTCCCGTTGCAGCGATATGCGGCATAATGGTCATGAGGTCTAGACACTGGTGACTAGGAGCTTTTTCAACTTCAAGAGCATTCGTTAAGCCTCTATGATAATCTCCAGGATCAGCAACGCGTCGAATAATGGTCATAGCTGTTTTCTCAACACCCACTGCACGATCTATACAGTCAATCGCTCTAATAAGACCGGTCGTATTACAACTTGTGAGCTTAAGATAGTTGGCATCTAGTCCCTTCTCATAGTTCGCATAACCGTGAAAAAAAACATCTGCAACAGAGTTTTTTTCACCACCCTGGAATACTGCTTTACACCCATACTTCTCATAAAGTTCCTTGTTCTTCGCCCCAACTCCGGCACTAGTTGCATCCAGCATGATATCTACTTGACTTACTAACTCTTCAAGAGTACCGCTGACAGGGATACCCCAATCGGTGAGAAGTGAAATTTTCTCCGGCATCGCAGTGAATAATCTGTAGGGCATACCTTTCTCAAATAAAGCTTGTACTGCCAGTGTTGGAGCAACATCTGCTACTCCTACGAGTTCCATGTCCTTCTGTAATGCTACACCATCTGCCAGGCGCTGACCAATGACTCCGTACCCAGCTACTCCAACTTTTACTTTTTTCATGCATATCCTCCTGAAAAAATTCGTGAAATTGTTCCGATATCTCGGAGAATCTTTCACGACTCTATGGGTTTGTTCTCCTTTACTGTGAAGAAGGAAACCGTTTACAATGTAACATATAACATGTAATTGTCAAGATTTAATTTCCAGTAATTCTCCTTCATATTGATATTGAAATGTATGCAAAATGTAGGATAAAATAATAAAAAACAAGGAATTAGCAAGTTGTGTAATGATTACTGATTCGCGTATTTGGTAAACCTTTTGTTTACATTATGAAAAATTTGCGATACTATGAAACAAAGGAGAGCAATACATATGGGTTTTACATTACGTGACATAGCCGCATTGTCTGGGTATTCCATAGCTACCGTATCCAGAGTACTTAGCGGTAAGCCTGGAGTTAATAAAGATACGCGTGAAAAAATTCTCTCTTTGGCAAAAAGTCTTGATTTTAAGGTAAATTACAACGCACGTAGTATTAAAACTCGAAGAACTCATACGATTGGTCTTATTGTTGCCGATATTACAAACCAATTCTACTCAGAAATTGCAAAAACCATAGAATATCAGGCAAGGCATCTCGATTATACTGTAATTGTGGGAAATACTGGAAATAATACCAAAGAAGAGACAGCAATAATCGAAGCTTTCCAGGAACGCCAAGTGGACGGGTTTATTTTTGCTTCAGCAGAGATGAATGATCGAGGTATCATTAACCTCATTGAACAGGGGATTCCGACAATTCTTTATCACCGGCATCTTAAAGAAGGGGTAAAACACCATTTTGTTGGTTGTGACGAGTATCAGGGAATTTCATTAGGAATAGAGCATCTTGCTTCTCTTGGGCATGAGAGAGTAGGGTTTATCTGTGGCTCAAGAGTATTTTCAACCGGCATAGAACGTATGAAAGCTTTTATGAAATTGCGCACTGAATTCGGTCTTGAAGCAAATAACAACCTCATTAAAGAAGGTGGGTATGATATCGCCAAAACAAACCGAGCCGTATATGAGCTCATGAGTATTCCCAATCCTCCCACAGCAATTTTTGCTGCTAACGATCTTATGGCGCTCCAAGTTATGGATAAGGTTCTTGAAATGGGATATCGAGTTCCTGAAGATGTTTCAGTGATTGGTTTTGATAATATTCCCATTGCATCTCACCAGAGGATCAATTTGACCACAGTAGATATTCAAATTAACCGTGGTGCACGCGAAACTGTTCTGAATTTGATTAACTTAATTGAAGGTGTGAACATGAGCAAGGATTTGGTTGATGTTATTCTGGATCCGGAATTAGTAGTCCGATCTTCAACAGCTCAAGTTCGTTAGAATTCTTGAATAAGTATTTTTGTCTATCGTGTAATAATTAGTCTGTTCCCAATGGTTCCAAACGCCTCGGTAAATTCTTTCGGCGGTTGAGCATCTGTTATAATTGTTTGTATGTTCTCAATTTTGCAGTAAGTCATCAATGTTGAAATTCCAAATTTTCTGTGATCAGCCAGTAGGAATATCTCATGAGCTTTTCGAGCAACTTGTGCCTTGGTTGCATGTTCCTCAGAATAGGTATTCGTTGCTCCATTCTGGATGGTGATTCCAGTACAGGCAAGGAATGCTTTGTGAATATTGAATGTGTCAAGAAAAGAAACTGCACGTTCACTTATAAAAGCATGTGTCTTACGGTCGAAAATTCCAGGTAGAGTAATTACCGTGATATTTATCAAATTTACAGCGGATTGAATCGCAAAATAATTGTTCGTAATAACGGTTAATGAAATATCAACAGGTACATAATCGAGTATATATCGTGTAGTACTTCCCGAATCAATATAGATAATATCGTCTTCACAAATGAACTTTGCCGCTTGTTCGGCAATTTTTCGTTTTTCGCGTTCAAGAGGATTTTCTGATGTATTCCGAGCTAAAGTGGATTGCGGCGAGGTATTGCTGCGAACTCCACCATAATACTTACTGCATAATCCCTCTTTCACCAACGAGTCAACATAGCGGCGCACTGTGCTCATTGAGATGTGGAATTCATTGCATAAATGTAGGAGCGGAACCTCACGATAAGCATCTATATATTGCTGCAAGTTCTGTCGTAAATTGTCCTTCATTCGCTTCCTCTCCAGCTGGTTTTAAGAATAATATATAACATTAATATTGTCAATATTGTCAATATAAACAGATTGTGTAAATTTATATTGAACTATTGAGTAAGTTGTCGTAGGATACCTGTGCAATAGCACCAAAAGGAGGCTCAAGTGGAAGCACTTCTCAATTTTGATCAATCGAGAGATTTAGACAGTATAGCGTTGGGGAGAATCTGTATAGATATCAATCCAGTTGATTACTATAAGAAATGGGGTGATTGTATCACCTTTAAAAAGTATGTAGGTGGTTCTCCGGCGAATACCGCAGTTGGTATGGCCCGCCTAGGTAAGAAGGTGGGATTTATCGGGTGTATTTCAAATGATCAGCTTGGTGATTATTGTCTTGATGTATTCAATGCAGAGGGAGTCGATACCTCGTCAATTGTTCGTGCTCAAAATGGCGAATCACTTGGTCTTGCTTTTACCGAAATTCTCAGTGAAACAGAGTCCAGTTTGGTAATGTATCGAGATAATGTTGCTGACTTGCAGTTGCAAGCATCCGATGTTTCCAGCGAATATATTAGCCGAGCAAAATTAATCATAATTAGTGGAACAGCTCTAGCTGCAAGTCCTTCACGTGAAGCTACGTTGAAAGCTTTAGAAATTGCCAGAAAGAACGGAACAATAATTGTCTTTGATATAGATTATCGTCCTTACACCTGGAAAAATGAGGAAGAAACCGCACTCTATTTCTCCATTGCTGCCCGGTACGCCCACATAATAATGGGCTCGAGAGAAGAGTTTGATATCATGGATGGGAAACGTGGTTCTCAACGAAGTGATCAGGAAATTGCTAATAACTGGTTTAATGAACAGGCTCGACTTATCATTATCAAGCATGGGAGTGCTGGATCACATGCTTATGTGTCGGATAATAGGGCGTATCAAGTGAAGCCATTTCCTGTGAAAGTTATCAAATCTTTTGGCGGTGGCGATGGTTATAGCAGTGCATTTCTGTCGGGGTTATTGGAAGGAATGTCAATTCCAGAGTGCCTGGAATTAGGTAGTGCTTCAGCTGCAATATCGGTTTCAAGTCATGGTATTTCTACAGATATGGGAACTATGGACACGTTGCGAACCTTTATTTCCGAAAAAAAAGCAATGTATGGAGAGGTCGTCAGTCCGATAACTTCGGGGGAGCTACAGTAGTATGAAAGCCACTCTAAAGGAAGTTCTTACGACCGCTGGACTACGAGGTCATGGCCTTGCTGCGTGTAATGTCTTCGGTTTTGAGGATGCTTCAGCGATTGTCGCTGCAGCCGAGGAAGTGAATGCTCCGATAGTACTCATGACAAACAAAGCGGCAGTTGCCCATATGGGAATAGATATTCTTGCACCAATGCTTCTTCATCTGGCAGCTCAATCCAGTGTACAGATATGTGTTCATCTCGATCACGGTACAGATTTTGAAGTAATAAAGAAGGCACTGGATTCCGGATATTCATCCGTAATGTTTGATGGTTCTCAATTATCAATGGAGGAGAACATAGCCATCACATGTGAGGTTTCTCAACTTGCAAGACAGTACGGAGCAGGTGTGGAAGCTGAAATTGGTGCAGTGGGGTATAGTGATCCGACTATTCCTTTTACTGCACGTTACACAACAGTACAGGAAGCACAATATTTCTGTGAACATACCGATATCGATGCACTCGCAGTTGCTATAGGAACGGTGCATAGAATGGAAGAGCAAGGGGCTGTTTTACAGTTCGATTTGCTTCAGCGTATTCATGCTGCAATTGCGATTCCTTTAGTTATTCATGGAGCAAGCGGAGTATCAGATACGGAAATACCGAAACTGATAGCATGTGGTGCTAGAAAAGTAAATATTGGAACTGCTCTTCGCATGGCTTTTGGTACTACACTAAGAGAACTTTTTACACAAAATCCAGGAGAGTTTGATCGACTAAAATTCTATCCAGCCTGTATGGAGGCTGTTCGGAATAAGGCAAAGGAAAAGTTACTGGTACTTCAACAACCATATGATAAGGAGTTAAAAATATGACAGATCGATTAGTACGAGGACAGAAAACAGTACCATATGGGTATACTTCTCTCGCAGAAATGGGGAAGTTGCATGCGGATATGTACATGGATTTTGGATTGCTTAAACTGAAACAAGGTGAAGTTTTTTCAGAAGAAAAACCATTTGAATGTTTGTATCTGCTCGTTTCTGGATCGGTAGAGTTCAATTGGAATGGGCAAATCGTACAGGCTCAGCGGAATAATTGTTTTGATAATTCACCATGGGTATTACACGTTCCGGCACATACAGCTATTTCTATCACAAGTATTATCGAAGGATCTGAGCTTACCGTGCATCGGACAGAAAATGAACGAGAATTCGATGCTAAGCTATACGGTCCAGAAGATCTTCCCGATGAGATTCGTGGAGAAGGAACCATGTACGAAACTGGTACAAGAACTGTTCGGACAGTGTTGGATAAAAATCTTGCACCATGGTCTAATTTTGTTTTTGGCGAAGTAATCACATCTCCTGGAAAGTGGTCAAGTTATCCTCCCCATATTCACCCTCAACCCGAAATTTACTATTATAAAATGTTTCCTGAACAGGGGTACGGTTTCTGTGAATATGGTGATGATGTATATAAAGTAAAGCATAACGACACCGTATTCATAGAACCTAACTACACGCATCCACAAACGGCCGCTCCAGGTTACGCTCTATGGTATATGTGGGTTATTCGGCAGGACAATAAAGATCCGTATGAATCTCCAAAATACCCTCACTTTATTGAGGAGCATGATTGGGCTCGAAAAGATACTTCAGCAATTTGGCAACCAAAAAAACGTTGATTACTGCTTACTGCCGACAGCATGCTTTACAAGAATGTGGTAGTATACCTAACTCGAATTTTTGTATGCTGCACGGTTAGAGGAGACGGTTATGGTTGCTTTCCCAGGTAATTTCTTAAAGTTCAAGTCCATTAAGTCACAGATGTTTTTTTCCTTCATGCTTTTTGCTACGGTGTTAAGTGTGCTCTATTTTAGTATGTATATTTCCCGAAGTAGGCAGAATCAGACACTTGAGGTGTATACTCAGAATGTTGAGACACTCTCTGACTTATCGCTTAGTATATCCAGAGCAAAGAAGAATATTGAGAATTTCTACAAGCGGGGGGATATTCAGTTTTTTGATACCTTCATAGAGTCAAGGAATGAACTTGAAGCGGCTATTCAAGAACTTGAGGAAGTATTTCATAACACACCCTACTATCTCTATATTCGCATAGTTGAGAACATCAATGATTATTGTACCAATGAACTTAATAAATATAATAATGAGATTACCTTTGATATAGAGTATTACAATCATCAACAGCGAGTACTCAATGCATTCTCTGTAATGGGCGTATATGCAAATGAGGGTATGTCGAACTATATTAAAACTGCGAAGGATGAGTTTGCTGAAATTCTGGAAGCTCAGAGGTATTCGAGTACCGTACTTCTCATGGTACTTATCTTATTTGTAGTTATCGCTTTTTTTATCTCTTACTCAGTGTTGCATCAGATTACCATTCAATTGGAAAAGATGGCAGAACATGCAAAGCAACTTACCAAAGCCTCCTGGCATATTCGAGATTTGGAAAGTAACAGTGTAACAGAGCTTAATACACTTTCACTGGCAATTAATACAATGAAACGAAGTTTAAATGAGTACTTTGTTAGATTAAAAGAAAAAGCTGATCTGGAGATTCGATATCGGCAAGAACAACAGAAAAATGCCGAGAAGAGTAGGGAACTATATAAAACTCAATATCAGCTATTAGCGAGTAAAACTGATCCCCATTTTCTTTTTAATTCACTAAATATCATATATAGGAGAAGTATGTTTTCCGGGGATTCTGAGATTACTCGAACAGTTTCCGCACTTTCTGAAGTGTTGCGGTATAACCTTGAATTTAAATCTGAATTTGTAACTCTCGATACTGAGTTGAGTGTACTCGACTCGTATCTCTATATTCATCGTCAACGATTTGACAATCGATTAAAGGTTGAAAAAGTTATTAAGTGCGAACCCAAAAAGATTTTAATCATGTCGTTTATTTTGCAACCCATTATGGAAATTGTATTAACCAATAAGATATGGAGTGATGATGTTTCCGGTCTCATAACTGTTACTTTAGAAGAACGCAGTGACACCTACTTGTATATATGTATTGCACTCACTGCAACTCAGGATTTGTGTATTGATGAGCGGACGTTCTCTGCAACACGTATTGCCCCATTAAATTTTTCAGATGTAAAACAGCGTATTGAGCATGTATATCAAAGTGATCTCTTCATCGAAAACACAATCACTACGAAGGAACATCGAGTTGAGCTAATTATTCCCATAGGAGAACAAGGAGTAGCCACCAGTCATGTATAATATGTTGATTGTTGAGGATGAGCGAATTGAACGTGAATCTATAGGGAGAATGCTTCAGCAGCATTTTTCAGGTGAAATTGGCTCACTACGCTATGCAACAAACGGAGAAGAAGCATTACAGGAATTTTCTCGTGATGAACCGGATCTAGTGTTTCTCGATATACATATTCCAAAAATCAATGGGCTAGAACTCCTAGAGAAGTTGAATCGACAGTTAAAAACAGAAATTATTATAATATCAGCCTACAGCCAGTTTGAGTATGCTCGGCAAGCACTTCGTTTGGGTGTGCGTGACTATCTTCTTAAACCAGTGGACACAGATCAATTTACGCGGGTAGTGCAGGAAGCTCTGGATAGTTTACGAAGGAAAGAGGAAGCTTCAAAAATTATTCAAGAATTGACTGGGAGTCAAAATCACGAATTACATACAGAATTTACTGGAGAATTCGCATCTTATTTAGAAAATGAAGTATTTATGCGATTTTCCGAATTATCCTTTTCTGAAGATCCTACGGATGCAGTGAAATATTTACTCAATCATCAGAAAGAATCCACGTTTGAAAATTTGTTGCACTTTCTGGTTGTCTTCTTTCAGAGTTTAGACCTTCCTCAGAATGAGTTTCTCACTGGCTTTAAACTATCAGAAGAGGATCAAAACAATTTGTATCAAGGTTCATCACCTGCTTTGTTAGAGCATGTTGTCAGTGATTTTATGAAAAATATTCATGTACTCATACAACAGGATGCAGGTACAGAGCAGACAAAAAAATTGGTACACTTAGTCGATGATTATTTACAGGAACACTATTCACAACAGCTTTCACTTGAAAAGCTTGGAACTTTCGTCAATCGAAATCCTGCATATATTTCTCGTCTCTATAAGGAGGAGACTGGGGTTAATATAAAAGATCGATTACGCAGCATACGAATAAATTCAGCTCGTATTCTTCTCGAACAAGGTAATACCTCAGTAAAAGAGGTCGCATACTCGGTGGGATTTTCTGATCCCAATTACTTTAGTACAGTGTTCAAAAAGGAAACAGGACTGTCTGCTACTGACTATGTGCTCTTTTATGATAAAAAATTCGAGGAGAAATAGAAAATTCAAAGACACTACATAATGTGATTGAGGAAATATTCCTCCATAATTTAACTATCACAATTTCTTGGAGGAATGGAATGAAAAAGTTTTTAGTTACTATGCTTTTCGTGTTGCTCGCTGTAACACTCTTTGCCGCTGGACAGAGCGAATCTGTCGGTACCCCTGAGGAGCCAATTGTACTCCGTTTTGCAGATATTCACCCTGCAAACAACCCTACCGGAAAGGCCGATATTGCTTTTGCTGAAGCAATTGAACGTAATTCGAATGGACGAATTAAAGTAGAACTGTATCTTGGTGGCCAGCTCGGAGACGAGAAAGAATACATTGAACAGATTCAGATGGGTTCATTGGATCTGTGCCGTGTTTCTGCAGCCCCTATGGGACAGTTTAATGAGCAGATGAATGTGTATACATTCCCCTACTTATTTAAAGATGCTGACCATTTCTGGGAAGTGCTTTCCGGTCAAATCGGTCGTGAATTGTTCAGAGGTTTAGAGAAAGCTGGAGTATATGGATTTGCATACTTTGATGCTGGTACTCGTGACTTTTTTACGAATAAACCAATCAACAGTCTTGCAGATCTTCAAGGTTTAAAAATCCGTTCCATGCAGAATGAAATCTGTATTGCTGGAATTAATGCTCTTGGTGCTTCCGCAGTTCCCATGGGCTACAGTGAGCAGTACAGTGCAACCAAAACTGGTGTTGTAAATGGTGCAGAAAATAATCCCCCTAGCTACCTTGCTACATCCATGTATGAAGTTGCTCCTTACTACATCCACGACATGCATGTTCGTATTCCAGACATCGTTATCGGTAGTAAAATTGCTCTTGATAAGCTCAGTGCTGAAGACCTCCAGGCAATTGTAGATGCAGGTGTTGAGGCAGAAAAAATTCAGAGAGAACTTTGGGATCAGAGCGTTGCCGATGCTATTGAAGAATTGGAAAAGCTCGGCACCACCTTCTATACACCTACCGAAAAAGATTTGGCAGATTTCCGAGCTGCAGTGCAGCCTGTGTACGAAAAATATGGTGCAAAGTACCAAGACATCAT
>Ga0334901_1002854_pt1 | contig 13928 bp, 10 predicted proteins | sample GraSluR3_MG_3_FD_207216 | JGI IMG/M metagenome (GOLD analysis project Ga0334901, IMG submission 207216) | Sludge microbial communities from methane-producing bioreactor in Wageningen University, Netherlands - Granular Sludge_15_08-R3 | ecosystem: Engineered > Bioreactor > Anaerobic >...
CCTTGTTAAAACGCAACTGCGTCAGATTAAATAGGTGCCTAATGAGCATTAAAGGTATGTTACCATTATCTAGCAACTAAAAAAGTATCCCTTTGGAAGTAATCTATTACCATCCCAGTAGCCCATCTGGACAGACTTGATCAAGACTTGGAAAAGGTTGGCAGAGTAAATCGGCAGTAGGCTTGAAAGAAGTATTAACCGGGGCGGTTTGGGTCGCTTGAGTATTTTGAGTGGATAGTGCTGATTCGTCGGTAGCATCACTTGGTTGGTTGGTTTGATCGTCTGCCAGATCAGTTGTGTCGTTTTTTGGTTGTTGTCCAGGAAGTTGAAAAGGCGGCTCTTCTATGTTTTGTGAACTAGGCAAACTGTTTAGATCGACATCTTGAAAATTATTAAGATTCAAGTTCGGATCAGCTGGGGTACAGATCCAGGCGCTGTTAGCCTGGCAAATTGCTAACTGAGGTTGCAGACTATTTTGAATAAATTGCTGGGGTGATATCGGCTGATCTGATTGTCGCAAAACCCATTGCCTGGAAGTCCAGAATTGCAATAATCGCTGGTAGCTCTCCCCTACAGTGGCGTCACTGGTTAGAAAACTTAATTGTCGATAAGCTTGGAAATAATCCAAGGCGTGGTAAATCATTGTCTTGTTGCCAACTGATAAATTTAAATCCTGTACCACTTTAACTAGCGTCTCCTGAGGTTCCGTCTGGTTACGAAAAGTCCAGTGTGCAATCTCCAATTCATCAAAAAACAAATTCAAATCTAGATATAACCTGTTTGAAATTAGATTGCTTAACAAGTTGGCATTATGCAGACCACTAAAGTAATGCCAGATGAAAAGTGGGTTAAACCAGGTTTCTAGACTTTGCTGATTAACTTGGTTGACAAATTGCACATAATCATCAATTCCAAATTGACCGCCTATATCCTGGCGTAATTCACCTGGAGCACCATAAAGCAAGCTGGCCCAAACTTGTTTTTGTTGCTGCGACACTTCAGTGCCCTCTTTGGCAGGTTGCTGGGAAAAGATGAGTTGGAGGGGGAGGCGGTCACCGCCTCAACTTCAAAAGGACAAATATGGAAAGTAAAGAAATGACAATCGCCAGCAGGTCTTAAAGGAGGCTGAAGCCTTTCGAAGGGAAAATCGGCCAAACTAGAACCAGCCAATAAACTAGCTCTTTCAGAGGGGGTGTTAACTATAGAATCATCGATCTGGACAGTTTTGGTTTGCCTACCAAATAGCACTTCCCAACCAGGAATTTCTTTAACATAACCTGATATACCACTAAAATTTCCACCTACCAAGGCAAAAATTGCTGCTCCTCCCAAAATGATAATAGTTGTAGCTAGTCCCACAATCAGCAAAGTTCGCACCCATCGGCTTTGCCAAAAACTCGAACGTTTTGGCTTAATTTGCTCTGGCAAATTTTCATTTTGTTCAGGAGGATAGCTACTAGGCAATGATTGACTAGTTTGAGCTTGGCTAGATTGCTCCTGGCCAGACAAGCTCGTACCAATTGCTTCATCCACCACCTCACCAGTACGGCCAGCTGGCTTAACCAACTGGTTTTGCGGCTGAGTAATTTCTGGCGAAAATGGAGCAGGCATACGCCCTTTCACTTTACCAATAAACAATCTGTCGATAAACCAGGAAAAATTTGGTTCCAATCTCAGTAAGAAAAAATAATTCAACAATGAAATTAAATTTAAGGCTGATACGTCAGCTCAAGTTCTTGAGTGCTGCTAGTGTTACCAGCTTTATCTTCACCGCGAATCTCCAGCTTGTTGTCGCCTTCACCCAGCGACCACGGAACCGAAAAATTGCCTTCGTCATCGGTCGAAGTAAAGGAGTCATTAACCATAACTTTTCCTGGTTCTGACATTTGGCCTTTGATGGTCACAACTTTTTCTGATCGCAGCGTAAAAATAGATTTATTGGCCGGCTCCGTAATCTCGATAGTTGGCGCGGTCAAATCAACGGTAACGTTGTAAAGTGGGGAGTCACTAGAGTTGCCGACCTCATCGGCCGCCGTGACCACAACCGAGTGTTCACCCTCGTCCAGATTGAAACTGAAGGAAAAATTACCTTCATCATCAGCAGTTACCACCTGCTTGGATTGAGCGTCCACAAACAGTTCTACCTTGGCGTTGGCTTCTGTAAAGCCTTCAATGGTTAATTTTGATTCATTAGTGTAGTCAGGTAACGGAGTGAAAATTGGGCGCTGAGGCGGTACGTTATCAGTAATCAAAATTGCTGGCGTCTGACCGCGCGACCAGTCGATCACTAAGTTGAAAAGTAGCGGCATCAGAAAAAAAACAAATCCCAGACCAATAATAATTGCCAACACAACCGCTACCACTAGGTTGCGCTGCGCGCGTCGTTGCTCCAGTCTTGCCCGTCGAGAAGATGTTGCCATAGTTGGATTATAGCAGGGAGCTTGAAAAAAGCTGGGGGGTGGTAAAAGTGGGGCGCGCCGCCCTGGGGGTTTAGCAGGTTATTTAACAAATCCAGTAATAACTACTAGTTATCAGCCAGGGCGGCGCGCTCTACCTGCTACAATTAATCATCAAAATATTAGGTAAAATCAAGGCCATATAATTAAATAGCAACGTTTAAAAAACAAACAATAAAAGAATTGCGGGAATAGCTCAGTTGGTAGAGTGTCTGCTTCCCAAGCAGAAGGTCGCGGGTTCGAGTCCCGTTTCCCGCTCCATACGGGATAGCAGGGTCATTAGGATCCTGAATATACCTATAAATAGGTCTAATTTCATGGTTCAATGTACCATTGTAGTCCCAAGCAAGTCCTGAGGAGAAGATTGAACCAAGTAGCACCTTTATCTGTGGGATACTCGAGGTTTTATATGTTTCTCCAAGATCTGCCAGTTTAGCTCTCATAAAGTCAGTTACTTTATCTATGTTGTATTTTTCAATGAAAGAATCTTCTTTGACAATCTGAGCTTTGATCATTTTTTCTTCAATGATTTCGTTTTGTTCTTTGAAAATCGCATCAGAATAAATCCCTGACAAGTTTTTCTCAACTAACTGTTTTCTCATTTCTTGCAAGCCAATTATTTCAGTGTCTGCGGCATCTTTCATCTTTTTTAATCGTGAATATCGTTCGTGATAAACCTTGTACATTCTAGAAATGTACAGCTCTAACGCCTCTGGCTTAGGGGTTATCTGAGATAATAAATCTTTCATGGCAGATTCTATAGCTGAAACTTTAATCGACTTTGTACAGCCACCTGCGCATCTATAGTACGGGTATCTTTTATTTCTACCCCTGCTCCAACCTCCAGTTAATCCAACATCACAAATGCTGCATTTAACAATCCTACGTAGCGGAAAATCCTCACTTTCTCTAGTTCTTCTAACTAGTACCATGTCGCTAACTCTACGACCATCTAAGACCGCCTGAACCTTGTAAAATTGCTCTAGGGTAATCATTGGTACGTGTTGACCCTTAACTTCTTGTTTGTAGGTATCAGAAGTTAAAACACCGGCATAAAATTTTAGTCTGAATATCCGATTGGCTGTTTGGGGTCTGATTTTATACTTTCGGTTTTTTCTTTTAATTCTAATGCCACTGTCATCCATAATCTTTGCTATCTGAGTGAGACTAGTTTTGCCAGCTGCCATGATATCCCATGCCGATTTAACTTGATCCCAAGTGTCTGGATCTTTTACAGCCAAACCCATTTTGAATTTATAACCAAGTGGCGGTCTGCCACTAATCAAACCAGACATATATCTAGCTCTTAAACCATTTCTAGCTCTTTCGCTTCGAATATCATTATCTAGCTGGGCAAAGCCTGCCAAAATTGTTTCTACGAGCTTCTCTGTGGGACTGTTACCCGTTGGTTCGGTGGCGGAGATAATGGTAACGCCACATTCCGCAAGTTTCTTTCTTATTGCTAAGTAATCAGCAGTTTGGCGAGAGACTCTATCTAAACGATAAATTATTAATGCTCCTATCTCTTTCCGGTGCTTTCTGACATATTCAAGAAGGCTAATTAACACTGGCCTGCCAAGAATGTTTTTAGCTGATCGGCCCTCCTCTCTAAAGGTTTCGATAACCTCATAACCTCTTTTTTTTGCTTCTTTTCTACAAATTTCTTCTTGGGTTTCAAGTGAGAAATTATCGACCTGTTCTTCACTGGAAACCCTTAAATAAATTAGGGCATTTTTAGGCCCATCATCATCGTTTGAAAATGATTTTTTTCTCATAACATACCTCCCTTTTCGTGTAGTAATTCTTTTAATGTTTTTCCTTCAAAAATCGATCTTTCGAAGTCATCAAGCCAATTAGCTACTAGACAATCAATATCTGTTACTATTTCTTTGATTTCTTTAGCTGAAAACTCTTTGGCAAGTTCTCCCAGGGTTTCTTTAGCTCTAGCAACATCTTTGTCCTGCCTTTTTTGCTCCGGGAACATTATGTCTAGAGATTCTGTAATGGAAAATTGTTTTTTTAACTGTGAAGCTGATTGATCAAACTCTTGATAGAATGGCTGAATAAGTTGTTCTCTGTTTATGGGTGGTTGGTATGGGCTGGCTATTATACTCATTGCTACCTAACTATAAATATATTTATAGTTTATATAAATATAATGATAGTGTCAAGAGAAACTTCCTAAAATACCAGGCAAAGTTTTTATTTACACCTGATGTCTTTTGATATAGACTACAAGCCAGTCTGCCCATATTAAACCCATAAAGGTTGTATGAGCAATATTACTCAACTAATCACAGACATTATTCAAAACAACCTTGTTTTAGATATTATTGTTCAAAATATAAATCTTGCCATTAACTGGTCGCTAATTGATACGTTATTTTCTTCATACCTGCCTGTCATTAGACCTGTTGTGACTGTCTTAACTGTTGTCATTGGTATATTTTTTGCTTCTCGTTTATTACATAAATTATTCACCATCTACTGGCAATACAAGCAAACTTACACCTTTCTGGAAGTTAAACCACCTCAAGAGACGCTACAAAGCTCATATACTACTCAACAGTTATTTACTCTTATCCATGGTATTGCTAATCAAAGGTCATGGGTTGAAAAATTAGCTGGATTTAAAAAAAGTTATGGCTTAGAAATTGTTTCAACTAAAAATGATGGAATTAGGTATCTGCTACGAGTAAATGATGACGACGCTGATTTAATCAAAAAAAGCCTACTTTCATATTTACCTGGCATTAATGTTACTGAAGCTCAGGATTATTTACCCAAGTTATTAGAAGAAAAAAGTGCAATAGTGGAGTTTAAATTAGCTCGCCACTTTGCCTTTCCCCTTAAAAAGCAGGAGGATCTAAAAGAGCATGACCCAATTGCTTACATCACCGGCAGTATGACTAAGCTATCTGACAAAGAAACGATTGCTTTTCAGTTGGTTTGCTCACCAGCTGATAAAAATAAATTGGGAGATATTAAACGAATCTCGAAACTAATCTACACCAACAAAGATTTAGTTTCTGGGCTTAAAAATACTGTCTCAGCTTTCGTAATATTCTCACTATTTAAATATATTTTGTTTACCTTGTTTTACTTACTAACTTTGCCACTAGGCATTCTTGTCTTTATCGCATCTGACGGTAAAGAAGGGCCTTTTTTGGATATGCCATTTAACTCTGGCAAAGACAAAACTGCCAACCCATACCAAGAAGAGCTGGAAAAGATGGTTAAAGAAAAACTTGATCAGCCGCTTTTTGAAAGTTCAATTAGGTTGGCTGTAATTGGTAGCAAAGCTAATACTACTAAACGTATTCGTGGCTTTAGCTCGTCACTCTCTTCATTTAGTAATGCTTCGTACCAATACATTAAGAAAACAAAAAGCCTCAAAATTAACTGGGTAAACAAAATTAAACAGTCTAGTTTTAATAAACGATTACTAAATCCTTTCAGTAACTCGATTTTGGCCGTTTCTGAAGTAGCTGATCTTTACCACTTTCCTTTTACCAAAACCACCAGAACCGAAGATATCCAAAAAATTCACTCTAAAGAATTACCTGCGCCAGTTTCACTTAAAAAAGCCACTGACCTGGATGTAGTTTTTGCTAAAAATACTTATGGCGGTGGTACTACCAAGATTGGTTTGACTGAGGATGAGCGCAGACGGCATATGTATATTTTAGGTGCTACAGGTACTGGTAAATCAACCATGCTGTTGTCAATGATCAAGCAAGACTTAGATCATGACAAGGGTATATGTGTAATCGATCCACACGGAGAATTAGTAGAAAGCATTCTTAATTTAGTTCCGGAAAAGAGAATTAAAGATGTGGTCTATTTCAACCCTGATGATATTAGCTATCCGGTAGGGCTTAATCTGTTGGAATTGCCTAAAGATTTAGACGGCGACTTGCTGCTACGAGAAAAGGAGCTGGTTACCGAGAGCATCATTTCAATGTTTCACAAGGTTTATGACGAAAAATATTCAGGTCCCAGGATGGAATATATTTTGCGAAATACCATCCACACGGCTTTTACTACTAACAACCCAACGCTATTTACCATCTACAAACTGTTAATCAATGAAAAATTTAGAAAACAAGTAACTAAGAACCTAGATGATCCAAACTTAAGTGATTTTTGGAAATATGAGTTTAGCAAAGCCGGGGACTATCAAAAAGTCAAAATGATCTCACCCATCACCAATAAAATCGGTCGATTCTTGTTCTCTCCCATCGCTAAGCGTATTTTAGAACAGGAAAAATCCACCATCGACTTTGATAACATCATGGATTCGGGCAAGATTCTTTTGTGTAACGTTTCTAAGGGCCGAATTGGTGAAGATAATTCTCAAGTATTTGGGGCGTTAATTATGACCAAGATTCAACTAGCTGCCTTAAAGCGAGCCAAACAAAAAAGTGACAATCGCCGAGATTTTTATCTTTACGTAGATGAGTTTCAAAATTTTGCCACCCCTTCATTTGCTCAGATATTATCAGAAGCTAGAAAATACAAACTCAATGCTATCTTGGCCCACCAAACAACCTCCCAGCTTGAGGACAAATCCCTGGTTAATGTTACTTTGGCTAATACCGGTACTGTCATTTGTTTTAGGACTGCCAACCCAGAAGATGAAAGACTAATCCTGCCCCAATTTATTCCATACGTTCAGCCAGGAGAGATTGATAACCTGCCATCATTTCACTTTTATATTAAGATCTCAGCCCTGCACCCTCAGGAGCCATTTTCAGGTCAAACCATTTTGATTGAAACCCCAAAGGATGAAAGCAAGATGGAAAGAATAGTTCAAGTTTCCCGTGAGCATTTTGCCAAGCAGTTTATTGCTACTACTAAACCTAAAAAGACTATTTACAAAAAGCCAATTAAGAAAGCAATAACAACTATCAAAAAGGCACACAAGCAAGACTTACCATGATGTTAAAAATTGTGACAGCCGGTTGTCATAAAAATCTTAGTATTTTTCAGGCTAAAAGTATCTGTTACTCTCTCTTCTTTTCCTTTCTAAGAAAGGGGAGGAAATAAAATGAAATCTCAACCAGAATCAGTTACCAAAAAACAACTAGAAATTCTCACTCTCCTTTACCGCTTCCGTTATCTTAATCGTCACCATATCCAAAAATTCCTCAACCACAAAAGCCACTCCCTTATTACTACTTACCTTAAAGATCTCACCGACCGAAACATTATTGGCCGCCACTACTCAAAAACCATTCCTAACATTTACAGACCAGCTACCTATTTTCTGAGTCTTAACAGTAGGCCAATCCTAATCGAGCATGGTTTTGATGAAGCAGTACTTAAACGCGTCTACAAGGAGAAAGATAACTCAAAAGCCTTTCAAGATCACTGGTTGTTTATAGCTGAGCTATATTTTCATTTTTTAGAAACTGCCCAGAAACATAAAGCAAAATTTCAGTTTTTAACTGCCACTGACCTTAAAAACTATGCCTTCACACCTCTTAAACAGCCAGATGTTTACATTGTGGTTAAAGCTAAGAATGAAACAAAAAGATACTTTTTGGAAGTCTTAAACCCGTCTGATCCATACTTTGCGGTCTTAAGTTTGGTCAATAAATATATTCGCTACTTTGAAGAAGGCTACTGGCAAAATCATTATGATTATCCATTCCCCAAACTTCTTATCATTTACCCAAATCTGAAAGCCAAAAAGTGGCTTACTCGAACCATAGAAGAAAAGTTTGAGGAGCACGACCTTGAGTTTCCCATCTTTTTAGCAAACAGAAAAAGAATCCAAAATCAAGGAATCGATGACCAAACTTGGGAAGCAGCCTAAAGGCTGCCTCCCTTGATCTGTGAAAAGGGACAAGGATCAAAATATAAGTCTCGCTCAACCCCTAAACCAAATTTTCCTCGATAGCTTTCCAGCTCTGACAAAGAAAAATATCCCCACTCATCATTGTGATCGCCAAAGATGGAAACATACCCGAAAAACTCTCGACTTTCTGGGTAATACTCCGTGGCGTACCAAGTACCGGCCCCGGTAGGATTGAAAAACTTGGCTATGACTAATGGATCAGAGACATTTTCTTGTCTTCCTACCTTTGCGAATTGTTTTACTAGTTCTTTTGTGAGTAATTTCATATTCTCACCCCCTTTTACCTGCTATTTTTTAATATTTTCTAGGAAGCAGGCGTCCTGCTTCCTTAACAGAAGAATTAATAGCGGGGTGAGTTTTGCAAGGGTCACGACCACAGGGAGTGACTTGCATAGCCCTTGTCAAAACGAGGGGTAAGACCCCTTTTTGTAAAGAAGTATAATTGTTTAAATGCCTGATAATTACACACCAAACAACCAAGTTTTTTCTGCTTATACACCTTTTCGGAATCTATTAAGAAAAATGGATCTATTTAAATCACTCCAGGCAGTCTGGGCCCATTCTGTTTTTCAACAGTTTAATCGGAAGTTACCTCCTTATATTATCAATTGCCCAATTGGATATAGGCATGCTACCAATACTCATGATTTTATTAAATTCCATATGCACCTTTGGGAATTAGAAACTGTTACTAAAGAAATACTAATTAATTCTCCAGAGTTAGGAGCAAATAAAAATTTGGCAAATTGGCGGTATCTTTCCAAAACTGTGAATCGACTAAAAGAGCTAGAAGAGACAATTGCTCAAATATTTAGTACACAGGAAAATGTGCTACTTGAACTTCACCGGATCTCACATAGACAATTTCCTTGGCAAACACTGCCTACAAGCGATAAGTTGATTAGATATTGGAAAATTTACGAACCTCTGCAAGATTATTTTAAACAAAAATATGAAATTGACTTTGATGTGTATATGACCATAAGCATGATGCTTTTTGGATTTTACTTAGATCATTTTGCGCTTATTTACCCACCAAATATTGAATTAAGACAAATAAAACAAGTATATTTTGACAATTTCTTAAAGTACACTTGCCGAAAGGCATCAGAGCTTGAATCAGAGTTAAAATCCCAACTGAAAATGAATCAGGACTATGTCTATGCATACCACAGCCTAAAAGCCTATCCATTAGTCAAGGCGGACTTTCAAACTAATGAATATGTCACCTGCCCATTACCGACACTGCTTCTTAATAGAACTACTGAAGGAATATTCTATGATCTAATAAATGTTCCTGGATTTGACAACGCATTTGGTAATTCATTTCAAAATTATGTAGGTAGCTACTTAAAGAAACGAACAAACCAATATTGCGAAGTACTACCTGAACAAACATATGGACCACGCAGACATAAAAAACAAACTATAGATTGGATAGTAACTGATCAGGAAAATTCTGCGTTATTCATAGAGTGTAAAACTAAAAGAATGACAGTTGGTGCTAAAGCTGCTTTAACTAACCTAGAGTTATTGCAAGCTGACTTAAATAAAATTGCAGAAGCCGTAGTTCAAACTTATGAAACTACTATCGATTATGAAAATGGGTTGTATCCTCAACGGGACAACAGTCCTTATCGGAAAATATACATTATCATAGCAACATTAGAGGAATGGTACCTCTTTGGTGACAAAACAAAATTACTGCTTGAGCAAGAAGTTTTAAGCATATTTAGAGAAAAAGGATTAGATAGTAACTATCTTAAAAAATACCATTATTTTATTATTTCAACTGAAAATATTGAAATTCTCGGGGAGTTATTAACAAAAAGAACGATTCAAGATATTTTCCAACCTAAACTTGAAGATCCAAACCTTTCACTCTGGCACATCAGAACATATTTATATGACAAATTCCCTAGTGAATTAAGTACAATTACTAACCCATTTGAAGAAGAATATAATCATTTCTTAGATAGAACATTAGAGAAAATGCAGACTTGACTTACTGTAAGTTCTACTTAACGGAAAATATTTCTTACCTTATCCCAATAACGGTAAAAGATAGAAGTGGAGGCTTGGCGACTACCAGCTTCAAGCCAATTAGACCATTCACCAGCGGCACAACCATTAACAGATACCACTTTGAAGGAGTAGGTAGCCTTCGGATCTAGGTTATCTACCACAATAGATTGCACCCCTTCATTTTCATTCATAGCTGGCATGTTGATGCCACCAAATCTTTCATCTCCATCATGGAAGCCAAAGATAACGTGGTAGCTTTCTACATGGTCGTTTACGGGAGTAAAGTAGAGCTTGGCCTGATTACCTGTGCGATCAATTTGGAAGAGGTCTGGCTGGCCTGCAGGGCTTGTATCAGTACAGGTGGGAGCCGAAGGAGTACTGTTAGAAGATGAGTTGTCATTTGAGTTGTTAGAAGGTGATGGCGTTGGAGTAGGTGTCGGTGCTACATACTCGGTAATGCTGAAGGTATGAGATGAATAACCACCAGTATAGGTGAAGGCAATCTCTCCACTACCATTAGCAGTACAAACTCCATCCGTACAATCACTACTTGTGATATCAGCTCCCTGCACGTCATCTACTTTCAGCACATACTGTCCATTAGCTTCCAGGTCACCCACAGTGTGAACAGTAGAATCTGTTCCAATAGTATCTGATGATTCCGTCCAAGTCTTGGCATAATCACCTGAAGTGTTCCATTGGCTGATAGATAGATCCATCCAAACTGATGAATCAGAACTATTGAATCCCCCACTTGGACTAATACTCAAATTTGCAGTTGTGCCAGAAGCAGTTTGAGTATTACGAAATTTTCCATCTGCATAAATACGAATATCACCGTCAATATCTATCTCATTTGTTGAAACTTCATAAGGGGGTTGATATTCATATGCTCCAATGTCGGGTTCATCGTAAAATAGATTATTTGAGTAATCAGATGTAAGGCTAACACTAGTACCAGTATTAATGGCTGGTGAGGAACTTGTCAAAGTTACATCTGAACTACCATAATCAGTGAATAAAGGATTAGAATTGAGCGAATTTAAGTCTTGACTAGTGCCGGTTTGCCAATCGCTAAAGGAAGAGTAAGTGTTGCCATTCCACGAACCTGTTGGATTGGCAAGATTATAAACTAAATTATTATTTAAAGTTGTGTTTGTAATGGAGCCAGAATCAACAAATGCGTATGCATTTGTCCCATATATAATATTGTTTTTTACTTCTGTGCCAGTTGAATTGTTTGATAAATGGATTGCAGAGTTTCCATTATTGCCATAAATAGTATTATTATAAATTTTAGTATTTGTTGCCCCTAAGGAGTGTATCGCGGTATGTACCGAAAATTGATTAACAAATTGGCTCATATCAATGATGTTGTAGTCTATTTGACTTGAGTCTGCTCCATTGTGTATGTAAATGCCTCCACCATATGCAACTCCATGTAAGTAGTTTTTTGTCACCCTGAGACTAGTATCGGTATCGTAAATATTGATTAATCCTGTGGCAACTGAGGAATCTGATCCATAAATATTATTGCCTGACACTGTATTACCAGTCGAACCTCCATGAGCTACAATACAAGAACCTCCGAGAGTCGCGTTTTCATTGTGAATTATGGAATTTGTTAAAAGATTATTTGTTGTAATAGTTCCACCAGATTGATAAATACATATAGGTGAAGTGCTGTGAGAATTGTATGCTTCTATGTTCGTTACCAAATTATTTTGAGCTCCATTGTAAAAACAAAAACTGTGTCTATAATGATCGTACGATTTTAGGTTCCTAAATATGTTGTTAGATCCAGTATTCTTTATTCCACCTATTGTTGTAGTATCACCAGACGTTTTTCTTTGATCAATCCCGTCTAAAATTAACCAGTCGTTTCCATCATCAACAAATGTTTCTGTCCTAGCTGCATACTCATAAGTTCTACCATTAGTATTGGGGTTAGTGTTATCAGAAGTATGTATATAGATATTTCCGCCAACATATGCAGAATAATTTTGATTAGATACAACATTTGAAATTGTTGTATCTCTAGTCAAAGCTGTATCGTTATCCCATATTAGTAGAGGATCTGACTCAAGAGCTTGATACCAGACTCCTTCAGGAGAGGATGTGGTATAAACTTCTAACAAAGAAAGTGCGAATGGTCCATTTATAAGAGATGTACTAGCCGGACTTAGTGTATCTGCCTCAGAAGTCGAATTATTTGACATGCCATACATTCCACCAGCAGACCCACTAAGGAAAAAATCTCTATCTGTTGTCCAAAAATGAACTCCATATCTTTTAGTCTTGTCAAATGATATTGTTATCTCATCACTAACTTTTGTTTGTCCTGAAGATACGGTTACGGAAGCACTTCCACCATCCCAAGTGATTGGAATTGGCGAACTATCAAAGGTTGCTCCAGTAGTCATAGGAGCTATCGAAGCATCAGCAATCGTTCCTCCGTCTCCTGAGTCGGATGCTTTTATTGTAATTCTAATTTTTGTTCCATCTACACTTGAACTATCAGCTGGAATAATATTTCTGTAATTTCTTGAAGCTCCATCGGATAATTGATTGGGAATACTGTTACTATAACCAGTTAAATAACCGTTAGATACATATTGAGTCCATGAACCAGTTATGATTTCAGATCCATCAAAAATTGGGTTATCACCATCTCCATATGCACTAAAGGTAATGGGATTGCCTGATTCTCCCGATGAGGGTGCAACAAGCTCCTCTCTCCATATTTCACCTTTTTTAAAAAGTATTTGATCTCCAGGTAAAAATGAGCTTATGTTGACTTTATTTAATGTTTGCCATGCTTGATCTGTACTAGTCCCGGCATTTGTATCTAGACCATTTGTCGCATCTACATAATAAGTCGCAGCACTAATAGATTTGGTAGAAAAGAACAAAGCTCCAGAAAATATAATCAACCCAATAATTAGCTTATTAAAACCATTTAAAAAGCTAAGCTTTTTGGTACGATAAAAAAGACTTTTCAACATTACCTTTAGCATAGATTATTTTGCCCTTCCACACAACGTTTGAATGGCTATTTATTACCTAATCCAATATATCAAGTATTTTTGCAACTGTCAAGCGTCCCTTTTCGTGCACACGGAGTGTAAATAGTTGGCGTAGAATTTAGCAGGTGGCATTTTTAGCGCAGAGTGGATTCTAGTATGGTTGTAACTGTAGAGTGTGTGGTGAATTGTTTCTAGGAAATGTCCTTCATCCTCAAAGCGGTCAAACTCAAGACCTAGATCTGTTTTAAAGTTGTTGTAGAAGCTTTCTTGGTAGCCGTTCTCCCAAGGAGAAGCCTTGGTGCTCATGGAAACCTGTATTCCAAATTGCTTTACTAAATCAGTGTAATCCTGACTGGTATATTCTGCTCCTTGGTCAGAGTGAATGTAGATTGGTTTTTGGAAATCTCGGTTAACTAGTCCATCTAGGAATGCTTGCATAATCAATGTTTTGTCGTGCCTCTGGGATACCTGCCAACCAACAATTTCTCTGGTGAATAAATCTAAAAATGTGGCTAAATAGATAAACTTTCCTTTAAAGGGCAGGTACGTAAAATCTCC
>Ga0334901_1002857_pt1 | contig 13915 bp, 16 predicted proteins | sample GraSluR3_MG_3_FD_207216 | JGI IMG/M metagenome (GOLD analysis project Ga0334901, IMG submission 207216) | Sludge microbial communities from methane-producing bioreactor in Wageningen University, Netherlands - Granular Sludge_15_08-R3 | ecosystem: Engineered > Bioreactor > Anaerobic >...
GCAATATATATAGCAGGTGTTAGAAGGGTAATAATAATGGCTAAAAAGCGAATTATTCGGGTATAATTAACATTAATACTTTTTTGATAATAATCACCAGGGCTATGGAGGAAATCTATTAAAACTGTAGGAATAATAACAGCATATTGTGAGTTTTCAACTATAATTGCTATTTTACCTTCTAACAAATGTTCACTTACTAAATCAGGTCTTTCGGTTGATATATAATCAGGAAATACATTGTTTTTGTTTTCGGAAATCATTTCCATAATATAATTACTATCTGGTATTGAATCTATTTCAATATCTTTTATTTTATCAACAATATAATTTACTAAATCAATATCAGCAATATCATTAATGTACATAATACCAACTTTGTTTTTACTTCTTGTACCAACAGTAACTTCTTTTAACCATAGTGATTCTGTTTTTAATTTTTTTCTAATTAAACCAATATTAGTTTGATAATTTTCAGTAAGCGCATCTTTCGGGCCTTTGATAATAGTTTCCGCTTTTGATTCTTGAATACCACTATTTAGTTTTTCTTTTGTTTCAATCGCTAATGCTTGATCATTACCATCAGTTAAAATAATGGTAAAACCACTTAATAATAAATATAGTAATTCATCATAATTATCAATTATATTTATTTTATGAACGGGTAATTTGGCTTTTATATTTTTAATAATTTCATCTTTTTTATAAGGGGTTTTTCTATCTGATTCAAAATATTCTAAGATAAAATCATTTATCGTAGTTCGATTACTAACCATTTCATTAAAAATAACATAAATATAATGATTAAAATAAGGAATTGTTTTTATAATAATATCCGGGGAATTACCAGTTTCCTTTTTAATTTCATTAATTACTTCAATTGCTTTTTTTGATAATTTTTTTTTCATATTATCCCTCATTTACTTTTTATTATTAACAAATTTATTTAAAATTATGTTATACTTAAGAAAAAAAATAAGGAGAAAAGAATGAAAGTATTATCTTTAAAACAACCATATGCTGATTTAATAAAAAATAAAATAAAAATGATTGAAACTAGATCATGGTCAACTAAATATCGTGGTGAATTATATATTCATACTAGTAAAACTAAAATCAATTATAAAGAATTAAGAAATAAAGCAGTATTAAACTTTATTAATGTTAATAAATGTGAATATGGGGCAATTATTTTAAAATGTAAATTAGTTGATTGTATATTAATGACAGAAGAGTTTATAAATGAAATAAAGCAAAATAAAAATGAATATTTATGTGGTTATTATGAAATAGGAAGATATGCTTGGCTATTAAGCGATATTGAAATAATAAAACCTATTTACGTAAATGGTAAACTTGGTATATGGAATTATAATGGTAAAAATAAATAATATGTTATACTTAAGATGGTGGTAAAATGAAGCAAATAAAGACTCTTTTTTTATTGATTTTATTAATTATTTTAGTTGGTTGTTCTAATAAAGTAACTACTTATAATAATAATTATTTTTATATGGATACTTATATAAATGTAAAAATTTATTCTAATAATAAAAATTTAGTAATAAAAGCTTTTAAAGAAATTAACAATATTTATCAGGAATATCATCAATTATCAGATCGTTATCAATCGTATGATAATTTAATTAATTTATATTATATTAATCATAATTTAGATATTAATAAAGAAATAATAATAAATGAAAAACTATATGATATGATCAAATATAGTATTGATTTTTATCATAAAAGTAATGGTTTACTTAATATTGCATTAGGTAATGTAATTGATGTTTGGAAACAATATCGAGAAGAAGGAATTGGAATTCCTACTGAAAAAGAATTAATGGAAAGCGGTAGTATTGATATTGATAATATTATTTTAAGTGATAAGGCCATTATGAAAAAAAATAATATTAAAATTGATTTAGGGGCGATTGCAAAAGGATATGCAACGGAAAAAGTTGGTCAATATCTAGAAAGTATTGGTTTAAATCAATATATTATTAATGCTGGTGGTAATGTTAAAGTAGGTAGTCATTATCAAGACGATAATTATACAATAGGGGTTGAAGATCCTAATGATACTACGGAAATATATCAAGTTATAAAAGGTAATAATATGGTAGTTGTTACTAGTGGTGGTTATGAACGTTTTTATGAATATAAAGGACAAAAATATCATCATATTATTGATCCAAATACCTTATTTCCACCTCAATATATGCAGGCAGTAACGGTTATTTGTGATAATAGTGCTTATGGCGATGCATTATCTACCATATTATTTTTAATGCCAATTGAAACTGGTATAAATTATATAAATAATTTGGATAATGTAGAAGCAGTATGGTATGGTTTAGATAACCAAATATATTATTCTGAAGGTTTTGATAAATATGCATAAAAATGATATGATATTAATTGTAATTATTTTAATTATCGCTTTAATTATTTTTATAGTTCCGAAAATAAATTCTAATCAAGGTAACAAAATCGCCAATGTTTATTATGAAAATAAATTAATTAAAACGATTGATTTATCTTCTAATTTAAAGCAAGAATATAATATCAAGGGTTATAATGGGAATATTGTGATTGAAACTAAAGATAATATGATTAGAGTAAAAACGGAAAATTCCCCTTTACATTTATGTTCTAAACAAGGTTGGGTTGAAAATAGTCATGAAGTAATTGTTTGTTTACCTAATCGTATCATAATAAAGATAGAAGATAATGAAGAAATGTATGATGCAGTAGTGAGGTGATATAATGGATTTAAGAAAAACAGTTCGTTTATCAATGTTATTATCATTATCAATTGTCCTTAGTTTAATTGAAAGTATGATTCCCATTATTAATGGTATAATTCCTGGCATTAAATTAGGTTTAGCAAATGCAATTATTATTTTAGTTTTATATTTATATGGTTTTAAAGATGCTTTTTTTATATCAATTACGAGAGTATTTTTAATTGGTATTATTAGAACTGGTTTATTTAATATTATTTTCTTTTTTAGTTTAAGTGGAGCTTTATTAAGTATTATTTTTATGGCCTTTAGTAAACGCTTTATAAAATTATCAATTGTTGGTGTTAGTATTATTGGTTCTGTTATGCATAGTATTGGCCAAATTATTATTGCGATTATTTATTTGGATACGATAAATATAATTTATTATTTGCCTTATTTATTTATTCTATCAATTCCAACTGGAATTATAATTGGTTTAATCGCTAAAAAAATGTTAAATGCTAAAATTATTAATTAAACATAATTTATAATTATGCTATAATAAAGATAGTAGGTGGTTAGTGTGAAAAAAATAGTTTGTATTGGACATGCTTCATATGATATAACATTTCCTGTCGATGGTTATCCCAATGAAAATTCAAAAAACAGGGTACCAGAAAAAATTGAATGTGGTGGTGGTCCCGCTTCTAATGCTGCATATTTATTAGGAAAATGGGGCATGAACACCAGTTTTATTGGTGTTGTTGGGAATGATTTATATGGGAAAAGAATCTTAAAAGAATTTGAACAAGTAAAAGTTGATACCAAACAAGTAGAAATTGATAATGAATATGAAACGACTTTAAGTTTTATTGTTGTTAATAAAAATAATGGTAGTCGGACAACCTTTACTTATCGTAATAAGGAAATGAAGATGCATAATCAAATTAAAGTGGAAGCTGATATTATTTTAGTTGATGGACAAGAATTAGATACTTCAATTAAAGCAATAAAAGATAATCCAAAAGCAATTAGTATAATTGATGCGGGTAGTTTAAAAGAAGAAAATATTATTTTAGGTAAAATGGTTAATTATTTAGTCTGTTCTAAAGACTTTGCAGAAGATTTTTGTGAAATGAAAATTAATTTACAAGAACCAGATAGTACAATAAAGGTATTTCAAAAACTAAAACAAGAGTTTAACAATAATATTATTATCACTTTGGAAGCAAAAGGTTGTTTATATGAAAAAGATAATATTATTAAATTAATGCCTAGTATTAAAGTAAAATCGATTGATTCAACGGGAGCAGGTGATTTATTCCATGGCGCTTTTGTTTATGGAATTGCTAATGGTTTTGATATTGAAAAAACTTTAAAAATTGCTAATATTACTGGTGCTTTATCAGTTACTAGATTAGGTGGCCGTTATTCTGTTTTTTCTTTAGAAGAGGTATTAAAGGTATATAATGAATACACTAAATAATATTTTTATTGATAACTTACCAACTCTTGATTTACATGGTTATGATCGTAATACCGCGCGTTTATTAGTTAATGATTTTATTAATGATAATTATAAATTAAAAAAGAAAAAAGTTGTTATTATTCATGGTCGTGGTCTTTTTATTTTAAAACAAGAAGTAGAAAGTGTTTTAAAACAAAATAACCAAGTAAAATTATATCAACCTCATATGTTTAATATTGGCTGTACCATTGTTGAATTAAATATTACAGATTAAGGATGATGTTAATGAAAACCCAACTTAAAGGTTCTGTGCGTCATATTATTTATCAAACAGATAAAGGTTTTATTGTTGGTTTGTTTAAAGTAAAAAATATAAAAGGTTTAAAAAAGGATGAATATTTAAATCGCACGATAACTTTTACTGGTATATTTCCTGAATCATTAGATAAAGGGGATTATTTATTAGTGGGGGAATTTATTAGTCATCCCAAATATGGAAAACAATTTAAAGTAGAAAATTATGAACGATTATTACCAGATAATAAAGATAGTATTATTACCTTTTTAGCATCTCCATTATTTAAAGGAATTGGAATAAGAACAGCGACTAAGATTGTTGAACAGTTAGGTGATAAAGCTTTAGATTTAATTATTGATGATCATACTTGTATTTTAAATGTTTCGCAAATGACTAACAAGAAGGCCCAAATGATTCAAGCGGTTTTAAAACAAGAAGTAATGAGTTATAAAATAATAATTGAATTACAAAATTTAGGGTTTACTATTAATGAAGCTTCTAAAATTTATAATATATATAAAGAAAACACCCTAAAACAAATTGATACTAATATATATCAAATTATGTTAGATGTTGATGGAATTAGTTTTTTAACCCTTGATAAAATTGCTCTTAATCAAAATATTGAACCGGAAAGTGATATTCGGATTGAAGCATGTATTTTATATCATATGAGTCAATTATGTTTTGAAGAAGGTAATATATATCTTCATTGTGAAAATATATTAAATGCAGTTAACAATTATTTGAGTTTTGATTTAGCAAATGATAAATTTGATTATCATATAATTAATTTAAATAAAAAACACCAAATTATTATTGAAAATGAAAAATATTATTTAAGAGATTATTACAAAGCGGAAACGGAAAATGCTTTTATACTTGTTAACTTAATAAATAAACCCAAAAAAGAATATAATAATATTGATTCTGTAATTAAAAAATGGATTGAACAAAATAAAATTAAATATAATAAAGACCAAATTAATGCCATTAAAAGTAGTATGCTAAATCGTTTATTAATTATTACTGGTGGCCCTGGAACTGGTAAAACTACTATTATTAAAGCGATTGTTGACATATACTTAAAATTATATAACTTAGATTCAAAAGAAGCACTAGATCAAATTGCATTACTTGCGCCAACGGGAAGAGCTGCGCGTAAAATGAGTGAAGTTACTAATTTTCCCGCTTTAACAATTCATCGTTTTTTAAAATGGAATAAAGAAACTAATGAATTTGGTGTTAATAAAAATAATAAAGCAGATGTTAGATTTATTATTATTGATGAAGTTAGTATGATTGATAATTATCTTTTATATCATTTATTACAAGGTTTAAAAAGAAATATTCAAATAATATTAATTGGTGATTATCACCAATTACCAAGTGTTGGACCTGGTCAAGTATTATTAGATTTAATTAAGACGAATAAAGTACCTTTAATTGAATTAAACACTTTATACCGTCAACAGGAAAATTCTTATATTCTTAATTTAGCATATGAAATTAAAGAAGGGCAGTTATCTAATAATTGGTTAACCAAACAAAGTGATTTTAATTTTATTGAATGTCCAAGGGATAATATTAAAGATATAATTATAAAATTATGTCAAAATGCTTTAGAAAAAGAATTTAAACCAGAAGAAATTCAAGTTATCGCCCCCATGTACCGTGGCTTAAATGGAATTGATAATTTAAATAAAGCCTTACAAGATGTGTTTAATCCAAAAACAAATTATCAAAATTGTTTAGTTTATCATGATTGTTTATATCGTGAAGGTGATAAAGTATTACAAACTAAAAATAATATTGATGCTAATGTTGCAAATGGCGATATTGGTATAATTAAATATATAAATAATAAAACGGAAAAAATTACAATTGATTTTAATGGTGTGAAAGTAGATTATAATTTAATTGATTTTTCTGATATAACTTTAGGTTATGCGATTAGTATTCATAAAGCTCAAGGTAGTGAATTTGATATTATAATTATGCCAATGGATATGTCATTTTCACGTATGTTATACCGAAAACTTATATATACTGGGGTAACAAGAGCTAAAAAATCATTAATGTTAGTTGGTCAAAAAGAAGCTTTTATAAGGAGTGTAGATAATAATTATGAAGCCAAAAGACAAACTACTTTAAAAGAAAAAATCATAAATTTATATAAAGATGAATAATAATTTATAGTTTAGGTAAAATAATAATGGTGTTAATTAAAACACCAAAAGTCATATTTTTTAACTAAGAGGTGATGTTATGCGAATGCGAAATAGTCTTTTCTATATGCTTTTAGGTGCTGGACTTGGCGCCGGTGTTTTTACAACTTATCGTCAATATAAAAATGGTAATTTACAAAAGACAATTAAAAGAATGAGAAGCGACGCCCAAAATCAGTTAGAAGATATGATGTAAATAAAAACCCCGTATGGGGTTTTTTCAATGAGAAAATAATACAACCTAAGATTAATTTATTGTTATTAGTATGTTTGAAATAATATTTATTCAATAATTATTAATTTTATGATATTATATTAGTAATAGTTATGGAGGTAATTTTGTGAAAGAGAAAAAAAATAAAGATATTACTAGTCGTGATGTTGATTTTGCCCAGTGGTATACTGATATTGTTAAAAAAGCAGAATTAATTGATTATTCATCAGTAAAAGGATTTTTAATCTTAAGACCTTATGGGTATGCAATTTGGGAAAATATTCAAAAGATTTTAGATCAAAAATTTAAAGAAACCGGACATGAAAATGTTTATATGCCATTATTAATTCCGGAAAATCTTTTAAACATGGAAAAAGAACATGTGGAAGGTTTTGCTCCTGAAGTTGCTTGGATAACTCATGGTGGTAGTGAAGAATTAACAGAAAGACTTTGTGTGCGACCAACCTCCGAAGTGTTATTTTGTGATCATTATGCCAAAATAATTAAATCTTATCGTGATTTGCCAAAATTATATAATCAATGGTGTTCTGTTGTTCGTTGGGAAAAAACAACTAGACCCTTTTTGCGTTCCCGTGAATTCTTATGGCAAGAAGGACATACCATTCATGCTGATAAAGAAGATGCTTTAGCAGAAACAATTTGTATACTTAATATATATGCTAAATTTTTAAAAGATTATTTAGCAATTCCTACTATTGCCGGAGAAAAAACTAAAAAAGAAAAATTTGCGGGAGCAGAAAATACTTTTACCGTTGAAAGTTTAATGTATAACGGAGTAGCTTTACAATCTGGTACTACTCATTATTTTGGGGAGAATTTTGCGCGCCCGTTTAATATTACATATACTGATCAAAATAATGAAATAAAGTATGTACATCAAACATCATGGGGGATATCAACAAGAATAATTGGTGGCCTTATTATGGTTCATAGTGATGATAATGGATTAGTATTACCACCTAATATTGCACCCATTAAAGTAGCAATTATTCCAATTAATTATGATAATGAAGAAGTTTTAAAAAAGGCACAAAACATTGCTAATACTTTAAAAGAACATAATATTACTAATCAATTAGATATAACTGATAAAACACCAGGCTTTAAATTTTCTGAATACGAAATGAAAGGCTACCCATTACGAATTGAAATTGGTCCAAAAGATATTGTTAATAATGAATGTGTTTTAGTCCGTCGTGATACTGGTGCTAAAAAAGCAATAAAGATTAATAATTTAATTGATGAAGTAACTACTATATTAAATGATATTCAAACTACCTTATATCAAAAAGCTCTTGATCGTCGTGAAGAAATGACTTATGAAGCTGAATCTTTAACTGAAATAAAAGAAATTATTGATCAACAGCCAGGATTTATTAAAACTTTATGGTGTGGCGAACAAGTTTGCGAAGATAAAGTAAAAGAAAGAACTGGTGCCTCAGCTCGTTGTATCCCTTTAAATCAACCAACAATTGACAAGGAAGGTAAATGTGCAATATGTGGTAAAAAAGCTACTAAATTAGTGTATTGGGGTTTACAATATTAAAATGGAAAGTAAATTGCTTTCCATTTTCTTTGACTATTTAGTAATTAGTATTATATAATTTATTATGGTGGTAAAATGAATCTAATTATTGATAATATTTTATACGAAGTAGTAATTAATCGAAAACCAATAAAACATACTTATATTAGGGTTAAAGATGGTAAAATATATATTAATACTTCTAAATTAACAAGTAATAAAACAATTAATAAAATATTAAACCAAGAAGTTAATAATATAAAAAAAATGATCAAAAAGGAACAAAATAAAAAGAATAAAAATAATTATTTATTAGGTCACCCAATTGATATTGTAATCATTTCTAATTTAACTAAACCAAAATTTGATAACAATAAAATATACCTTAAAGATATGAAACAATTAGAACCTTTTTATAAAAACCTAGCCTTAAATATATATCAAGAACGATTAGATAAAATTTATAATGATATTGAAGAAAAAATTCCATATCCAGTAATTAAAATTCGAAAAATGAAAACAAGATGGGGTGTATGTAATCGTAAAACTAATACAATTACTCTTAACTTAGAATTAATAAAATATGATTATAAATATATTGATTATGTTATTGTTCATGAATTATGTCATTTTATTCATTTCAATCATTCTCTTTTATTTTGGGAAATGGTTTTAAAATATGTTCCAAATTATAAAAAACTAAGAAAAGAATTAAGAAACTAGGTGGTATTATGTTAATTACATCAATTAATAATCAAAAAGTAAAGAATTGGAAAAAATTAAAAGAACATAAGTATCGAGAAGAAACTGGTTTATTTATCGTTGAAGGAATGCATTTAGTATTAGAAGCATATAAAAAAGGAGTTATTAAAGAATTAATTCTAGAACAAGATGAAATATTTCCCTTTGATGTAGATATTGTCTATGTTACTAAGGAAATAATTAATACTATATCTGAGTTAGTAACACCTGTTAATATTATGGCTGTATGTCAAAAAATAGAGCCTCATGAAACACTAGGTAATCGGATTTTAATTATTGATGGTATTCAAGATCCTGGTAATTTAGGAACGATGATTAGAAGTGCGGTTGCTTTTGATGTAGATACTATTATTTTAGGTGAGAAAACAGTTGACCTTTATAATTCAAAATGTATTCGCGCTAGTCAAGGGATGCTTTTTCATATAAATATTATTAATAAAGATTTATTAACCTTTTTGCCAATTTTAGCAAACGATAATTATTTAATTTTAGGTACTCGTGTTACTCATGGTAAAAATGTTAAAGAGTTAACTAATATTCCTAAATTTGCTTTAGTAATGGGTAATGAAGGTAGTGGTATAAGTGAAGAAGTACAAGAATTATGTGATGAATTTATTTACATTAAAATGAATGAAAATTGTGAATCCTTGAATGTTAGTATCGCATGTAGTATAATATTATATCAATTGAGTTAGTAGGTGAGTTATGGAGTATTTATTAATTGGGAAGTTTGTTGATACCCATGGGATTAGAGGTGAAATTAGAATTATTTCTGATTGTCGCTTTAAAAAGAAAGTTTTTCAAAAGGAAAATCCTGTCTATATAGGAAAAGAAAAAAATAAATATATAATTAAATCATATCGGAAACACAAAAACTTCGATATGATTAAATTAGAAGGAATTAATAATATTAATGAAATTAACCAATTAAAAGGACAATTAGTATATATTAATGAAGATGAATTAGATTTAGATGGTGAATTAGAAATCGTTGACCATTTAATTGGTTATAAAGTATATATGGAAGATAGGTTAGTTGGTTATGTAATAGATTATTATAAAGGTGTTGGTTTCGCCCATGATATCTTAGTGGTTACTGATAATCGTTATAAAATACCTTATGTCGAAGATTATATTAATAGTATTTCTATTGAAAAAAGAGAAATTCATATTAAAAAAATAAGGGGGCTTATTGATGAAAATTGATATACTAACATTATTTCCAAAATTATATGAAGGTTTTATTGAAGAATCAATAATAGGACGCGCGATTCAAAGTAAAAAAGCCGAAATTAATATTTATAATATTAGAGAATATGCAAAAAATAAACATAAAAAAGTAGATGATACCCCTTATGGTGGTGGTGCCGGAATGATATTAATGTGTCAACCAATTTTTGATGCTGTTGAAAATCTTCGTACTGATAAAACTAAAGTAGTTCTAATGAGTCCGCAAGGAGTATTATATGACCAAAAACTGGCATACACTTTAAGTAAAGAAGAACATCTAATCTTTATTTGTGGACATTATGAAGGATTTGATGAACGAATTAATTCGATTGTCGATATGGAAATTAGTATTGGGGATTATATTTTAACTGGTGGGGAATTACCAAGTATGGTTGTAACCGATAGTATTGTCCGTTTATTACCAGGGGTAATTGATGAAAAATCACACCAAATTGAATCATTTAAAGATTCTTTATTAGATCATTCTAATTATACAAAACCAAGAGAATATAAAGGAATGAAAGTACCTCATATTTTACTTAGTGGTCATCATCAAAAAATAGAAAAATGGCGTCAAACTGAAAGAATTATTAAAACCATGGAAAAAAGACCTGATTTAATTAATCGTCGTTCTTCTTATTATTTATATCGTGAAATACCAATTAAGAAAATTACTTATTTTAATTATTTACCAGAAGTCGGATTTGACGTATCACCTAAAAATAACGCGAAAAGAAAAGATGTAATTACGGTAAGACATGTGATTTTATTTAATAAATTATTTATTGAAAAAATAGTTAAATTAAAAATAGAACGCAAAATCAAATTATATTTAAAACAATTATATGAGTTAACAACTACTGATGATGATACGGAAGAGACAAGAGAATTAATAAATAATATTCTTAATTATAAAAAATATTTGATTGAAAATTATGTTAAATATTTAAGTATTGATTATAGTGACTTAATAATGAAAAAAATGCAATTATTACTTAATGAATTAAGAGTGCAGCAACATTTAAAAGTAAGCACACCCCAACCAGAAAAAAATGACCGTGTAAAATAAAATAATGGTTGCCTTTTATTACAATCTATGATAGAATTTTATATGTTAAAAAAGGAGAGACAAAGATGGATACAATTAAAGAAATTACTAAAAAACAAATGCGAACAGATTTACCTGAATTTAGAGTTGGTGATACTGTTAGAGTCGAAGTAAAAATTGAAGAAGGAAAAAGACAACGTCTACAAGCTTTTGAAGGAATTGTTATTGCTAAAAAAGGTGGTGGCATTGGGGAAACATTTACCGTCCGTAAAATGTCATCAAAAATTGGAGTTGAAAGAACTTTCCCCCTTCATTCACCTAAAATTGCTAACTTAGTTGTGGTTAGGAAAGGGAAAGTAAGACGCGCTAAATTAAATTTCTTAAGACATTTAGTTAAACAATATAAAATAAAGGAAAGAAATTAATAAGGTGCAAACCTTATTTTTAATGGGGGAATGATATGAAAAAAACAATTATTGAATATGGTTTAATTATTTTATTAGTAGTTTTTATTCGGATCTTTATTATTACCCCAATTCAAGTTAGTGGATCATCAATGAATAATACTTTACAAGATAATGATATTATGCTTTTAAATATTATTGGGTATAAACTTAAAAATATTAAACGATTTGATATAGTTGTTATTGATTATGAAGAAGAAGCTTTGATTAAGAGAGTAATTGGATTACCAGGAGAGAATATTGAATATAAAGATAACAAATTATATGTTGATGGTAATTATATTAAGGAATTATTTATTAATGATGAATATACTGATGATTTTAGTTTAAATGATTTAGGTTATCAGGTAATTCCTGATAATATGTATTTTATATTAGGCGATAATCGTGATAATTCAACTGATAGTAGATATATTGGATTAATTAATAAAGACCAAATTATAGGGAAAACAAATATTATTATTTATCCATTTTCCCGTTGGGGTCTTGTTAAATAATCGGGAGGCTTAAATGGAAAATATTAATTGGTATCCAGGTCATATGGCTAAAACAAAAAGATTAATTAAGGAAATGATGGGGGTTATCGATATTATCTATGAAGTAGTAGATGCGAGAATCCCTTTTTCTTCGAAAATTAATGATTTAGATGAATATATTAAGAATAAACCAAAAATATTAATTATGACAAAAATGGATCTTTGTGATTTAGAAGAAACTGAAAAATGGGTTAATTATTATGAAAAACAAAATTATAAAGTAATTATGGTTGATTTACTAAATAATAATAATATTGATATGATTATCAAAACTACTAATCAATTACTAACACCTTTACGTTTAAAACCAGGATTACAAAAACGCCCAATTCGGGGTTTAGTAATTGGAATTCCTAATGTTGGCAAATCAACTTTAATTAATCGATTAGCAGGGTCTAAAAAAACAAAAGTTGCTAATCAACCAGGTATTACTAAAGGATTAGATTGGTATAAAATAAATGAGTATTTATATTTAGTTGACAGTCCTGGTTTATTATGGCCAAAGTTAGAAAATAATAATAGTACCTATAATTTATGTGCTTTAATGGCTATTAAACAAGAATTAATTCCTACTATGGATATAAGTACTTATATATTACAATTTCTAATTCAATATTATCCAGAATCATTAAAAGAACGTTATCAAATAAATGATATAAATAATGAAGATATATTAATTACTTATGATGTAATTGGTAAAAAAAGAGGATGTTTAATAAAAGGCGGGGAAGTTAATTACGAACAAGTATCATTATTAATAATAAAAGATTTAAATGAAGGTAAACTAGGGTTAATTACTCTAGACCAATATAAAAAGGAGGATTTATCGTGAAGAAAAAACAATTTTTAAAAAAATTAGAAGACAACTTAGAATTACTTGAAGAAAAAGAAAGAAACAAAATCATTAAAAAATATGAAACCAAAATTGAAGATGATATGGCTGATGGTAAAAGCGAATCAGAAGCAGTTAGTAATTTAGGTGATGTAGAAACAGTAATTAAGGAAACCTTGAAAGAGTATAAAATTAATCCTAATTATGAAACTAATAAAAAGAAAGAAACAAAATCAAAAAAAGATGATATTGGGCAAGGAATTGCTGGTTTTATTAATAGTATTATTGATGGCATTGATAATTTTATTGCTGGTATAGGTGAAAATGATAGTAAAAAAATTATGCAAATTGTTTTATATGTTATTGTTATTATGTTTGGCATATGGATTTTAAGAATTCCATTTTGGATTATTGAAGAGATTGGTACTCATACCTTTGATATTTTTGATTCACCATTTGATTCATTATTTATGGGAATGTGGATTTTTATCATTAATATTATTTATTTAATTATTATAATAACTATTATTGTAGCAGTTGTAAAACGTTATAATAAA